>OLRZ01000046.1_pt1 | contig 106354 bp, 103 predicted proteins | sample 1671931 | NCBI WGS metagenome assembly OLRZ01 (sample SAMEA3136627, study PRJEB25190) | human gut metagenome | reverse complement strand
CCTCACAGGAAGGAGCTTTGTCTACAGTCTGAAGTGACTGCATGGACTGCAGTCACTTCTTTTCTTTATTTTGTGGCACCTGAGAAAATTCCTCTAGATCCGTTTTTATTCTCATCTCTGTCAGATTCCTGTTTAAAGAAATCCTCTGGGGTACGTTCCTCTGCCTTCAGCTCAGCCTCTGTTTCCTCTTCCTGCTTTGCTGCTCTGCCAGCTTCTTCTGTATTATCCGCTTCCTCTTTCTTTTCTTCCGGTTCAGGAATACCTTTTTCTGCACGGTAGATCTTCATAAATTCCTTGCCACTGATCGTTTCCTTCTCGATCAGATGAGCTGCCAGCTTATCCATCAGCTCCCGGTTGCCGGAAAGCATCTGCCTGGCTTCCTCATAACACTCTTTCAGGATCTCCATCACTTCCGTATCTACATCAGCTGCCGTCCTGTCACTGCAGGTCAGTCTTGCACCGCCTCCAAGATATTCATTCTCTACCGTGGCAAGCCCCATCAGCCCAAACCGTTTGCTCATGCCAAACCGGGTCACCATATTAGAAGCAATATTGGTTGCCTGTTCAATATCATTGGCTGCGCCCGTAGTCACATCCCCAAAGATCAGTTCCTCAGCAGCACGTCCACCAAGCAGACTGACAAGTCTGTCATGAAGCTCTGCCTTTGTCTGCAGATATTTCTCTTCTTCAGGCACATGCATGACATAGCCAAGAGCTCCCATGGTTCTGGGAACGATCGTGATTTTCTGCACCGGCTCGGAATTCTTCTGCAAAGCACTGATCAGTGCATGCCCAACCTCATGGTAGGAAACGATCCTTCTTTCCTCCTGGCTCATGATCCGGTCTTTCTTTTCCTTACCTACAAGCACCTGCTCTACCGCTTCAAACAGATCCTTCTGATTTACATATTCTCTGCCATGCTGCACCGCATTGATCGCTGCCTCGTTGATCATATTGGCAAGATCCGCACCAACAGCTCCGCTTGTTGCCAGTGCGATCGCGTCCAGATCCACACTGTCATCCAGATGGACATCCTTGGCATGTACCTTCAGGATCGCTACTCTTCCCTTCAGATCTGGCTTATCTACAATGATACGTCTGTCAAATCGTCCGGGACGCAGCAATGCCTTATCCAGAATCTCCGGTCTGTTGGTTGCACCAAGCACCAGGATTCCCTTGGAGGTATCAAAGCCATCCATTTCAGAAAGGAGCTGGTTCAGTGTCTGTTCTCTTTCTTCGTTGCCACCGCCATATTTGCTGTCACGGCTTCTTCCGATGGCATCTATCTCATCGATGAAAATAATGCAGGGTGCATTCTTGGTTGCTTCCTTAAACAGATCTCTTACTCTGGAAGCACCTACACCTACATATAACTCAATAAAATCTGAACCGGACAGAGAGAAGAATGGTACCTTTGCCTCTCCGGCTACTGCCTTGGCAAGCAGGGTCTTACCGGTTCCGGGAGGTCCTACAAGCAGTGCTCCCTTGGGCAGCTTTGCCCCGATCTTTGCATATTTTCCGGGATTGTGAAGGAAATCCACAACTTCCTGCAGAGATTCTTTCGCTTCATCCTCTCCGGCAACATCCTTAAAGGTAATTCCTGTTTCCTTCTGTACATATACCTTCGCTGTACTCTTTCCAACCCCCATGGGACCGCCGCCCTTGGACATCTTACGGAACAGGAAGCTGAGCAGTACCCACATCAGAAGGATCGGTACGACATAAGTTAAAAGGAAACTGATGATCACACTGGAGCTGTCTGCCACTTCTCCCTTGACAGGTACATCATATTTCAGCAGCCGCTGGGTCAGCGTGTCATCATCTTCGATCTTACCGGTATAATAAGTGACAGCCGATGGACTGCCATACAGATACAGCAGCTTGTTTGCTTTTTCTTCTTCCTTTGGTTTAATATTAACTCTGTCCGTGCTGATGGTAACGGACTCTACCTTATTATCCTCCAGCATCTGAATAAATTCATTGTAGCTGATCTCCTTCTGTGTTTCTCCAGACATCATCTTCATAAAACTGCTCATCAGAAGCAGTGTCACCAATGCTGCGATCAGAAACAGGACAATGCTCTGGCGTTTGGGATCTTTTCCACTGCCACCGGAGCCGTTTCTGCCTTCGTTTCCTTTATTTCCTGAATCTCCCTGACCGGAATTATTTCCGTTTCCCGGTTCATATTGGTTTAAGTTCTGTTCACTCATAAATTACTTACTCTTTCCTTTTAATATCGGCTCGCTGGTCAGATCTACTCCCAGCTTTTTAAATGTCCTCATATCCACATCAGAAAGCATAACAGAAGTATGCACCTGACATCCTGTCAGCGCAGGAATCTGTTCCAGTGCTTTTCTTGCATTCGGATCCGTGGTCGCTGAAATTGCCAGTGCAATCAGTACCTCATCTGTGTGAAGTCTGGGATTCGTACCGCCCAGATACTGGGTCTTCAGTTCCTGGATCGGCTCGATCGCTGCCGGTGAGATCAGATGGGTATCATGATCTACGCCGCCAAGATACTTCAGTGCATTCAGCAGCAATGCTGCGCTTGCTCCAAGCAGCGCCGTCGTCTTGGATGTGATGATCTTTCCATCCGCAAATTCAATCGCTGCTGCAGGCACACCAAGCTTTTCTGCTCTTTCATTGGCTGCCACCGTCACCTTCCGATCCTCAGTGGTAATCCTTGCCTGTTTCATAAGAAGCTCGATCTTATATACCTCGTTCTCGCTTCCCTTGCCTCTTGCCACATCTCCTGCAGCCTTATAATAGCGCCGGATGATCTCCATATAAGAAGCTTCCTTACAGGCTTCATCGTCTATGATGCAGTTACCCGCCATGTTGACACCCATGTCAGTGGGGGACTTGTAAGGATTTTCTCCGTAAATGCCTTCAAAGATCGCATTCAGTACCGGAAATATCTCGATATCACGATTATAATTAACTGTTGTTTCTCCATATGCCTCCAGATGGAAGGGATCTATCATATTAACATCATTCAGATCTGCGGTTGCCGCCTCATATGCCAGATTTACCGGATGCTTCAGTGGCAGGTTCCAGATCGGGAAGGTCTCATACTTCGCATATCCAGCCTTGATGCCTCTCTTGTTGTCATGGTAAAGCTGGGAAAGACAGGTTGCCATTTTCCCGCTTCCAGGTCCCGGTGCCGTTACCACAACAAGAGGTCTTGCGGTTTCTATATATTCATTCCTTCCAAACCCGTCATCACTGACGATCAGAGGGATGTTGGAAGGATATCCTTCTATAGTATAATGGAGATATACCTTTACATTCTTCTTTTCCAGTCGCTCCTTAAATTCTACTGCACGGATCTGTCCTGCATAATGTGTCAGGACAACGCTCCCCACGTAAAGACCACGCTTCTCAAACTCCTGCATCAGTCTCTGTACATCTTCATCATAAGTAATGCCCAGATCTCCTCGTATTTTATTCTTTTCGATATCAGCCGCATTGATAACGATAACAATCTCAGCCCTGTCCGAAAGCTTCATGAGCATTCGAAGCTTACTGTCCGGTTCAAACCCCGGAAGTACTCTGGATGCATGAAAATCATCAAACAGCTTACCACCAAATTCCAGATACAGCTTGTCACCAAATTTTTCGATCCTTTCCATAATATGTGCTGACTGCATCTTCAGGTATTTTTCGTTGTCAAATCCTACTCTCATAATTTCCATCCATCCATATTTATAATAAAAACAAATGCTGCTTCGCAGCGCTTGTTTTTCCATTTTGAAAAAACTCGCAAACCCGCGCTCCGCACTTCCTGTCTGCTTTCGCAGACTCTCTGCTTCGCTTGTTTTTCCATTGTGAAAAAACTCGCAAACCCGTGCTCCGCACTTCCTGTCTGCTTTCGCAGACCGTTTGCTCGTTAACGGTGCTGGAAAAACAAATGCTGCTTCGCAGCGCTTGTTTTTCCATTGCACCTGTTACATTTTAGCACATGTTATATGATTATTCCATAAAAAAGGGATGAACAAATATCAATTTTTTATAAATAAACCGTATTGACAGTGAAAACTGCGGGTGCTATGATTTTTCTATCGAAGCAAAGGTGCTATTGGTTCTGGCCATATAGCACCCTTTTTTATTTTAAAAAAGCGGAGAAAGATCGTCCCCTGACGGTTTTTCTTCAAAGGCAACTGTTGTATTTATACTAAACCAAGGAGTTATTATGGGAGTAAAATATGTATTTGTAACCGGTGGTGTTGTTTCCGGTCTCGGCAAGGGCATCACTGCTGCTTCTTTGGGAAGATTATTAAAAGCCAGAGGTTATAAGGTCACCATGCAGAAATTTGATCCTTATATCAATATTGATCCCGGTACGATGAACCCGATCCAGCATGGTGAAGTTTTTGTCACGGAGGATGGTACAGAAACTGATCTGGATCTTGGACATTATGAGCGATTCATTGATGAAAATCTGGATAAAAATTCCAACGTTACCACCGGCAAGATTTACTGGTCTGTTCTGCAAAAGGAGCGTCGTGGTGATTACGGCGGTGGTACCGTTCAGGTGATCCCTCATATCACAAATGAGATCAAAAGCCGTTTCTATCGTAACTTTACAGATGAAGATACCCGAATTGCCATTATCGAAGTAGGTGGTACGGTGGGTGATATTGAAAGCCAGCCTTTTTTGGAATCCATCAGACAGTTCCAGCATGAGGTTGGAAAAGAGAATGCCATTTTGATCCATGTTACTCTGATCCCTTACCTGAAGGCCTCTCAGGAAATGAAGACAAAGCCTACGCAGGCAAGTGTTAAGGAGCTGCAGGGAATGGGTATTCAACCGGATATTATTGTATGCCGCAGCGAATATCCACTGGATCAGCATATTAAAGATAAAATTGCTCTTTTCTGTAATGTCCCCAATAACCGTGTCCTTCAGAATCTGGATGTGGAATATCTGTATGAAGCACCTCTTGCCATGGAAAATGAACATCTGGCACAGGTTGCCTTAGAATGCCTGAATCTGGACTGTCCAGAACCGGATCTGACAGACTGGAAGGCGATGGTAGAGGCTCTGCGGACACCTCTCCACGAGGTGAATATTGCAATTGTTGGAAAATATGTTCAGCTTCATGATGCTTATATCAGTGTTGTCGAAGCATTGAAGCATGGCGGCATTTCCAACCGTACAACGGTAAACATCAAATGGATCGATTCCGAAACTGTGACAAAAGAAAATGTCGCAGCACTGCTCGGTGATGTGAATGGTGTTCTTGTTCCAGGCGGCTTTGGTCCGAGAGGTATTGATGGCAAGCTGTTCTCCATCAAGTATGCAAGAGAACATCATATACCTTATCTTGGCCTGTGTCTTGGTATGCAGCTTGCTATTGTTGAATTTGCAAGAAATGTAGTTGGATATAATGATGCCCACAGTATTGAGCTTGATCCTTCTACCACACATCCCGTCATTGCACTGATGCCAGATCAAAATGGTGTGGAAGATATCGGTGGCACACTGCGGCTTGGATCTTATCCCTGTGTTCTTGATAAAGATTCTCTTGCCTATAATCTGTATGGTGAGGAAACGATCCATGAACGCCACAGGCACCGTTACGAGGTAAATAATGATTTCCGTACAGCCCTGACCGAACGTGGCATGAAGCTCTCCGGCATTTCACCAGACGGTCGTATCGTAGAAATGTGCGAACTGTCAGATCATCCCTTCTTCATCGCCACACAGGCTCACCCGGAGTTGAAATCAAGACCGAACAGACCACATCCATTGTTCAGAGGCTTTATAAAAGCTGCTCTGGAAAATAAAGAAGCCCATAACTAATTTTCTACACCTTCCTTTTAAAATGATCCGCCCCTAATGGGCGGGTCATTTTGCGTTCATGATCTGGATACTTTATTTGTATTCATTATTCGTGTTCACTATATCAGAATAAGGGCATCTTGACTATTTAACTGCATTCTTAAAAGGAATGATTTTATGCAAATTTTATTTGTAGGAAAGATAAATCCGTGTTACGATAATGGTGAAAGCAGGTAGTCATGAAAGAAAGTCAATTTTACGATGAAAATGAGCAGAAACGGGTAAATAAACTCGTTGATGATATGACTCTTTTTGATGAAGAAGAGGTTAAGCCTGCAAAGACAAAGCCAGTAGAAGCTCAGCCACAGCAGACAAAGACAGAGCCGAACGTGAATCAGATTTCTACAGATGAAGCTTCACAGGCTTTGATTAATCAGATTCTTGCAAACGGAGGCTCAATTGGTATTCCAGTATTTTACGGTATTAAAAAGACATAAACAAAATATTTAAGTTCCCTAGTAGCTATTGGTAGTTACTAGGGACTTCGTTGTATAAGGGGTATTTTTTGTTCGAGAAAGGAGATAGTTATGAAGAAAGTATTGAAACATATCTTACCAATTATATTATCAGTTCTGTTATGTTTCGGAGTATGTCAGACGCCTGTATATGCGTCAGGCGGCGTAGGTAACGGTACTTCCTGATCCTTATTTCCTCTGCATTTTAAAATTACATCCTTGCATTTTCCACATTATCCTTGAACCACTGATAAGCCAGCTCCACGCCCTGTTTCAGTTCTACCTTATGTGTCCAGCCAAGTCCATGCAGCTTCGTTACGTCGGTCAGCTTTCTTGGTGTACCATCCGGCATATCCTTATTCCATACGATGTCTCCCTGATACCCAACTACTTCCTTTACAGTTTCTGCAAGCTGTCTGATTGTCACTTCTTTTCCGGTTCCAATATTTACGTGCTGCTCGCCGCTGTAATTTTCAAGCAGGAACACACAGGCATCTGCCATATCATCCACATAAAGGAACTCACGAAGCGGCGTTCCGGTTCCCCAGAGTTCTACGGAAGGTGCACCATTTACCTTGGCTTCATGGAACTTACGGATCATTGCCGGCATTACATGGGAACCGGACAGATCATAGTTGTCATGAGATCCGTAAAGATTCGTTGGCATACAGCTGATAAAATCATCCCCATACTGCCTCTTATAAAACTTGCACATTTCAAGACCGGAAATCTTGGCAATGGCATATGCTTCATTTGTTGTCTCAAGCGGTCCTGTCAGCAGCGCATCCTCCGGGATCGGCTGAGGTGCCATTCTGGGATAGATACAGGTGCTTCCAAGGAACAGCAGTTTCTTTACATGATATCTGTGACAGCATTCGATCACATTACACTGGATCTGCATATTCTCATAGGCGAATTCTGCAGGCGTTGTATTATTGGCATTGATACCACCAACCTTTGCAGCAGCAAGTACTACTACATCCGGTCTCTCTGCTTCGAAAAACTCTCTGACAGCAGCCTGATCGGTCAGATCCAGTTCCTTATGGGTTCTTCCAATAATATTTTCATAGCCTTTGGATTTCAGATTCCTCACAATAGCACTTCCTACAAGACCTCTGTGCCCTGCCACATATATTTTGTCCTTTTTGTTTAACATAGCTTTTCCTCTTTTCCTGCATTTTGCAATTCTTATCTTTTAAGACTCCGTTTTCACTTTGTATGGATCACATCGCGAAAACCGTCCTCTATCGTATCACCTATGAAGATATCCTCAGCCTTTACCGGTGATGCCGGAAAATCAATATATCCTGTCCTGTCACCTTCCTTTGGATAATAAAATGTATAACCATGAAGGTCATAGGATGTTGTTTCAAAGGTTTCGTAATCCTGCTGTACCAGTAAATACTGCCTGACATGACCGGCATCCCGGATCAGCTCCCTACCAAACATGGCTCCCTTGTATATCCCAAGCAGTCCAAGTGCTATCACTGCCAGCTTATATCTGTCACACCTTTGGCTGATCTTCTGGTACAGATATCCATACAGAAGTGTCGGATAAATCCACAGAAATACACATCCATATCGAATCAACGGTGCACTCAGAAGCCAGAACAGGAAACAGCACCCCAGTATACACGTAAGAAAAAGTACACCATAAGCTTCTTTTTTTCTTCTGAATATGTTCCATATGACAAGCATTCCCAGAATCAGAAGCCCTGCCAGTGCCGCTAGAAGGAATACCTGATTTATCATATCCAGATTACTGACCCAGTCCGGGAACCATTTTACAATAGATTCCCCAAACCGCTCCACATCACTGTAGCCTCTTCCATACACCTGGATCTCCCGGGAATCATATTCTGCCACTCCCTTTGGGATCTTAAAGGGCAGGTCAAAAAGGTCTATGGCTGTAAATGGATAAAGCAGCCATCCCGATAGGATCACATTCCGGATCAGAAACGGCACAAGCACGATCAGTCCACATACAATATAACGGATGATCTCCTGCAGCCTTTTCCCCTGAATCAGTTTTACTGCAGGCCAGATCGTGAGCAATACGATCAGTGCTCCCGAAAACTTGATGGTACACACATATACACCAAGGGCGCACAGCAAGCTGTAAGGTACTGTAGATTTCTCTTTTCTTTCGAGCAGCTCCAGCCAGCGGATCACCAGCCAGAATACCGTAAGCACCATGAAATAATCCGATGCCGGGGATATCATTTCATCAAAAATATTCAACAGGTAGTATACTGCCATCACGCGGATCAGATCCGATAACAGCAGCTTCTTTTCTCTTCCCCTGCAGCACGCATCTGTACAGCATAGAGCCAGCAAAAATGCAAAATATCCTGTACAGCAGTGAAAGGATCTTCCTGTCAGAAAAGCCATGCTGTACAATGCAGACAAGCTAAAGGCTGCACTGTTATAGGCCAGTCTGGAATGAAGATTTCCAAGCCCTGGGACGATACCATACTCCTCTATCCACCGGATGCTCTGCGCATGATACAGTCCTGTATCATAATGCTCCAGTCCGCTTGTTGTTCCATATGCAAACAGAAGAAACAGAATCAGAATCAGCATTACTCCCTGTGGTGTCGCTGTAAGCCGTATATACCTAAAATGTTCTGCCAGTTCCTTCTTTTTGATAAAGAAGCATATCAGGCAAATCATCAGAAGCAACACATTGGCAAGAAACGAAACACCTCCAAATAGGCTGAATATCTCTACATATACCGTCATCAGGACGATCCCCGTGAAAAGATAACTGCTCTCCTTCCTGATCTGATAGTTTCCCTTCCTGCAGATTCCTGTCAGGCACAGATAACCTGTAATATAACAGGTAACCGTCATATAAATCCATATAAGAATTACTGATACCATCTATAAAAAGCCTCTTACCGGCCGCTTTTTCTCAGCCTTTTCTGCTCTTTTTGTACTCTTCGCAGCTCATTCCTGCAATCGAACGCAGGTCAGCATCCATCATCATGCTTACAAGTCCCCTGAAATCCACATCTCTCTCCCAGCCAAGAGCCTTCTGTGCTTTCTCCGCATTTCCCCAAAGGAACTCTACTTCAGCTGGACGATAAAACTCGGGATTTACATCAACTAACAGTTTACCGGTTTCTGCATCATATCCCTTCTCATTGACTCCGGTTCCTTCCCATCTTATGGAAATGCCAAGTTCCGCAAAGGATGCCTCTACAAACTCACGTACTGTATGCGTCTCATTGGTTGCCAGCACATAATCATCTGCCTTGTCCTGCTGCAGCATCAACCACATACCCTTTACATAATCTCCGGCAAATCCCCAGTCTCTCTTAGCATTCATGTTTCCAAGAGAAAGCTTTTCCTGCTTTCCTGCGATGATGTTTGCAATCGCCAGTGTAATCTTTCTGGTAACGAAGTTCTCACCTCTTCTGGGTGATTCATGATTAAAGAGAATACCATTGCATGCAAACATGTTATAGGATTCTCTGTAGTTTACAGTGATCCAGTAGGAATACAGCTTTGCCACACCATAAGGGCTCTTGGGATAAAAAGGAGTCTTCTCACTCTGAGGCGCTGTTTCTGGAAGTCCTCCAAAAAGCTCTGAAGTGGATGCCTGATAATAACGGCAGGGACCGCCATTAACACGGAGTGCCTCCAGAAGCTTCAGTGTACTGACGCCAGTTGCCTCTGCTGTATATTCGGGCACTTCAAAAGAAACACCTACATGTGACTGTGCTGCCAGATTATAAACCTCAGTCGGTCTGATCTCTGCCACCAGCCTCATCAGATTACTGGAATCTGTAGTATCTGCATAATGAAGGAAAAACTTTACCTTATTATGTTCTGACTGGAGAATATGATCGATACGTGCCGTGTTGCTGATACTGTGTCTCCTCACAAGACCGTGTACCTCATATCCCTTCTCCAGCAGGAACTCCGCAAGATAAGAGCCGTCCTGCCCTGTAATACCTGTAATTAGTGCTATGTTCTGATTCTGCATTCTGATCTCCTTATTCTTTGTTATTTATCCTTTATAAGCAACAGATGATCACTGCGATCACAATACCGAGAATTGCTCCGGCAAGTACCTGCAGCGGTGTATGTCCCACAAATTCCTTCAGCTTTTCTTCCGGGCTCATTTTTTTGCCCATGGTACTGAAAGCCTCCAGCATTTCGTTTAAAACTTTCGCCTGAATCCCTGTTTCCCTGCGTACGCCCATGGCATCATACATAACGATGATTGCGAGGATCACGGAAATGGCAAATTCAAAGCTACCGCCTCCATAAGTGATCCCTGCAGCGGTAGCCAGACCACATACCGTCGCAGAATGAGAACTTGGCATGCCTCCACTGCCTACCATTCTTTCAGCTACAAACTCCTTGGTCAGGATCAGGTGGATCACTGTCTTCATCACCTGCGCCACCAGCCAGCCGGTTACTGCTGAAAGAAAGATCGTATTATGAAATAAATCTGCTAAAAATGTCATTCCTTTTTCCTTCTTTGGTTACTGTGCCTTCATATAATAATCAAGTGCGTCATGCCAGTCAGCGAACTGATATCCTCCCGTCAGCTTCAGCATATAATTCTCCAGAATGGAATACGCTGGTCTGGGTGCCTTTGCGGCAAATTCCGCTGATGTGATTCCCTCCACATAGGTATCCCTGCCTGCCAGACGGAATATCTCTCTTGCGAAATCTGCCCAGCTGCAGTTTCCTTCGCAGGTTGCATGGAACAGTCCGTAATTATCGGTAAAAAGCTGTGAAGTAATAGCTCTTGCCAGCTCTCTGGCACTGGTCGGGCTTCCTATCTGATCCTCCACTACCCTGACCTTATCTCCATTTTCTGCAAGTCTCAGCATTGTCTTTACAAAGTTTCTGCCATCTCCATACAGCCACGCCGTACGGAAGATCATATATCTGTCCGCAAAATCCTTTACCATGCTTTCTCCTGCCAGCTTAGTCTTTCCATAAGCCCCCTGAGGATTTGGCGCATCAAACTCTACATAGGGTCTCGTAGCCCTTCCATCAAATACATAATCCGTAGAAACATGGATCAGCTTTGCACCTGTTTCTGTCGCTGCAATGCCCAGATTTCTCGGACCAATGGCATTGATCCTGTAAGCATTGTCCAGATCCGTTTCACAGGCATCCACAGCCGTGTGGGCTGCACAATTGATGATCGCATAGGGCTTGACCTCCCTGACCAGCGCAAGCACCTTATCCACACTCGTAATATCCAGCTCTGTCACATCTGTATTTACAATACTGACCTCTGTATTTCCTGCAAGCTCCTGATTAATTGCTTTTCCCAGCTGTCCGTTGCAGCCTGTAACAATTATCCTCTTCATTTCATGTATCCTTTCCTTTATAAGCTCAGTTGTCTTTATTTTACCCTTATTTACGTATTAATACAAGCCTCCATTCGTTGTAACAATTTTTTAATATTTTTGTATAATAATTTACACATTTTCTAGTGACTGTCATTTTCTTCTGTGTTATAATGACAAACGTGTGGCATAACCGCATATATCGCTACTATTAAGAAAGTGAGGAGATTTAAAAGATGAAAAGATTACAAGTGGTCTTTCTTGTAGCTTTGTCTTCATCTCTTTTATTGTTCGGCTGTGGCAAGTCAAAAGAAACCGCAGTGCAGCCTATTGTTCAGCCTATTGTTGAACAACAGCCGGAAAAGGAAGAAGACAGTTCCTCTGAAGAGGCTGATACAAGCGAAGATCCTGATACACCTCCGGCAGAGGGTATGATCAGAAGCCGTCTGACAAATGAATGGGTTGATGAGGATGTTGCAAACACACGTCCTGTTGCCATTATGATCCCTAACTCTAAAACAGCAAGCCAATATAGTATTTCAGATGCCTCCATTCTTTACGAATGTAACGTAGAAGGAAGCATGACCCGTCTGATGGCTGTCTTTGATGACTGGAAGAACCTTGAGAAGGTCGGTAACATCAGGAGCTGTCGTGATTACTATTTATATTGGGCATTTGAATGGGATGCGATTTACATCCACTACGGCGGACCTTTCTACATAGATGACCTCGCAGGACGTTCCGATACCCAGAATATTAACTGCATTGATTATGGCAAGGCTTCCTTCAGGGACACAGCCAAAAATTCTACAGACAATGCATTTACAAGCGGATCCCTGATCCAGGATGCCATAAGCCACTACGGTTATCCCTTGACATACAGAGATGGATATTCTGATGCAACCCATTATCAGTTTGCAGGCAGCTCCGAGCCTAATACACTGGAGCAGTACAGTGATGCGATCAACGCTTCCAAGATCGATCTTTCACCTGCTTACCCTGTAACGAACTGCTACTTCATTTATAACGAAGAAACCGGTCTGTATGACAGATATCAGCACCTTTCCGGTGACAGCGATGGTCCGCATATTGATCTTGCTAACAATAAGCAGCTTGCGTTCAAAAATGTCCTGATCCAGAATACCTACTTTGAGGTAAGAGACCAGAAGGGCTACCTTTCCTTCCAGTGTCATGATACTACAAGAGATGGTTGGTTCTTTACAAATGGAAAAGGAATCCACGTAACCTGGGAAAAGACATCCGACTATGGTGCCACCAGATATTATGATGATGATGGAAATGAAATCAAACTCAATACTGGAAAGACCATGGTATGTATCGTTGAAGACGGTGACACCTTTAACGTAGATGATAAGTCAATCGAATCCAATTAGGAAATATAAAAAGAGAACAGCGCTGCTGTTCTCTTTTTATATTTCCTATTCACCAAGTCCACTTTCAATAGCATCCACTAATGTCTTCAAGGCTGTCTCTTCATCCTCACCATCGCAGATCACCTCAATCACATCTCCGCTTTTCACGCAGGCACCAAGCACACTGAGTACACTTTTTGCATTTGCCGTATTCCCTCTGAATGTAAATGTGATCAAGGATTTGAACTGCATCGCTTCCTTGCATAAGATACCTGCCGGTCTTAAATGCAGCCCGGTGGGATTTTTGATAGTCACCTTCTGACTTACCATAATAACATCCTCCTAACATCCCATATCGTTCTTTGCTGTAACTATAGCATAATATTCTGGATCAGCTCTGCCAGCTCCCTGGCATCCTTTTCTATCATCTGCTGATCCTTGCCTTCGATCATAACACGCACAAGAGGCTCCGTTCCGGACGGTCTGATCAGCACTCTTCCCTCTCCGGCAAATTTCTCTGTCAGTTTGTCAATGGCTCCTGCGATCTCAGGATATTCCATATATTTTTCTTTCTTGTGATTTGGTACCTTTGCATTCACCAGTGCCTGTGGCAGCACCTCCATGACAGATGCCAGCTCTGAAAGCGGCTTTCCTGTTTCTACCATAACCTGAAGCAGATGCAGGGCACTTAAAAGTCCGTCTCCGGTTGTATTCTCCTTCAGGAAAATAATATGTCCTGACTGCTCTCCTCCAAGGCTTGCACCTATCTCCTTCATGTGCTCCAAAACATAACGGTCTCCCACCTTGGTCTGATCTACCTGAATTCCATTCTTCTCAGCCATCAGGAAAAATCCAAGATTACTCATTACTGTTGCCACGATCACATCTCCGGAAAGCTCACCCTTACTCTTCATGTGATTTCCCACAATAGCCATGATCTGATCACCATCTACTATATTACCAAGCTCATCAACTGCCATCAGTCTGTCTGCATCACCATCAAAGGCAAGACCTACATCTGCTTTTTCATAGACCACCCTCGCCCTGATCTCTTCCATATGAGTGGAACCACAGTTGGCATTGATATTGGTGCCATCCGGCATATTATGAATGGCAACTACATTACCGCCAAGCTCTTTTAATGCTTCTACAGACGTATAATAGGAAGCTCCCTCTGCACAGTCTGTCACGATCTTTAATCCTGTAAGGTCTACATTCACAGACTGAATAGAATGATTGATATATTCCTCTCTGGCATCTGTACGGTATTTGATCTTTCCTACATTCGCACCGATTGGAAATTTGATCCCGTTCATATTGTTTTTGATCAATGCTTCAATTTCATCTTCGAGGGCATCCGGAAGCTTATATCCATTTCCATCAAAAAATTTAATCCCATTAAATTCAACCGGATTATGGGATGCGGAGATAACAACACCAGCATCCACTTTATATTTTCTTGTAAGATAGGCTACCGCCGGCGTCGGGATCACACCAATATAAACAGCATTTGCTCCCACTGAGCATATGCCTGCCATCAGTGCATTTGCAAGCATATCACCGGAAATACGGGTATCACATCCTACCATGATCGTTGGTTTATGCTCATTTTCCTTTGTAAGCACATAGGCACCTGCCTGACCAAGCTGCATGGCAAGAAGCGGTGTCAGTTCATCATTTGCCACACCACGTACACCGTCTGTTCCAAATAATCTTCCCATTTTTATTCCTCCACCTTCGATAAATGCATAGTCACAATCAATGGCTCTTCCACTGTAACACCTTCAGGCAGACCAAAGTCAACCTCTACCTGATAGTAACCGGCCGCCGGTTCTGTCGTGCCTTCACTTTCCATCCATTTCGTTACATCCACAGTTCCGCGGAGCTCTGATGCACGCAGACCTGCTACATCCTCAGAAAGCCCTTTTACCTGAATTGTAATACTGCTGTCCAGTTCTGAAATCGTAGCTCTGTATCCATCCGGGATACCTGTTACTGCCACCCGTTCGCCAGAGATCACCAGCTCCTTGGTGATCTGGGGATCTATTTTTACAGTTACCTCTACATTCCGTTCAGATGTGTCAGGCAGGAATGTTCCTGCAGGCAGATACTTCTCCAGCTTAATGGTTCCCTGGTAATCCTCCCTTCTGTCAGATATATCGATCTCCTCAGCCGGGATTTCTATGGCCGTAACATTCTTCAGAATACTCTCTTTTCCTGCCAGCTTCACACTGCTTATGCTTCCCTGTACATCACCATTTATTTCATATCCGTCTGCCGGTTCCCCCATATAATTAAATATGATCGGAATCTCTGCTATCTTATAGATAACCACCTTGATACCAACAGTCTTGATATTCTGAACAATTCTGCTGTCCTGAATCAGATCACCTTCTGCATCATACAGCCTGATCTCTGCATTATCACTGATGTCACTGGTAAATCCTGTTACAGGTACATCTACAACAGCCCGGCTGACCTTACTGATCACAGATTCTGGTCCCGAAATCCTTACCAGATTCTGATCTGTGGAAATCTCACCTATCATATATTCTGATTCTGTCGTTCCTGAAGTAGTCACCTCCAAAGCCAGTGTCTTCGTCCTCTTATTTTCAATGTGAAGCTTCACCGTATCGCTGCTTGCCTTGATCTTTTCGATATCCCCTGAGCTTAAATTTGTTGTCAGCTTAATGCTGATCGTATCAAGACTACTGAGTTCGCTGACATCCGCTGTTGCTACGATATTACTGGCTGTCAGTGAACTGAAAACCGACCTCGGTGCCCATATCGTAACTCTGTCAATCACTGCCGTATCATCCAGTACCTCATACACCTGACCGGAACCTGTGATCAGCTCTGTGTTTAACAGCTTGACCGGTATGTTGCTGAATGAACGGTCAATAGTCGGATCATTCATATTATTCACTACAAGCCAGAGCATAAAGGAAAAAAGCAGTGATATGATTTTCAGACCCAGATTTGCCATAAGCTTATTTTTCACTCTTTGACCGTCCTTTCCACAGAATACGTTTCCTGGGATCTTCCTCCGGCTTATTCTGTATCGACTTCAGTCTTTCCTTAAGTCTGTCCCCATCCAGACTTCTTTCCAGCTCTCCCTTATAAGCTACACTGATCTTACCGGTTTCCTCAGATACGATCACTGTCATGGAATCTGTTGCTTCTGAAATACCGACACCTGCTCTATGTCTGGTTCCCAGATCCTTACTCAATGCCATATTGTCAGAAAGTGGCAGATAGCAGGTTGCTGAGGTGATCCTGTTTCCTCTTACGATAACAGCCCCATCATGGAGAGGTGTATTTTTCTCAAAAATATTGATCAGAAGCTGGCTGGTAACAATGCCATCTACATCAATGCCCGTTCTTTCGTATTCGCTGAGTGACTGGTTCTGTTCAATCACGATCAGCGCACCTGTTTTCACCTTTCCCATTTCTACACAGGCCTTGGTGATCTCATTAATGGTCTTATCTGAAAAACGTCCCTCCTCTGATGTTCTGCCGGTTTCAAAGGGTATAATAGAACTGATGATATTCTTCTGTCCAAGCTCTTCCAGAGCCTTTCGCAGCTCTGGCTGAAGAATAACCACTACCGCCGTCACCGCTACACCAAAAGCATTCTGTACGATCCACAGAATTGTATTCATCTGAAAATAGGCAGCTATCAGGATAAAAACTGCGATCACAATAATTCCCTTCAAAAGTGACCATGCCCTGGTATTCTTTACCCAGACCAGAATGTGGTACATCAGGAATGCGATCAGCAGGATCTCCACAATATCTACCCATCTGATACTTGGCATCCTCGCTATATATGTTGCTATAAAATCATTTAACTGAGACATCTATGTTCCCCGTTCCACAAATGTTTTACATTATCTCCGCCCCTGTGTGGTACCCGTTCTTTTACGGGCGGTATTAATCTTTTTCACAGTATGGGATGGTGCAGATACTGTGATCTTTGGTATTGCCTTCACATAATAATAATATTCATCATCCTCAAACTGTACCTTTTCTGCCCTACTGTAATCCACATGAAAGGCAAAAAACTCTATCACCTTCGCCAGAAGCCCTGAAATGACCGTGCCAATGATCAAGCCAAGAATGGAAACATTGGTATCAAAGGTCAGATCACCTACCAGAAGTATCATAACATCCGTCAGCGCACCGGCAATAATAGCAATCGTCCACGCATAATCCACAGAAAGCCTGCGGATCAGATATACAATGATGATCGTAGCCGCAAAAGCTGCGATCGTAAGGAGCATTCCTTTATTACTGATAAACCCGTCAATAATATAACGGAATCTGGAAGCCATATCCTCTGTCTCCATCGCAGAAAGTGTAGAAAATCCATCTGCTATATTCCGGATAAAGAAAGTAACGATCACACCGCATCCTACCGACACTGCAGAAGCCGGACTTCCGAGAAGTCCCATTGCCAGCGGCATCACATAAGGAATCCCCAGAATAAAGCTCATCGGAGTAAGCAGTACTACAACCGTATCTTTTGGCGAAAACCGAAAATACAGCAAAAACAGAACGAGAAACAAAACAAGTGTTATAACAGCACATTCCAGCGACAGCACATACATATGAAGCACCGTAAATACAGCTGCCACAACAATGATAAAATTTACTGGCATAAAGGAACACATCAATGCTGCGATCAGCACTACAGAAATATTGTCAAGCCGGTTCATATATCCGATCTTTCCATTGATCAGCATCAGGGATGCAAGAGCTAATATCAGCTTAAACAGGGGTTTTAGATATACTTCATACTTGGAAATAAAATGTTTGATATACTGCTTCGCAACAAGTAAAGTTGTCATTCTGTCATCCTCATATCTTATCGTTCATACATACTGGCCAGTCTTTTCAGATTGGCATAATATGCCCGTAAATGCTTTTGCGCTTTGTTATATCTGTTTGCATACACCACATAGGAGATCACGCCATAGGCCGCAGTTACACACAGATACAGTATGATAATACTCTTTCCAAAGGCCAGCAGATCCAGCTTGTAAATATCCTGCATGATGTTTTCAAAATTATAAAAAGCATAAACTGCAAATATCGCAAAAAAGGAAATGGTTGCCGAAATGACCGACTTTAATAATTGAAATCCTATATAATCGTTCCGAAAATAGTTCAGAATACTGATATCTCTTTTCCCTTCGCCGGATTCATAAGAGGCCAACTTCGTCATCATAATGACTTTTTCCTCATTAATCATAATCTGTCCTTTCCGGATATCTCTACAGATAACGCATTCTGTCTCTTTCTGGACGTCTTCCTTCCGGCTTCTGGTTCACAGGCTTTACATCCGGTGCAAATGCATCACGGAAAGTACTGGTCATCTCTGCTTTACACTGCTCGCAGAAACGTCCTGAACGGATCATCTTCCCACATTTTTCACAGGGGAGCATGATCGGCGAATCATCAGCAAACTGCAGCCGGTCTTCCCTGATCCACTGACGGATCTGCGCAGGATCCACCTCACATGCCTCAGATACTTCTGCGATATCTGCTCCATGATTGTCCTGGATATATTTCTTTACCTCCTGAAATTTTTCCTCCATCTTTTCCTTGCATCTGGGACATACTACCTGTCCCATAACATAATTAAAAATTTTTCCACAGATCCTACAATTACGTATATCACTCATAGTCATCACCCTCTTTATACCCCTCGGCCAGATGCTAATGCCATGCCATATATTTTCCTAACGCCGTTCCGGTGAAGTTCCTCTGCCATAGCATCCATCGTGCTGCCCGTGGTATATATGTCATCTATAATTACAATCGTATTTAATTTTACATCATTTTGGCAGATTTTAAAAGCCTTTTTCAAATTATTTTGCCTTTCCCGGAGGGTAAGATTCTTCTGCGGTCCTGTTTTGCGGCTTCTTTGGATCAGATCCCTTTTTACCGGGATCCCCGATACTGCAGAAAGACTTTCAGCCAGCAGCTCCGCCTGATTATATCCTCTCTGTCTTCTCCGTGAACTGTGGCAGGGAACCGGAACCAGAGCTTCCGGCTTTCTTGCTTCCAGCCATTCCCGGTATTCCTCATACAGCTCCCTTCCGTAAAAAGCAGCATATTCCTGCCGTCCCCTGTATTTAAACCGAAACAGCGAATCTGCAACACTTCCGTAGTCATACAGTGTCACATTCTGGGCAAAAACATGTTCCCTTCTGCTGCAATCTTCACAATACTCTTCCTGATCCTTCCCGAGCTGTCTTCCACACCGCATGCAGAAAGGTTCCCTGATATACCGGATCCTTGGCCGGCACCTATCACATATGCCCTCTTTTCTTCTGTCAAACGGAATGATCTCATCACAAAGGGCGCACCTTATCGGAAAAATAAGATCTCCGGCTGCTTCTTTCAGCCATTTCGCTGCCCGCTTCCCCTTTCCGATAGTGTCAGTCCTTTCCCATTTCTTCACACTGGATTTCCCTAATTCTGTCATTCAGGCTGGTATACCTCCTGTTTTCTCTCGCATTGTCGATCATCTCCTGTACCAGTCTGCTGCTGCCAAGTATGGTAACACACTTTCTGGCTCTGGTCACTCCGGTATATAGCAGATTCCTGTTAAGAAGAAGCCTTGGTCCTGTCAGCAGGGGCAGGATGACCGCAGGGTATTCACTTCCCTGCGCTTTATGAATGGTAATGGCATAAGCAAGTTCAAGCTCATCAAGCTGTGAAAAAGAATACTCTACCAGTCTGTGTTCATCATATTCCACTACCATGACCTGTGCAGGCTCACTGATGTCCCTGATGATCCCCATATCTCCGTTAAAAATCCCCATGCCCTTATCAACAGGGATACCGTATCGGCTTCTGACCTCCCATGCAATCTGGTAGTTATTCTTTATCTGCATCACCTTATCCCCTTCCCGGAAAAGACGTTCACCGGTCTGGTATTCTTTTTTCTGCGGGCTTTCCGGATTCAAATATTTCTGCAGGATTCCATTCAGCATTTCCACTCCAAGGCTTCCTTTTCTCATGGGCGTCAGCACCTGAATATCAAAGGGCTCTGCGTCCACATACCTTGGCAGCTTCTCACGGATCAGCTGTATCATATGCTTATAGATCACGCCAGGTTCTGTCCTCTCCAGAAGAAAGAAGTCCCTGCTCTTATTATCAAAGCATATCTTTTCCCCGGCATTGATCCTATGCGCGTTCAAGACGATATCACTTTCCTGTGCCTGCCGGAAGATTTTCTGAAGGATGACCACGGGGAAACAGTCACTCCTGATCAGGTCATGAAGCACCTGTCCCGGTCCCACACTGGGGAGCTGGTTTACGTCTCCCACCATGATCAGCCTGGTTCCCACGCTGACTGCCTCCAAAAGTGCTTTGAAAAGATGAATGTCGACCATAGACATTTCATCTATGATAATAACGTCCGCTTCCAGTGGATTTTCTTCATTTCGTTCAAATTCTGCGCCTCTGCTCTCCTCCACAGCGCCATTGATCTCCAGCAGTCTGTGGATAGTCCTGGCTTCAAATCCCGTAGTCTCAGTCATCCGCTTGGCCGCTCTGCCTGTCGGTGCTGCCAGCAGGATATCCATTCCTTCTGCCTCAAAAAGCCGGATGATCGTATTGATCGTTGTAGTCTTCCCCGTACCGGGGCCTCCGGAAAGTATCATGACACCATTGACAGCGCTTGTGATCACTGCCTTTTTCTGCAGCTCATCAAGCAGAAGCCCCTGCTCTTCCTCCATTTGCTCCAAAATACCAAGGAGCCGCTTTTCTTCCTTCCCTGTCAGTCCATCACCAAAAGAAATGTTCAGATCGTGCAGCATTCTTGCGCATTTCAGCTCCGCATAATAGTAAGCTCCTGCATATACCCTTTTTTCTTCTTGGCAGGTTTTGATCATCAGTTTTTTATCCATCGCCAGATTATTGATCCCAGGCCAGATGGCTTCTTTTCCGATGCCAAGAAGTCCGGCTGCCCGCTCTGCAAGCAGATCCCCCGGCAGATAGGTGTGTCCTTCTGCCGCCGCCTGCATCAGTGCATAAAGGATACCGCTACGGATCCGGTAGTCTGAATCCGGACAGATCCCCAGCTTTGCTGCAATTTCATCTGCAATTTTAAACCCAACGCCACTGATATCCTCTGCCAGCTTATACGGATTTTCTTTCATGATCTCATACATGGCAGAACCGTATTTTTCATAAATTTTTACAGCAAGCGTATTGGAGATTCCATACTGCTGCAGATAAACAAAGGCCTGTCGCAGCTCCCTCTTTTCGATCATCTGGTCTGCTATTTCTGACGCCTTTCTTTCACTGATCCCTTTGATCTCCGAGAGCCTCTCCGGCTCTTCCTCTATGATCCGGAATGTATTCTTCCCAAAGGTTTTTACTATCCTTTTGGCAAGAGCCTCTCCTATTCCTCTGATGGCTCCTGAACCCAGATACCGCTCCATGCTAAGTTCATCATCGGGTGGAACCATCTGGTAGCTTTCTGCCTTCATCTGCATGCCATACATGGGATGTTCCACAAAATCCCCCTGAATATCCAGTGTTTCTCCTGCTTCCACATTCCGAAAAAATCCAACACAGATAATCTCTTCATCCTCTTCTATGACACTCAGCACACCATATCCATTTTCTCTGTTCTGATATATAATATGGTCTACATATCCATGAACCTTGTCCATTTCTGCTCCTCTTCCCCGGCTTCCCCATACTCATTTCTGTCTGTTTCCTGACTGTAACTGCTCTGTCTGCAAAAAAAAGCTGCCTTTGTAAGACGGTATCAACCGTCTCACATCAGCAGCCCCCTATGATTCTTTTTATAAATTATAATTTCGCTTCATCTGTTCATAAAGCATCTGTGCGATCCCAAGTCCTTCCTTCTCTGTTGAAGTACTTGCCAGCTCCTGAAGGGTATTATCGGTAAAATAATCCACCAGATTCTGGTTTGGATCGCTGTCATCATCTGATTTGATACAATCTACAGTTTTCTGCATCTCCTTAAATACCTGCTCCAGCAGATATGACTCAAACTGCTTACAGGCATCCAGCAGCTTGTCATCGTCTGCCTCTGCGTAATCAGTTTTGTTCAGAGTATTTTTCAGCTCATCAGTCTTTGTATTATTCTTTGTCAGATAATCGGTATATGTACTGATACTGCTAATATCCATAAGCTATCTCCTTACTTTCCTTACCGTTTCAGATTATTCGCTGTCTGCATCATTTCGTCCGTAGTGGTGATCGCTTTGGAGTTCATCTCATAAGCACGCTGTGCAACGATCAGATTTACCATCTCATCAGCCACCTGCACATTGGAACCCTCCAGATATCCCTGTACCATGCGACTTGGTGTCACATTCCGGTTAGTTGCTTCGTTTAATACTGCTCCGCTTGCTGCTGTTGCCTGATACAGACTGTCTCCTGTTCTCTGCAAGCCCCCTGCATTGTTGAACTGGTACATACCGATCTGGATACCAAGAGACTGTGCATTGTTATTGGCATCCGGGTAACAGATGGTTCCATCCTGTGAGATCGTTATCTTACTGGTAATATAATTGCTGCCAAGAGTGATCGTACGTCCGGTAGAGCTCAACACCGGCAATCCGTCCTGATTGGTCAGGATCATCCCTCTTGTGCCATTGGTTGCCCAGGTAAAGTCACCATTTCTTGTATAATACGTGTTACCATCACTGCCCTGGATAGCAAAAAATCCTTCTCCTTCAATCGCAAACGCTGTATCACTGTTGGACGCAAGCAGGCTTCCCTGTGAAAAGCTTGAGTTAATAGATGAATTTCTTACACCGAGCCCCACCTGTGAAGTGGTAGGCTTTGGATCTCCATTGGCTGTAGTGGTAGCCGTCTGGAGAGTCTGATATAGCAATGACTTAAACTGTGCTGTCTGCGTCTTATAACCTACCGTATTTACATTGGCAAGGTTATTTGCAATTGTATCAACATTTGTCTGCTGGGCATTCATTCCCGTAGCAGCTGACCATAAACTTCTTACCATTTATTTTAATCCTCCTTACAGCTTACCTAACTGATTCGCTGCAATATCCAGCGTTGAATCTATTGTAGTAATGATCTTCTGATTGGATTCATATGCTCTCTGCACACTGATCATATTTACCATCTCCGTGACAGCTGATACATTGGATGTCTCCAGATAGCCTGAATATACCTGTGCCTTCGGTTCTGTCTCCTCTGCACCATCAATCGGCTGGAAGTAGTTCTCCCCATAATGCTCCAGATAATTATAATCAGCAAAATCAGTTACTTGGATCGTATCTACAACACGCCCTTCCTGAATCAATTGTCCACTGACGTTGATCTGTGTATCCAGATTGGGATCAATCTTCACTGCCTGACCATTGGTATTAAGCACTGGATCTCCGTCTCTTGTAACCAGCTCGCCGTCCTGAGTCAGTGTAAAATCGCCATCCCTTGTATATTTTACAGATGTATTTCCACCTTTATCTGTAAATTCTACCGCAAAGAATCCAGAGTCTGTCAATGCCAGATCAAAGGTGTTCCCTGTGGTCTTGATCGCTCCCTGTTCAAAATCGGTATAGCCTTCTCCGATCTTGACTCCCGGCTGGTTGATACCAATTCTTTTCGCCAGATTATACCCTTCCGATGCATCCTTGATCTTATAGGCAAGTACCGAATCAAAAGACTGGCTGGTTGCCCCTTCCTTCTTATAACCATTGGTGTTCACATTGGCAAGATTATTTGTCAGCACATCCATCCGATGCTCCTGATTGATCATACCCGAATATGCTGTGTAGAGTCCTTTTACCATTTATACCTCCTATTTATATTTCGTCTCTGTAGCCTGCCAGAAATTCCACATACTTACCGGTTCCGATCGCTACCGCTGTCATGGGATCCTCTGCTGTCATAGTATTAATGCCTGTCTTTTCACAGATCAGATCCTCCAGCCCACGCAGAAGGCTTCCTCCTCCGGTCAGGACGATTCCTCTGTCCGCAATATCTGCAGCAAGCTCCGGAGGTGTTTTCTCCAGAACACTGTGGATCGTTTCGATGATCTGTGCTGTTGCTTCTCTTAATGCCTCTTCTGTTTCTTCAGAAGAAACGGTAACTGTCTTCGGAAGTCCCGTTACTAGATTTCTTCCGCGGACATCCATATAATCTACTTCGGAACGCTTGAATGCGGTTCCGATCTTGATCTTGATATCCTCTGCGGTCCGTTCACCGATCAGAAGATTGTGCTTCTTACGCATATAGCGGACAAGTGCCTCATCAAAGTCATCACCTGCGATCTTGATGGATGCACTGACAACGGTTCCCCCAAGAGAAATAACTGCGATGTCGGATGTTCCTCCTCCAATATCTACGATCATATTTCCACAGGGTTTGGAAATATCGATCCCTGCACCGATAGCTGCCGCTATAGGCTCTTCTATAATGGAAACTTCTCGTGCTCCCGCCTGTAATGTTGCATCTTCAACCGCCTTCTTCTCTACCTCTGTGACTCCACTTGGTACGCATACAGCGATTCTCGGCTTACGGAAAGCCTTCTTACCCAGTGCCTTCTGGATAAAGTATTTCATCATCTGCTCAGTAACCCTATAATCAGAAATAACACCCTGTCTCAAAGGACGGATTGCCATAATATTACCGGGGGTTCTTCCCAGCATCAGTCTGGCATCCTCCCCGATCGCTTTGATCTTATTTGTGTCTCTATCGTAAGCTACAACAGAGGGTTCCTTTAATACAACGCCTCTTCCTCTGATGTAAACAAGAATACTGGCTGTTCCCAGATCAATTCCGATATCTGTATACTGCATATTACGATACCCCTTTCTGCTACTTTCCACCCTAAAAAGGCATTACGAAATTATTATAACTCATAGATTTGCATTTTCAAAGGGATTTCATAAAATTTTAATGGAACTTTTTCTGATTTTCTTTATACTTGTCCAGCATTTTTTTAACATACTGTCCTGTATAGGAAGCAGGATCTCCAGCCACCTCTTCCGGTGTACCCTTTGCTACAACCTGTCCACCGCCATCTCCCCCTTCCGGTCCCATATCAATGATATAATCTGCACACTTGATCACATCCAGATTGTGTTCGATCACCACAACTGTATTGCCATTCTCTACCAGCCTCTGCAGGATCTCCACCAGCTTGTGTACATCTGCAAAATGTAATCCGGTAGTAGGCTCATCCAAAATATAAATAGTCCTGCCAGTACTCTGCCTGCTCAGCTCTGTGGCAAGCTTGATCCGCTGTGCTTCTCCTCCTGAAAGAGTAGTAGACGGCTGTCCAAGCTTTACATAAGAAAGTCCCACATCATTCAGTGTTTCAATTTTTCTTTTAACGGAAGGAATGCTGTCAAAAAAGGGAACTGCTTCTTCAACTGTCATCTCCAGCACATCATAAATACTCTTTCCCTTATATTTAACATCAAGTGTCTCCCTGTTATAACGCTTTCCGCCACAGACCTCACAGGGTACATACACATCCGGCAGGAAGTGCATTTCAATCTTGATGATCCCGTCACCACCGCAGGCCTCACACCGGCCTCCCTTGACATTAAAGCTGAACCTTCCCTTCTTATAGCCTCTGGCTCTGGCATCCTGTGTTCCCGCAAACAGATCTCTGATCTGGTCAAATACTCCGGTATAGGTGGCCGGGTTGGATCTCGGTGTCCTTCCGATCGGAGACTGATCAATATTGATCACCTTATCAAGCCGGTCAATACCCTGAATTTCTCTGTGCTTACCGGGAATCGTTCTTGCCCGATTCAGGCTCTTTGCCAGATACTTATAAAGGATCTCATTGACAAGAGAGCTCTTGCCGGAGCCGGAAACCCCGGTTACACAGGTCATCACACCAAGGGGAATATCCTCTGTCACATTTTTCAGATTATTTTCTGCAGCTCCTGTAATCTTAAGAAAACCTGTCGGCTTCTTCCGGGTATCTGGAACCGGAATCTGCAGTATGCCGCTGAGATACTGTCCTGTAACAGAATCCGGGATCTGCATGATCTCTTCTGCGGTTCCCTGCGCGACTACTTCTCCACCATGAGAGCCGGCTCCCGGTCCGATATCCACAATATGATCCGCTGCCAGCATGGTATCCTCATCATGCTCTACAACGATCAGACTGTTGCCAAGATCCCTGAGGTTTTTGAGGGTATTCAGCAATTTATCATTATCTCTCTGATGCAGGCCGATACTTGGTTCATCCAGGATATAGCATACACCCACAAGCCCGGATCCGATCTGGGTCGCCAGACGGATCCTCTGTGCCTCTCCGCCGGAAAGAGTACCTGTTGCTCTGGCAAGAGACAGATAGTTCAGTCCCACATCGATCAGGAAGCCGACTCTTGCACGGATCTCCTTAAGCACCTGACCGCCGATCAGCATCTGCTGCTTTGTGAGCTTCAGATCCGTAAGAAACTGCTGCAGACTGCCAATGGACATGGCTGTGATCTCATAAATATTCTTATCGCATACAGTAACAGCAAGCGCTTCCTTTTTCAGACGCATGCCACCACATTCCTTACAGGGCGTGATCCGCATAAAGCTTTCATATTCCTGCTTCATGGTATCAGATCCCGTTTCCCGGTACCGGCGCTCCACATTTTTGATCAGTCCTTCAAAGGTGACAGGATAAGTTCCTTCTCCCCTCTGTCCGGCATAATGTACCTTGACTTCTCCAAAGCCACCATAAATGAGCATATGCTGGATCTTTTCCGGAAGTTCTTCAAAGGGAGTATCCAGACTGAAATCGTAAGCCTTTGAAAGTGCCCGAAGGAGCGCATTGGTAAAGCTTCCCTTATCCGTACTGGACTGCCAGCCCATCACCTGAATTGCTCCCTGATTCAGGCTTAAATGTCTGTCCGGGATCATCAGCTCCGGATCAAATTCCATCTTATAGCCAAGTCCGAAGCAGACCGGACAGGCGCCAAACGGGTTATTAAAGGAAAAGCTTCTCGGTTCGATCTCACTGATGCTGATGCCGCAGTCCGGGCAGGCAAAGCTCTGACTGAAGGTCACCTGCTCACCGCCGATCACATCCAGCAGAAAAAGTCCTTCCGTGAGTACCAGTACATTCTCGATAGAATCTGTCAGTCTCCGCTCAATCCCCTGCTTCACTACCAGCCTGTCTACTACGATCTCTATATTATGCTTGATATTCTTATCCAGTTTGATCTCTTCAGAAAGCTCGTACATGCTGCCATCAACCATAACACGTACATAGCCACTTTTTTTCGCCCGTTCAAATACCTTGGCATGTTCTCCCTTTTTGCCACGGACTACAGGTGCAAGAAGCTGGATCTTTGTCCCTTCCGGAAGCTCCATCACCTGATCTACCATCTGATCGACACTCTGCTTACGGATCTCCTTGCCGCATTTGGGGCAATGTGGAACGCCTACCCTTGCATACAACAGTCTGAAATAATCATAAATCTCTGTAACAGTTCCCACTGTAGATCTGGGATTTCTGTTTGTGGACTTCTGATCAATGGAAATTGCAGGAGACAGTCCCTCGATTTTCTCCACATTAGGCTTTTCCATCTGACCCAGGAACTGCCTTGCATAGGAAGACAATGACTCCATATATCTTCTCTGTCCTTCCGCATAGATTGTATCAAATGCCAGAGAAGATTTGCCGGAACCTGACAGTCCTGTCAGGACTACCAGCTCGTTTCTCGGAATATCCACATCTATATTCTTCAGATTGTGTTCATTTGCGCCCCTGATCTTAATATATTCTCTCGGGCGTATTCTGGGTGTTTCGATATGCTTATCAGCTAAACTCATTTTATTACCTGTACTTTCTCTTCTCTATTCTTCTTCAAGCTCATGGAGCTTTTTCTTCAGCTCTGCCATCTTGTCCCTAAGCTCTGCTGCCGCTTCAAAGTTAAGATCCGCTGCCGCTTTCTTCATCTGCTTCTCTACCTTGCCGATCAGCTTCTGCAGTTCCTCCCTGCCCATAGATTCCGGATCTTTCTCAAACCGGAGTTCTTCCTTCTCAATCGTCTTTGAAATACTGATCAGATCCCGGACAGCCTTTTTGATGGTCTGCGGTGTGATACCATGCTCTTCATTATACTTCTGCTGCAGCTTCCGTCTTCTGGCAGTCTCCTCAATAGCTGCCTTCATGGAATCTGTCATATTGTCAGCATACATGATAACATGGCCTTCTGCATTACGGGCAGCACGGCCTACTGTCTGGATCAGGGATGTTTCAGAACGCAGGAAGCCTTCCTTATCCGCATCCAGAATTGCCACCAGTGAGATCTCCGGAATATCCAGACCTTCCCTCAGCAGGTTGATCCCCACCAGCACGTCAAATACATCAAGACGCATATCCCGGATGATCTCCGCTCTTTCCAGCGTATCAATATCCGAATGGAGATATTTCACCCGGATCCCGGCTTCCTTCATATAGCCGGTCAGATCCTCTGCCATACGCTTGGTCAGTGTGGTGACCAACACTTTATTATGCTTATCTGTCTCCTTACGTACCTCACTGATCAGGTCATCGATCTGTCCCTCTACCGGCTTCACTACGATCTCCGGATCCAGAAGTCCGGTAGGTCTTATGATCTGCTCTGCACGAAGCAGCTCATGCTCTTCTTCGTATTTTGAAGGTGTTGCTGACACGAAAAGGAGCTGATCGATATGCTCTTCAAACTCTTCAAAGCAGAGAGGTCTGTTGTCCAGTGCGGAAGGAAGCCGGAAACCGTAATCTACCAGTGTCGTCTTCCTTGACCGGTCTCCATTATACATAGCCCCGATCTGCGGCACTGTCATATGGGACTCATCTATGATCATCAGAAAATCATTTCCAAAATAATCCAGCAGGGTATGTGGCGGTGTTCCCGGCTGTGCCCCATACAGATGTCTGGAATAGTTCTCAATACCGGAGCAGAAGCCTGTTTCCCGCAGCATCTCTATATCAAAATTAGTACGTTCCGAAATACGCTGGGCTTCCAGCAGCTTATCCTCACTTTTGAAAAAGCGCACTCTCTCATCCAGCTCAGCTTCAATATTCTTACAGGCTGTATTGATGCGCTCCTGTGGAATGACATAATGGGATGCCGGAAAAATAGCAATATGCTGCAGAGAAGCATGCACCTGTCCGGTCAGCGGATCTGCTTCCACGATCCTGTCGATCTCATCCCCGAAAAATTCCACCCGGATCAGATAATCTCCACCCTGTGCCGGAAAAATTTCAAGAACATCTCCACGTACACGGAAGCATCCTCTGCTCACTTCCATATCATTCCTGTCATACTGGATATCGATCAGTGCCCGGATCACCTCATCCCTGTCCTTCACCATACCCGGACGCAGGGAAACGATCATCTCCTGATAATCCTCCGGACTGCCCAGTCCATAAATACAGGACACACTGGCGATCACGATCACGTCCTTCCTCTCTGACAGAGATGCTGTGGCTGACAGACGCAGCTTATCGATCTCATCATTGATGGAAGAATCCTTGGCAATATAAGTATCTGACGAAGGCACATAAGCCTCCGGCTGGTAATAATCATAATATGACACAAAATATTCCACTGCATTCTCTGGGAAAAATTCCTTGAACTCCCCGTAGAGCTGTGCTGCCAGAGTTTTATTATGTGCAATGATCAGGGTAGGTTTATTCAGCGCTGCGATCACATTTGCCATCGTAAAGGTCTTACCGGATCCGGTAACTCCTAACAGCGTCTCAAACTGGTTGCCTTCCTGAAATCCCTTCACGAGCTCCGCGATTGCCTGTGGCTGATCCCCGGTCGGCTGATATTCTGAATGCAGTTTAAACTGACCCATCTGACTTCTCCTAATTTAAATCTAACTTTTTAAAGTCCTCTAAATTCAATTCCCTACGTAAATCCTCTTCTGTAGGCATATAAGGCAAATACTTTGCTGCATAAATTTGTTTATTATCTTCTGGCAACGTATATCGTACAAGTGTATCACTTTTATCTGCGCAAAGCAAAATTCCTATTGGCGGATTATCTATATGTTTCTTCTTGTTGTTCAGCAATGGCTTCTTTATCCAATTCTTTCACGGCATGCTTTTCCTTTCAGTTTTATCTGAATATCCTCTGCAAGTTTCCTTTTTAATATACCACGGTAAATTTTATTTGTACAGAGGGAGCAGAACATTTGTTTGTATTTTATCAATTTGTCTTGTGTGATATGCCGATGCCTGCGCCGCCGTTGCTGTTTTATGGGTATTTTTTGCAATTTCTTTTGAATAGGCTGTCTGTTTTGCTGTCTCCACAGCCTGTATTTCAGCGGCATTCTGAATTGCCGCCTGCATACCTTCCATTCTTATATTATGTTGTGCAGAGTCATACAGGTTTAATGCTTCTTTTAAAGAATCAGCCCTTTTTGACTTAACTGATCCTTCACTTGTATTACACTTCTTTTGATCAGAGCTATGAGCATCCTTGTTTTAAAAACAACACCATTTTCTTATCCCTCCGGTATCTCATTTCTGTATTACTATCACTTTATTTATAACAACGTTATTTTGAATGCAATACTTTAATATAATCTATTAAGGAGGCGCACTTTGAATGGTAAAACTTAGAGTTCTTGATATTCTTGAAGAACAAGGCAAAACAAAATACTGGCTTTGTAAAAAAATGGAAATGCACTACGTGAGCTTTAAGAAAATGGTAGAAAATGACACTACCTCTATTCGTTTTGACACTCTTGATAAGTTAAGTAATCTCCTTGATGTACCAATCGGAGATCTATTCATACAAACCGATGAAACTCTAGAAAAAGAGCCTGCAAATCCATAACCTGCAGGCTCTAAATCAAAACAATATTATTTTTATCCAATCTTTTCTTTCAGAATTTCGATTCCCTTTTCCACCTGGCTGTCCAGGCCTTCTGTTTCTGCCAGATCGGTGTCATATTCTGTTTCAACATCCGGCTCAATTCCACTTCCCTGAATATTATTGCCATTCGGTGTGAACCAGCCACTGACAGTCAGCTTCACAGCGCTGCCATCCTCCAGTGTAATCAGCCTCTGTACGATACCCTTGCCGTAACTGGTTGTTCCCACAACAGTTCCCTTATTGTGCTCCTGAATCGCTCCGGCCAGAATCTCCGCTGCACTCGCCGAATACCCATTGATCAGCACCACCATGGGTATGTCAATTTCATATTCGCCATCACAGGTATATTCCGACCGCTGCCCGGAAGGCACTTCTGTATAAGTGATCAGTCCTGCCGGCAGAAGACGTCTTGCGATCTCAACTACCACTGAAAGATCTCCGCCCGGATTGCTGCGAAGATCCAGAATCAGTCCCTTCATGTCATCAGCACGAAGCTCTGCCATAGCCTCATTAAACTGATCCAGAGTGACTGTATCAAACTCTGTGATCTGCAGATAGCCGATTCCTTCTTCACCTTCCACCATGCCATAGCGCACTGTAGTCGTTTCGATCAGCTTGCTTCTTACAATATCTACTTCAAGGAAGTCAGCCTCCCCCTCCCGGTAAATGGTCAGATGAACGGTAGTCCCTTCTTTTCCTTTGACCAGAGAAACAACCCTGCTGGTGCTGAGTCCCCTGGTTTCTTCTCCGTCTATCTTGTAGATCACATCGCCTTCCTTAAGGCCAGCCTCCTCGGCAGGCGTCCCTTCCATGACACCGGCGATCACCGCCATATCCTGCTCCTTGTCCAGCGTAATATAAGCTCCGATCCCATAGGAAACACCATTGTTGCCATCCACAACCTCCTTCAGCTCCTCTGCAGTATAGTACTCAGAATAAGGATCATTCAATGCCTCTGTCATACCCTTATAGATACCTGTCTGCAGATTCTCCTCTGTCGTAGGCTCATCCTTGTAATCGTAGTAATATTTTTCGATTACACCCTCCAGACTCCTCATCTTCTGTATGGTTTCTGCATTCACAACACTGGATTCGCTCTGTGCACCCCCCTGAGTCTTCACTAATCCATAAATGCTTTTTCCCGCAAAAACCCCGGCTCCAATCAGCACACATACAGCAATTCCTGCTGCCATTCCTCCAAAGAAAAGTGGCAGTCTCCTGTCTTTTTCTCCCTTCTGCAGCTCAGTCTGTTGTTCTCCATGTAATGTCTGTTCTGTTTCCTGCTCTTCCAATCCACACACTCCCGTCTGTTATCAACCCTTCAGGTAACTCCATGGATTCACATAGCTTCCACCCTTCCGCACGCTGAAATGCAGATGATTGCCAGTGGATCGCCCTGTAGTTCCCACCGCAGCTATCTTCTGCCCCTTAGAAACCTCGGTCCCCTTGGAAACATAAAGTGCCGATGCATGCATATAAATCGTATACAGGCTGTCACCATGATCGATCATGATATAATTTCCCATACTGCTGTTGTAATCAGCAGCAACTACTTTACCATCATATGCGGCCAGGATCGCACTGCCTCCCGGCGCTGCCATATCAATTCCATTATGGAATTTCTGAATACCAAGAGTAGGATGGATACGGTTTCCATAATCATCCGATATCCTCGTATACGATGGCGCCGGCCAGGTAAATACACCGCCATCGTATCTTCTGCCCTGCTCCTCTGCCAGTCTGGCTCTTTCCTCTGCGACTGCCTTTTCCAATGCCGCAATGGTTTGATTCTGTTCTGCAATATCAGCCTCATATTCCGCAATAGCAGCCTCTTTATTCTTGATATCAGATGTTACATTGCTGATCTCCTGTTCTTTGGCCGAGATCAATGCATTCATGGAAGCCTCTTCTTCTTCCTGCACCCTTCTGGCCTCATCCAGAACGCTTTTTTCCTCCTCCAGACTTTCCTTGCACAGGGAAACATACTCAGCCTGTGCTACATATTCATCCAGCTTTTTCCTGTCATATGAGGAAAGCATCTCAATATATTCAGCCTTGTTCAACACCTCGCCAAAGCTGTCTGCCGCAAAAAGGAGTTCAAGATATACCGTATCTCCCTTTTCATACATAAACTTGATCCGGGCCTTCATCGCCTCATACTGGGCTTCCTGTACCGCTACAGCCTCTTCCAGTTCTTTTTCCTTGGCAGCAATTTCCTCTTCCTTCTCTGTGATCAGACCCTTAAGTTCTTCTATCTTAGCCTGTATTGTAGACAGATTGGCATCCAGCTCCGTAATATAATTGGCCAGATTATTCTTGGAGGTTTCAAGCTGCTTCTTGATCTCTTTTATATTACTCAGACTGCTTTGAAGGCTGTTCTTTTCTTCTTTTGCTTTTTTTATCTCTTCCTCCTTCTGCCTGATGCTGTCATTCGTCAGCTCCTGTGCACTGGCAGAAAGTGTGCCTGCGCTTCCGGCTGAACTTACCAGCAGAACACTCAGCAAAAGGCAGAGTCCTTTTTTCCATTTTTTCATGAATACGATCACACTCTCAAATGCTTTCTAACCGTAATGATACTTCCAAGGAAACCGATTCCTATGCCCATGATCAGCGAGCCCGGCAGGAGCTTTACAAAGATTTCATTTACAGGTAAAAAGGCAAGCAGCTTTGACAGATTGGAAAACTTACCTATGATATAACTGATCACTTCATTATAAACACTGTAGATGATTCCCATGGGGATCAGCGCTCCGATCGCTCCGATCAGCATACCCTCAATAACGAAGGGAGATCTGACGAAAAAGTCTGTAGCACCGATATATTTCATAATGGAAATCTCTTCTTTTCTGACTGAAATACCGATCGTAACAGTATTACTGATCAGGAAAATAGATACCGCAAACAGGATCACTATAATACCAATGGAAGCATATGCGATCAGCGCATTGATACCGGTCAGTGATGCTGCCGTGATATCAGACCGGTTTACCTCACGAATCCCGTCAAGCCCTTCCAGGAAAGAAACAAGCGCCGGCTGCATGGATACATCATTCAGATAGATCTCATAGCTTGCCGAATTTTCCAGCGGGTTTTCTGTAAATCCGTCTGCATATTCACCAAGATATTCTTCCTTAAAGCTGTCCCATGCTTCATCTGCTGAGATAAAATTGATCTTGGAAACCTCAGGTCTCTTCTGGATCTCATCCCCGATCTGCTGGATCCGGTCATCACTGATCCCTTCATCAAAAAAAACCGTTACAGATACACCCTCCTGCGCAGTCTTCACAATATTCTGGACATTCATAAGAATGGAATAAAAAAGACCAAACAGAAACAGACAGGCACTGATCGTAGCTATAGATGCCAGTGAAAACCATTTATTTCTGAAAATGTTGATAAATCCCTGTTTGATGGTATAAAAAAATGTACTAATCCTCATCGTCTATATAACCACCCTTCTCTTCATCACTTACAATGACACCCTTCTTCATTGTAACGACTCTTTTCTGCATGGCATTAACGATCTCACGGTTATGCGTTACGACCAGCACTGTCGTACCATTCTCATTAATCTGCTCCAGCAGCTTCATGATCTCCCATGAGTTCTTAGGATCCAGATTTCCGGTAGGCTCATCTGCCAGAAGAATGCTCGGTCTGTTGACCAGTGCCCTTGCGATCGCCACTCTCTGCTGCTCACCACCGGAAAGCTGCCTCGGCTTCGCCTTATATTTGCCTGCAAGCCCTACCGTTGCCAGTATGCTTGGTACATTTCTCTTGATCTCCTTGGTCGGTTTCTGGACAATGCGCTGTGCAAAGGCAACATTCTCATATACATTTCTGTCCTTTAAAAGACGGAAATCCTGAAACACGATCCCAAGATTCCTTCGGAACATGGGAATTTTTCGATGCCTGATCCTGACGAGATCATATCCCATAACATTGATCTCTCCCTCCGTAGGCACAAGCTCCCGGAGAAGGAGCTTGATCATGGTTGATTTTCCGGATCCACTGTCCCCTACAATAAATACAAACTCTCCCTTTTTAATATGGAGATCTACCCCATTCAGTGCGGGAGCACCCGTTGCATAAGCCTTGCTGACATGATTCATTGTGATGATCTCATCACTTGCAGTTCCTTTTCTTCTTCTGCCCCTTTGCTCTCTTGCCACTTTTTTCACCACCTGTATCTTAATACTCAAAACTTTCCATGTACTTCATATATTTCACAACCATCAGTGCGATGCGGAATGTGATCGCATCCTCAAATACCCGAAGGTCAAGCCCTGTTCTCTTCTGCAGCTTATCCAGACGGTATACAAGTGTATTTCTATGGATAAACAGCTGTCTTGATGTTTCGGAAACATTCAGGCTGTTTTCAAAAAACTTATTGATCGTAACAAGTGTTTCCTCATCAAAATCATCTGGGCTCTTATCACCGAAGATCTCACGGATAAACATCTTGCAAAGTGGAATGGGAAGCTGATAGATCAATCGTCCGATTCCCAGCTCACTGTAAGCGATCACATTCTTTTCATCAAAGAAGATCTTACCGACATCCAGTGCCATCTTTGCCTCCTTGTAGGAACGGCTTACTTCCTTGATCTCCTTCACAACAGTTCCATACGCAATATGGATTCCTGACATATGCTCCTTCTGCAGAAACTTCTCAATACCTGCTGCCGCTTTCTCGATCTCCTTCATGCTCTCGCCTTCAGAAAGATCTTTCACGATAATGACATTGTTCTCATCAACAGCTGTCACAAAGTCCCTGCTGTTATTACTGTAATAGGAACGCATCATCTCCAGGATATTGCTGTCCTTTCCATTCTCGGTCTCAACGATCATGACCACCCTGTTGACATCTGTCTGGATATGCAGCTTCTTTGCTCTGCTGTAAATATCGATCAGAAGCAGATTATCCAGCAACAGGTTCTTGATAAAATTATCCTTGTCAAACCGCTCCTTATAGGCAACCATCAGATTCTGTACCTGAAATGCCGCCATCTTGCCGATCGTATATACATCCTCACCGGTTCCGGCTGTAACCATGACATACTCCAGCTGCTGTTCATCATAAATCTTAAAGTACTGACACCCCTGGATCTCCTGGGAATCTGCCGGTGACTTGGCGAACTCAGCTACGGCACCTCCATTTACACTGATATTTCCTGTGGAAGCAACCTCCTTGCCCTCGGTATCCATAATACAGAATTCCACCCGTGCAATGGCTTTCAGTCCTTCAATCGTGCTCTGTAATGTTTGATTTGATATCATGTCCCCACTCCTTTAGCTGCACGTATTTTTTACACTTATACATTTTTCACAATACTTCTGTCCTGAAAATTAACCCCAAGAAAAGACTTCTTTTTTATTTTAAAACAAATGTACAAATAAATCCACTTATTTTTCAATGATATTTGTGAATTATTCATGTTTTTTTTCAAAAAAATCCTGTTTTTTCCTTATACAAGATAAACAAACAACTAACTGTTTTATTTATGGGAAATATGTGCTATACTGAAAATATGATCTCCGATACAGAGAAAGGATGGTGTCATTATGAATATTCCCGAATTGTCAACAGCCCTGTCCAGCAGCAGACTTTTAAATCAGGTTGGAACCGCTATGCTGAGCAGATCCCTTGATGATGCAGAGTCGGCAGGTGCAGGCATGATCCAGATGATGGATCGTTCCATGGAACTGTCTGTAAACCCTTCCGTAGGAAGCAATATTGACGTTCTTATTTAGAGAACCTGATCCCCACAGTCCATATGGTCTGTGGGGAATTTTTATCCCATAATCTCCGTATATATGATCATTATGATGCAGAATAGAACTGCCAGCACTAACGTTACAGAAATCATTTTTTCCGTCTTTTCTTTCCGTTTCTCAAGAATCCCCATCAGTATGCCCCTGCGGTTTTCATTCTTACTCATCCACACAAGGATCATCCATGCAAAGGGTGTCATGATCGCCGCTATGATCAGAAAGCTTCCCGCTGCCATGGCCAGTGTTCCATTTGTAAGCTGCGTTGCAGAATCACTGTAGATATCCGGATTGGCTGTCATCATAATGCGCATCAGGAATAGCTGGCTGGAATTGATCAGCACATGGTAAAAAACGGATGCCCACAGACTTCCTGTTGTCTCTACAAGAAGCACCGCCAGCACTCCCATAAGAAAAGCATAAACCGCCTGATTGATATTCATGTGGATCAGGGCAAACAACAGTGCTGACAGCAGCATGGCCTGAAAGGCACTTCCTGATTTCCGATAGCCCCGGTAATAAATACCACGGCAGAGAAGCTCTTCACAAAATGGGGCAAAAATACCTGCAGAAAAGAGTAATGGCAAAAACGCGATCTGTCCCATATCGGTTGTTTCCATGGCTTCTATCACCCGATTTGTGGTAAAAAACTGGGATAGAAGATTTGCCAGAGAAATCAACGGCATGCTGAAAAGGGTAAACGGGATCACTGCCAGCAGGGTACCGGTCTTTATCCTGTGAAAGGAAAGAAACTCTGCTTTCTCCTTCTCGGAAAACAGGAATATCACAACCCCCGGCAGTACCATCATGGATTCGCAGATCAGATTATTCAGGACAACATTTTCCAATATATAGGGGCAGAAAGCACTGATGGCAAATACACCTCCTACATAAACTATGACTGAAATGAGAAACGCAAGGTTTACTTTTTTACTGTTCATAACTGCTGATCCTATCTGCTGTAATTTCTGCCACTCTCTGCTTATAAAGATTGCCGGCGGCACGCTTGAATTCATTTTTGCTCATGCCTGTCAGTTTCCTGATCTTATCCGGTGCCGATTTATCCCCTATGGGAAGGCTGCCTCCTGCCTCCTGAATCAGTGTCAGGAGCTTTTCAGCATCCTCGCCCATCTGCACATATGCCTTTTCGCGGAGACTTAAGGAAAGCTTTCCATCTTCCTTCACCTCTGTCACACGGGCAGTGATCCTGTCACCTACACGGATACCTTCTGCCGGTTCCTTCCTCGGGATCAGGGCAGAGAAACAGTCATCCACTGCCACAAAGATACCAAAATTGGAACTGATCTCATAAACAATTCCCTCTACCTTGTCATCCTTCTGGCAGGAACTGTCCGTCCGCAGGAAATGATAGACCTTCATGGATGCACACAGTCTTCCGCTCTTATCTACATAAAGAGTCACAAGGCACTGATCTCCTGGCTTCACAAGCGCCGTCTGCTGCTTAAAGGGCAGGAACAGATCCTTTTCCAGCCCCCAGTCAAGAAACGCACCGATCCGTCCCACCTGCTTCACAGTAAGGACTGCCAGTCCTCCCACCTGAAGCATGGGCTCTCTTGTAGTCGCTATCAGCCGGTCCTCAGAATCTCTGTAAATAAAAACTGACAGGCTGTCTGCCACCTCAGTTCCCTCCGGCACCTGTTTGATCGGAAGCAGCACCCGGTCTGCCGGATCCTGTGCTTCCTTATCCAGGCTGTCAGAAAGATATACACCAAAATCCACTTTCTTTACTACCGTAAGTAACTGCTTTTTCCCTACTTCTATCATTCGTTTTCTCCGTTCTCTTCAATCTCTACGATACAACAGGTTTCATTCTCCTGATTTCTCAGATCTGCCACGTAGCCGCCCTTGTCCGTCCTTGCAATATAAGGCGTCAGCATCTCATGAAGCCTTACCTGCTTCTTGTACTCTGCACGGAGCTGCCTGATACGGCAATCCTTCTGTAAGCTGTCTATAGCGATCCGCACATACTGGCCATTATTCACATGATGGTTCGTATCCAGATGATGCGGTCTGATCAGAACCTCCTCGCCCTTTACCGCCCCATCCGGGATCCTGATCTTCCTTGGCGCATATTCCATATTGATCTTATCACAAAGAACATACTTCTCCAGCATTTCCTCCGTGGGACGCATGGGACCTGCCGTTTCAATATTGATCAGGCTGAACAGGGCATTGGCACAGGCAATCCTCTTTCCTGCCGCATCCTCCATCACAAAGTTACGGAAGCCCATAAACCCTTTAAACTCGTAAGGCTGGGTTCCTACCGTCACCACTTCTCCAAGTACCGGATATCTGTCTACTATGATCTGCCAGCTGCTGAGCACCCATACCATATTTTTCTTTCTTAAATATTCAATCCCAACTCCCAGATCCTCTGACTGGAATGTGGAGCAGTCCTGAAAATAATCCAGAAGCGCTTCCGGTTTCAGATGCCCGGACTCATCCAGCTCACTGTATCTGATCCTTGCCTGATAGCCGTACATAAATTCTGCCTCGTCTTTCTGTCATTCATATCAAATTATATATTCTTATCTGCGTATTTGTCCGTCAAATGATGTTGCCTGCAATATGTCTCCAGATTATGGTATACATCCAGCGAACCACCGCTGCAATTTTCCATGATCCATATCAGTTTCTGCTGATGTAATTCCCTGTTGAAATAATCATGTGTAATTTCGTTTCTGAGTAACAATTCCCTCAGAAATGTCTGCTCTGCTTCTGTCTGCTGAAAGTCAAATGTATCGTAACTATTCATACAATAACGTAAAGAAGTACCACTCTTATATGTTCCTTCTTCTTTTCTGATAAAAATAACCAAATCCTTAAATACCTGCACAAAATCATTCAGCTTCACAGTAACAATATCTATACAGTCCAACTGTTCATCCGCATCTGTTGTCTTCATGTATTTTTCACTTTTCTGCACAATTCTTTCCGCACAGGTCTTCAGGAACTGCAGCATCTCGCCAATCTGCATGATATTTACAGGTTCCCTTTCTTCTTCCGGGTTCAGATTAAATGTCTTTAAAATATCCTCACTAAATTTCATCCTGCCATCCTTGCTTTATTTTCTTCCAGTTTCGACTGACAACTTTTATAAAAATCAACCAGCTTCTGTGGGTAGTAATCTGTAAACTGAACCTGAGACTTTAATGGTGCACAGTAAACAGCTGCTTCCATGGAAGTATCTATATAAAAAATATCACTCTCAATTCCTCTGGAATTAAAGTAATCCTCCAGAAAAGAAGAAAGCCTGACATACAGATTAAAGTCTTCTGAATAAACTGCTATGTCAATGTCGCTTTTTCCTTCTACATATCGTGTTGTCAGATAGCTTCCAAAAACAAATACATTGTAACCTATAGTACCAAATTTTTTTTCTATTTCCTTTTGCAAAGAAAGTAATCCATATAATCTTGCAATGGCTTTCTGTTCCTCAACCGTTTCCATATCGCACCTCCTTTATACAAGTCTGTGTCCTTTAGTATATCATGCTTTTGCCTCATCTACCACAAAAACCCCAAAGGACTTTCCTTTGGGGGTTCAAAGCTGGGCTACAAGGATTCGAACCTTGAAATGACGGAGTCAGAGTCCGTTGCCTTACCGTTTGGCGATAGCCCAATATACTGTTCTGTGCTTGAGCACTTGAATATAATACCTCATTTCAATCATAAATTCAAGTACTTTTTTAAATTTTTTTAATTTTTTCTTTTTCCCGGCTTGATCTTTGTTACTTTTTTATCAAGATGTTTTTTTTTAGATACTTGGCCTGTTTTCACCTGAAAATGATTTGCAAGCGTATCAAAATTTGTTATTCTTAACCATAAGAAGCATTCAACTATATAATTTACAGGAATACGGGAGGCACACTACATACATGAGATATTTTTTTAATGGCAAAATTGAGAAACAGGATAATATTTTCAGCATCCGCATTCCCTTTAATGTATGGGAAGTCTGCAAACAGCGTGACATCATTCCGGCCGATCTGGTGCTGGATAATAAGATCATAGCCTGTGAGCTTCTTCCTGAAGAGAAGGGTATTTACAAGATCCATCTGACTGCAGACGATGTTGCCCATATCAATACCAATGACATCCATAAATTACTGCTTCATATACAGGGAAGCATCATTCAGGTTCATCAGAACAGTCCCTACAACTTTGATGATCCCATCCGCAAGATCGATAATATCCAGATCATCATCCAGCCCGGAGATGGCCTCTGCGGTCAGGCCTGTGTAGCCATGCTTGCCGGTGTGACCATTGCAGAAGTGATCAGTGTAATGGACTGCAGGGAATGGCAGGGAACCATGGGACGCATGATTTCCGCCCTGAACTACTACGGCATTGATCACAGCGATGTGATTGTTTACACAGAGGGTCAGGAGGCTATCCTCCCCAAGTGCTGCATTCTTATGGAACGCATGGGGCTTTACTGCCACTATCTGATCCATTTTGATGACAGGTTTTATGATCCAAGCCTCGGCGTTATGACTGAATATGATACAAGCCAGCTCCTTGGTTATCTGGAGATCAAGGTAGAATAATGATAATCAAGGAAAAAGGGAGCACTGCCGGCTGGCAGTGCTCCCTTTTTATTCTTTCATATTATGCCAGGATCAAAAGATCTAAACCTCGAACATCAGATCAGCGTAGGTTGGGAACGGCCATACCTTCTTGTCAACGATCATTTCCAGTTCATCAGCAGGCTTTCTCAGCGCATCCATGGCAGCCTTGACAACATCCTTGTAGTAGAATGCCTGATCCTTTGCATTTTCCATAGCTGCTGCCTTTATTTCCGCTTCTTCCAGCTTTGCCAGCGCTGTCTTCATTTCTGTAAGCTTTGTAGAAATCTCCTTCAGAAGCTCTGTCTGAACACCTGCATCAGCGCCGGCTTCCTTAACAGCAAGAACAGAATCTGCAAGGGATTTACTGTATTTGATAACAGCAGGAACGATCTCCTTGCTTGCCATATCGATCATGGTAAGAGCCTCAATATTGATGGTCTTTGCATAGATCTCATATAAGACTTCTTCTCTGGACTCCAGCTCGGCCTTGGTGAAAATACCAAACTTCTCAAACAGCTTAACTGCCTTATCGGTAGTCAGAGTCTCTACTGCCTCGATCATGGATCTGATGTTTGGAAGTCCTCTTCTCTCTGCTTCTGCAACCCATTCATCTGAATAACCATTACCATTGAAGATGATCCTCTGATGCTCTGTCAGGTATTCTTTGATCAGATCATGTACAGCAATATCAAAGTCATCTGCCTTCTCCAGAATATCCGCAGCCTCACAGAAAGCTTCTGCAACGATCGCATTCAGTGTGGTATTCGGACTTCCAATAGAATCTGCAGAGCCTACCATACGGAACTCAAACTTGTTTCCGGTAAATGCGAAAGGTGATGTTCTGTTTCTGTCAGTTGCATCCTTTTCAAAATCGGGCAGCGTAGATACACCTGTTGCCAGCTTGCCGCCCTGTAATACATGGGCTGCCTCACCTGTTTCTACAAGCTGCTTTACCACATCCTCAAGCTGCTCGCCAAGGAAAATGGAGATGATAGCCGGAGGTGCTTCGTTTGCTCCAAGTCTGTGATCATTTCCTACATCAGATGCACTCTGACGTAACAGATCCGCGTGGATATCAACCCCTTTAATGATACAGGCCAGTACCAGCAGGAACTGGATATTTTCATTCGGTGTATCACCAGGATCCAGAAGGTTTACCCCGTTATCCGTTCCAAGCGACCAGTTATTGTGCTTACCGGAGCCATTGACACCAGCAAAAGGCTTCTCATGAAGCAGACAGGTCAGTCCGTGACGGCCTGCCACCTTCTTCATGGTTTCCATAACAAGCTGGTTATGGTCTACTGCAATATTGGCTGTCTCATAAAATGGTGCCAGCTCATGCTGTGCCGGTGCAACCTCATTGTGCTGTGTCTTGGCAGTTACACCAAGCTTCCACAGCTCAATATTCAGGTCTTTCATGTATGCACCGATTCTTTCACGGATGGTGCCGAAGTAATGATCCTCCAGCTCCTGACCCTTCGGTGCCGGTGCGCCGAAAAGGGTACGCCCTGCAAAGATCAGGTCTTCTCTCTTTAAATATTTATCTCTGTCAACGAGGAAATACTCCTGCTCAGGTCCTACACTCGCCACTACCTTGGTCGCCCCTGTATTACCAAACAGTCTTACAATACGAAGTGCCTGCTCACTGATCGCTTCCATGGAACGGAGCAGAGGTGTCTTCTTATCCAGTGCTTCACCTTTATAGGAGCAGAACGCTGTGGGGATGCATAGGATCACACCTGTAGCATCTTCCTTCAAAAATGCCGGGGAGGTAATATCCCACGCTGTATATCCTCTTGCTTCAAAGGTAGCTCTCAGTCCGCCTGAAGGGAAGGAAGACGCATCCGGTTCACCCTTGATCAGCTCTTTACCGGAAAACTCCATCAGCATCTTTCCGTTTTCATCCGGATGAGAAACAAATGAATCATGCTTTTCTGCCGTAATTCCTGTCAGCGGCTGGAACCAGTGTGTATAATGGGTTGCACCATTTTCGATTGCCCAGTCCTTCATAGCTTTGGCAACTACATCTGCTGTCTCTAGGCTAAGCTCGCCGCCCTGATCCATGATCTTAACAACTTCCTTGTAAACGCTCTTCGGTAAACGTTCCCTCATCGTTGCCCTGGTAAATACCTTGCTTCCGAAAAGCTCTTCGATGTTCAGTACTTCACTCATGTTTTAATCTTCCTTTCCTGTTTGAATAAAAATCGGTACAAAAAAATGTCCCAAACAAACCATTTGGAACATCTTCGTTCGATTCATGTTGAAAGGTCTTTTCCCTTCGTTTTCTTAAAGATACCCCATTCATATTAAAAAAGCAATACCCTTTTTTATTTTTGGTTGTTTTCGATAAAATACTTCTACAAATATTGTATACAGGTATGCAGATTGTATGTTTATGCTTTGACGCGCAGCAGATCATACTTTTCCGGTTCCTCTGAAAGCTCTATCCACAGACTCTGCTTCGGATGCGGGGCGCTTTCCATCTCTTCTCCCTCCTCTGTAATGATCGCAAGCACAGCAGCTTCTGTGTTTCTTCCATCCGGACGCATGATCTCGATTTCATCACCCACAGAAAACTTGTTTCTTTGCGTGATTTTTCCCAGATACCCTTTTCTCTCCCCTCTCTCCCTGATCTCCTCAATAATACCAAGGTAAATATATTCATTAATGTAGGTATTGGAATCATAGATCTGAGCTTCCTCGGAAGGCTTTCCGAAGTAGAAGCCTGTGGTAAACTGTCTGTAGGTACACTTGGCGATCTCTGCCCTGTACCATTCCATGTTATCCCGGTATTTCTCCTCAGATTCAAGATAATCATCAATGGCTCTGCGGTAGGTTCTTGCCACCGTTGCCACGTACAGTGCCGTTTTCATCCGTCCTTCGATCTTGAAGCTGTCGATCCCAGCCTTTATCATCTCCGGAATATGCTCGATCATGCACAGATCCTTGGAATTGAACAGGAAGGTTCCCCTTTCATTCTCATATACCGGCAGATATTCTCCCGGTCTGCTCTCTTCCATAATGGCATATTTCCAGCGGCAGGGATGGGTACAGGCTCCCTGATTGGCATCTCTTCCAGTAAAATAATTGCTGAGCAGGCATCTTCCGGAATAGGAAATACACATAGCTCCGTGAATAAAGCTTTCGATCTCCAGATCCTCCGGTACTCTCTCCCTGATCTCTGCGATCTCTGCAAGGGAAAGCTCTCTTGCACAGACAACACGCTTTGCTCCCATTTCATGCCAGAAACGGAAGGTCATATAATTGGTGTTATTGGCCTGTGTGGAAATGTGGATCTCTATTTCAGGACAGATCTTTTTTGCCAGTGTAAACATACCCGGATCGGAAATGATCAGGGCATCCGGCGCAAGCTCCCTCAGCTCTTCAAAATACTTCTCTGCCTCGTCAATGTCCTTATTATGGGCAAGAATATTGGCGGTCACATGTACCTTCACCCCATTTGCATGGGCAAAAGCAATTCCCTCCGCCATATCTTCTCTGGAAAAGTTCCTTGCCTTTGCCCGAAGGCTGAACGCTTCTCCTCCAATATATACAGCATCCGCCCCAAACCTGACTGCTGTTTTCAAAACCTCCAGGCTGCTCGCCGGGATCAGTAATTCCGGTTTTCTCATTCTTCCTACTCCTTATGTTTTCAAATCCTACAGCTTTACGCTCACCGTCACGCCATCTCCCACAGGCAGGATATCTGTCACAAGCTGGTCATTGTGCTTCAGCTCATATAGATATTCCCTCATCCGGCTGTGTATCGTGCGGTTTCTCCTTGTCACTGCATAACGGGATTCCATAACATCCCCGTCCTGCAGTACATTATCCGACACCAGGATACCTCCCTTTTTCAGAAGCCGCATCACATCTGGCAGGAAATGGATATACTGTCCTTTGGCAGCATCCATAAAGATCATATCATAAGGCTCCTGTAATGTCTTCAGGATTTCTATGGCATCGCCCTCCAGCAGCACGATACTCGCTTCCTTTCCCGCTTTTCTGAAATTCTCACGGGCGATTGGAATTCTTTTTCCATAATTCTCTATCGTGGTGATCTGACAGCCAGCCCTGCCATATTCACTCATAAATAACGCAGAAAAACCAATGGCCGTCCCAACCTCCAGAATGCGCTCCGGCTGCTTCATGGAAAGAAGCAGCTTTAAGAAGCTCTGCATCTGTGGTCTGATGACAGGTACATTGGTCTCTCTTGCATATTGTTCCAGATCATTTAAAAAGGGCGTATTTCCCGTGTCGAAGGAATTGATAAACGTGCTGATTCTTTCTTCTGTGATCATAACTGTTCTGCTCCTTTATTCTGTTACCATTCCTTCGGCACCTTCTTCTATGCTTCCCTCTTCATAATACTCTTCCGTTTCCTCTCCCATTTCTTCAGGATCTCCGTCTGTGGGTGTATTATCCCCTGCTGTTACCGGCGTAGACATAACTGCCAGCATCTCTTCTGCCGTCATGGATGTGTTCAGGTCATATATTCCCGGAAGGATCTTGTCATGATAACCGGAAAGCAGCTCCTGTACACAAAACAGCCTTGCATCCTCTATCAGTCCCTTCTCCTCCAGCATCTGTGCCACACCCTTAATATCCGCATCCTCTGCTACACCTACTGTTATCGTTCTTCCCCCTGACTGGGAAACCGGCTCATCGGCAAATACCCTGTATCCAAATTCATAAGCCGAAGTAGCTGTCCGGAACACAAACATAATAACGAGCACAAGAACGATCGCCTTTATGATAGCTTCTACTACAGCTCCTACCAGATATTTTCCATTCATAAGCCTCTTTTCCTTTCTTTACAGGTGAAATCCCATGTCAAAATCAATCGCTTCTGTTACCCGCAGATTAACCTCCTGCATCATTCTGCAGAATGCCAGCTCTGCCCTGAAAAAGTCATCTACCACCGGATCTTCCCGGAACCTTTCCAGTTCCTCTGCCAGAGCTTCGATCCTCTCATCCATATCTCTGCCACCGCTCTGCTGGAGTTCATAGTTTTTCCTGCGGAATTCATTCACTCTCTGGTATTTTTCAGGATTCTTCCGGATCAGAAAAAGCTGCTCCTGATAGGTTTTGTATGCATCGGTATTCCTGATCGTTTCTGCATACTTTTCTGTTGCGTTGATTAAACTCTGCTCCATGGTAAAAGTCCCTGCTTTCCTATACTTCCATAATGATCGGAAGGATCATTGGCCGGCGTTTTGTCTTTTTCCAGACATAATCCCCAAGGGAATCCTTGATGGCGCCTTTCAGCTTGCCCCAGTCTGAAATACCTCTGTCAAGACAGCCTTCTACCGCCTCGTTGACTACAATATGTGCTTCCTCCATCAGCTCATCTGATTCTCTTACGTATACAAAACCTCTGGATACGATATCCGGGCCACTGACAAGCTGATCCGTTGCTCCATCCAGGGAAAGGACTACGATCATGATACCATCCTCTGCCAGATGCTGTCTGTCACGCAGAACGATATTTCCAACATCCCCGACACCAAGGCCATCCACCAGAATGTCACCTACCGGTACCTTGCCGGTTACTTCTGCAGACTCCTCTGACATTTCCAGTACATCACCGGATCGTAGGATAAAGATCCTCTCCTTATCAATGCCAAGCTCCCTTGCGATCTTCGCCTGTGCTATCAGATGCTTGTACTCTCCATGGACAGGGATTGCATATCTTGGATGAACCAGAGAATAGATCAGCTTGATCTCTTCCTGGCAGGCATGCCCAGAAACATGGACATCCTGAAAGATAACATCCGCTCCCTTGACAAGAAGCTCATTGATCACATTGGTGACTGCCTTTTCATTTCCCGGGATCGGATTGGAGGAAAAGATAACGGTATCCCCCGGGCCTATGGAAATCTTCTTGTGATTGTCCTCCGCCATACGGCTCAGGGCTGCCATGCTTTCTCCCTGGCTTCCCGTAGTGATGATGACAGTCTTTTCTCTCGGATAATTCTTGAGCTGCTCGATGTCGATCAGCGTCTTATCCGGTATGCTCAGGCATCCGAGGTTCGTCGCAACCTCAATGATATTGACCATGCTGCGACCTTCTACGACTACCTTTCTGCCAAACTTATAGGCGGAATTGATGATCTGCTGCACTCTGTCCACATTGGACGCAAAGGTGGCGATCAGGATCCTTGTATTCTTATGTTCCTCAAACAGGGCATCAAATGTCTTGCCAAGGGTTCTCTCAGAAGGGGTAAATCCAGGGCGCTCCGCATTTGTGGAGTCGCACATAAGGGCAAGTACTCCCTTCTTTCCAAGCTCTGCAAATCTCTGCAGATCAATGGCGTCTCCAAATACCGGTGTGTAATCCACCTTGAAATCGCCGGTGTGCACAACAATACCGGCCGGAGAATAAATAGCCAGCGCTGCTGCATCCACAATACTGTGATTGGTCTTGATAAATTCAATCCGGAACTGCCCAAGGTTGATGGACTGTCCGAACTTCACAACCTTCCTCTTTACCTGTCCGGTCAGGTTGTGCTCCTTCAGCTTATTCTCGATCAGACCCATCGTCAGTCTGGTCGCATAAACCGGTACATTGACCTCCTTTAATACATAAGGAAGTGCACCGATATGATCCTCATGTCCATGCGTGATCACAAATCCCTTTACCTTTTCGATATTGTTCTTCAAATAGGTAATATCTGGAATGACAAGATCAATTCCCAGCATGTCATCCTCCGGGAAGGAAAGACCGCAGTCTACCACAACAATACTGTCCTCGTATTCAAAGGCGGTAATGTTCATGCCAATCTGTTCCAGACCGCCAAGTGGGATCACTTTCAGTCTGGAACCCTTATTTTGTTCCTTTTTTTTCAAATATACTTACCTCCATACTCCATCCACCGGCAGGTGCATCCTCCTGTGGCAGAAAGCAGTATCAGCACGTCCCATACCTCTGTTTCCTCCGCCTGCATGGTATGTTTCCTGCTGCTGATCCCTTATCTGTCATCCGGTCTATGCCCACCCGGTCTCACTGTTACCTGTTAATTCAGGGTTCAATTTCTATATCTTCAAGCATACTTTCGAAAACTGACGCAACCGCAGCCAGCTCCGTATCTTCCTCTACGATCTCGTAGATGCTATCCGTATCTTCTTCCCGAGGAAGCTCCTTTAAAATGAGCGCATCGCAGTCTCCCTCTTCTTCCTCTGTTACCAGAAGATAGTGCCTGCCTCCGATCATGGTCTGTTCCAGAACATAAAACCAGACTGTGCCTTCTCCTTCCAGAGTAAATGCTATCTTTTCCAAATCTAAACCTCTTCCTGTGTCTTTCTCTGCTGCAGGTCAAGATATCCCTGCAGGATCAGTGTCGCAGCGATCTTATCCACATATTCCTTCCGATGCTCTCTCCGTATACCGGCTTCCATCATAGTCTTATCTGCCGCCACTGTGGTCAGTCTCTCATCCCAGAGATGTACCGGCAAACCTGTCCGTCTCTCCAGCTTCTCTGCGAACTCCTTCGTCAGCTCCACTCTCGTGCCTTCTGTATCATTCATATGCTTCGGAAGACCAAGAACAATCTCTCCGATCTGGTATACCTCGATCAATTCCTCGATCCTTGCCAGTGTCCTTCGCAGCTTATTCTCTTCTTTTCTTCTGATGATCTCTATTCCCTGAGCGGTGATCAGCAGCGGGTCACTGATGGCTACCCCTACTGTTTTCGCCCCGAAATCCAGTCCCATAATCCTCATGATTCTTATTTCCAGCCGTTATTCTTAATATACTCTGTCAGAAGCTCTTCTACAAGCTCGTCTCTCTCCACCTTCATGATAAGACTTCTTGCATTGTGGTAGCTGGTGATATATGTGGGATCTCCGGACATGATATATCCTACGATCTGATTAACCGGATTATAGCCCTTTTCTGTCAGTGCATGATAAACCTCATCAAGGATCATTTTCACACTGTTATTATCTGTCTCTACCCTGAAAAACTGTGTATTTCCCAAATCCTGCATATTCTCACCTCTTATAGTAAACCCTGTATTTTATTATATTACTCTATTTTCCCCTAAAATTCAATGGTGCTTGTTTTCACATCTTTGTAAAAAGCAGAATATCTGGTTTCAGCAGCTGCGTAAGCTGCCCCCTCAGGATCTGTCCGCTAACCTCCTCCTCTGTCTCAAATGCAGCACGGATATACTCCTTGCTGTGTCCTACCTGATATCGCTTTCCGTCAATTTCCTTCTCTTCTTCAAAAAGAATACTGGTTTCCTTATGTAAATGTCTCTCCCGGTATGCTGCGGACTGCTTCTGCTCAAGGGCAAGCAATCTGTCGCTTCTTGCCGCCTTGACATCCTCTGGCACCTGATCCTTCCTTGCTGCTGCCACGGTTCCCTGACGCATGGAATATTTAAATACATGCATTTCATAGAATTCGACCTTCTCAAGGAAACGCTCTGTTTCCGCAAACTCTTCCTCTGTTTCCCCCGGAAAGCCAACGATCACATCTGTGGTGATGGCCGGATCCTCAAAGAAACGGCGCAGGATCTCTACACGATCATAGTATTCCCCTGCCGTATATTTCCTATTCATGCGCTCCAGCACATTGTCACAGCCGCTCTGCAGGGAAAGATGAAAATGGGGACAGAATTTGTCCATCTTTGCAAGCCCCTCTGCAAGCTTCTCCGTAATGATCCTGGGCTCCAGCGAACCAAGACGGATCCGCTCGATCCCTTCTGTCTTCTGGATCTCACTGATCAGAGCAAGCAGTCTGTCGCAAGGAAAATCCTCTCCCTTTCCCACATTGGTCCTGCCATCCAGATCAAGACCATAGGAGCTGATATGGATCCCGGTCAGCACCACTTCCTTATAACCGTTTCCAGCAAGTATCCTGACCTCCTCAAGGATCTCTTCCATCTGTCTGCTCCTGACTCTTCCCCTTGCATACGGAATAATACAATAGGAACAGAACTGGTTGCAGCCATCCTGAATCTTGATATAGGCACGCTTATGCTCTGCCGTCCGCTTTAACTGCATGGATTCATACTCACAGGTATGGCTGATATCGATCACAGTCCGGCCTTCCAGCGTTTTATCCATATCTGCAGTGCCCTCTTCTCTTGCTGCAAGGAACTCCTCCAGGATCGGGATCAGGTCTTTTTTCTTATTATTGCCAACTGCCAGGTCAATGCCCTCATCCAGAAGAGCCTGTTCTCCGCCGGTCTGTACATAACAGCCAACCGCCACTACTACAGCATCCGGATTCTTCTTTTTGGCGCGGTGCAGCACCTGTCTGCTCTTTCTGTCTGCAATATTGGTTACCGTACATGTATTGATAATATAAATGTCTGCTTTCTCATCAAAAGGTACAATTTTATATCCCTTTTCTTGTAACATTTGTTGCATATAATCCATTTCGTAGCCGTTTACCTTACAGCCAAGATTGTGTAATGCTACACTTTTCATGTTATTCCTCACTTTTTTTGTGTTGTTTTATCATTGACTTTTTCCTTTTCAACCCTTACTATAATAGCATGAAGGTATGAAAAAATTAAGGAGGTAATTACAATGAAAACAGTTCAGATTTCATTAAATTCTATCGACAAGGTAAAATCTTTTGTAAACGATATTACAAAGTTTGATTATGACTTCGATTTAGTTTCTGGCAGATACGTAATCGACGCTAAGTCTATTATGGGTATCTTCTCCTTAGACTTATCCAAGCCAATCGACTTAAATGTCCATGCAGAAGACAATGCTGAAGAGGTTCTTGCAGTATTAAAGCCTTACATGGTATAGTTTAATGAGCCACGGAAGGATGCATGCATTCTTCCACTCAGACCAGAAGCTTTTTAAACGACACATTCATCGAATGTGTCGTTTTTTGTTTCACTCTTCTTTTACAATGATCACTTCATCCGTTTCCAGTGCTGTCTTCATAAGCTCATCAATCTTCTCTTCCAGATTCTGCTCATGACGTTTGATAATATTCAGATTCGGCTTGGTCACCGGATGCTTGGCCACAAAGATCGTACAGCAGTCCTCATAGGGCAGGATGGATGTTTCATAGGTACCGATCTTCTCGGATACATCTACGATCTCCATTTTGTCGAAGCCGATCAGCGGGCGGAATACCGGAAGTGTACAGACCTCATTGGTCACGCCAAGGGACTGCACTGTCTGGGAGGCCACCTGTCCGATGCTTTCACCGGTGATCAATGCCAGACACTCTGTTTCTCTGGCGATCTGCTCTGCGATCTTCATCATATATCTTCTCATGATGATCGTCAGTTCATCATGAGGACACTTTTCATAAATATAAAGCTGGATATCTGTAAAGTTGATGACATGAAGGTAAATCGGACCTGCATAACGGGATACCTGTTTTGCCAGATCCACCACCTTCTGCTTTGCCCTGTCACTGGTATACGGCGGTGCATGGAAATAGACTGCATCAATCTTCACACCTCTCTTTGCAATCATGTAACCGGCTACCGGGGAATCAATACCACCGGATAAGAGCAGCATAGCCTTACCATTGCTTCCTACCGGCATACCGCCGGGTCCCGGGATCACCTCTGAATACAGATAGATCTTTTCACGGATCTCCACATTCAGCATCACATCTGGCTTATGCACATCCACGGTCAGCTCCGGAAATGCATCCAGGATCACAGCGCCGAGCTCCACATTCAGCTCCATGGAATTCAATGGATAATTCTTTCTGGCTCTTCTTGCCTGTACCTTAAAAGAGAAGTGCTTGTCCGGATATACCTCATCCATATACCTTACTACCGCTTCTCCCAGCTTCTCAAAGCCCTCATCCTCCACATGGACCATAGGGCAGATCCCGGAAATACCAAATACTGTCTTCAGATTATCTATGGTTTCATCATAATCAAAATCAGAGGCTGCTTCCACATAGATCCTTCCCGGTGTACGAGTTACAGAAAACTCTCCCTCGCATCTTTTCAGCGCATATCTGATCTGCTTTACCAGAGCTTCTTCAAACAGATAACGGTTTTTTCCTTTTACGCCGATCTCAGCGTATTTAATTAAAAATGCTGTAAACATATGCTTCCTCTTATGCTCCGGCCCGGATCCCCAGGCCGGTCTTCCTTTTATTTTCGTGTGAACTTTCTGAGCACAGGAATTATATCATACAAAGTCTGCAAAGTATAGTCCACTTCCTCCATCGTGTTTTCCACAGAAAAGCTGAAACGGATCGTGGAACCAAGCTGGTCTCCGAGGATCCCCATGGCCTGCAGCGTTGCAGAGGGCTGTGGCTTATGCGCAGAGCAGGCGCTTCCGGCCGATACATAAATGCCCTTATCCTCCAGTGCATGCAGGATCACTTCGCTCCTGACACCGGCAAAGGAAACGCTGACAATATGGGGTGCCCCATCCCTTCCCGGATGTCCGTTTACAGTCACATCCGGCAATTCCTGTATCCCCCTGACAAAGGCTTCCTTCAGACAGTAAAGCCTTTCCACATCCTTATCCAGCCCGCTGTAAATGATCTCAATGGCCTTTGCCATACCCGCAATACCGGGCACATTTTCGGTACCGGAACGCATACCATTCTGCTGTCCGCCGCCAAACAGGATCGGTTTGATCTTTACCTTATCATTAATATACAGAAATCCGATGCCCTTGGGTCCATGGATCTTGTGTCCACTGACCGACAACAGATCAATATTCATTTTCTTCGGATGGATCCGGAACTTACCGTATCCCTGTACCGCATCCACATGGAACAGGATCCGGCTGTCCATTCTTTTGATCAGGGCTCCGGCTTCTTCTATGGGCTGCAGGGAACCGACCTCATTATTGGTATGCATGATGGACACCAGAATGGTTTCCCCTGTAATGGCACGTTCCAGATCCTCCAGACAGATACAGCCCTTTTTATCTACAGGAAGATAAGTTATCCGGTAGCCCTCTTCTTCAAGCTGTCTCATGGTCTGCAGGATCGCCGGATGCTCGATCTGTGTCGTGATCAGGTGCTTTCCCCGGCGGCTGTTGGCGTATGCACAGCCCCGGATTGCCAGATTATCTGATTCTGTCCCTCCTGAAGTAAAGAAGATCTCCTTTTCATTTACCTTCAGGTTTTTTGCTATGGTTTCCTTTGCATAACGGATGTACTGCTCCGCCTGCACACCTTTTCTATGCAGACTGGATGGATTTCCATAATCCTCGCACATCACCCTCGTCATTAGCTGTGCCACCTCATCAAAGCATCTCGTGGTGGCTGAATTGTCCAGATAAACCTCCATGGTATCACCAGTCTTTCTTATTGTAATACTACTATATTTTATGTGTTACACGGGGAAGTCGTGCGGCTCCGCCATATAATTACTGCTCAAGCTGATACAGCAGAAAAGCAAGCACTGTCATACCGGCAGTCTCTGTCCGGAGAATCCGTCTGCCCAGCGTGACCGGCTTAATCTGTGCCTTCATGGCCTCTTCGATCTCTGTTTCCTCGAATCCGCCCTCCGGGCCGATAAATACTGCCACCTCATCTCCGGGCCGTATGCCCTTCAGGATCTCTCTTGTCTTTTCCATACCCTCTGCCCTTTCATAGGGGATCAGGCGCACCTGCATCTTCTGGCTTCTTGCAAAGGCCTCCCTCAGGGATATCACTGGCATGATTTCTGGGATCAGACTCCGTTTACTCTGCTTGGCTGCTGCCTCGGCGATCTGCTGCCATCTGGCAAGCTTCGTCTTTTCCTTCTTTGGATCCAGCTTCACCACACACCGTCTGCAGGCTGTGGGAATGATCTGATACACTCCAAGCTCTACCGCCTTCTGGATGATCAGCTCCATCTTGTCTGCCTTTGGCAGACCCTGAAACAAGTAGATCCGAACCGGCAGCTCACTTCCCTCGTCTTCCTCTGCGAGAATATGACAGACTACCGTTTCCTCATACAGCTCTGCCACCTCACAGCGGTAGCTTCTGGACGTTTCACTGTCTGTTACCCTGATCTCTTCTCCCGGCTTCATGCGGAGGACATTTTTCATATGATTGACATCTTTTCCCAGTATTCGGATCTGATCTTCTGCGATCTGGGACGTTTCAATGAAGAACTGATACACCTGCTGCCTCCTTATTCCTTTCTGGCAACAACAGATACCCATTCACCCTGATGCTGTATATCCAGCACCGTAAGGCCTGCTGCCCGGACAGCCGCTGCAACCGTTTCTTCCTTGTCATCAATAATACCGGAGGTGATGTAAATACCTCCCTTTTTCAGCTGATGCACGATCACGGGTGTCAGAGGTACCAGCACCTCTGCCAGAATATTCGCTACCACGATATCATAACACTCATAGCCTACCTGATCCTGCACTTCCTTATCGGTAATGATATTGCCGATCAGAAGTTCAAAGCTGTCCTCCGGAATCCCGTTCGCTTCCTTGTTCTCCCTGACTGCATCCACAGCACAGATGTCCAGGTCTGTACCAATGGCTTTTTTCGCCCCGAACATCAGGGAAAGGATAGCCAGGATACCGCTGCCGGTTCCTACATCCAGGAGCACAGTATCCTTCGTAATATATTTCCGTAGTGCTCGGATACAGAGCTGTGTGGTATCATGCATTCCCGTACCAAAGGCGGTACCCGGGTCAATGTGGAGTACCAGCCTGCCCTCGTTCTCCGGCTCTGCCTCTTCCCAAGAAGGAATGACCAGAATATCATCTATGGTAAACTGGTGGAAATACTGCTTCCAGTTGTTGATCCAGTCGATATCCTCAGTTTCGTCCACACTGACGGTTCCTTCTCCGATATCCATAAACTCCTGCAGCCCTGACAGCTCTTCCCTGATCTCTGCAAGGAGCTGCTCACTCGTCTTATCCTCTCCTGCCACCTCCAGGAGACCGTTCTCCTTTTCCTCTACGAAAAAGCTGAGGTATGCGATCCCGTCATCTGCCGGTCCGTCAGGCAGGATATCTACAAACATCTGCTCCTTTTCTGCCGTGGTGAGAGGAACCTTGTCCTCGATCTGGGCACCCTCCAGTCCTATATCATATAAAGCGCTGACAATAACATCTTCCGCTTCTGTAATGGTTTTTATTCTGAATTTCATCCACTTCATGATTTTGCTTCCTTTCCGGTTTCCATTGACCATAGAACAGTTCCATATTATCATAAAAAGAGCCCAGTTTCCATATGAAAAAGGAGGTTATCCATTTATGATACAGGACATTTATCCAAAGATCTATCACAATGAATATAAAGAGCTTGTTCCGGCCGACTATGACTTTATCCTCGTTTTTGACAAAAACAGAGTGCTTGTCCGCTACGAAAGAGATCATCTGCGCTATCCGGTAAAGCAGGAGCTGTCTGCTTTTTCCTGCTCCTTCCTTTATCTGTTTTCGATTGATGAATACCGTTATTTTCTGGCCTATACCGAGGATATGATCACTCTGCCCGGTTACGGATATGAGGATGTGCGCATCTTCCGTACGGCCATTTCCCGCCACAATGCCTTCGCCGGCATTACGGCGCATCACCTTTTCGACTGGTACCGTGTAAACCAGTTCTGCGGCCAGTGTGGTCATAAAATGGCGCCTGACCATCTCGAGCGTATGCTGAAGTGTCCTGCCAGAATATGGTCTATCCAAGGATCTCTCCTGCCGTGATCGTAGGGATCCTGAACGACGATAAGCTCCTGATGAGTAAATATGCAGGCCGCACCTATAGAAGCTATGCACTGATCGCCGGCTTTATCGAAATCGGAGAATCCGCTGAGCAGACTGTACAAAGGGAAGTCATGGAAGAAGTGGGACTTAAGGTCAAAAATATACGTTACTATAAGAGCCAGCCCTGGGGCTTCACAGACAGCCTTCTCTTTGGCTATTTCTGCGAGCTGGACGGGGATGACACGATCCGTCTTGACACCAATGAGCTGTCTCAGGCGGGCTGGTATACCAGAGAGGAAATCACTCTGGAGGACGACTATTTAAGCCTGACCAGGGAAATGATCCTGCAGTTTAAAGAAGGGAGAGTATAGCTATGCTTCAGAATATTATTTTTGATATGGGAAATGTACTTTTAACCTTTGATCCTGAGGTTCCCCTTACCCGGTTCTGTCATTCAGAAGAAGCAAGGGAGCGGATCCGTAAGGAGCTGTTTCAGGGACCGGAGTGGATCATGGGTGATCAGGGCATCCTCCGTAATGATGAGCGCTATGAACCTGTCAGCCGCAGAATCCCTTCCATATATCACAAAGAGCTTGCTGACTGCGTGAGCCACTGGAACATCTGCATGAAACCCGTCCCCGGTGCCCTTTCCTTCTGTCAGTCCTGTAAAGATAAAGGATACCATATTTACGTGCTTTCCAATGCAGACAATACCTTCCATGATTATTTCCAAAGATTTGCACCGGAATCCTGGTTCGAAGGAGTCATTGTTTCCAGTGATGTCCATATGATCAAGCCGGAGCCTGCGATTTACAGACATCTCCTTCAGACCTTTTCACTGCATCCGGAAGAATGCTTCTTTATCGATGACCGCCCGGAAAATGTAAAAGCTGCTGTCAGTCTTGGCATGCAGGGCTGTGTATTTCAGAATGATTTTACACCGCTCCGGAAGCTGCTTTTCTGATCCTTCACCTTGCAGTAAATAACCGCCACCGCCGAACTGATCAGCGTCGCCAGGATCGCCGGTGCAATGATCCCGGCGGGCTGTGGGCTTCCGTACTGCTGCCTGTAAGCGATCATATTGACCGGGATCAGCTGAAGAGAAGAAATATTCAGGATCAGGAAGGTACACATCTCATTACTTGCCCTGTTCTCCTCATAGTCCGGTCCGGATCTCTGCTTTTCCATGGCTGCCAGTGCTTCCATGGCTTTCAATCCTGCTGGTGTACAGGCCCAGCCAAGTCCCAATATATTGGCAATGATATTCAGGGAAATATACTTCCTGGCCTCATGCTCTTTCGGAATTGCAGGAAAAAGGAACCGGATGAAGGGATCCATTTTCTCTGTCAGGCTTCTGATCAGTCCGCTACTCTCTGCCACCTCCATCATACCCGTCCAAAATGCCATCACTCCACCTGTCGCTATGCAGAGCGACACTGCCTCACCGGCACTCTCCAGCATAGCCTCCGTAATTTCCTTCATTGTTCCATTTAAAGCACCATACACGATCCCTACAAGGATCATCAGTGCCCAGAGCATATTCAGCATTTTTCATTCTCCCATATCCTTCTCCTTTTATCCTATTCCGGGAGGCATACAAATAGAGCCATAATTTTATAATTCTTTTATACTTTTTAATTGACTCACAATTTTCTATCATCTATAATTTGTTTAACTAGGACTGGAGATAGTAAAAATGATATATTTAAATAACAGGTCTGTTATACAGACAAATAAAAAAAATCTATATAACAGGGGCTTTAGCCTGATCGAGCTGATCATCGTGATTGCAATTATAGCAGTTCTCACAGGAATACTGGCTCCTTCACTTCTTTCTTATATCCATAAGGCGAGGGTTGCTGCTGATTGGTCAAATCTCAGAGCCTATTATTCTGAGATACAGGCCGATTTTACCTATACAGGGAAGCATGATTCAAACATAGAGACGGATCTGGATGTACCCAGCCACTGGAACCGGACTGAAATCCACTATCCAAGCGGGCGGACTGTAAAGCTGAAGGCAGGCTATTATGCCATCACCAAAAATCCTGAAGGAAATGGTTATCAGATATGCTACTACTGCAATCATTGCAAAACATCAGAGGGTTATAAAAAGCATGAGCACAGTTGCATTCTGGTTCTTGGTGCAAAATAGGATGTCGATAGCACTCCTTAGGTTCCCTTTCGGCTGGTATTCTTCCGGTATGCAAAGGGTGTCAGCCCATATTCCTTAAAAAACAGCTCATTAAAATAATTCCGGTTGGAGTATCCAAGCATTTCACAGATATCTCCAACCTTCTTATCTGTATCTGTCAGCATCTCTGCGGCTCTCTTTAACAAAAAGGTTTTTCCATATTCAGAAAGTGTTTTTCCAGTGGAACGCTTCATGATCCGTTCTACATAATCACTGTTATAGCCAGTCAATGCCTCTATTTCCACACGCGAAAAAAGTCCCAGCTTATCCTGATAAGCATTTGCTATCTTATAAACTATCTGTTCATCATTAGACAGCTTCGCCCAATGTACCTCTGTCTGATAGCTGTTACTATTCTCAAGCATCTCTATAAAGCGGCAGAACAGTGCTTTCATCATATAGCTTTTTCCAGAGTGTGTTCCGGAAATTTCTTCTACCATACGGTTAATGATATCAAAAAACTGATCCTGCCGGACTGCATCCAAAAGTCTGAAGTCCGTATATTCCTTGGCATCATAGAGAGAATTTTTTCTGTTCTCCTGAAAAAAACGCTGGAATACCGAACCAACCGCATGAGGATTCCCATCCTGGTCGTAATAATAATTTGCACTGATCAGATCACGAAGATATTCCTCTTTCAGCAAAAACAGCACAATTTCTGTATTACGATCCATTACTTCCATGTGGTGGATATTCTTATTGCACAGGCAGCATTCCCCAGGAAAATAAGTAATATACTCATCTTCTATCCGCATTTTCAGTTTTCCGGATAAAACAAAAGTCAGCTCATAAAAATCATGGGAATGAAGCCGGAGTCCTCCCGTGGATACTAAGTCATGATATGCCATATGCGAATCATTTTGATATGCTGGCCATGATCTATCTGCTGTTTTACCTGATGACAGGTGTATCTATGGGAGCTGCTATTTATTTTTTCACGTACAACTGTGGAAATGCCGGATTATTCGGAAATATGATAACTGTCTTTTCCGTTGCAAATGTCATCGGTCTGATAGCAGCACCTCCACTTGTAAAGAAACTGAAAAACATCCGTCTTTTAAATCTGGGCTGCTTTATTTTAAATGTAATCATACGTGCCATTTACCTGATCTTTGTTATGCAGGGTAATGCTCCGGTAATTGTATGGATGTATGGTCTTGTTTCCCTTACCTGCTGTACACTTGGTGGCACCTTCAATGCACTGGTGTCAGAAGCCTCCGAATATACCTATCTGAAGACCGGCAAACGAATGGATGGCTCCATGTACTCCTGTACCAATATGCTATCCTTCATGCTTGCTGGCATTCCACTGATCATTACCGTGATCATTGCATTTCTTTATTACAGGCTTGATGTAGAAAAGGTAAACCAGCAATTAAAAAGTGCATAGCACAGAACAATACGCAGACGTCAAAGCCGGGATCTTTTGATCCCGGCTTATTTTCTTTTTATGGCAAAGGAATCTGGAATGTATTACTTGGGGGATGCTCCTCCCATAAGGAATATGTTTCTGCCTCCACAACGATCCGGGATAATACACCGGTCTGTCTTGTTCCAGCAGCTGATGGCATCACCGTGTATGGCAACGATCTCGCCTCACTGGATGCCTCCCATGCCCCGCCTACTGCTCTTCTCTGGATTTTCTCACCACTTCTCATGGATATCTGGGCAATGATTCTTCCTGATGGCTGCCCGCATTTCCACAAAGCACCCACAGATCCGGCACATACCGTTCAGCAGGTGGTCACACTCTTTACAGAAGGAAAGCCTCTCTTCATAAAGAGGATCTTCTGCTTTGATCTCCGGATCAAGCTGTCTGATATATTCATACATATTGTTAAAATAGGAGGCATCCGGCATATCCTTTGCCAGACACCTCCTGCATATTCTCTGTTCCATTATGCTCTGATCTCAATCTGTACCACGCTGCATGCCGGAAGCTCTACGGCAAGATCTCCTGCTTCCGTGATCCTGTAATCCGTGAAACCCTCTTCCTTCACGCACTCCGGCTCATCAAAGGTGTTATGCGCTGTCATGGCTCCTGTCAGGATTCTCGCCTTTATCTGTGAGATCTTCTTATCCATGAGCTGCACCGTTACTGTATCGGCTTCCTCTGCAGAAAGATTTCCAAGCGTGATCAGGATATTGCCCTCTGCATCCATGGAAACGGATTCGCTGATATGAGGCACCTTATCCTCTCCTTCTCCGACCATTTCTGTAGTCAGGGTACTGTCCAGAAGCTCACTCTCCTGATGACCACGAAACATATGGAATACATAGTAGGTCGGAGTCAGTACCATTCTTGCGCCTTCTGTCAGGATCACTGACTGCAGTACATTGACAAGCTGCGCAATGTTGGCCATCTTCACACGGTCACAGTGTTTGTTGAAAATGTTCAGGGAAAGGCAGGCTACCAGTGCATCCCTCATGGTATTCTGCTGATACAGGAATCCCGGATTGGTTCCCGGCTCCACATCAAACCAGCAGCCCCATTCATCGATCATCATGCCGACCTTTTTCTCCGGATCATAGCAGTCCATGATATCGCCATGCTTTTTGATCAGCTCTTCCATCTTCTCTGCCTTGGCAAGTGTCTTATACCACTCCTCCGTGGTAAATTCTGTAGCACTTCCCTTATGATCCCAGTCCGATCCCGGCACTGTATAATAATGCAGGGAAAGGCCATCCATGTAGCCGTGAAGATGCGGCGGTGTATGGTCAAAGGCTGTTTCCAGCACTTCCTTTGTCCAGTGGTAATCAGCTGCATTTGCCCCGCAGCAGATCTTCCCTGTCTCACCCTTTCCCGAATAGTCCCTAAGGAAGGTCTGGTATCTGCGGTAAAGATTGCCGTAATACTGCGGTGTCATATTGCCGCCACAGCCCCAGTTCTCATTGCCTACGCCGAAATAATCTACCTTCCAGGGCTTCTCCCGGCCGTTTTCCCTCCGGAGGTCTGCCGTAGGTGATACCCCGTCAAAGGTCATATACTCAAACCACTCTGACATTTCCTGCACGGTGCCGCTTCCCACATTTCCATTGATATAGGTCTTACAGCCAAGCTGTTCACAAAGCTCCATAAACTCATGAGTACCAAAGCTGTTATCCTCCAGCACACCACCCCAGTTCGTATTGATCATTTTCTTGCGGCTCTCTTTGGGACCAATACCGTCCTTCCAGTGGTATTCATCCGCAAAGCAGCCTCCCGGCCAGCGGAGTACCGGAATCTTCATTTCTTTCAGAGCTTCCACCACATCTGTCCGCATTCCGTTTCTGTTCGGAATCTCAGAATTTTCTCCCACATAGATTCCTTCATAAATGCACCTTCCCAGATGCTCTGAAAAATGTCCGTAGAGCTCAGCATTGATCTTTCCAAGCTTCTTTGTTTCGTTAATAACCAATTTTGCCATCGCCTTCTCCTCTCGAAGCTGCCTGTCAATTCTTATTTATCCTGTATAATCCTGAAGAAAAGCTCCATTTTCCTTAAGGGTTTCCCGAAGCTTCTCCGTATCCAGACCGTTGGCTGTCTCGCCCTCACGGACACTCTGAGCGGCTGCTGTACCTGCTGCCTGTCCCATTGCCATGACGATCGGTGTTACTCTCACTGCCGCACAGGCTTCGTGGGTTGCGCTTAAGCACCTGCCGGCCACGATCAGATTCTTTATCTTCTCTGTTACCAGAGATCTGTATGGTATCGAATACCAGCTCCCCGGCTTCAGAAACCGGTGCTTCATGGTTGCTCCGTCAGGTGAATGGATATCTATCGGATATCCTCCCATGGCAATGGCATCAGGAAACATCTTATTTTCCACCAGATCCTCTGCCTTCAGCTTGTAGATGCCATCAATTTTACGGCTCTCACGGATCCCGATACTCGGACCGGTGCATTCCAGTCTGCAGTTTTCAAAGCCTGGAATATATTTCCACATGAAGGCTACGATTTCCTGCGCCTGTTTTCTTCCTTCGATCTCAGCCTCTGTCAGTTCGAAAGGATCAATGGCTGATTTTCTGATAATACGCGACATATTCAGAATAAACTCACCTCTGTTGTTCGTTTCAAAACAGAGTACCATGTCCCTGTCCACATGAAACTCCCCTTTGCTTTTGGCTGCTTTTATCAGAGAATAAGCGCCCTGAATTCCCGTTCTTGGAATTTCCTCCAGTCTGTCAAAGGGAATCGTAGAAAGCATATCATCCTGGTGACTCTTTACGAATTCCATGACCCTTTCCCGGTCTACATTCGCTACTTTGATATTCATTGTCATAGGCTGCGCCAGATGATCCGCTTCCCGTCCATATACACTGCTGATCCCTGCATGTGTTGCTAGATCTGCATCCGCACTGCAGTCCAGAAATACCCTTCCCTTTACAGAGAAAAAGCCATTCTTTGCATATAGCTGTACCTCCGTGATCTCTCCATCCTCTACTGTACATCCGGTGTATGTGGTATGATATAGCAGCTCTGCCCCTGCTTCCTGCACAATGGTTTCCAGTACCAGTTTCATTCCTTCTGCATCAAAGGGTGTAATGCTGCTGGCATACCCAACGAAATCTTCCATATGCCCCTGAGACATTCTAAGCTCCTGCAGCCTTTCCACGATTTCTTCCGGAATGCCTTTTATAACCTGCGTTGTCCCTGCATGGAATGTCATCTGAGGTCCGACCCCACAGCCTGTCAGTGATCCGCCAAGATAGCCATTCTGTTCCACAAGCAGTGTCTTCATTCCCTGCCTCGCTGCTGCGACAGCTGCCACAGCACCTGCCGGTCCCCCGCCAATGATCACAACATCATAATTCAGATTCTCCTTCATCTATGCTTCTTCCTTTCTCCTGCTGATACCACAGATCATAATAAGTCCTCGCAAAACCGTGGGCTCCTATTTCAGACAATGCATGAATCCCTGTTTTTCCAATTACAATTTTCCCAAACCTGACCATAGGCACCTGATATTCCCTGCTGGTCAGACCAAGCTTTGTAACCTCCAGAAAATGAAAATACTCGTGGCTGAGGATCAGATTAACAGCCTGTTTATAAGTCAGCTTATTCTGCTCTGCCCACTTTTTTACTGAACGGACATACAGGTTGATACACTTTTTCCCGGAAAAATAGTCACTGAAATATCTCTGTCCACCGACCACATAATCTATATCCTTTTCTACCAGCTTAAGACCGCTTTTCCGGACGATTTCCGCAAAATCCATATTTCCGTTTTCTTCAGCAAAAATCTTTTCTGCCGTCCTGCAGCCCTTTTGCCATGCCGATTCCACGATTACTGCCCGATCCTCTTCCTGTATTTTTGCATAACACATATCATAGGTTAATTCCTGATCTGCCAGCTCTCTTCCAGGAAAAGGAAAATCAAACTGCTCCATTTATTCTTCCTCACGCATCCACTCGTCTGGTTGCCGCCAGAATCAACGGCTCCTTATCCTCATATCCTGCCAGCTCCACATTACCAAGACTTATGATCTGTTCACCTGTCTGCATGCCGGACAGATCGATAATCCTCTTGCCAAGCACAACATATATGTTAGGCAGATTGGTACCGCCATCATTATATTCTGTCAGCTCCTCCAGGATCCATTTCAGATCCTGCTGCCAGCCGCCTACCGTAGTCTGCCTTACCAGTGCATTATTTTTCTGAAGTCTGATCACACCCTCCTCATCGATCAGACGCAGCGGCTTCGTTACCTTTTTGATCAGACCAAAAAGCTTTTTCTGTATTCTATCGTACTGGACTGCCATCATGGCGCCATTTCCGGCCTCTATCTGCAGCTTTTCCTTACCTACTCCCAGATTTTCTGCCACGACTCCAAGGCGCTCATCCTCGGACATCTCTTTTTTCATTCTGTCCTTGCTCCGCAGCTCTGTAGCACCCACTGCGATCGCCCTGATGATATTTTTCTGTGTATCTACTTCCACACTGACTTCCACCGTTCCGGGGGCTGCACCGTTCTGGATTGCTTTCTGTTCTGCTTCCCGGCGTACACTGATAATATCCGCATCGGTCGGATTGGCAACACTTCTTTCCACCATATCACGAACCATGGCAAGTGCCACACCGATCGTTGAAATAACCGGTGCATTCTGTGCAATTCGGAATTTATGTCCCATAGTTTCCGCCAGATGTGGCACTACCGTAGCTGCACCGCCACCACCACCTACAAAAACGGTATGCTGGGGATCCATGCCATAATCCTTCATAAGCTCTCTGGCAACCTTACCATTCTTCGCTGCTGCAAAAGCCAGTGCTTTCCTTGCTGCTTCCTCTACGCTGCATCCCATATTGTCTGCTAACGGCTTCCATGCCTTTCTGGCTGCTTCCACATTACCGAAGGCATAATCCTCTTCTCTTACATAGCCTGCCAGATTGGCTGCTCCAGCCATCGTCAGTGCAACCTTTACCCCATTTGCGCATTCTATGCAGGCATACTCCGGATCTGTCTCCATCGGCCGTACTGCTACAAGCTTCGGATCCACGATCTTTTCTGCTGGCGTATAAACCTCATATTCCAGTCCTGCAATATGGGCACTTCTTGGTCCCATATCAACGGCCTTTCCGTTTTTGATCTCCACCATACTTCCGCCGCCGATTCCGACGGTACGTACATCCAAACTGTTCAGATAGGTTTTATGCCCGCCAACCTCTGCATAACGGATCATAACCTTTCCATCCTTGACACAGGAAATATCCGTAGATGTTCCTCCTACCTCGAAAAACAGTCCATCTGTCAGCTTTTCATACATAAGCGCCCCTGCAACACCTGCCGCTGGTCCTGACAGAATAGTAAGGATCGGACGGTTCCTCACTTCATCAACAGTCATGACACCGCCATCACAGCGCATAACCATCAGAGGACTTTCAATTCCTGCCGATTTGATGCTTGCATCCGTCATAGTTGCTGCTTCCAGCATCTTCGGCATGATACTTGCATTTACAACTGCAGTTCTTGTTCGGATCTTTAATCCATACAGCTTTGATATATCATTGGTAGCTGTTCCCGGCAGCCCCATTTCTTTACATAATTCTACTGTCCGGTTCTCTCTTTCCGGGTCATCCACGCTGAAAGCCTCTGCTGCCACAAAGCTTGTACATCCCTGATTTTTCAATGTTTCCAACGCCGTCCTGATCGCCTTATCTACATTCTGCGAGGATGTATCTACATAATTATTCTCTGAATTCAGAAACTTTCCCGGTGCCAGTTCAATATTTCCTATTGTAGTATCACTGCGGCTCTTTGCTCCCTGGATACCCTGCCCCAGTGTGACAACGCCAACCCTTGCCACATCTCCTTCCAGCAGGGCATTGGTAGCCTGCGTTGTTCCATGTGCAATAAATGTCACATCCTCCGATTTGATGCTATACTGCTCCATTACCTTATGCAATACTTCTACAATACCTGCAGCAACACCTTCCTTTGCCGTATGGGTTGTCGGCGCTTTCACTGAACCGATCAGCTCATAAGTCTCATTGTTAATGGCAACAGCATCTGTAAAAGTTCCCCCGACATCAATACCAATTCTGACCTTCATTCACAAATTTCCTCCTGTTTTATAATCTGTAGATTGACTAAAGACCTCAACCGATGTATCCCTGTATTCACATTAGCTGAGGTCTTTTTTCAATCAGAGGGTGCCAGAATATGACACCCTCATCTCATTTGTCCTCAGATCCTCTTTATCTGAATCTCTCTTAGAAATACTTTACTGCACTGACAACAACACCAACAATAGCGATTGCCCACAGGTAAGGCAGTAATTTTCTGGTGATGCCATTTACATCTACCTCTGCAAAGTTAGCAGTCCATACATTCTGTGTATTCGTAGGGTCTCCACAGCCCTGAATTCTCTCTGCTGCCAGGAAAGCACCCATAACTGCCAAAGGAGAAAGAGTTCCAAGTCCGATCACCAGTGCCGCAATACCGGAACCAAGTCCAAACAGGTTCATGGGACCACGGTACAGTGATAAGGGTGCCAGTAATGAGAAGAAGATAATATAAGCAACCTTGTTAGACGGAACTACTGCCAACAGGAACGGATTCAGTACTTCCTTTACCATAGAGTGTGTCACTGCCAGATAAAGGATACCAATGCCGATCATCAGGATAATAGCCGGACCACCATCTGTAATGCCATCATAGCAGGTCTTTACCAGCATATTCATTGCCTTTGAAAAGCTCTTTGAGGTGAAGATCAGGATCCATGCAATACCTACCATAAATGCAGGACATACAGGAACCTTAAACGCAGCTACAAGTACAATGGGGATCAGTGGTGTGATCATTGCCAGCCCGCCTCTGATACCTGTTAACTGCTTTGCCGGCTTGCTTTCTTCAACAGGTGCAGAAAAAGAAAACTTCACACCGTTACGCTTGAACTCAACCAGGACAAGAATAATGGTTGCGACTGCTGTTGCGATCAGCATGTACACCTCGAAGCCCTTGATCTGGTCAATTTCCAGTCCGAAGATACTGGAGAATGTCTTCCAGTTCGCAATATTAAAGGTAAGGCCGCATGTAAATGCCATCAGGAAAATGCAGGCTGCACTCATTGCCGGAACGCCGACAGAAATGAGGATCGGTAATACGATCGATCCAACCATGATGATAGAACCCAGTCCGCTCAGTGTAGTGAACAGGACTGCACAGGCAACAACCATGATCAGAGTAACAACCAGAGGTCTGTCCCCTCCAAGCTCTGCACTCTTTTTAATGATGTTTTCAGTAACACCGGTCTTGTTCATAAGTTGTCCAAGCCATGCTCCGAAAACAACTGCCATGATCGCACTGCCCATACGGACGGTACCTGCTTCCAGTACTGTCTGAAGCCAGCCGATCTCTACACCTTCTGCATCAACCCCGACTGCAGGAACACCTGCAATAATACAGATAATAACTGCCATAAGAGGCAAAGCCAGGAGGGTAGGAATTTTTTTCGTCATCATGAGTGCTGCAATGATGACAAAAACCAGAATGATCAGGAAACCTTGTAACATAATGATCTCTCCTTTTTCTTTTTATTTTCACTCACTCGTTGGCGAGTTGAGTTTCTCGATTACAGGGCATCTATAGCTTCCCTGAATGCTGCTGTTACTGCCTGAAGCTGTTTCGCATCAGGCTCTTTTCCCATCACGATAGCACCTATCATGACTGCCTTGCAGCCCGCTTCATACAGATGCTTCACCTCGCACGGTTTGATCTTCCTCTGCGTGGGGATCAGACATGGCTTTCCGGATTTTGTTACGATATCACTGTACCGCAAAATATCTGCATAGTTTAAATCTGTTCCGTAGTTTTCACCGGGCTGGACGGAACATTCCAGCACATCAATACCTGAGCTCTTAATCGCATCCAGTGTATTCTCTGTATAGGTATAATCAATAGCTACCATTTTCGTCAGCACCTTGCTCTCCATCATATGGCAGGGTAAATGCTGACTGTAGGAGCTGAAAAATCCAAGTCCCATATTTTCCAGTTCCAGTCTTTCCTCCGGTGTGATAAATGCATCTTCACCACCTGGAACCAGTCCAACCGGCACATCCTTGCAAAGTGTGATCAGCTGCTGCAGAAACTCTCTGTTCTCTGCGTAGGTTCCAAAGGTATGGCCACTTGCTCTGTGCCATACATTGCAGTGAACCTTTACTGCCTGTGCGCCCCCGTCAAGAGCTGCTTTTGCCAGCTCCAGATTGTTGGACGGCAGACTCACAACCAGACTGAATTTGTTACCTTCAATAAGCTCCTTGAATTTCATAAGCTACCTCCTGTTAATGATTAAATAGAATATCTGATCTCAGGCGCTGTGCATAACTGTTTGCACATTGCTCTGTTGATTTCTGAAATAAAAACCGGATCTGTGGGATCAGCTTTTCCGGAAGCTTTTCTGCAAGCTGCCTCCGGATCGTTTCCTCATCCTCTCTACCGGAAATACCTGTCCCGGACAGAAAAATAATATTCAGTGGAAATATCATACACAGAAGCTGCATGATCAGAAGCAAATTCCTTATACTATCAGGATCTGTCTCCTTTTTCTCCGTTTCCGGAACAAGGTCTTCCAGAAAGCAGGTTGCTGATTCAAAGAAATCACTTCTGATCGGCACTATCCTGTTTTCCTGAGTTACATTGATGACTACCCTTTCACCAAGACTGATATGCGCGCTGTTTCGCACCTCTCCCTTTTTCTGCTCTGACAATACCCTGGAAACGTTATAAACCTCTCCATAATCTTCTGTCACAAAGATCTTGTATTTAGAAACCAGCGCTTCCTTCAAAGTAATGCTTGCTGCTGCAGCTCCTGTAGAATACATGATACGGAAATCACTTTCCCTCATATCCTGCTGGAACAACAGTCCGATCCCTGCCAGCGGCCGTTCCTTTTTATAATAAACATCAACCGCATTTGTGATTTCATCAAACAGTTCATTTCCTGTAAGGCACTGTTCCGACAATTTCTTTCTTTCTATCACCTGCAAGGCCATATCATAGACACTAAGCTCAATACCCTTACGATTTATCTCAAGAACTGCGATCGTCCCATAATCTGGATTCAGTGTCAGTTCTGTGCGGCTTCGTCCTGCTGTGATCTGGCTTCCACTTTCTATCAGATACCCCTGTTCTATCATTTCTGCCACTAAGGTAGATACTGTACTGGGTGCCAGCTCTGTCTTCTGTGCAATCTCGACACGGGATAGTTTTTTATTATCCAGAACAGTCTGTAATATCACATGCCTGTTTCGTCTCTTAATATCCTTTAATCCACGCTTCTGCATTTTTCATTACCTTTCAATTTCTTAATTCGAATATCGAATTTGTTATTTCGAACTCCGAATTAAGTTGTTTTCATGTTAACATCATTCCTCTGATGTTACAATAGATTTTTATATTTTCTACATTTTTTACATTTTATTTCACTATTTTTTGTCTATTATATACATAAGAAGAGCCCCCGAAGCTTTAGCTCCGGAGGCCCTTCTTATGTAGGTTTAGAATCCAAATTCCTGTGCCTAGAACCACTGTCCGTTGATTCTGTCCTGTGCTCAAAAGAAAAGATTTTTTTCTTTTTGTACGAAGGTACCAGCTCCTCATGCCTGAGTACGATAGCTGATGTTGGTGGCATTGCCAGATATACCTTGCCGCCCAATACCGTATATTCCACTTCATCCGTACTGAATCCATCCTTATCAGATAGCATAAGGCACTTCATGGTGCATTCCTTTGGAATGCCAAGATACCATACAGTCAGATCTCTGGTCACCTCATGATCATTATTATTCACCACCACGATGGTCTGTGCCTGTCTGTTGAAACGTCCATAGGAGATCAGATTATAATCTCCGCTCATGATCTTCAGGGAACCTGTCAGCAATTCCTGACATTCCTTGTGTATCCGGATCATTTCCTTGTGGAACTGGATCAGCTCCTGATCCTCTCTTCCCCAGGGATAGGTTCTTCTGTTATCAGGATCAGTAAAACCACAGACACCGGCTTCATCTCCATAATAAATTGTAGGCGCACCAGGCCATGTCATCTGCATGACAACAGCTTCCCGCATAACAGCCTTATTGATTCCTTCATCCGCTGCCTGCGGTCCCAGATTATTGGTACGTCCCACTCTCCTGTTTGTTCTTGTCAGAAAGCGTGAATGATCATGGTTTGACAGCTCATTCATGGCGATCTGCAGAGATGGTGTCGTGAAATCTGACATATGATGCTTCATGGCCCCGATAAAACTATCGGCATTTCCCAGCATATCTCCGCGGAAATCATCACTGTGCTTCTGCATGCCCGTAAGAAACCAGGTCACAGGCTCCATAAAGGCATCATAGTTCATAACCGTATCCCATTCTCTGCCATTCAGCCAAGCCCTCGGACTTCCGTAATGCTCTGCCAGTACGATCGCATTCGGATTGGCCTCTCTTACCGCCCTGCGGAAGTCCTTCCAGAACCTGTGATTGGTCTCAGGGCTGTAGCCAAGATCTGCTGCCACATCCAGCCTCCATCCGTCTGCGTTGTAAGGAGGTGCTACCCACTTGGCCGCAATACGGAGAATGTAAGCATATAACTCCCTAGAATACTCATAATTCAGCTTTGGCAGTGTGTCATGCCCCCACCAGCCGTCATAGCTGCCATTATAGGGCCATGCATTTTCATTGTGGAACTTGAAATAATTATGATAAGGGCTTTCCTTTTCGATATAGGCACCCTTTTCATATCCCTCCGCATTTTCATAAATCCGCTCTCTGTCCATCCATTTATTAAAGGAACCGCAATGATTGAACACACCGTCCAGAATAACCCTTATGCCGCGCTTATGTGCTTCTGCTACCAGCTCTGCAAACAGGGCATTACTGGCTTCCAGATTAGCCTTATTCGTCACCCTGTCAATATAACGGGACGCAAAACGGTTCTCCCCCTGATCCGGTGAAAGGAGTCCACCCTCATCACTGACGATCCTACCAAAATGGGGATCAATATAGTCATAATCCTGAATATCATATTTATGATTGGATGGGGACACAAACAGGGGATTGAAATAAATTACATCAATACCCAGATCCTGCAGATAATCCATCTTGTCAAGAACACCCTGCAGATCACCGCCATAGAATTCCCGAACACCCATGGCTGCCGGATATTTCTCCCAGTCATCCACCTTCACTGTCTTATCACCGATATACTGATATTCCCCGGTGAGCACATCATTGGCAGGATCTCCGTTATAAAACCGGTCTACATAGATCTGATACATAACAGCACCCTTGGCCCACTCTGGTGTCTTAAACCCGGGAATGATACGGAACTGATACTCTGGCTGCACTTCCTTCACTACACCTCTCGTATCATAAAAGCAGTTCAGCCTGCCGGCTTCTACAACGAAATAATAGGAAAACTCCGTATTCTCCAGTTCCATTTCACAGGAAAAATATTCAAAATATTCATCCTCGGTTTCCCGCATCATCAGATGCCTTGTTTCTCCATTTACAAGAAAGATACGGTCTACATTATTTACCTCTGTCCGGAAACGGATCATTACATGTGAATATGGCTCCGGTTCTGCCGGAGTCACATAATCTTCCGTTGTATCACTGAACAGTGCTTTCTTGTTGAAAACAGGTCTCATCCCATTAATATACTGCGTTTCATACTCCGCCTTTCTCAGGCGGTTTATATCAAAAAACATATCTGGCTGCTCCCTTCAAAATCCACTTTATTATTCTATCCGAAATAGCCTCTTTTATCAATATAAAGTAAAAAGAACAGTACGTATACTGTTCTTTTTAGAGAAGGTATTTCTTTCTTATGGGGTATAGCAAAAAACTATATAATGTATTGGGGGGTTACAAGTAGTATAATAGCATAGGCTCCATTTTGTGTAAATTCCTACAATTCACAAATATCACAAATTCGAATCATCATTTTTGTGCACTTTCACCAACTCCATGGCTTTCGAAAAAGCTTTCGGGATCATTCTCCTTCTGGTCAAACAATGCCTCAAACTCTTCCCTGCCAATCTTTTCCTTAACGATCAACAGCTCTGCACAGTGATGCAGCACATCCATGTGTGCCAGTATAATATCCTTTGCTTTCTTATAACAGTCATCAATAATAGCCTTTACTTCTCTGTCAATTTCTCCCGAAATCAGTTCACTGTGATTCTTTGCATGCGCCAGATCTCTTCCGATGAATACCTCATCATCATCGCTGTTATAATTGATCACTCCAATATTCTCAGACATACCATATCTAGTCACCATATCTCTGGCTGCAGAGGTTGCCTTCTTGATATCACTGGAAGCACCTGTGGTAATATCACCGAAAATGATCTCCTCTGCAATACGTCCTCCGAGAGATACCATGATATCCTGCAGAAGCTGTCCCTTCGTGATGAACATCTCATCCTTCTCCGGCAGCGGCATGGTATAACCTGCTGCACCATTACCGGTTGGAATGATAGAAACCGTATAGACAGGTCCCACATCTGGCAGTACATGGAACAGGATCGCATGACCTGCCTCATGATAAGCAGTGATCTTCTTTTCCTTGTCTGAAATCACCCGGCTCTTCTTCTCTGCACCAATTCCTACTTTAATGAAAGCCCGTTTGATATCATCCTGTATGATAAAAGCTCTTTCTTCCTTGGCTGCCATAATGGACGCCTCATTCAGAAGATTCTCCAGATCCGCACCGGTAAACCCGGCTGTCGTCTGTGCCACCTGCTTCAGGTCTACATCCTCTGCAAGAGGTCTGTTCTTGGCATGCACCATCAGGATCTCTTCCCTGCCTCCTACATCCGGTCTGTTCACACTGATCTTCCGGTCAAAACGCCCCGGTCTTAAAATGGCGGGATCCAGGATATCTACACGGTTTGTTGCAGCCAGCACAATGATCCCTTCATTCACACCAAATCCATCCATCTCTACAAGAAGCTGGTTCAATGTCTGTTCTCTTTCATCATGGCCGCCACCCATACCAGTACCACGGCGTCTTGCAACCGCATCGATCTCATCGATAAAAATAATACAGGGAGCATGCCTCTTGGCTTCTTCAAACAGATCACGGACTCTGGATGCACCAACACCAACAAACATTTCCACAAAATCAGATCCTGATATGCTGAAAAAAGGAACTCCCGCTTCTCCCGCAATTGCTTTGGCAAGCAGTGTCTTACCTGTACCAGGTGCACCTTCAAGCAGCACGCCCTTGGGGATCCTGGCACCAACTCTGGTAAACTTACCCGGATTCTTCAAAAACTCTATGATCTCCTCCAGATCCTCCTTCTCTTCCTTCAGACCCGCCACATCCTGCAATGTCGTCTTATTATCACCAAGAGAAAGTCTGGCCCGGCTCTTTCCGAAATTCATCATTTTGCTGTTTCCGCCGCCTGCATTCTGATTATTCATCATCACAAAGAAGAACACCATAACGATCACAGCAAGGAGCACCGGGAATACACTGTTCAGGAACCAGTTCTCTTCCTGTACCTTTTCTACCGCCGGATCAATCTTATATGATTCCAGCAGCGCTTCAATCTCATTTACATCTGTTACATAAAGGGTTCTCTGTTCACCATTTGCCAGTACGATCTCCACTTCACCTGTCGGTGTCTCACGGTTTGGCAGGATTGTTGCTGAAATTACTTCATCGGCTTTCAGGCTGGTTACCAGTTCCCCTTTGGTGTACTCGCTTTGCTTCACGTTCAGCATGCTGGTCCAGAGAACCAGAAGCAGAAGTCCGATCACGAGTACAAAATAAATTCTGATACCTCGGTTTTTCATAACTGTCTTACTTTCCTATTCTGTCATTTACTGCATTATTTCTTTTAAAGCACTCTTCTCAATCGAAGCTGATCACTCCGATGTAGGGAAGATTACGATATCTCTGATCATAATCAAGACCGTAGCCAACTACAAACTCATCCGGAATTTCAAATCCTGTATAATCTACCGGCACATCAATGACTCTTCTGTCCGGCTTGTCAAGAAGCGTACAGAGCTTTAAGCTTGCAGGTCCTCTGTCTTTCAGCATTTCCATAAGATAGCTTAAGGTTCTTCCAGAATCCACGATATCCTCGATCACAAGAACATCCTTACCCTTGATCGGCTCATCCAGATCCTTGATGATCTTGACCACACCACTTGACTTAGTCTCACTTCCATAGCTGGATACAGACATGAAATCAAGGGAAACCGGTACAGTGATCCTCTTTGCCAGCTCACACAGGAAAAAGCTTCCTCCCTTTAATACACAGATAAGATGTACCTGCTTTCCTGCATAATCCCTGCTGATCTGCTCTCCGATCGCCTGGATCCTGTCATCCACTTCCTTTTCTGATAATAGTACCTTTACATGTTCAGCCATTTCCTGACTCCTTTCTTACGCTTCCGTCTTCTTTATGCTGATCTGCATGATATTCCGGGTTTTCTCTGTCACCTTATAATATTCGCTGATCCGATATCCGGGAACCCACATGATATGGGCACCGTCTGCAAGTACATAAAAAGAATCCCTTTCCTGTCTTGGGATTTTTTCATTAACGAAATAATCCTGAAGGGACTTGTGTGCCATGCTGCTGTTGATCGTAAGATAATCCCCACGCTCCCTTACCCGCAGCAAAACAGATGTTGTTATTTTATCATAATCAAACCATTTCGTATATCTCTTTTCCGGAATATTTCCAGTTTTTTCACAGGAAAACACTGTAACTTCCACCTCTAAAAGACCATCTGCCTGATAAATCCCATCCCCCGTGATCACTACAGTCTTCTTTCTCCGCTTCTCCTGCTTACCTCTTACAAGCATACCCATCCTGTAATTTTTGTAAACCGTAATTTCATATGGAAGATTCAATTCACCGTTTTTTTCTGAAAGAAAAAGCCGTTCCATGCTCTCCAGATGTGCCGCCGTAATGTCTTTTCTCTGACCAGCCAGCCTCTCCACAAGCAGATGCAGGATACGGCCTCTCAGATATGGATCTTCTTTTACGAAAGCATCCAGATCCAGACGGATCTGCTTCCCGCTGCCAGCAGGTTCTTTCTCCGGGCATTCTGCTGCCACGTTTCCGGCAGACAGCACACATCTCTCTGCCGCTTCTTCCGTCTGTTTCTCCAGATAAAGCTCTGAAAGGCGGAGATTCTCTGCCGTCTGGTTCATATGTGCCACAGCGTTTCTGCAGATCTCAGCTTCCGCATAGGGCAGAATATGATGGCGGATCCGGTTTCTTGCGTAGTGATCCTCCTGATTGGTACTGTCCGTGTAGTAATGGATCCTCTCCTTTTTCAGGTAATCCTCTATCTCCTGCCTGTCAAGGCAGAGAAGCGGCCGTATGATCCTCCCGTTTACCGCTGGGATCCCGCAGAGTCCTGCCAGTCCTGTTCCCCGGAAAAGATGGAACAACATAGTTTCTGCCCGATCATTCCTGTTATGAGCCACGGCGATCTTCCATTTTTCTTCCGCGGTCTGATGCTTTTCTCCTTCTGTAGCAAGAACCTTCCCAAAAAAGCTGTACCGGATCTGTCTGCCCGCTTCCTCCTCAGAAAGGGATGCTTCTCTGGCATAGGCTGCCATATCAGCCTTTTTCAGATAAAAGGGGATTCCCCTGTTTTCACATAATTCACGCACGTAGGCCGACTCCATGACAGCTTCCTTCCGCAGTCCATGATCTACATGCGCAACTGCCAGATAAAACGGGATTTTCTCCCGGATAGCAAGCAGCATAAAAAGGAGGCAGACAGAATCTGCGCCCCCCGAAACCCCTGCAACGATCACATCATCAGGAGCTACCATATGATATTGTCCACAATAATCCAAAACTTTATTGACCATATATTTACTATAGCTGATGTAGCTGTAAAAGAAAAGACTTATTCCTCTTCTTTTTTCCAGATCCCGATCACCAGGATGGTCATATCATCACGGATATGTCCTTTGCACTGATGAATACAGAAATTCAGGAGAGAGCCTGCCATTTCCCCGGGATTGCTGAGCTGGCAGCTTCCGATCACCTCCGGGAGAATCTCCTCTCCCATCCCCTGGGAAAGTGCGTCCGTAATGCCATCAGAAAACAAGATCACATAGTCTCCATCCTCCAGCTTCCGACAAACCCTGTCCACATCCGGCTTCTGAAAGATCCCCATAGGGAGATTACCAGATGAGATCCGCTCTACAAGCTGTCCCCGTTTAATGAACGAGCAGGCACTTCCCACCTTGATAAAACAACATTCACCTTCATACAGATCAATACTGCAAAGATCCAGTGTAGACATGTTTGCATTTTCCTCGCGGCATACCAGTGCGCTGTTGATCATGGAAACCGCTATCTCTGCAGGAAACCCTGCCTCCAGAAACTTCTGCATCAGTTCTACAACGAGGGTACTGTCCTGACACGCTTTCTCCCCTGATCCCATTCCATCCGAAAGAATTGCTGTCTGATTACCAGGCTTCATTTCAAAAAAGGAATAATTATCACCTGAAACTCTTTCCGTTTCCTTTACTGCAGTCGCCACTCCGGTCAGGACATGATACCCGGCCTCTTCTACATAATGAAAGGTCTTCCATTCCTCCGTGACAAAAAAAGGATTGTCACCGGTACAGACCAGTCTGACATTCAGCAGAACAGAAAGCAGATCTCCCATTTCCTCTGCCGACAGTGTATTCTTTTTTTCATTCTTAAGGCAGATCGTAACTTCACTCTTCCCTTCTTCATTTTCGATCAGGTACAGGTTCTTCATCTGTACTCCTACTTCTTTCATGGCATGGGCGATCTGCTTACCTCGCCTGACACTTAAAGGGCGGCAGCTTTTTCTTTCCTGCGCCACATCTGTCATGATCTGCGCCATTTCCTGCAAATGCTCCGCCATCAGATTCTTATTCTCAAAGAGACGTCTCTGGCACAGGAAATCATTACGGCTTTCCTCCGGCAGTATCTCTCTGCTTTCTCTGGTTTCCTGAAAGCTCTCCGCCAGCTCCCGAATAGATTCCGCACATGTCAGAAGCTTCCGTCTTCCATACTCAGGTAATATGCTCTCAAAGTTATCTCTGTCATCCACTTCCCTGTTTTTCATATGATAACGCCCCTCTCTTTCTCCTATAGCAGTTATCTATCTTAACAGAAAGCCTGTACATTATTTGTCGAAGCGGTTCCCGCCGCCTTCATAACTCATCGCAAAAAAATACTGTCCACCTTTCATCTGGACAGTATCTTTAATGGCTTTTATCCCTGAATATGATCTCACCCTCATTGATAAGACCAAGCTTCTCCTTAGCTACCTCTTCCGTATATCCAAGGGTCTCCGAATATTTTTCCTTTTCTTCTATTTCCTGCGTACGCTTCTCTTCAGCTGCGATCTGTGCCTCCAGCTCAGCTTCCCGCTGTCTGTTATCAGCAAGCTTCGCCTGCATCTCAATCCCCCTGACAGCTACCACAACGGTAAGCATGATCACAACAATGAAAACAAGAAACATACCGAACCTATTCTGCCGCCGTTTCCGGTAAGCTGCTCTTCTTGCCATCCTGCGTCCTCTTTTCACTTCTTGCTAAGTACCATTTTAAACATTTTCAAAAACAACGTCAACTTCTTTTTCAGGCATCGGAGGAACCAAGACAGCCTGCTGCCGAGTACCTTTCCTCCTGCTTTTCCACGATCAAGAATTTTCTTTGCCGGCTTTGCCAGAGCTCTCCCGATTTTCATCAGTACCCGGCCAAAAAACGTACTCACCCGGCATGCTGTCCCTATTATGAGCCTGCTGACTGTCTTCTTATATACCAGCATCCCACTGAACGCCCCGGCTACCGCAAACCATCTGAGCATCCCGTTATTTTCCCTGCAAAGAACCCTGAATACCTCCAGTGCACACACGATCCAGAAAGCAAGGTCTTCCAGCGACACCACGATCCCAGAATGTCGGATCAGTCTCCTTACGATCAGAAATCCATCATAAGCAAGGGCGATCTCGGCTCCCAGAAGGAATGAATGAAACAGGAACCCCATCTCTCTGGTAATATCCTGACTGATCCACATTATTTAAACAACCGGGTCAGAAGAGATTCACTTTTCGCCGCCATAGAAGCCTGTTCAGAATAGGTAAAGCTGTCTATCTTACCTTCCACATCCACTTCCCCTTTGTCCAGAGTCAGCCTGCTCACATGAAGTCCGCTTCCCTTCATCATCAGCATCCCTTGTTCTGTTTCCAGAATCACTTCTCTTTCATCAAAGGATAGCACATCATTCACTCCTGTAAGATTACATGTCCTTCTTCCAAGAAGTGTCACCTTATGAGGTCTCTTATTAATGCTGTTTAAATCCTCCATCCCATTCTCCTTTTCTCTTTCTATAAGAGATTATATTGGAGAACGCTCCAGGATATTCCCCTATTTTATAAATAACGGAACAGCTCTCTGACTTCTTCCTTTCTGACCGTTTCCTGTACACTGAGCACTTCCACACTCACATCCTTATTTCCAAAGGAAATAGTGATCTTATCTCCTGCCTTGATATCTGCTGATGCCTTCGCAGGTCTGTCATTGACCATGACACGCCCTGCATCGCAGGCTTCATTGGCCACAGTTCTTCGTTTTATCAGTCTGGATACCTTTAAATATTTGTCTAATCTCATACCTGCTTATTCCTTTCCGCTGTGATCCCTTTCAACGAAAAAAAAGGATCTGCTACAGCAGATCCCCATTTATCTCTCTTATGCGTTGATCAGGTCCTTTAATGCCTTACCAGCCTTAAACTTAGGAGCCTTAGAAGCTGCAATCTTCATTGCTGCGCCAGTCTGGGGATTTCTTCCCTCTCTTGCTGCTCTCTCAGATACTTCAAATGTACCAAAGCCAACAAGCTGAACCTTCTCGCCCTTCTTTAATTCTTCTGTTACAACATCTGTGAAAGCCTTTAATGCCTTCTCAGCGTCCTTCTTAGATAATCCAGCTTCATCAGCGATTGCTGCTACTAATTCTGTTTTGTTCATTTCGAACTCCTCCTCTTATTATGAGTGTTTATTTATTTTCTTGTTTCTTCCACTTGAATGAAACGTCTATATTTATATATATCTTTTTTACTACTGTTTGTCAAGAAATTTTTGGCTTTTCAACCCCGTATTTCCTCACTTTCCTGCGTTTTCAGGCAGTATCCTACCGGGGAGACGTTTCGTTGCCGCTGACGGTATTTGTGTTGCCGCTGACAGTGCTGCCTGTCTGGCTTTTGACACTGTTTCCGCTCACGGTATTTGATGCATCTGTATTCTCATTTATATTCTTTTCCAGATCAGGGAAGGAATATACCAGATCCCTGTCATCATCCGTCACCTCGATCTGATAACTCTTCGTCTGGTAACCGCTCTTCCTCAGGGAAATCGTATGGGTTCCAACGGTTTTATTATAGGTAACAGGGGAAATACCCATATACAGGTTGTCCTGGTATACTTCCACATCTTCAGGCGCCTTGATCGTAACTGTATGACCTGACGTCTCCTCCTTTGTGGAATTGCCCGAAACTGTGTCTTCTTCCGCCCTGCCAAGCGTCAGCTTTACTCTGGTATCCTCACCTGTCACTTCGAAATATTCTGAAACAGTATCATATCCATCAGCACTTGCTGTGATCTGATGCATGCCAAATGGAAGACGTACCGCATAGGCTGCATTGACGGTCACATCATCGATCCTGACTGTAGCTGTAGAAGGAGATATCACAAGTCTGACCTGCCCGTTTACCGGTACCTTCAGCTCAATATCCCCAAGATCGAGAACACTTTCTTCATTCCTCTTTATGGTCACTTCTCTTGCTTCATCTACATCACCTGCTGTCAGCCTTACCTGATAGCTTCCTTCCGGCACAGTAAGGAACATCTCCTGTGTGATCTGGCTGATCACGGCCTGTCCTACCTCGATCCAGCCGCCAAGCAAGGCATCCGCATCCTTAAGGCTCAGGTACCCGTGCCCGTTTTCTATCACAATACTGCTGACATCATGTCCTATACCCCTGACCGTCACAGTATCCTGATTCAGGATCTCATTTATCCCAATCTCCCGTCCCTCTGAAAAGACTCTGGTCTGTCCACTGACTCGCAGAACCTCATTTCCTGTCTCCAGAGTCCCCTTACCTTCATCTATGCGGCACTTTGTCAGACCCTCATAGCAAAAGGCATCCCTGGATATGGCAATGCTCCCGGCTCTGCCCGATTCGCTGTCATAAGCTACATCCAGAATCTCTCCCACGGTCAGCTGCTCCATAGTCAGGGGACTTTCATATTGATCCTGTACTACTGTAGCACCGGTATAGCTAAGGACTGTATCATCATCTTCCGCTGTCCTGTGAATGACAAAATCCTTATCCTCCGTATTTACGGAAACAAGGACGCCTCTGCATGCTGATACAAATTCTGTTTCTGCGGGCTCTGCTTCCTTTCCGTTTTCATAGGCGCTTTCAAATGTGGACTCCTGTGCAAGCCCAATCGTTCCACAGCCTGTCAATACCAGGCTCAGTAAAACCGCCAGATATTTCAAGGCCTGTTTGTTCTCTCTGTTTTCTCTCATCCTGTAATCCCTGTTTTCATCAGATCCTTTGTTTTGTTACGATGTAAGTATACCATACTTTTCCCGAAATTTTTTCAGAAATTCTTTTTTTTCTTGTTCCTGCCTGTTTACCCGGGAAAGCTTTTCCTGATATTTTCCGGGGATCCATGCCTTCCCCGAATTATAATAAAAATTGGCAATTTTCCAGAATTTCTCAGGATATGACAGCCGATAATAAAGCATTCGGTAATCTTCCTTTTCCAGCGGTCTCTCTCTTTCATAGGAAAGAAGCAGCTCTGAGCCGGTACTAAAAGACCAGTTACTTTTTTCCAAAAGCTTTCTCATAAACAGATAAATATCTCTTACCGGACTGTCCGGAACACACCTTTCAAAATTAACCAGGAAAAACCTGTTTCCGGACAGGATCAGATTATGATGCTGATAATCTCCATGGCAGACTACCTGCTTTGGTATCTCCTGCCCTTTACAGCTCTTCCATTCCTCTGTTACTGCCAGCGCCTTTTCAAAAAACTCCTTATAGCACTGCATCAGTGCAATCTCAAAATTACTCTTCTGGCTTCTTGTCTTCAGAAAACGCCATATCTTCCTCAGTTCTCTGTTATGTTTCTCAAACTCCTCTTCAACATCAGACAGACATCTGATCTTTGGCAGATCCTGACAGAGTGCGCTGCTCCTATGATAAGAAGCCAGCGTCTGCATGGCACAGGCACAGTCCTCCAGATCCCTTGCATTACACTCCGGTCCTTCAAACCAGGTTTTCAGGATATAACAGGTTCCATCCACATCCTCTGTCAGAAGCTCCCCTTCCTTATTCCTGATAATACTTTCTTTATAAGAAAAGCCCTTTTCTGAAAGAGCGTGCAGCAGGGCATCCTGATATGCACATTTTTCCCTGTGGCCTGCATATTCCTTCAGGATCACGGTTCCTATATCTGTTTCACACAGAATGGCACCCCGCCCCTTGCAGGTATGGAGCACCTCCAATTCATAATTTTCCAGCAAACTGACACATCTGTCATTCATGATGATCACCCCCTGACATAAGTCATATCCTATCTTATGAGGGTAATCCATAAAGTATTACCGGTTTCGTCTTTGTCTGGCTTCCTTCAGAAGTATCTCCTTTTTGTTGAGCTCCGGCTCTGTTATCACAAGCTGAAGCAGTTCCTGCAGGATAGTGCCAAGCTCTTTGCCAGGTACATATCCAGCTTCATCCATCAGATCCTTTCCATCTACTGCCAGTGTTTTCAGGGATACACACTGACCCCTTGACAGGATCCCCTGATAGATACGTCCTACCTCCTGCAGATTTTTTTCTTTTTCTTCTATTAAAAAGGTACTCTGTGCCTCCATATCCGCTTTTTTTACCCGGAGGAGCAGTGGAAAGGCATCCTCTCCCACGCGCCACATGGCCCGTCGTACTCCCCTTTCATCTGCCGGAATATACTGATCATGGCATCTGACTAATTTTTTTACCATATAAATGGTGTCATTATCAAACTTGAGTCTCCGGAGCACCTTCCCTGTAATTTCCTCAGAAACCTGTGGATGGCCATGAAAATGATCAATCCCCTGTTCATCTGTCTCCTTACAGGCCGGTTTCCCCATATCATGGAACAACATGACAAGGCGGAGCACCTTATCTGGCGGAATGTCTTCCATGGCATGGATCGTATGCTCCCCTACATTGTAAAGATGGTGGGGATTATGCTGCTCTGTTTCCATGCAGAGATCAAACTCCGGCAGGATCACTGCAGTGATCCCTGTTTCATAAGCTGTCAAAAGCTCCTCCGGATGCATGGAGGTAACGAGCTTCACAAGCTCTGTCTGGATCCTCTCTGCACTGATCTTCTTAAGAGCCGGGGCAAGCTCCGTGATCGCAGCTTTCGTCTTTTCTTCGATCCGGTAGCCAAGCTGTGCAGAAAAACGGACTGCCCGCATGATCCGCAGGGCATCCTCTGAAAAACGTTCCTTTGGATCTCCGACACAGCGGATCACTCCGTCTGCAATATCCTGCATTCCGCCGAAGATATCTACGAGTCCATTCTGCTCATTATAAGCCATGGCATTGATCGTAAAATCCCTGCGGCGCAGATCCTCCTTCAGGCTTGCTGTAAAGGTCACTTCACTGGGATGTCTGCCATCCTTATAGTCCCCATCAATGCGATAAGTAGTTACCTCAAACCCTTCCTTATCCATCATAACAGTCACTGTTCCGTGCCGGATCCCTGTATCCAGTGTCCGCCGGAACAGCCCCTTGATCTCATAAGGGGAAGCGGATGTGGTGATATCCCAGTCGCTTGGTTTTCTACCAAGTATCGAATCACGAATACAGCCGCCTACAGCATAAGCCTCGTAGCCAGCCTCCATAATCGTATCCAGTATCTCTTTCACCTTTTCTGGCAATTCGATCATGGTTGTGTTCTGCATGATTCCTTCCTTCTTCTAATAAGCTCTGCCCCAGTAAACCATCTTTTTGGCAGGCTTCCCACAATATGCACACTTGTCGGAGAGACATTCCTGATGAAATGGCATACATCTGCTGGAAACGCTCATCTTATCCTTGATCTCTTCCTCACAGGCTCTCTCTCCACACCACATAGCCTTTACAAATCCTGATTTTTCAGCAAATAGCTTTTCAAATTCTTCTCTATTCGTTGCCACATAGGTATGGCTTTCCAGATGCTTTCCTGCCTTTGCAAGCATATCTGCCTGTACCTGCTCAAGAAGTTCACCTACTTTACTCTCCAGCTCATTCAGTGCCACTTCGATCTTCTCGCCATTATCACGACGGCAGATCACACACTTACCGGCCTCGATATCCTTCGGTCCGATCTCTACACGGAGCGGAATACCACGCATCTCCTGCTCGGAGAACTTCCATCCGGGACTCTTGTCAGAGTCATCTACCTTTACCTTGAAGCCCTTTAATCTGTCTCTCAGCTCATAAGCCTTCTCAAGAACACCTTCCTTTTTCTGCTGGATCGGAATGATCATAACCTGTGTCGGCGCGATCTTAGGCGGCAGGACCAGTCCGGAATCATCGCCGTGTACCATGATGATCGCTCCGATGATTCTGGTGGACATTCCCCATGATGTCTGATAAACATATTTCAGCTTATTGTCCTTATCTGTGAACTGGATGCCGAAGGCCTTTGCAAAGCCGTCACCAAAATTGTGGCTGGTTCCTGACTGCAGCGCCTTACCGTCGTGCATCAGTGCTTCGATCGTATAGGTAGCTTCTGCACCTGCAAACTTCTCCTTCTCTGTCTTGCGTCCCTTGACAACCGGGATTGCAAGGACCTCCTCACAGAAATCAGCATACACATTCAACATCTGCTCAGTTCTTGCTTCTGCTTCTTCCGCTGTCGCATGAGCAGTATGGCCTTCCTGCCAGAGAAACTCTCTGGAACGCAGGAAAGGTCTTGTCTCCTTTTCCCAGCGGACAACGCTGCACCACTGATTGTAAACCCTGGGAAGATCCCTGTAGGAATGGATGTCTCCCTTATAAAAATCACAGAACAATGTTTCAGAAGTCGGTCTGACACACATTCTCTCCTGCAAAGGAGTCAGTCCGCCATGGGTTACCCAGGCAACCTCAGGTGCAAATCCCTCTACATGATCCTTTTCCTTATTTAACAGGCTCTCCGGAATAAACATGGGCATATATACATTCTCTACCCCAGTTGCCTTAAATCTTTCATCAAGCTGTCTCTGGATATTCTCCCAGATCGCATAACCTGCAGGCTTGATCACCATGCATCCCTTTACATTGGAATAATCGATCAGCTCTGCTTTCTTGACTACATCCGTATACCACTTAGCAAAATCCTCACTCATGGATGTGATCGCTTCAACTAACTTCTTCTCAGCCATTTTTTTCTCCTTTTCTCTGTGTCTGCTCTGGCAGGCTGCCTGTGGCGCCTTTCCGTACTGACCCTCTTCATCGGCACTTTTATTCAGCTGTTTTGATTTTAGGAAAAATTTTTATTTTTGTCAAACCTGCGCTCCATGGCGCGTTCCATCCCCATAAGCAGGAAAACATACGGAAAACTGAGTATCTGCGAAAAACTGATGAGATTGTGGATCAGATACCCGGTTACACAGGCTGCCGGAATATAAAAAACAGCATCCTCCTTTGCCCTGAGCATACATTTTCTGATAAAGGCAGCCATCATTGTATAATACAATATCACGCCGATGATACCAGTATTTACCAGTGTAGTGGTCAATTCATTATGTGCATTGGTCAATCTGGCCGTCCCAAAATTCTCATAAAGATAACTGGAAATTTCGGGAATGGAATACGCGCTTGCGCTAAAGCAGTCAGGTCCTGCCCCCAAAAGCTTCTGTAAAAGCGGCAGTTCCCGAAAGATCCGTATACCTGCAATCATAGCTGCGCCTCTGCCATTTCCCCAGTTTTCATCAAAGGTAAACAGACTTCCGGCTCCCGCCTGACCTCCTTCTGGAGATCTTCCCGATATATACATAATGAATATCCCCGAAACAAGAAGGAGCACAGAGCACAAAACTCTAGTCCGGAGCCCTTTTAAGAAAGCTGTTGCCATCTGGCTCTCCTTCCCACTTTGCATATAGCAAAAAATCCCAAGAACCACAGCTGCCAGACAGATCCACATCCCATTTTCCGGCACCAGCAGAATACTGCTCAATTCATCCAGCTCATAATTAAACCGCCCCGGCAGGCGCTCCCGAAGCGCTCCGCTTATGATCATGCCTGCCCCTGTCGTGAACAGGAAAATGGGCAGCTTCATCATACACCTTTTCCTCTCCAGTGTTACTAAAGTAAAAAACAGGAATTCGACTGCGAGCACCAGAAGGATACTGTTGCTTCCCTGACAGAATGCTGCTGTGAAAACAAGGCACAGCAAAAATATCGTAGAAGTATGTACATCCCACAAAAAATATATGGCGAACCCGATCGGTGCAATAACAGAAAAATAACCACAGAACCAGTTGATATTGCCAAGTGTGGAAATAAATTCTCCTCCAGCTGCTTCCTGAAAAGGCAGATACACAGAAAACCGGTTTAAAATCCCAAGCAAAAACACCAGACTGGAAGCTGCAGCCGGTGCTGCATATATTTTAATAGTATCCTTCCAGAATCCCCCGGTCAGGAAATAGATAAGGCAAAGAAGCAGGATCGTGGCAAATCCCATATACCAGCCTTCTGTTCCGAAAAAAGCTTCGCTCCGGTAGTCTGAAAATGCAAATGCTGCAAATACTTCGGAAAGATATAGCAGTACCAGAAGATCAATACCTGATATTTTTTCAAGTGAAAAAAGGTAAATCCGCTCGCCCTTTTTCTTTTCCCTGACCTGTATCAGCAGTATGACACCTGCCAGAATCAGTAAAAGGAGCACGGCTGCTGTTGTTACGTAAAAGAAAAAATGATACTTGGCTTCTCCAAGATCTGTATACCCATTTTTCATATAAAAGGGATACAATGCAAACATGATCAGCATATATGCAGTCACCAGCAGATTACCTGCCTTCATTATCTGTTGCTTCATAAAGAGATTTCCCCACCCCTTTCTCCAAACAGGTACTTCCAGCTTTCACAGAGTATTACAAGCCCTATCGGTCCTTTTATCATACCAAATATACCAAACAATTTCACCCCCGCAAATATGGAAAACAAAATCCCTACCGGCCAGATCCCCACTTTATCACCGATCAGTCTGGGCTCCAGAAACTCTCTGAGTAATGCACAGGCCGCATACAGCAGTAAAATAATTCCTGCACTTACATATTCTTCATGCAGAATACGGATAACTGCCAGTGGGATCAGCATGATTCCCGTTCCTATAAAGGGAAGCATATCCATAATTCCTGTCAATGCGCCGTAAAAAATACTGCTTTTCACACCGACTGCAGACAGCACTGCCACACACAGCGTACCGATCAGAAAAAGAATGATCAGCTGTGCCCTTACATATGTCTTCAGATACTGGATCACCTTTCCGGCAACTGCGAACAGTCCTTTCAGTTCATCGATTCTCCGTATTCTTTCCGACATCAGCTCATAATCCTTCAGTATCAGAAAGACAGAGATCATCGTGACTACCAGAAATGAAATCAGGCCAGCCGCTCCCTTTACCCAGGGCAGAGATTTTCCAAGAAGTCCGGGAAACAGCTTTATCCTGCAGAAGTCGGCAATCGAATCCCCAATTTCAAGGTTTTCCTCAAGATACATGCAGCAGCTTTGTAAAAGCATACTGCATTCATCCTCAAGCTCTGCAAAGCTCTCCCTGAAACGGTAACAGCATTCCAGCGCTGAATAACCGATCCCAACCAATATCAGAAACAATACGCCTATCAGGACCAGCAGAAGAAAGGATGCCAGAATATTTTTCTTCATACGGAAAGGCAGCTTTCCTGCCAGTCTGTGCATAAGCACCGAAATGCAGAAGGCCGCCAGAAAAGGAGAACACAAGGGACTGATAAACTTCATAAAAAGATAAACCCCTGCTGTGATCAGTGCAAAATATACATACTTCTTCTGCTTCTCCGTAAAATCCGACTTCTTCAAAAAAACACCCACACTTTCTTTTTCTCTATAGATAGTGTGGATATTTTCCATGAAAATATGAGATGATTATTTAAATTCCATTTCCAAAAAAGGGAAGAAAAATCCCTTCCTCCGGCATTCGCTCAAACCTCACGGTTTTTCCTGTCAAAGGGTGAGCAAACCGCAGACGGAATGCACAGAGGGCTACATTTTTCACCCCAATCTGACGGCTGAACTCTTTGTCTTCTTCACTTCCATACTTACTGTCACCAAGGAGCGGCATCCCGGCATGAGCCATCTGTACCCGGATCTGATGATGTCTGCCAGTAAACAGCTCTATCTCCATAAGGGAAATCTCCTCCTGCATCTCCAGTGCCATAAGCGTATTCACGCAGCTGTAAGAAAGTCCTGCCTTCTTTGCCTGCGGAAAATCCTCTGCCACAATGCGGGACATATTCGTCTTTCCATCCTTGTACAGATAATCACAGAGAGTTCCCTTTTCCTTCTCCGGTCTTCCATAAATCACGGCATAATAATATTTGTGCAGCTTTCCTTCTGCAATCTGCCGGCTTAAGGAAGCAGCCGCCTCTTTCGTCTTGCCGAAAACAAGAATACCTGCTACCGGCTGATCCAGCCTGTGTACCAGCCCAAGATAGGGCTCTCCTCTTCCCCTGTACTCCGGCTGCCCGGAAAGATAATTCTTCAATTCACTGACCATATCCTGCTGCCCGAGTCTTGCCGTCTGGGTAGCGATCCCCGCAGGCTTGTAAGCGACCAGGATAGCCTTATCTTCATAAACAATGTATTTTTTCATATAAGTTGTGTCCAGGAATGTTATTTCGTTATTTTATATTTTGAAGCGGTAACCAACCCCCCAGATCGTCTCAATGTACTGAGGCTTGGCTGAATCATATTCGATCTTTTCGCGGATCTTCTTAATGTGGACTGTAACAGTAGCAATATCTCCAATGGAATCCATATCCCAGATCTCCCGGAACAGTTCTTCCTTGGTGTAAACATGGTTCGGATGCTCTGCCAGAAATGTAAGCAGATCAAACTCCTTGCCGGTAAATGCTTTTTCCACACCATCTACGGTAACTCTTCTTGCCGTCTTATCGATCCTAAGCCCACGGATCTCAATGATATCATTCTGCATCTGCCCTGAACCGACCAGTCTATCATATCTTGCCATATGTGCCTTAACCCTGGCTACCAGCTCGCTTGGACTGAAGGGTTTCGTCATATAATCATCTGCTCCAAGTCCGAGCCCCCTGATCTTATCAATATCATCCTTCTTGGCTGATACCATAATGATCGGTATATTTTTCATTTCACGGATCTTCTTACAGATTTCAAACCCGTCAATACCGGGCAGCATCAGATCCAGCACGATCAGATCGAATTTCTCTTCCAGTGCTGCCTTTAACCCTTCATCTCCCGTGTTTTTAGTAATTACCTCAAATCCACTCAGCTCCAGATAATCTTTCTCGAGGTCTGCAATCGCTTCTTCATCTTCAATAATCAAGATCCTGCTCATTAAAATATCCTCCTGCTCTTTTGCTCTTTTTCACTATGTTGGGTATTCTTCTATTCCTTTGCTTCCTGATATTTCCGAAGCACAAAATGCATACAGGTTCCTTCTCCCTCTTTGCTTGTGGCCCAGATATAACCTCCATGATCCTCTATGATTTTCTTCACAATGGAAAGGCCGATGCCACTTCCTCCCTGTGCACTGTTCCTCGAAACATCGGAACGGAAAAACCGTTCAAAAATATTGGGGAGATCCCTGGACGGAATTCCTTTTCCATTATCCTCGATCTCCACCCGGATAGAATCTACTTCATCCAGAATACGGATATCGATCTCACCCTCCTTAGAACCCATATATTTTATACTGTTTCCGATAATATTATTGATCACGCGCTTCATCTGCTCCGGATCTGCTATGATCAGCGTACCAGGAGCTACCAAGTTGGAATAATTCAGCTTGATATTCTTGGATTCCAGATCCAGCCCCACTTCCTCTACACAGTCGCCAAAATACTCTGCCACATTGATCCTGTGGAAATGATAGGGGATCCGATTCGAATCAATCCCGGAATAAACTGTCAGCTCATTGATCAGCCGATCCATATCACAGGCTTTATTATAAATGGTTTTAATATACTTATTCACTTTTTCCGGAGTATCTGCTACCCCATCCATGATTCCCTCCACATAGCCCTTGATCGCTGTGATCGGTGTTTTCAGATCATGGGAAATATTGCTGACAAGCTCCTTATTCTGCTTTTCCGTCAGGATCTTCTCGTCAGCAGACTCCTTCAGCCGCAGCCTCATATCCTCATAATTACGGTACAGATCCCCAATCTCCCCATCATCCTTGTGCGGCAGCATATATTCCAGATTACCCTCGGCAATATTCTGCATGGCTACATTCAGTTCATTGATCGGTTCAAACACACTTCTGCTGATCCATTTGGTCAGGAACAAGCTGGTAAATACCAGAATGATCAGGATCGCTACTGCCATATCTATAAAAAGCTTCCTTGACATGGTAGAATTCACCTTCATAACTACAAACAGACTGCCTTCACTTCCATCAGTAAAATAAAAATCCATCTGCCGCACAAGCTTGTTCATATCATCATAATAAATACTCTGTGCAGTTTCAGAATCTATATCCTCCTCATTAAATTCCGGAAGCTTGTCAAAGATCTGTGCGGATGCAGGCTGATTACCTGCATAATACAGCTCATTCCCCTTCCGTACGATCAAGTAGGAAGATTTATCTGCAATGTCATCATTGATGGCATCAAGAATATCGGTCTTTTCAAGAAGGTGCGAATCCTGCTTAAGCCCCTCACGGATCTCTACAAATATCTCATCAGACAGATGCCTCGAGGTTTCGGCAGGATCGATCCACACATTATAATTATTTATCCGCAGTCCCAGATCCTCCTGCCCTTTGGAAAGATATCCCCCAATGATCAGAAATGCTGTCACTGCAAGAATAATCGGTAATAATATAATGGTTAAAAAGGTGATCAGAAGCCTTGTTTTAAATTTCATTGCCATTCTCCCAATATTCTGTAAAAAGTATATCATAAGATACATAAAATAATCATTAAAGATAAAGATATTATCTAAAATATTTATAAAAATCTATTGACTTTCTTTCAAAATGTGATATATTGATATCAATAACAGTTATTGTTTTTAGAAAGAGAGCTAAAATATGCCCCTGAAACACAGCAGTCAGAGAGATTCTATTCTGGAATTTCTGAAAACAAGAAAGGATCATCCGACAGCAGATGTGGTATACGTGAATGTCCGCAAATCTTTTCCGAATATCAGCCTTGGAACCGTTTACCGGAACCTTACACTTTTATCTGATACCGGACAGATTGCCAGAATCCGTGTAGGAGACGGTGTGGATCACTTTGATGCAGACACTTCTCCCCATCATCACTTCGTTTGTAAAGAATGTGGCGCTGTCATAGATCTTACACTGTCCCCCCTGTCTTCTGTAGATGAAGCAGCCTCTGCCCACTTTGATGGTCAGATTGAAGGACACACCATTTACTTCTACGGTAAATGCGAAGCCTGTTGCGAAGCACAGGCAAATGGTTAGTTATCAAACAAAATACTTTATACAAGAAAAGGAGAAAGAATTATGAAATTTGTATGTCAGGTATGTGGTTATGTTTATGAAGGTGATGCAGCTCCGGAGGTATGCCCGATCTGTAAGGCTCCCGCTTCCAAATTTACTGCAGTTAACGAGGATGAGAAGACATGGGCTGCAGAGCATGTGGTAGGTGTTGCCAAGGGTGCCCCTGAAGACATCATCAAGGATCTCCGCGCTAACTTTGAAGGTGAGTGCTCCGAAGTCGGAATGTACCTCGCTATGGCAAGAGTAGCTCACAGGGAAGGCTATCCCGAAATCGGTCTTTACTGGGAGAAGGCAGCTTTTGAGGAAGCTGAGCATGCTTCTAAGTTTGCTGAACTCCTTGGAGAAGTTGTTACCGATTCTACCAAGAAGAATCTCGAGATGAGAGTAGAGGCTGAGAACGGTGCTACTGCTGGTAAGTTTGATCTTGCCAAGCGTGCTAAAGCCCTGAACCTGGATGCAATCCATGATACCGTTCATGAGATGGCTCGTGACGAGGCTAGACATGGCAAGGCATTTGAAGGTCTTCTTAAGAGATACTTTGGCTAATCTGTAAGCCATGCAAAATGCAAAAATAACGTCCTGCAAGTTTACTTGTACGGACGTTTATTTTTTACATTTTATACGGCGACAACCGTCCATTCATAGATATGAAGCATCTATGAATGAGCATGGCTTATATATTTCCTGTATTTTTCTAAAAAAAACGTTGATTTCCTGATTCAATTAGGATATTCTGATAATAGAAAAGGCATTACCGGTAACGGTTGCCCTTGTGTTGGTAAAAAATAAACCGCAACTTGGGAGAAGGGCGGTTTATTTTTTTGCTATCTTGTAAACAAGACCTATGATCGCAACAATAAGTAATCCAAACTGAATCAACGTATCATATGTAACCATAGCGCATCCCTCCTTTCTCTCGATTGGAGAGCAACCGCCAGCCGTATCGTGTAATACCTTTTCCTGTCATCTATTATTTCAATTTATCGGTATTTTGTCAACATAAAACGCAAAATCATTTTTAATAAATAGAAGCTATGAAAAAACTACCATTTATCCTTTTAAATTTTCTGATCATCCTGTACGTCAACTTCATCTCCCTTTATCTGGAGATTTTTTATCATGTCCGGGGTACCGGTGCCGTATCCGGCATGGTCCTCTTTGATTTCAGTCTTCTTTTTAACCTGCTGCTTGCAGTCTTTCTGCTGGCTAATATCTGGATCAAAACAAAGAAGACCCCCACGAAGACCATTTATCTTCTGTACAGCGGCAGCCACCAGCTTGTCCTGTTTCTGACTTCCCTGTGTGCATCCCTTGTTCTTACCCTGTGTATTTTCCCCGGGCTGTACAGGGCAAACCAGTCTGCCAGAGATATCAAAACCACTGCCATATTGGGAATCATCAGTCTGATCCATATCATTCTGGCAGAAACAATCCTCTTCTGGAATGGCATGATCCGCATTTTTGTTTCCTCGACCCAGCTTGGCATCAAACGGCGGATTCTGTCTGTGGTCTGTGCCTGGATCCCTGGTCTGAACATTTACTACCTGACGAAAATGATACACATTACTTCACTGGAAGCTGAGCAGGAGACAGAAAAATGGGAACTGAACCAGGCCAGAAAAGAAAGCAGAGTCTGTGAAACCAAATATCCCATTCTTATGGTACACGGTGTTTTCTTCCGGGATTTCCGATATCTGAACTACTGGGGCAGGATCGCTCCGGAACTGATCCGGAACGGTGCCTGTGTTTATTTCGGCAACCAGCAGTCTGCTGCTTCTGTGGAGGAATGTGGCCGTGAGCTTGCAGAACGGATCCAGCAGGTCTGCAAGGAAACTGGCTGTGAAAAGATAAATATTATCGCCCATTCCAAGGGCGGTCTTGACAGCCGCAGTGCCATCACACACTTTGGGGCAGCCCCTTATGTCGCTTCACTGACGACGATCAATACACCACACAGAGGCTGTCTGTTTGCAGACTATCTTCTTTCCCGTATTCCGGAAAAAACAAGAAATACGGTAGCCAGAACTTACAACAGCACACTGAAAAAGCTCGGCGACCATGATCCCGATTTTCTGTGTGCCGTAACAGACCTGACTGCCTCTGCCTGTGAAGCCTTTAACCGGAATACACCAGATATGCCGGATGTTCTTTATGAAAGCGTCATGTCTTATTGCAAAAAGGCAAAAAGCGGAAAGTTCCCCTTAAATATGAGCTATCCGCTGGTAAAACATTTTGATGGAATTAACGACGGTCTGGTTTCTGTAGATTCTGCCAGATGGGGCAGTCATTTCACTCTGATCGAGCCTGCCGGCAGACGGGGTGTTTCCCACGGAGACATGATCGATCTTTACCGGGAAAATATTTCCGGCTTTGATGTAAGGGAATTTTACTGTCAGATCGCCGAAAATCTGAAACGCAGGAGTCTGTAACCCCTGCGCTTCTTGTTCTCTTATTTCTTTCTGAAATTTTTTTCTCCGGTATTTTTTTGAAATTTATACTTAAATTGTTCCTGTAATGACCAGTGTAGATACACCCGGACTGATACTCCATACTCCCGTTTCTGCATCCTGTACAAAAGATGCCGCAGGTACAGTAACCTGACCGGCTGCAGTTGCAAAGGCTCCTGTCGCTTCATTATAGGTATAGCCTGCCGGACTGCTGAAGGCTGTTCCGTTAAAGGAAACTGTCAGATTACTGAGAATCGGATCAAACTGATCCGTCACGATCACGCCGGTTGCCTCATCTGCCGCAACATTACCCATATTCTGTATCAGGAAGGTATAAGTCAGTGTTCCGTTCTCTGTGACCGGAACCGGGCTCACCGATTTGGTAATCATCAATACAGGAGCACTTTCTGCCTGAATCGTCTCTTCTGCTTGGACAGCAGTGATACCATTTCCTGAAACCGTAACGGTATTCACAACGGAAGACTCTACAGAAAGCGGCGCATAGCGATTGACAGCTGCTTCATAGATCAGAGTGATATTTCCATTGGCCGGAATAGTAAGGCCTGCTATCACAAGCGGAGGTCCTGCCGTAACAGCAGGTGTTGCCTGTACCACGCCATTTACATAGTACTTGGCTGTCCCAGCGATATAGGTAAGAGGCACCAGTGTATTTCCTCCAAAGGGATATGCTCCCAGATTGTCTGTTACAGTAATCCCCGTAAAGGGCACCGTACCCGCATTTACTATACTGACAATATATGTCACACTGTCATTTTGTCCATAGGTATTCCTTACTGCAGTTTTGGTCACTGACAGTACCTCCAGAATTTCTCCCACTGCAATATTGGAATTGCTGACTGCATCTCCATAACGGATCTGCGCCTGATTCGTAAAACGTGCCATATAATATGCTATCCTTTCCTTTGATCTGGTATAGTATATTATATGGCACGTTTTGCATTTGTTTCGGCAAATATTGTCAGTTTTTGCCTATATCTTCCTTAATTCTCCAACGGCTGCGGATCAGATACGCTTACCCTGTGATCATACCATACACCCTTTTTTCCGATCAGCGCCAGATCAAATTCCTTATCCAGACTTGTTACCGGTACATCAAATCCGTAAACCTCTTCTGTGGTTCCATCACTGTAGGTAACAGTATCTGTCGTAGGCTCAAGCAGCTTTGCTCCGCTCTTCTTTGCATCCTCTGCCTTGCCTACAAAAAGATTTACGATATTCTTGGATGGCATGCTGACGTGAAGTGTCATTTCTCCATTCTCTACAGTAAGAAGGCCTCTTCCGTCATATGCTTCATTTGCATGGAACATACTGCTGTCTGTATTGAATTCAGCCATATAGTCGCCATCGGATACAGAGGCAGCAGAGGCCTTAGCCTCTGCTGTAACTACATCACCAAGTGAATCCATCGCTGCTTTGGTATGATCTACATAGATCTGCTGAATTGCTTCAATCTCACCAAGACCTGTGATCTGTGTATCGATCTTTTCGAATGCTCCGGAAGTCTCAAACATGCTCTTCCAAGAATCATCATCATCGCCTGCCATATCATTATTGGCATGGTCACCGGCAACTACCATAAGAGGTCTTAATACTACCTTGGTATATCCGGCATTCTTTACACTCTCAATGACAGCTTCGCATGCTGTCTCTTCCGGCTCACCCTCTACCGTTCCGATAAATACATTTTCATAGCCAAGATCTGCCATCTGAGCAGCCATCTGGCTGTAGCTTACCTTTGCAGTATGAGAAGTACCATGTCCCATGAATACAAAGGCTGTTCCATCTTCCTTTGCTGCTTCCAGAGAATCAAAGCCTGCTGTCTTAACTGCTTCTGCCGTAATGGCCTCAGCAACCTTTGCTTTGTCTTCATTTACTACAGATGCATCACTTCCAACCTCACCAAGAAGAGGCTCCGCGATCACAAGCTTCTCAAACTTATCTCTGTAGTTCTCTGCAGCCTCTGTCAGTTCATCATATTCAGCACCATGCATTAAGTGAGTGGGCTGGATCACCAGATTCTTAACACCATTGTCTACTGCACGCTCAAGTGCCTGCTCCATATTGTCGATCTTCTCACCATCTCTTGCCTGTACATGGTTGATAATGATCTGTGCTGTAAATGCTCTTCTGACTGACCAGTCAGGATAAGCTGCCTGCAATGCCTTTTCTACACCACCAATATCAGCTGCTCTGCTGTCATTAAAGGAAGTACCAAAGCTTACAACAAGAAGCTCATTCTCTCCGATGCCATCTTCATTCAGTGGATCGTCCTTGGATGCATCTCCGGTATCTCTCCCGAAATAATCAGGATCTGCATTTTCACCCTCTACCAGCTCCTTCTGCGCATCTGTCAGTGCATCCCAGCCAGCCTTTGCTGCCTCACACTGTGCATCTGTTTCGTCTGTTCTCTCCTGCACATAGATCGCATCGATCAGCGCGGCCACTGCATCTGCTGCTGCCTGATCATCCACTTCCTCCGTACTATCTGCTTCTTCTGCTGCAGGCGCTTCTGCCGCTGCCGCCTCCTCTGTCTGTGCACCTTCTGCTGTTTCGCTGCTGCTTCCGCATCCGGCAAAAAGAGAAATGCACATTGCCCCTGCAAGAAGCAGGGCTAATGTCTTCTTTTTCATACTCTTTCTCCTCCTGTATGATTTTTATTTTCATAGAAAATAATGGGAAAAAAAATCCGTCAGGAAATCCTGACGGAGTCATTGTACGCAAATAGATCCATCTGCAGTTGTCTTCTGACAATACAGACAGCATCTGACAGTACGACCAATACCTCGTGATCCGGAATTTCTTCCTGTACCAATAACTGGCAGGTTTCCTGACTCAAAGATCCTCATCCGGTCATCACCTTCCCAATGCTTTTCACATCAGTGGCAATCTTTCTCGATGACCGCACTCCCTTCTCACAGTGACGAGATCGCACAGGACTTACACCTGTTTCCCTTTTAACCCTTGTGAACCAGATCCTTCTGCAGTCATGCATCAGATCCATATGATATTCACGCCGGCACCAATTACCTTTCCTATGAAACTGGTATCTATACTATCATGTTGCCTGTATTTTTGCAACATTTCATCCAAATCCTCCACAAAAACAAAAAAATGTAGTAAAATGCAATTAAGAAATTTCCATCCGGAGGTAATATCATGCCTGTACTCTCAAATCATTATACATCGCGCAGACAAATGTCCGAATCCCTTGTGACCGCTGCCTTTCTTTCCGTATCCGGCGGTCTTCAGGATGCCTATACCTATATTTCACGCGGAAAGGTATTTGCCAATGCCCAGACAGGCAATATCGTCCTGCTAAGCCAGCATATCTGTGACGGGGATTTCCGCTCTGTTATGCACTACCTAGTTCCTCTTGTGTTCTTTGCCCTTGGCGTTGCAGCTGCAGAACTGATCCGCCAGAAATACCAGCTTGCCAGACGCATCCACTGGCGGCAGCTGGTTTTGATCATAGAGATCCTTCTTCTGTTTCTTGTGGGATTCCTGCCTGAGGCATGGAACCTCATTGCAAATGCTATGGTATCCTTTGCCTGTGCTATGCAGGTACAGGCTTTTCGTAAGGTCAACAGCTATGCCTTTGCCAGCACTATGTGTATCGGAAATATCCGCAGCGGTATGGAATCCCTGTGCGCCTATCATAAAACTCATAATAGGAAGATCCTGTTCAAATCCTTCCACTATTTCGGTGTGATCCTTCTATTCGCCCTTGGCGCAGGACTTGGCAGCCGCTTTATCCTGTTATTTGGCATGAAGACAATCTGGGTATCCTGTCTTCTACTTCTTGTAAGCTTCTCTCTGATGTTCATCAGGGAAGAGATTGACGAACACCCTGAACTGAAGCAGGAAGCGCATGCCATTCACAATGACCTGCTTTGAATTTGATTTATTCCAGCAAAAAGAAATCTATTGCTTGCTATATGAGCCAAATTTGGACATGATTATTTCAATCAAAGAAAGGAAATGCTTAAAACGAAAACCATCAGTATCAGTTATCTCCAATCCGTACAGGGCAGGTGTCCAAAACTGTGAAGTTAAAATTCGCATAGCAGTTTTCGCCCAAGCTTGTGAAAATTCCATAGTGAAATTGAACCGGTTCCTGAAGAAATTCATTCAATATCTGCTGTCTCATCCTCAAACGTATTGTTGTATTGCTGAGAAAGCTTATGCTCTTTTATCCTCAAAGTACTCAGTATTTCATCGCTCGGATCATAGCAGTCTCCATTTTCTTAGAATCTGATTTGTTTTAAAATCTCATCTTCTTCCGGCATGACCCGAAGGGCGCCTCTTCTGGTGGTGATGATGGAGGCAGCCGCATTGGCAAAGGTAAGCATTTTTTCCATATCTTGTCTGCCCAAATGTTGATAGCCTTTCTCCAAAATCTGATGCAGCATACAGCCCATAAAGGTGTCTCCCGCACCGGTTGTTTCAATCGTATTTTCATTCAAAAATGCCGGAGCCTCTGCAGTCTCCTCTCCGCAGTAAGCACGGCTGCCGGCTTTTCCCAACGATAAAAGAATCAGCGGAACCTGGAATTCTGTCCGAAGCTTTCTTATAGCCTTCTCATAATCCTGTTCATCGGTAAGCCATACCAGCTCATCATCAGATATTTTCAATATATGGCAATGACCCAGTCCATATCGAATCTGTTCCTTTGCCAGTTCCTCGCTCTCCCATAACGGCTTTCTCAAGTTCGGGTCAAAAGAAATCCAGACACCCGCTTTCTCAGCTGCCTCAATGGCACTCATGGTTGCCGTTTTTACTGGCTCATCTGTAAGAGAAAGGGAACCGTAATGAAACATCTTTGCATTTTGTATCAGATCTTCCTTCACCTCTTCCTTGCGAAGCATCATATCCGCTCCCGGCTTCCTGTAAAAGGAAAAATCCCTATCTCCATCTTCTTTCTTTTGTACAACTGCCAAAGTTGTATGTACTTCTTTATCAAAACACAAGCCTTCTGTTGAAATTCCGGTTTCCTTTAAGGCTTTCTCCAACTGTAATCCAAAACCATCCTGACCAACTTTACCAATAAAAGCCGTTTTCCTTCCCAGCTTTTGCAGCATGGCAAGCACATTACAGGGGGCTCCTCCCGGATTCGCCTCAAAGATCGGATTTCCCTGTTCACTATATCCATTTTGTGTAAAGTCAATGAGTAATTCTCCCATTGCTACAACATCATATTTTTCCATTACTTTACCTCAATATCATATTTGGTTACATCCAAATATGTCTTTCCGTTACTTGCAAAACGAATTCCAGAAGCATCTACCGGTGTATAAATCAGCGAGGTCATTACCTGTTCCCCATCATTTACGAATATCTCCACGGAAAATCTGTCTACTAAAATTCTAAGATTTATCACATCTTTTTTATCTGAGACATACATGCTGCGCGTGCTTATTGTATCTTTCCTGAAGCCAGAATGAGTCCGGTCAAATGTAAGTGTTTTTTCATCCCTGTCATAGATTACTTCTGAATAATGCTTTTCATCCGCAGCCAGTTTTATTCTAAATTTCCCATATTCCTTCCCTTTAAGAGCTATTTGCAGATCGATACTTCTTCCATCAATGCCTTTCAATTCTGTCTCTTCGTGAATACAAACATTATCGTAACTTATAACATTGCTACGATAATTTTCAAGCTCACGCACAGGCATCTGACAAATTCTTCCACCCTTCATTGATAACTCTCTCGGAATAGTCATCATACCTGAATATCGCTGAGTATCGGGATACATTGGATTATCCCATGACTGCATCCAGCCGATCACAATCCTTCTTTCATCTCCTGTCTCCATAGTCTGTGGTGCATAGAAATCAAGTCCATAATCCACACACTGTACTTTTTCTCTCGTAAACTTCAGCATTTCTTTGTCATAGTTTCCAATCAAAAATGCTGTATTGTTACCGTTGTGGAATTCCAATCCTTCTGCTTCCATCTCCTGCGGTGAAATCATAAGAACCTGTTTCCCACCTAAAGGATAGAAATCCGGACATTCCCACATCCTTCCCATCTTATTTTCACTACGATCTACAATTCCTGCAAATTCCCATTTTTCCGGCTTTTCTGCACAGAACAACGCAATCTGACCGCTTCCGTCACTATGGCGGCTTCCGGCAACCATATAATATTTACCGTTTTCCTTCCATATTTTCGGATCCCTGAAATCTTCCAGACTACTTCCTTCTGGTAACATATCTGCAGTCACAACCGGGTTATTTTCAATTTTTTTATATTCAACACCATTTCCTATTGCAACGCATTGATTCTGGCGGATACATTTTTCCCCATTTTCAGCCGCTTTTTCTTCTACACCTGTATAAATCAGTATCTGCTTTTCTCCATCTTCAATTGCACTACCGGAAAATACACCAAAATTGTCATAGCCCTGATCTGGAGCCAATGCTGCTGGAAGGTATTCCCACTTGATAAAATCAGTACTTTTTGCATGTCCCCAATGCATGGAATCCCAATGTGTTGCATAAGGATAATATTGAAAGAATAAGTGATGTTCCCCTTTATAGTCAGAAAAACCATTAGGATCATTCATCCAGCCAACCGGACTTGAAAAATGATATACCGGTCTATTAGACTGTGCTATTTTCATGCTTTCTTCCATCTCATATTTTCTAGCTTTTTCTAATATTTCACTCATGTTTACTGCTCCTGTTCTGTACTAATTTTCATCTGATAATGACTCTATATATGCATCAAAATATTTCTGTTTGATTTCCAGATACTCTGAAAGTCCATAGTCCTCCATTTTTTGCAGATAGCTATCCCATTCCTCTTCAATTCCACCATTCAAAATCCAACCTGCCTTCATCTGTTCTGCATACTTCTTGATATCCGTATCAAGCTGTGAAACCCTGTTCGTATCCTCCATGCTCATAAAAACATTTGGAAATACATATTTGCTGTTCATATCAGAAAGATACGTTTCATGCATATTATCAAGGCGCCATTTTGCGTCATCAGGTTCTGTTACATACACGTTGTAATACTCATTCAAAATAGCAAGTGGTCCATTGACTGACTGGTTCTCACGGATTTCAACCGGAGATTTGCCACTAAGATCCATGTGTCTTAACATTGGCTCTCCATCCGCATTTGTACTCATTTCGAAAATGTTATCACTATTTTCCTCACCATAAGTGCCCCAGTTATTCTGTGCAGACTGAATAGGATTGTACATTTGATCAATCCACGCAGCTGCAAGTGCTGTATCTCTGCAGTTTGAAGTCAGAACGCAGCGTCCCCTGTCAAATCCACTTGTTTCACTACCGTTCTGTCTTGTTATGTTTACAAGGCCTTCCGGTCCTGCAAGTGCCGGCAGCATTACATAATCTTCATAATTATCAATATTAGCTATATCCCAGGAAAAGCATAATCCATACCTGTGATTCTTTCCTTTTGCCACATAAGTAGACCAGTCTTGCGTAAAAGCCTCCGGATCTGCCAAGTCTTCCTCTACCAAATGATGCAGCCAGATAATTCCTTCCTTATATCCTTCCTGTACGGAGGTGTAAATTACCTTTCCTTCATCTGTTACTGCAAAATGGTCACCTGTGTCTCCATATCCTTCACCAAATCCATTAATTAAAATAGCAGGATCCTGATCTCCATTGTTAATAATAAAGGACATTGGTATCACGTCACCTGTAATATCGAATTCTTGTTGCAATTCTTTTGCATGATCACGAAAAGCAATCAAAACTTCTTCTAATTCATCTGTTGTTCTTGGCATTTCTAACCCCAGATAATCCATCCACTTCTTGTTTATGTATGGAATATCGCCAATTGCCTGTATGGCCTCTTTTCCTGCTCCAAGCTGCTCAATCCATGGAAAAGAATATATATGTCCATCCGGGGCGGTGCACATTACCCTGTATTCCGGATATTTTTCAAAAACAGATTGTAAGTTCGGCATATATTTATCAATCAAGCTCTCTAGAGGAATAATGATTCCCTGTTTTGCATAGCGAAGCAAATCATAATCACTCATTCCTGCTACAAACAGGCCATCAGGCAACGCTCCAAACTGTGCTAAAGCCAGATTTTTCTTATCTCCAAACTGATCAGATACAAAACATGTCCAATTGATATGTACATTCGTCTGTTCTTCCAATCTCATAAATATAGTTCTTTTATTGGGATCCTGCTCTGTTCTGGCAGGTGCATTCGTTATAAATGACAATTCTCTTGTTTCAGACAACGGGAAAGTAACTTCCTCTATCGGTGTTTGTGGATTGATGTCGGCCTGCCCTACTGCTGCTTCTCCACAACCAGCTAATGATATACAACTAATAGCAGTCAGTAATATACAAATTGTTCTCTTTATTCCTTTTTTCATCTGCGTTTTCTCCTATTTTTATCCTTTAATGGAACCTACCATAACACCCTTGTCAAAGTATTTTTGGAAAAATGGATACATCACAAGAAGTGGAATACTGGATACTACAATCGTTGAATATTTTAGTAATTCTGCCATTTTTGCCATTTCTGCAGTACTTTGAATATCAGCAATCATTCCTGATTGTGGTGTATTTTGTACCAAAATGGAACGAAGTACTAACTGTAAAGGCTGCAGATCAGCGTCATTTAAATAGATCATTGCATCAAAGTAACTGTTCCACATTCCAACAAATCCCCATAATGCCAGAACTGCAATAATTGGTTTACAAAGTGGAAGTAATATCCTGAAGAAATACTGTATCTCATTTGCTCCATCAAGCTGTGCAGCTTCCCATAATTCACTGGATACAGACTGATAATAGGTTCTTGCCAATATCATATTCCATACATTAAATGCACCGGGCAAAAGGATTGCCCATACCGTATTAACCAGGCGAAGCTGATTCATCAAAATAAATGTAGGAATTAATCCTCCTCCAAAAAACATGGTGATCACAAATAGTGCATTAAAAAACTTTCTACCTACCAAATCTTTTTTAGACATTGGATAAGCTGCAAGAAGTGTAATGAAAACAGAGATTGCTGTTGCTGTAATGGAGTAAAAGAAAGAATTTGCAAACCCCCGCCATATCATTTTATCTTCAAGTACTCGTCTATACGCTTCCAGTGACCAGTCGCTCATGCGAAAGCTGATTCCCTGATTATTTAGTACATTTGGATCCATAAAAGAGGCTATGACAACATAAGCAAGCGGAATAACAATTGCTATTGTAAATAATGCCAGAACACTATAGCCTAGAAAAAGAATGACTCTATCAATTGTACTTCTTTTTATTGTCTTTGATTTGTTTTCTTGTGCTCTCATTGTATGTGTATGCCTCCCCTCTCTATAATCCTTCTCCATCGTTTAATTTTGATACAATTCCGTTCACAACAAGCAATAAAATCAAATTGATGATGGAATTAAATATACCCACTGCTGTGGAATAACCGTAATCGCCATTCAACAAACCGATCTTATATACGTATGTTGAAATGATTTCTGACGTTGGCAGATTCATTCCTGTTTGAAGTGCATATGCCTTTTCAAATCCAACGCTCATAATATTTCCCGCAGAAAGAATGAATTGAATCACAATAATATTTTTAATAGCGGGAAGCTGTACATACCATATCTGCTGTAAAATATTTGCACCATCAAGCATAGCAGCTTCCTCTAGCTCTTTACTTACATTTGATAAGGCAGCGGTATACATGATGGAAGCCCACCCTGCACCTTGCCATATACCACTGGCAATGTAGATTGTTCGAAATGCCTCCGGCATTGTCATCCAGTTTGTTGATGTTCCAAAAAGTTGATTGAGCGGTCCTACCGGAGATAAAAACATTCTCACCATACCACATAAAACGATAACTGATATAAAATTAGGGGCGTAAATCAAAAGCTGAATTTTTTTCTTGATACCAACACTACGAATTTGATTCAATAGCAGTGCCAATATGATTGGCATTGGAAATCCCCATAATAAGCCATACAAACTTAACTTTAACGTATTTAATAAATAGGACATAAAATCCGGCGAAGATAAAAACCGTTTGAAATAATCCAGTCCTACCCATTCACTTCCTAAAAGCCCAAGACGTACATTATAATCTTCGAACGCCATAAGAATTCCACCCATTGGCAAATACTTAAAAATAATAGTAAAAACAAGTGCCGGCATCAGGAAAAACACATACAATTGCCAGTTTTTCCTGACATACAACAGTTTCTGCTTCATTGTTTGTTTTCCATTTGTTAAGTTTTTTTTCGCTTCCACTTTTCATACCCCTTCCATTTTTATGCGCGTTGTAACCGGTAAAGTAACCGGTTACTTTGTTTCTTTTCTTAATCATATCTTTTATTACTTTAGAAGTCAAGTTACAACTACTTTTTCATGATTTTAGACAAACATTGTAGGTAAAGATTTAGTAAATGTGCATAACCGGTAAAGTAACCGGTTATTTTTTGATTGAATAACAATTGCGAATTTGATATAATTCAAAAGAATAAAGGAGCTGACTATCATGAGCAAAAAGAAAGTAACTTTTGATGACATCGCACGGTATACTAATTTTTCAAAGACTACTATTTCACGCTATTTTAATAATCCGGATTCACTTACTTTAAAAAATCAGGAAATCATTGCTCAGGCATTAATTGATTTAGATTATAAAGAAAATAAAGTTGCAAAAATACTTGCAAGCGGGAAAACGGAATTTGTTGGTATTATTGTTCCAAATCTGTATCTGCACTACTATTCTGAAATGCTTAACCAAATTCTTTCTTCTTATGAAAAATTTGGATACAAATTTCTTGTTTTTTCCGGAAACTCAAATGAAGCTATAGAACGGCAGTACATCCAGGAATTATTAGCCTATAACATTGAAGGAATGATTGTATTAAGCCATACCATTCCTTCTCAAGAACTGGCCTCCTACAACATTCCTATTGTCACAATTGAACGGGAAGATGAATATATAAGCAGTGTCAATACCGATAACTATATGGGTGGTGTTCAGGCGACAAGTCTGCTAAAGAAATGTAATTGCGATATATATATTCATATAAATGTAGATGTCCCTAAATATGTCCCCGCGTATGGGCGTATTCAGGGTTTCGTTGATACTTGTAGAGATTGTAATCTTTCCTATGAATTACTTCTTAAAGATTTAGGAAACTCTTATGAAGATAACCAAAAGTCTATTCAGGAAATTGCCAGCTATCTTGATAAAGCTTATAAGGGAAAACGAAAAGGAATCTTTCTTGCCAATGATACCTATGCAAACATGTTTTTAAATTCACTCATTCGATCATATGGTTCACTTCCAGAAGATTATCAAATAATTGGATTTGACAATTCTCCAATTTCCAATGAAGCTGTCATTCCTACCAGTACTATCGGACAGCAAATTGATAAAATAGCCGAAACCGCTATGGAAATACTGGTCGAACAAATGAACGAAAGAAAGAAAAGAAAACCTGTTATTCAGACAACACCAGTTCATAAGGTTATTACTCCGGTATTAATTAATCGCGATACCACATGCAATGTCAACCAATTATAAATTTCAAAAAGCGCAGCTATGATATAGCCAAAATCGAAATTCCAAAACAGTCACAGCCATTTTTGCTATGAAAAGTATACCTGCCTTCCTGCGTAAGCTCATTTTGTATGGATATGTATATGATGTCGATTAGTCTACCCTTTTCTGCTGCAACTTTGATGCTATAAACATCCGCAATTCGTGCAGGATAAGTTTCAAGGATTTCACCGGAGTATTCGATTTCAATTGCATCTCCGACTTCTGGTTCGGGTGACGGCCGAGCATTTCTGATAGGCACTTCAATTCTGTCTGCACTACTCAGTTCCCAACTACCCTCAACAGGTTTCACAAGATAATACCCATCATGGATTTCCAGAATTTCAGCTTGGAACACCTGATGTGCTTCGTTAGAAAAGCCTTCAATCTGAAGACAATTATTCTTGAAAACCAATCGTCCGGTTTCTACCAGTTCTTCAGAATTGTACTTTGTTTTATCTACGTACAGATGACCGTCTTGCTTATCCAGTCTAAGTGCGAAATCGAAATATCCTCGGTCAGACAGTTCATAGCTTACACCATTTACATAGTCATAAATGGTAATGCGATTATCAATCATTCCAAAACCAAAGCTGTATGTTGCACAGATTTCTGGGAAATCATCCCCAGTAAGGTCAGTAAAATAAGCGTTCCATATTGGCATACCATCAATCAAAATTGTTTGGCCAGTAAGTTCCGAAGTGTCAAAGGGTTTTGACGCAATTATTTGTGTCTGGTTGTAGCTGAAAGTAACATCTGGATATATCGGAAGTTTTATAGTTGATTCATCATCCATAGCAGAGGGGTTCTCTGTGTAGTCAAACCACTCTATGACGGAATTTACCTCATCAGCAATACGCACCTCTACATTTTCCACTTCGACATATACAATAATGTCCTCGTCAGTGGAGTTCTGCATATTTACACCAATCTTAAACCACGTATCTTTTTCAGCATCAAATTCCACCGGCATTCCATGTGTAATATAGGTAGCAGTATATCCGGTTTCTGTTGTTTCATTGACCGGAGATAACTGGACTTCCGTATCACCCAATCCATCACCAGACCATATTTTGATTGAGTTCTTGATTGTGCTGACTTCTTCATCCGAATACACAAATTCTTCTTGACTTCCCGCTGGAACAACGATTCGCAGTGTGTAACTGTCTTGCTTCGGATTTGTCAGAAAGCAGACCACAACAACTACACAGGCAATCACTGCAAGAATGATAATCCAAAACGCAGGTTTCTTATAATTCATCACGGATTTCACACGCTCCTTTACACCTACCTCACCAAAGGCAAGAGGACAGGCGGCAATCATACGACGATTTACGCTGCAAGCCACAAGTGCTTGGGTATAATCTGCTCTCTGTTCATTTCCGAGTTCCTTGATAACCTTTTCATCACAGGCAAGCTCGATGTCACGACACAGCAGAACATAAGCCAGCCACATCAAAGGATTGAACCAGTGAATTGTCAGCAGGAGAAAACCAAGAGGTTTCCACCAATGGTCTTTGCGGCGAATGTGTGCTTGTTCATGGGCAACAACGTGTTCCATATCCTGCTCATCCATTTTGAACGGCAGATAGATTTTCGGCTTGATGATGCCCAAGACAAACGGAGAACCGACATTCTCACTTTGGAAAATATTGTCCTCGTAGCGAACGGCAGTATCCACCTTACGGCGCAGACGCCAGTAACTGATGGCTGTATATAATACCAGTGCAATCATGCCGAAAATCCAAATATATTCATAGATACCAATGGCAATCTGCAACGGATTTGCACTTGCGCCAGCCATCGGAGTGTTAGATTGGCCGATAATAGGATTGACTGCGTTGTTTATTGCATTTATACCGCTATTGATGGTTGGTGTAGTATCCATTCCAATGTCCAGAGGAATGGTTTCTGCACTTGGAATCAGACTCAATGCACTCTCAAAAGAGAATGGGCAAACCAATCTGACAGCTACAATACCCCAAAGTAGAATATTGACCCATTTGGGAGCTTTCTTCAAAACAAGCCTGAGTATCAGCACAGCCAGGATAAGCCAGCTTGCCGATATGCTCATGTTGATGATTTTCAAAAAGAGTTCGTTCATTG
>OLRZ01000043.1_pt1 | contig 108659 bp, 85 predicted proteins | sample 1671931 | NCBI WGS metagenome assembly OLRZ01 (sample SAMEA3136627, study PRJEB25190) | human gut metagenome | reverse complement strand
AGGAGTGTCCCAAAGCAAACCTTTAGGGCTTGTGTGCTCTTATCAACTGATGGTAACACATCTAAAACATAATTACCAGACTTGAACGCAAACTGAAAAGCGCATATCATCATAGTGAAAAACGGAGGTGATACGCATGGATAACTACGCATTGGTAAACGACATTGCATCGGTATGGAAATACGCGGACGAAATGTTCCCCGCGTTCGGCAGCATTTCTATTGACTGGGACGGGGCGTTCAGCGCGTTTTTGCCGCGTGCGCTGGCAGCTAAGGATGAAACGGAGGCGCAGCTGCTGCTATGCGAATTTTTGAACCTGCTTGAGGACGGGCATACGGACTATACTCCGCCGAAAGCGTTCCGCGACGGAATAGGCTATTTGCCGTTTGAACCGGACTATGCGGGCGGGAAATGGCACATCGGCGGCGCGAACGGAGCGCTGAGCGCGCATATTGGCGCGGAGATAATAAGCATAAACGGCAAAAGCATGGACGATGTTACAGCATTGCTGTACCCATATGCATACCACGTCGGCAACTTTATCTATCCTTCGCGTATGAGCACGTTGCTGCCCATGTTCCTTAGCAAAACGGGCAACGTGCTGAAAACCGCAAACGGCGAAGCGGAGTTCAACTTGGCTGAAGCGCAAAGCGCAATGCAGCCCGCTCCCGCTCCCGCGGCAAGCCGCGCATTTGCCCCGGCGGGCGAAGGCAAGCTTAAAATGCGCCTGTACAGCGGCAATATACTATACGTCAAATGGGACGACTGCCTTTACGATAAAGCTGCGGACGAAATACGCGCGGCAATAGCCAAGCATTCCCCCGCGGGCGTGGTGCTGGACATGCGCGCGAACATAGGCGGCATGACCATGTACGGCGGAAAAGTGGCGGAGCTGTTCATAGACGGCGAATTTCACGGAAGTCAAAAGCGCACGCGCCTGACCAAAGGCATAGCCCTTGCCTCCGCAAGCCAGCTTGTTGGCATATGCTCACCCCAAACGATAGAAAAATATATCGAACAGGGACTTTGCGACCGCGAGGAGGCAGAACAAAGCCGCACGATATGGCAAAAGCAGAAATGCGAGCATTATTTGGACACATACGGCGCGCCGGACCATAAGGCGCTGTATCACGGGCCTTTGGCTGTATTGACCTCCCGCCGCACAATATCCGCCGCGGAGGACATAGTCGCCATGTTCAAAAGCAACGACCGCGCCGCACTTATAGGCGAGCCCACCTGCGGCACCACCGGCACGCCGCTGCTGCTTAGGCTTAGCATGGGCGGCATGGCAAGGATATGCTCCGTGCGCTATGCGCTGCTTGACGGGACGGAGTTCATAGGCCGCGGCATAGCGCCGCACGTTGCCGTATCCGCGCCATACGGGCCGCATGACGCCGCGTTGGACACGGCGCTTGAACATATTTCACGTTAAATCAAAAGCCTCCGCATGATATAAATGCGGAGGCTGTGCCGTAATATGGGAGGCTTACAGCACCTTTGCAAGGAAATCCTTTGTTCTGGGGTTCTGAGGATGCTGGAATATTTCTTCCGGCGTGCCGCGCTCCATTATGTTGCCGCCGTCCATGAACAGCACGCGGTCGGATATTTCGCGCGCAAAGCCCATTTCGTGCGATACTATAACGGTGGTCATGCCGCCCTTTACAAGATCGCGTATAACGCTGAGCACCTCGCCCACCATTTCCGGGTCAAGGGCGCTTGTAGGTTCATCGAACAGCATCACGTCAGGCTCCATGGCGAGCGAGCGCACTATTGCAAGGCGCTGCTTCTGCCCGCCGGAAAGCTTATTGGGATGCTCGTTGCGCTTTTCGTAAAGGCCAACCTTGTGCAGCAGCTCCTCCGCCTGCGCGGTGGCTTCCTCCTTGGTTTTCAGCTTTTGCAGCACGGGCGCCATGGTGATATTATCTATGCAGCTCATGTGCGGGAAAACGTTGAAGCTTTGGAACACCATGCCCATTCTGCGGCGGTATTGGTTTATGTCCACGCCCTTTTGGTTGAGCACATGCCCTTCAAACTCCACCGTGCCGCTGTCCGGCATCTCCAGCAGATTAAGGCAGCGCAGGAACGTGCTTTTGCCGCTGCCGCTGGGGCCTATTATGGACACGGCTTCGCCCTTTTTTATATGCTCCGTAACTCCGTTGAGCACCAACAGCTTGCCGAAGCTTTTATGCAGATCCGTTACCTTAATCATGGCTCAGTCTCCTTTCGAGCGCGCTTACGCCGCGGCCGAGTATAAACGTTAAAATGAAATAGATTATGCCGACTATCAGCAGGCATTGCAGCGGCAGAAACTCCTTGCCGTTGACGGTTAAGTAGCTTGTCATCAAATCGCCCACGAAGAACGTGGATGCAAGCGAGGTTTCCTTGATTATGGTTATAAATTCGTTGCCGAGCGCGGGCAGAATGTTTTTCACCGCCTGCGGCAGAACCACCTTTATCATTGCCTGCGACTGGGTGAGGCCAAGGCTCCTTGCGGCCTCCGTCTGCCCCTTATCAACGGCCTGTATACCGCTGCGGATAACCTCCGACACATAGGCGGAGCTGTTTATCGTGAGCGCTATTGCAACGCTTGCATATGTGCTTACGTTCAGCGAGGGCAGCAGCAGCGGCACAACGAAGTAACCGACATATACCTGCAAAAGGCTTGGCGTGCCGCGGATTATTTCCACATACGCCGTTATTATGCCGCGCAGTATGCGGCTCTTGCCCATTTTGCCGAAGGCGAGCAGCGTGCCTATTATTGCGCCGAAGAATACGGCGATTGCCGAAAGCGCAAGCGTGGTGCTAAGCCCCTTAATGAGGAACACGTCCCAATAGCGCGTTACTATCTTAATAAATTTCTCAAAAAAATCGACCAGATCCAATGCCGTATCTCCTTTTGTTTATTAGCCCCTTCGGGCGTAAAAGCGCGGCGGGGGCGTTCCCCGCCGTGCTGCGTATTCGTTTCGTTCAGGCTTACTGAGCCTTGCCGTCGTCGGTGTAGGAAATTTCCTGCGCGGTATCTATACCGGCAAGCTTCTTGGCATCCTCGTACCAGCCGGAGTACATATCGTTCGCCATGCAGTCCGCCAGTATGTCGTTTACCTTCTTGAGCAGCTCCTCATCCTTCTTGTTGAGCAGTATAACGTTGTTCTCATACTTGGGGTCAACATCGAAGAAGAAGCCGGATTTGCCTATGTCCTGATTGTTGGCCATTATGGCTTCCGCATTGCCGTCCGCAACGGCCACGCCGTCCACCTTGCCGGTCTGCAGGGCAACTACCGCAACGTTTATATCCTTGAAAAGCTCAACGGTGGTGTCCTCGGGCAGGGCCTCGTTGCAGAGCAGCTCCTGAAGGCTTGCAGCCTGCGCGCCTATCTTCATTCCGGCGAAATCCTCGGCCTTGGTGTACTGTCCGGCCTTGTCCGCGGCAACTATTACGGTCTGCTTGGTTTCGTTATCGCCGGCAATATAATAATCGGAGATAAGGTAGTTTTCCGCGCGCTCCGCGGTCCAGCTGAAACCGGAAATGCCAAGGTCAACGTTGCCCATCTGCACGGCAACCTGGCACGCATCAAAGCTCATCGGCTCTATTTCAAGCTTCATGCCAAGCTGCTCGGCAATGTGCTTTGCAAGCGTTACGTCGAAACCGACGAACTGGTCCTGACCTTCCTTAGCGGTGTCCACAAATTCCATCGGCGCATAGTCCGGGGAAAGGGCAACCTTCAGCACGGGCGTTTCATCGCTGCCGTTGGCGGCGCTGTTATCAGCGGCGTTGTTAGCGCAGGCAATGCAGCTGAGCATCATTATCAGCGCGAGCGCGATAACCATAATCTTCTTCATAATATATATCCTCCTAAAAATTTGAAGTCGCTTGTTATGGCGATAATATACTGCATAAAAATACTTTTGTCAACCATCTTTTTGCATATTTTTGCACTTTTTTATTATTTTTTGCGCATATCCGCTGTATATTATGAATTTTTATGCATTCTGGTGCATATATGCAAAACGGCGCAAAAAAGCCGCCCGCCCGGATATGGGGCAAGCGGCATTCGCTTTGGTATTCGGTTTTTGCTCAGTTCGCGCTCGGGTCGTTTATAACGCCCATAAACAGCGGCGCGCTGCCTTTTATGATATATATGAACGGGCGGTCGAGTATCAGCTCCGCATTGTCCTGCGGCATACCCGCGCCGCAATAATCTATCTGCGTAAACGCGCTCGCCTCCACGCCCACCTCGTCTATGGCAATGTAGGTTTCCTGCTTAACGGCGGATATGAACGCAGCGCGGTCGCTTATGCCCGAAAAATCGGCATCCGAATCAAACGCCTTCTCCATGCCCAGCGACTTGAGCGCCTCCTTAAGATTGAACTTGGACGTAAATTCAAACTTGGGTATGCTGAACGTGACCATGCCGTATCCGTTGGTTTCGCCGGCGAGTATCTCCTCAAGCGTTTCGGGGGAGGAGAGTATATCGTCCGTGCTTACGCCCTCATCCGGCAATATGAACCACATTGAGCCGAAGTTCTTCATGCTTACCATGGATGCGGTGTAGTTTTCCCCGCGCATAAAGCCCTGATTCTTTATGGCGTTCATAAAGCTGCACGTCACCTTATCGCCGTTTGCCTTGGTGAATGTGCCGTCCGCGGTGCTGTTCTTATCAAACCTGTCCGTCCATTCGTCCTTCAGGTACAGCGTATTTATAATGCTAAGCATCGTTTCCGGGTCAAGCTCCATTTCGGGTGCAAGCGTGCCGTTGGTCTTTTCCTTTATCCATTTGGTCATGGCGTCGGCGGTTTTTTGGCCGGTAAAGTCCGCGCCGAACACCTCCGCATAGAATTGCTTTGCGCAAACATCAAGAAAATCCTGATTGTAATTCACCTTTGCGCCGTCGTAATTATCGCTCAGCCAAAGCGAATCCGCCAGCATAAGCTCCGCCTTGCCGTCGCGTTCGCGCGATGCTATCATGCGGTACAAATTGCCGCACTGCTCTGCAAGCGTCTTTGCGTCGCTCATGCCAAGCAGGTTCAGCATTTCTTCGGCGGTTTTGCCCTTTGCGCCCTGCGCCGCCATAGCCAGCGCATAATAAAGGCTGAACGGCGAATAGTTGGCGTTTTTGTCCGTCCCGTTCAGCACCTTACCCGCGCTTTTTGCGGCAAACGCGGCCATGGTGCCGTATGTGCTTTCGTCAACGCCCATCGCTTCGCGCTGCTCGCTCCATTTTTCAAAGCTCAACACCTTCACGTTTTCAACCTTATTAAGCTGGGTCGGCGCGGCATTGCCCCTTGCGCTCCCATCGCCCGCAGGGCAGCTTATTACGTTGCCGTCCGCGCAGCCTAAGCACAGCAGCATACCCGCTGCAAGTATAAACGCTGCAAATCTTTTCATGATGCTTCCTCCTTTTTCCTTCTGTTATATAAACGTTTCATGCCGCATAAAGGTTGCCGCATAACGCAAAAAGGGGCGGCAAACCCGTCCCTTTTGCATATAAGCCTTTGTTTATTTGTTCAGCTCATTGTACTGCTTGATGGCCTTTGCCAGCAAATCCATTGCACGCTCTATATCCTCGCACTTTAATACGTATGCAAGGCGCACCTCGTTCACGCCGTGGCCGGGGGTGGCATAGAAGCCGTTGCCGGGGGCATACATAACGGTTTCGTTATTGTCGCTGAACTCGGTAAGCAGCCAGGTCTGGAACTTATCGGTATCGTCAACGGGCAGCTTGGCCATTACGTAGAACGCGCCCTTGGGCTCCTTGCAGACCACGCCGGGTATCTCCAGCAGCTTGCGATAGATGGTATCGCGGCGGCGGCGGTATTCATCGCGTACGTCGTTGAAGTATTCGCTGCCAACGGTGTACAGCGCGGCGGAAGCAACCTGGTCAAGCGTGGCAACGCTCAGGCGGGCCTGGCAAAACTTCATGGCATTCTGCTGCAGCTCCTTATTGCGGGTTATCATGCAGCCTATACGGGCGCCGCAGGCGCTGAAGCGCTTGGATACGGAGTCGATTATTATGGCGTTGTCGTTGATATCCTCGAACTGGCCGATGGTCTCCAGCGGCTCGCCGCCATAGACAAACTCGCGGTACACCTCGTCGCCGATGAGGAACAGGTTATGCTCCTTGGCAATGTCCGCCATGAGCCTGAGCTCCTCGGGAGTGAGCACGGTGCCGGTGGGGTTGCCGGGGTTGGTGAACAGTATGGCGCGGGTGTGTTCGTTTATAAGCGGCTCTATGCGCTCGCGAATAGCGAACTTATAGCCTTCCTCCGCATGGGTGGTCAGCGGACGGATGGTGGCGCCGGTGGCACGGACGAAGGTATTGTAATTGGGATAGAACGGTTCGGGGATTATTATTTCGTCGCCGTCATCAAGTATGCAGTTGAGCGCGATGGTCAGCGCTTCGCTGCCGCCGGTGGTCACGAAAATATCGTTGGTGGCATAATGTATGCCCAGATTATCGTAATAACCCTGAACGGCCTTTATCATGTCGGGTATTCCGGGGGAGGGAGCGTATTCGAGCACCGGAAGCTTGAAATCACGCACGGCGTCAAAATACGCCGGGGGCGTAGCTATATCGGGCTGGCCGATATTGAGATGATAGATCTTTACGCCCCTCTTGGCGCATTCTACCTGATAAGGATAGAACTTGCGGATGGGGGAAAGGTTGCATTTTTCGATCTTGCTCGAAAACTTCATTTGATGTGTTCCTCCTGAATTATTGTGCTTGTACTGCTTGTATTATCCCAAAGGTGTTCCCTTTGAAAAATATTATTCGCGCTTAGGTGGTCGGCGGCTGCGCCCCGCCGGTGCCTACTGTTTTTTGCCCGGTAACGGCGTTGTATGTTTCGCTGTAAAGCGCTTCCGTCGCGTCCGGCACAAGTTCGCCGTTCACATATTTGTCGCGATACGCCGTGGCCTTATAGCCTTTGCGGGCCTTTATGGTCACTTCGCTGTATGTTGCGGGCTTTGTTGTATCGTAATTTATTATGGTTTCGCCCGGCTCTATCACTTCGTCTATAACGCCGCGGGTCTTATACGTTACGCCCTCCTCAAGCGGATCGCCGTAAACATACACGGTAACGGTATAGTTCACCTGATCGCAATAGGCGAATACATATACTGGATAGCCCGTATTATTGACAAAATTAAGGCTTTTGCCGGATTCAACAGTGCCTGTAACGGTTGAGTCAAGGCCGGTGTCAACGTAGCTTGACGGCCAGGAATGGTGCTTGCGCTCGGTTATGGATATGCCCTTTATATTTTGCGAAAGTATATCCTCAAGCGTGGAGCCGCGCTGCATGCTGGCCCCGGCGCAAAGGAGCGCGTTATACATGGTTGTGGACACCTGGCATATGCCGCCGCCCGGCTGATCCTCATATTGGTTGCCGTTTACTATGCCCGGCGCGAGCGGCCAGCCGCCCGCCTCCGTACGGGGGCCTATGTATGCGTTGAAATTGAACTCCGTCCCGTTTTCAACCCTCATGCCGTTGAGCAGCGTGCACGCCTTCTGTATGTTGCCAACGCGCTTTTCGTCCCGCGCGGCGCGGCTGCCGCCGAACGAGGTTTGGAACGAGGACACCGGCTTTGTATGCGCCTTCACGTCGTCTATTGTCATTTGCGGCTTTGTGTATTCAAGCTCCGGCTCAAGCGTGGCCTTCAGCTGGCCCGCGCTCAGCAGCGAAGCTATGTTTTGATACAGCGCATCTTCATCGAGCATATAGCCGTCCACGCCTTCATGGAAGATGAACTCCGGCTCCGCTGAGGATGATACGGCAACCGCATACGGCTCAGCGGGTTCGGAATCGAGCACGCCGCCGATTTCCGCAAGGCGAACCTTAAGCGCGGCTTCATTCGGCACGAAAGTAATGGGGATATCCCGCCCGTTTTGGGCAATATCTTCCTTGTCTTTGGCGTTTTCTATAACCGTGCCGCCGCGGCCCAACGTAAGCGCCTCGGTAATGGCCGCGTCGAGCGTGCTGGACGGCCTAATGTCCGCCGCGGTCAGCAGCCACATGTTCGTTGAATGCGAAACCGTAATGTGTATGCTGCGAAGATCCTCTTCAACGCTTGGCAGCACCGCATCGCGAGCCTGCTTATAGTTCATGCCCGCCACGTCCACGCCGTTTACGGTTATGCCCTGCAGTATCGTGCCGTCGTCTATAACCTGCTCCATTTCGTCCTTGCCGGGCTTGCCCAGGAAAATATACAGCACGGCCGCAACCAAGCTGAGCGCGGCCAATGCTATCAATATTATTTTAGATATGGCTTTGGGGCGGGAAAAGCTGTTCTTTCGCCTGTTTCTCGCCTTTTTGGTGCCGGATTTTTGCGTTTTAGCTTCCATAATGCCATTTCCTCACACAAAATATATTATACAACAACCCTGTCCTGCCTTCAATATCAGTTTAACACGCTTTTATGGATAACTGTGTTGCCGTAATAATAAATTTGTGTAAACTTTGTTTGGCACAAGGCTCGGCTTACATTTTTTCGGGTTCTACGATCTCGCCCTCGTCAACTATCGTAATGCTCTTTATGCGCTGCGGGTCAAGCGGCCTGTCGCTGAAATTGGTGGGCGTGGCGGCTATTGCGTCAACAGTCTCCATCCCTTCCACAACGTGGCCGAACGCGGCATACTGCCCGTCCAGGTGCGGCGCATCCTGATGCATAATGAAGAACTGGCTGCCTGCGCTGTTCGGATTCATGGCGCGGGCCATGGATATTACGCCGCGCTTATGCTTTATGGGGTTCTTCACGCCGTTTGCGGCAAATTCGCCCTTTATGCTGTATCCCGGGCCGCCCATGCCTGTGCCGTCCGGGCAGCCGCCCTGGATCATGAAGCCGGGTATAACGCGGTGGAATATAAGGCCGTTATAGAAGCCCTTGTTTGCAAGGCTTAAAAAGTTATTCACGGTGTTCGGAGCGGCCGTGCGGTCAAGCTCTATTTTAATTTTTGCTCCGTTTTCCATCTCGATGATTACCATTTTTGTCTTTCTCCTTTAAGTTATATTTTTAGTTGAACAGAAACGTCATTGCAAGCGCGCCGTATATATTGAACGCAATGCCGAACACCGCCGCGCCTTTTTCCCATGTCTTGAGCCGCTTTACACCGCCGCTCAGGCACATATACATAAGCGCCATAGGCAGCATATCGCATGTGTAGCGCGCGCCGAACTGCCACCCGCCAAGCGTTTTATGCAAGCAAAGGCATATGAGCATAACCGCCATAGCCGCGCAGAGCGCAATGCGCACCATATTTACGCTGCGCCGCAGCACGTTCCTTGCCGCCGCGGCAAAGAACAATATGAACAGCGGATTGGCAACATAGAACATGAACCCGTCAAAGAACGGATAGTCAAGCGTAAGCCCTTCCTTTATCCGCACGGGGTAAAACAGCAGCTTGAGAAGATTATCCTTAAGATAATATATATCGAACTGCCCATGCTCGCTGCCCACAAATTCCGGCAGATAATTATGCCCGAACTCAAGCGGATTGTCAAAGCGGATATAGTTATACCACATCATTGCCGCCGCAATCAGCGCAACCGGTATCCATGCCTTCCATTGGCAGAACAACGCTGCAAGCTTGCCCATACCGCGCTGCCTGTTTTTAGCATAGAACCATGCCATAAGCGGCGCGAACGCCACCGCCGCAAACGGGCGGCAGCCCACCGAAAGCGCAACCAGCGCATACGCAAGCGCCTGCCTGTCCTTATATGCGGCTATTGCCGCTAAAAGGAGCAACAGCATCATAATGCTCTGCGCTAAAAACCACACGCCGCCCATAGTGCTCATCCACATAAGGTTGCTGCCGAACGTTATGAAAAGCCCCAGTATCGCGCTGTCCTTCGCGTCATAGCCCGCATAGCCGCAAAGCTTAAACGCCGCCGCGGCTATAAGCAGCGTTATTATCATTATTATCAGGTTATTTGGCGTATCCGTGCCGAATATAAGCACGAACGGCAGCATTACAGCGCTTGGAAACGGCGGAAAGGAAACATAGTATTTGCCGTTGTATATGGCAAGCTCAAGATAGCTTATGTCCTGCCCCAAATCCGTGCGCCCTTCAAGCCACGCCTGCGCCTGAAGGGTATAGCTGTCCCACGGGCAATGCGCAAGCAGCGTGCCGCCAAGCAGATCATGTATCAAAACATAGCAAAGCAGCATGAACAAAAGCATTGCCGCCATTGCTCCGCGCCGCTGCTTAGCCGTGCTTACGCCTGCGGTTTCCATACGAATGTGTTGGGCTTTTCCTGCCCGCGCAGCACCCTCAGCGCGCCCGCGCAAAGGGCTTCCAATTCAAATTCGCCCGCCATTACCTCAACGGGGGCAATCCAGCTTACATGCTTCGTTATTTCTCCGCTGAGCCGCTTTGAATGGGCCGCGCCGCCGGTAAGTATAATCCTGTCCACCTTGCCGCAAGCCGCCGCCGCAAGCGCAGCAATGCCCTTTGAAAGCGAATACGCCATGGCGTTGAGCACAAGCTCCGCGTGCTTATCGCCGCTCTCTATCATTTTTTCAACCGCACGCACATCGCTTGTGCCAAGGTGTGCCTTAAGCCCCGCGTTGCCGCGAACCATCTTTGCAAGCTGCGCTTCGGTATATTTGCCGCTGCAGCACAGCGCCACCAGCGGCGCCACCTGTATCGCGCCGCAGCGCTCAGGGCCGAAGCCGGCATCGTCGTCGCTGTACATATCTATGCTGCGGCCCTTGTCAAACAGCCAAACGCTTACCCCGCCGCCAAGGTGCTGCACGATGAACGTGCATTCTTCAAACGGCTTATGCAGTATCTCCTCGGCGCATTTTCTTGCCATGGCGCGGGTGTTCAATGCATGGCCGCGGCTTTCGCGCGGGAGTTCGGGTATGCCGCTTATGTGCGCAATATCCGTCATTTCATCCACGCTCACGCAGTCGTATACCATTGCCGGTATGCCAAGCGGCCTTGCTATGGCCTCCGCCACGGCGCAGCCAACGTTTGAAATATGCTCGCCAACTATATGGTCGCTGTTTACATAGGAGAGCATATCCGCATTCACTTCATATGCCCCAACCTTGCACGGCGGGAACATTCCCCCGCGGGAAACTATGCAGTTGAGCGATTCAACCGGTATATTCCTTTCTTTAAGCGTATTCAGCACGCATTCCTTGCGGAAATCAAGCTGATCTATTGCGCGAAGGAATTTCGCGGTGTCCTTCTGGTCGTGCTCTATGCTCGTGCGGAAAAGCTCCTTTTCCCCATCAAACACGGCAATTTTTGTTGACGTTGAGCCGGGGTTTATTACCAGTATGCGTTCCATACGTTCTTTCCTCCTGATTTAGGTTTATTCAATTTTACCACATGCGTTTGATATACTCCACACCCAAACGGATAATATATACTTTATCGGCGCACAATAAGCGCATGAATGAACAAACAGCAACAACAGCATTTACCAAAAAGCCCCGCTTTATAGTGAGCATACTTGGCGGCAAGCGGCGGGACATGAACGCCACGCTTGATTCGCTCCGCGCCCAAACATACGGCGAATGGACGGAAGATGCGGCGGAGCAAAGCTTCCCGCACGACTATGCGCTGCGCATACACGCGGGCGATATGCTGCATCCCGATGCGCTTTTCCGCATGGCGCACGCGGTGGAGCGCGCGGAGTACGAACCGGACATGATATACGCGGACGAACTGATTCAGGAAGGCAAAAAGCCCTATGAAGAACACAAAAAATGCGAATTCAGCCGCGTTACCGCGCTGTCCTATGATATGTTCGGCGCGCTGCTTGCCATACGGCGGGAAATATACGCCGCCTGCTGCCCGCCGCAAGGCGAATACGATGCGGGCGCGGAGTATGCGTTCCGCCTGAGATGCATGGCAAAGGCCCGCCGAATAGTGCATATTCCGCTGCCGCTGATAATAAACCACTCCCCCGCCGCAACGCCAGCAGCTGCGGGCATTTCCGCCATACGCAGCTACCTTGAGGCCGAACGGCGGGAGGAAAGCGTATCCACGGGGCTGTGGCAGGGCAGCTTTATAGTGCGCGCACGCAGGGAACCGCGGCTAACTTCATTTATAATACCAAGTCTTAACGAGCTTGAACCGCTCCGTCGGCTGCTTGAAAGCATAGACCGCTGCTGCATGGCATACCGCCACGAAATAATAATTGCGGACGGCGGCAGCGGGGACGGGCGGCTGCTGAACTATTACGACCTGCTTGAAAAGAACAAGGCCGCGCGCATAGCAAAAAGCGGCACGGCGGGCTTCAGCGCGCTTTGCCGTGCCGGTGCGGACATGGCAATGGGCGATGCGCTGCTTTTCATAAGCCGCGACGCGGAGCTTATTGAGCCGAACACGCTTTACGCCTTATCCTCCCAAGGGGAACGCGAGGGCGCTGCCGCGGCAGGCTGCATGCTGATAAGCCCGCAGGGGGCGCTGATAGCCGCAGGCGGGGCAATAAGCAAGGACGGGAAAATAATCTACCCCGCGGATAACGAACGCCTTACGCATACGTTACGCACGGTGAGCGTGCTGAGCGGGGCATGCATGTACATGCGCGCGGACATGTATTTTTCAAGCGGAGGCTTTGACGAAAGCTTTGATGCGCCGCAATACGAACCGCTGCTGCCCGTGGGTGCGGATGCGGAGCTGTGCCTTAGGCTTGCGCGGCGTGGCCTTGGCGCGATATATGCCCCCGATGCGCGCGTGGTGCTGCACCGCCCGCTTGCCGCGATATCGTCCGCACCGGAGAACGTGCGCCTAAGGTGCCGCGACGCGCTGAGGCACCTTAGTATAAACGGCGACCCATACACGCCCAACGCATAAAGGCTCCACCGCTTGCGTGGACAGCTTTTGGGTACTGTACTATTTAGTTTCCACTTGCATATTCGTTCTGATTTGCATATAATATAAGCATAAACCACGCCTACCGGAGACGGTTGGCCACATAGTAATTACTTAGATATAGTAACCGCTACAGTTGGCACTCGGAGCGGTTACTTCCTTTTTTGGAGTTTCATTACGAATTCCAAGGTTGCCAAGAACAACCTGAGAAGTCCAACGATAAATGAGCCGCATGTAAAGAACAAAGCCCATGTCATCATTGTGGTCACCTCCTTCCCCTGACGTATATCGTAAGGTCAGGATAAGTGGCCAACCGTCCCCTTTTCACGTCGGGGTAGGCGCTTATGTTTATTATAATGTAGAACAGTGTCGAATTGCAATAAAAATGCACTAAAAAAGCCCCCTCGTCGAGGGAGCTTTTAATCTCTTTATTTAGTTCTGCTTATCCTCCGGCAGCAGGCCCTTTCTGGTCAGGTCTATCTTGCCGTCGGGCTTGATATCGATAACGCGGACGAGTATTTCGTCGCCTAAGCTCACCACGTCCTCAACCTTCTCAACGCGCCTGTTGGCCAGCTTGCTGATATGCACAAGGCCCTTCTTGCCGGGCTTGAGTTCCACCTGAGCGCCTATGGGCAGTATGTTCACTACCTTGCCCAGGAACACTTCGCCAACCTCTATGTCCTTGACGATATTGTCTATCATCTTCTTTGCGGCGGCGCTGGCTTCCTGATCGGGAGACAGTATGAACACGCGGCCGTCGTCGTTTATGTCTATCTTCACGCCGGTATCGGCAATGATCTTATTGATGGTCTTGCCGCCGGAGCCGATGACTTCGCGGATCTTATCGGGATTGATGCTGAACTGCAGCACCCTGGGCGCATAGGGAGAAAGCTCCGCGCGGGGCTGCGCAAGGGTTTCGAGCATCTTATCCAGTATGAACAGCCTGCCGCGGCGTGCCTGTGCAAGCGCGCGGGTCAGAATCTCTTCATCAATGCCCTTTATCTTTATATCCATCTGAATGGCGGTTATGCCGTCCTTGGTGCCCGCAACCTTGAAGTCCATGTCGCCAAGGAAGTCCTCAAGGCCCTGTATATCGGTCATAACGGCTATGTTGCCGTTGGCGGGGTCCTTTATAAGGCCCATGGCAACGCCCGCAACGGGCTTCTTGATGGGCACGCCCGCATCCATAAGGGACAGGGTGCTTGCGCAGATGGAAGCCTGTGAGGTTGAGCCGTTGGAGCTTATGACCTCGCTGACGAGCCTGAGCGCATAGGGGAATTCTTCTTCGGAAGGAATCATGGGCAGCAGGGCGCGCTCCGCAAGGGCGCCATGGCCTATTTCACGCCTGCCGGGGCTGCGCACGGGGCGGGTTTCGCCAACGCTGTACGGCGGCATATTATACTGATGCATATAACGCTTGCCGGTTTCGTCGCTTATGCCGTCCAGCATCTGGGCATCCTCAAGGGAGCCGAGCGTGGTTATGGTCATAACCTGGGTCTGGCCGCGGGTGAACACGGCGCTGCCGTGCGCGCGGGGCAGCAGACCAACTTCGCACCATATGGGGCGAATCTGCTCCATGCTGCGTCCGTCGGGGCGGATGCCGCGGTTGATTATCTTATCGCGCACTATTTCCTTGGTTATGTTATAAAGTATCGCGTCAACATCCTTGGCGCAGTCGGGGTCTATTTCAAGGAAATGCTCGGTAACCTCCTGCTTCACCTGGGCGCTGCGCGCTTCGCGCTCGTAGCGGTCGAATGTGTCAAGGCTCCACTCCACCTTATCGAAGGCATATGCGCGCACAAGCTCGGTAAACTCCGCACTGGGCTGATAGATGTTCACTTCCATCTTGGGCTTGCCCACTTCCGCCTGCATGTTTTCTATGAAGGCGACAATTTCCTTTATGTAGCCGTGGGCGAACAGAATGGCCTGCAGCATTTCGTCCTCGCTCAGCTCGTCCGCGCCCGCTTCAACCATCATAACTGCGTCCTTCGTGCCGGCAACGGTCAGATGCAGCTTGCTCTTTTCGCGCTGCTCGCTGTTCGGGTTTATAATATACTGCCCATCGATATAGCCAACGCTTACCGCGCCGGTGGGGCCCATGAAGGGCGCGTCGCTTATGGCGAGGGCGGCGCTTGAGCCTATCATGGCAAGTATTTCGGGCTGCACGTCCTGCTCAACGCTGAGCACGGTGGCAATTACCTGAATATCGTTATAGAATCCCTTGGGGAACAGGGGCCTGAGCGGCCTGTCTATAAGGCGGCTGGCCAGTATGGCCTTTTCGGAGGGGCGGCCTTCCCTTTTGATGAATCCGCCGGGGATTTTGCCCACGGAATACATTTTTTCTTCAAATTCAACGCTCAGCGGAAGAAAATCCACGCCGTCGCGCGGGGCCTTGGCTACCGTTGCGCATACCAGCACCGCCGTGTCGCCGCAGCGCATAAGCACGCTGCCGCCGGCCTGCTCGGCATACTTACCGGTTTCGGCGGTAATTGTTCGGCCCGCCAGCTCCATTGAAAATATCCTTTGCATTTGCTTCTTCTCCTTCTTATAGTCCATTTTTATTCATACTGTCTTATTATAACTCATCCCGCGCAAAAAAGCATCATTAAATTGCGTAAAAGGAGAAAAAGGTGAGGTGGGGTTTGAAGCCTGCCGCAACCCCTCAGTCGGCGCAGTGCAAACTCTGACCAAAAGGCGCCACCGCTTGCGGGGACAGCTTTTGGGTGGCGTTGCCACCAGCCTGCCCTGAAAGGGGAGGTGGACATGAGCGTTAGCGAATGGACGGAGGGGTTATAAATCAGCTCACATCTCTCCGTTTGTTTCAACCCCTCAGACAATCCGCCTTACGGCGTATTGCCAGCTCCCCGGCCGGGGAGCCTTTTGGTTTAATGCAACAAAAAACTCGCCCCTCCTTGCGGAGGGGCGAGGTGCATTTTAGGGTTTATGTCCCGATTGGTTTAATTACGCGCGAACCTTCTTGAAGGTTACGACGGCGGCGGCAACCATAGCCACTACGACCATAGCGAAGCCAACGATGCTGGCGTTGTCACCAGTCTGGGGCAGGTTGGGGGTAGCGGGGTTGACGACGACCATACCGGCGTTCCAGGTGTAGGAAGCGGATACTTCGCCGATGGTGCCGAAGAACTTGGTGAAGTGCTTGGCGGTCATGTAGTCGCACTCAGCGAACTTGAATCCGAGGAAGCCAAAGATATCTTCGTAGATAGCGTTGACGGCCTTGAAGGTAGCGGCATCAGCGGAAGCCCAAACCTTGTTGTTGACATCGTAGAAGTCAACTTCGGACTTATTCTGGCTGCCGAAGGTGATGAGCCACTGGTCGTTGACCATGATGCCCTTGGTGTCGATCTGACCCTTGGAGTTCACGGGGAAACGTACGAACTTACCAGCGGGGTTAACTACGGCGAATTCGTTGCTGCCCTGGAAAACGGTGTAAGCAAGCTCGCCCTTGGCGTTGTAGATTTCCATCTTGCCGTTGTCCCACTTGTTGTAGAAGCCGGCGGTAGCAACAACCTTGGTTTCCTTGTCGGAGTTGGCGTTGGCCCATACTTCATACTTGAATACAACGGTCTTGTTGGAGTAATTGGGGTTGGTGTAAGTCTCGGTGATGGTGTCCTTATCGGCATTGAGGCTCCAACCATTGCCGCCGCCCAGTTCGACCTTGCTGATGGTCATGTTGGTGGTGGCAATCTTGACATCCAGACCCTTAACCTTGATCAGTTCCTTAACGGCATCGCTCAGGTTGGCATAAGGAACAGTCAGCTCTACCAGGAAGTGGAGGGTGGTGCCCTTCACTACGGCGTAGGGGGTCTTCAGCTCGGCATAGAGCTCGCCGACCTTGCTGGTGTTAGGAGTGACCTCGAGGCCATAAACGGCAATGCCGATTTCCTTATAAACAGGAGCGGTATCGAGGGTGGCCCAACCGGTGGCCAGAGCGGGAACCGCAAAGGCAACGACGAGAGCCAGAGAAAGAACGAGAGCAAACAGTTTCTTCATCTTGTCTAATTTCCTTTCAAAAAATTGTTTTTGTTTGTGCCGGGAATTTCACCCGGCTTGGCCTTGCGGCCTATTTGGGACCTTCCCGTTTGCACAAGTAGATGTTACCATATCATTACGCAGTTGTCAACACCTTTATTACGATTTTGTAATAAATTGTTTCGGGGCGTAATATTTCAACCCGCCCGCCTTACTCCACCTCGTAGCCGGCGTCGGTTATGGCCTTGCGCGCGGCGGCCTCGTCCGCATTGGCAAAGGTGGCCTGCTTGTTGGCAAGGTCAACGGTTATGTCCGTTGCGCCGATTTCTGCAAGGGCTTTCTCCACAGCCCTCTGGCAATGCTGGCACATCATGCCGTTCACTTTAAGCGTAATCATGTTTGTTTCCTCCTTAGAAGTAATGTTGTTATTATTTCCCGCCTGCGCGGCGTCATTCCCGCCGTTCTTCTTTGAAGAATGGGGTTTAAGGTACTTGTGCGTCTTGTTCGGGTCGAAACGGCGCAGCCTGAGCGCATTGGTAACGACCGATACGCTGCTAAGGCTCATTGCCGCCGCAGCTATCATGGGGCTGAGCAGCGGCCCGCCGAAGGCATGCAGCACGCCCGCCGCAACGGGTATGCCCAGCGTATTGTAGCCGAATGCCCAGAACAGGTTTTCCTTTATATTGGTCATTGCCGCGCGGCTGAGCCTTAGCGCCGCCGCAACGCCGCCAAGCTCCCCGCCCATAAGCACTATGTCTGCCGATTCGATTGCCACGTCCGCGCCCGCGCCTATGGCTATGCCCGTATCTGCCTTAACGAGCGCAGGTGCATCGTTCACGCCGTCGCCAACCATGGCAACGGTGTAGCCCATGTTTTGCAGCCGCGCTACCTCGCCCGCCTTATCGCCGGGCAGAACCTCGCTGCGCACTTCGTCTATGCCAACCTTGGCCGCAACGGCCTTGGCCGTGAGCGAATTGTCGCCCGTGAGCATGACAAGCTTCACGTTCATCTCTTTAAGCAGGCGTATGGCCTCCGCGGCGTCCGGCTTTATTGCATCCGCCACGGCGAAAAGCGCCGTCAGCTTGCCGTCCGCTGCCATGTATATTGGCGTTTTGCCATCCGCGCTCAGCGCCGCCGCCCTTTCCTCCAGCGGGTTTGCAATGCCCTGCTCGCGCATAAGCCTTGCGCTGCCCATAGCTATGTGCATGCCGTTAACGGTGCAGTCCACGCCGTGCCCCGCGCTGGCCTTGAAGCCCTCCGCATCCGGCACAGTTATGCTCCGCTGCTCCGCCGCGGCAAGTATAGCCTTGGCAAGGGGATGCTCGCTCTGCTTTTCAGCCGCCGCCGCAAGGGTAAGCGCGGCTGTTTCATCCGCACCGGGCGCGGTTATTATGTCCGTAACCACGGGAGAACCCGTAGTGACGGTTCCGGTTTTGTCCAGCATAACGGCGTTCACCTTGCCCGCCGTCTCCAGCGCCTCCCCGCTTTTTACCAATATGCCAAGCTCCGCTCCGCGCCCGGCAGCAACCATTATCGCCGTGGGCGTTGCAAGGCCCAGCGCGCACGGGCAGGCGATTACAAGCACCGATATGAATACCCTTACCGCCAGCGCAAAGTCACGGGCGAACACGAGCCACAGTATGAATGCCAATATCGCCACGCCGCCGACCGCCGGAACAAAGTACGCCGCAACGGCGTCCGCCATGCGCGCTATGGGAGCCTTTGACCCCTGCGCTTCTTCAACCATATGCACTATGCGCCCAAGCGCCGTGTCCGCGCCCACGCCCGTTGCCGTGAAAAGCACCGCGCCTTCGCCGTTTATGGTGCCGGCGTATACCTTATCGCCAATTTCCTTATCAACGGGCATGCTTTCGCCGGTAAGCATGGCCTCGTTCACGCTTGTGCGGCCGGATACAATGGTGCCGTCCACGCTCACCCGCTCGCCGGGCTTAAGCACCACCGTGTCGCCCATCATAACGTCCTTGGCGCTCAGTTCAACCTCCACGCCGTTGCGCATAACGCGGGCCGTGTCCGGCGCAAGGCTCATCAGCTTTTTTATCGCGTCCCCCGTGCGGCCCTTGGACAGCGTTTCCAGATATTTGCCGAACTGTATCAGCACTATTATCATGCCCGCCGATTCAAAATACAGCGAGTGCATGGCGTGCATATCCCCATTGGCGATTTTTATAACACCGTATATGCTGTAAAGCGTTGCGGCAAGCGTGCTTACGGCAATGAGCGAATCCATGTTGGGGCTTTTGAGCCACAGCGCCTTGAACCCGCTCCTGTAAAACCGCCTGCCGGCGATAAGTATGGGTATTACCAATATCAGCTCCGCCAGCGCATAGTTGAGCGTGTTATATTCCGGGTCTATAAAGCGGGGCAGCGCATGCTCAAGCCCCTTTATCATAGGCGCCATGGCAATATAGAAAAGCGGAATACCGAACACCGCCGCGAATATGAGCCGCCGCTTCATGTCCCGCTTTTCGTTGGCCTTTTTTGCGGCCATCTCGGCCTTGGCCTTCTCCGTCAGGTCGAATGGATTATACCCCGCGTCCTTAACGGCCTTCTTCAGCGCCGCCTCGTCCGTAACATTTTCGTCATATACTATGTTTGCGCGTTCCGCGGCCAGATTAACGCCCGCACTTTCCACGCCCTTTACGCCATTCAGCGCGCGTTCCACCCGCGCGGAGCACGCCGCGCAGCTCATTCCGCCCACGCCCAGTTCAAGCCTTTTCATTCCATCCTCCTTTTTGGCTTAAAAAGCTTATATATGGCATTGTCTGCCTTATTTCGTTTTGTATACAGAATTATAGCGCAACATCATTCCGCATTCAAGCAGTTGAGGGGAATTGGTTTGATTGATTTAACCACCCCCCCTTTCACATTCCCCCTCACCTCTGCATAATATGGAATCAGCCAATAGATGCGGAGGTAAAAAGAACAATGGTAATTGCAAAAAAGGCAGCGATGATACTTGCGGCAGCTATGCTGCTGTGCGCGCTCATGTGCGGCTGCGGCGGCGGCAGCGAACTGCGCCACGTTACGCTCAACGAGGTCACGCGCAGCGTGTTCTATGCGCCGCTGTACTGCGCGGTGTCGCTCGGCTATTTTGAAAAAGAAGGTCTGGACGTGGAAATAGTCACAAGCGGCGGCAGCGACAAGAGCATGACCGCCCTTATATCCGGCGATGCCGAGGTCGCCCTGATGGGGCCCGAAACGGGCATATACGTTGCCAACCAGGGCCTTGATAATCATCCCATGATAGTGGCGCAGATAACCAAGCGCGACGGCTCCTTCCTCGTAGGCCGTGAAGCCGAACCGGACTTCGACTGGGAATCCCTTCGCGGCCGCAGCGTGATAGGCGGCAGGCCCGGTGGCATGCCTTACATGACACTGTGTTACGTTCTCAAGTCCCATGGTCTTGTGCCGGGCGAGGACGTGGAGGTTATAGACAACATACAGTTCCCGCTGATGGGCGGCGCGTTCGAGGGCGGCACGGGGGACTACGTTACTCTGTTTGAGCCCACGGCGAGCGAGTTCGCTTCGTCCGGCAGGGGGCATATAGTGGCCAACGTGGGGCTTGAAAGCGGCGAGGTGCCGTATACAACCATTATGATGAGCAGCAAGACCATTGCCGAGGAGCCGGAATTTGCGCTGAGCTTCGTGCGGGCGATATACAGGGCGCAGCAATGGGTAAAGACCGCGTCAGACGAGGAAGTGGCCCGCGCCATGCAGTCGTTCTTCCCCGATTCTTCGATAGAAACGCTCTCCGCCGTGGCGAACAGCTACCGCGCGACGGACAGTTGGATGTATTCCCCCGCCATGAGCGAGGATGCGTTCACCCGCCTTCAGGACATAATCGAGGCCGCGGGCGAGCTGAGCGCAAGGGTGGAGTTCGGCAGTTTGGTAGACAATTCCTTTGCCGATAAGGTAATGGGCGAATAATAAGCCTTAGCAAATAAAAAAGCGGCATGGCCGGTCATTTGGCCGTGCCGCTTTGTTTTTTATCAGCTCAGTTCAAACATGCCCATATAAAGCTGGTAATACTTGCCCTGCTGCTTTATCAGCTCGTCATGGTTGCCGCGCTCTATTATTTCGCCGTGCTCCAGCACCATTATCGCGTCCGAATTGCGCACGGTGGAAAGCCTGTGCGCTATTACGAACACCGTGCGGTCCTTCATCAGGCTGTCCATGCCCTTCTCAATCAGCGATTCCGTGCGGGTATCTATGCTGGAGGTTGCTTCATCCAGTATCAGCACCGGAGGATCCGCCACCGCCGCGCGGGCTATTGCGATAAGCTGCCGCTGGCCCTGGGACAGGTTCGCGCCGTCCGCAGTAAGCACGGTATCGTAGCCTTCCGGCAGGTGGGAAATGAAGTAATGCGCATTGGCAAGCTTTGCCGCGCTCACTATTTCCTCATCCGTTGCATCAAGCCTGCCGTAGCGTATGTTTTCGCGCACGGTGCCGGTGAAAAGATGCGTATCCTGCAGCACCATGCCCAGAGACCCGCGCAGCGACGCTTTCTTTATCTGCCTTATGGGTATGCCGTCGTATGTTATGCGCCCGCTCTGAATATCGTAGAAGCGGTTTATAAGGTTCGTTATGGTTGTCTTGCCCGCGCCGGTGGAGCCTACAAAGGCTATCTTCTGACCCGGCTTTGCGTAAAGCGAAACGTTTTTCAGCACGTCCACCTTGCCGTCGTAGCTGAAGGTAACATCCTCAAAGCGCACGTCCCCGCGCACGCGGATAAGCTCGCCAGTGGGCTTTTTCCATGCCCAAATCTCTGTACGCTCGCTGCATTCTTCAAGCTCGCCTTTTTCGTTCACGCGGGCGTTTACCATAACTATGTCGCCCTCGTCCTCTTCCGCCTTTTCGTCAAGCAGGGCGAATATCCTCTCCGCGCCCGCAAGCGCGCTGAGCACGTTGTTCGCCTGCTGGCTTATTTCGGCCACGGGCATGGAAAAGCTTCTTGTGTACTGCAAAAACGCGCCCAGCGTGCCAATGTCTATTATTCCGGCAACGCCCAGCAGTCCGCCGCTGGCGGCAATTATTGCATAGGTAACGTGGGACAGGTTGTTCATTATCGGCCCCATTATGCTGGCAAGCGTGCTTGCGGCGGCGGTGTTCCTCCTAAGGGTTTCGTTCAGCTCGTCAAAGCGGCTGTTCACGGCCTGCTCGTGGCAGAATACCTTTACCACCTTCTGCCCTTCTATCATTTCCTCAATATAGCCGTTCACCTTGCCCACGCTGTCCTGCCGTGCCTTGAAGAAGCGGCCGGAGCGGCCCGCTATTGCCTTGGTGATAAGCATCATTATCACCAGCATCAGTATGGCTATGCCCGTAAGTATGGGGTTGAGCACGATCATCATCGTGAATACGCCTACTATTCTTACCGCGCTGCTTATAAAGCTTGGCAAGCCCTGGCTTATCATTTCGCGCATAACATCGGTATCGTTGGTGTATGTGCTCATTATTTCGCCATGCGTGCGCCTGTCAAAATAGCTTATGGGCAGCGTTTGCATCTTGGTGAACATTTCAAGGCGCAGCTTCAAAAGCGTTCCGGTGGATACATTTATCATAAGGCGGTTATACATAAACGTGCCAAGTATGCCCGCCGTGTACACAACCGCCATAACGGTAAGCTGACCTATAAGTCCCGTAAAATCGGGATTGGCGTTGCCTATCCACGGCACTATGTATTCGTTTATTATTGGAACCAGCATATATGTGCCGGCAATGTTTGCGGCAACGCTTGCAAGCAAACCTATCAGCACCAGCACAAGCTGCCCACGGTATGGCTTAAAGTATTTCAGTATGCGTCTGAATGTGCCTTTGGCGTTCTTTGGCTTTGCAAAGCTCTGTTTCCTGGGTCCGGGCATTATTCCTCCACCCCCTTCTGCTGGGAATAGTATACCTCGCGGTATATTTCGCTGCGCTGCATCAGCTCCGCATGCGTACCAACGTCGTCTATCTTGCCTTCGTTCATAATAACTATCCTGTCCGCATCCATAACGCTTGCTATGCGCTGGGCGATTATTATGGTCGTAGTGCTGCTAAGCTCTTCGCTCAGCGCTTTCCTTATGGCCGCATCGGTAGCGGTATCCACCGCGCTTGTTGAATCGTCCAGTATTATTATTTTGGGCTTTGATATCAGCGCGCGGGCTATGCACAGCCTTTGCTTCTGCCCGCCGGATACGTTCACGCCGCCCTGGCCGAGTTCGGTATCGTATCCGTCGGGGAAGCCCTTTATGAACCCGTCCGCCGCGGCCGCGCGGCACGCTTCTTCAATTTCCGCATCGGTCGCATCCGCGTTGCCCCATTTAAGGTTTTCCTTAATGGTGCCGGAGAACAGCACGTTCTTTTGCAGCACCATGGATACGCTGTGCCTAAGCGTTTGTATCTTATAATCCTTCACGTTGTGCCCCGCAACCTTGACCGCGCCGCTTGTCACGTCGTAAAGCCTTGGGATAAGCTGCACCAGCGTGCTCTTCGCGCTGCCCGTGCCGCCTATTATGCCTATCGTCTCGCCCGAGGCTATCTTCAGCTTTATGTGCTCAAGGTTCGGGTTATCGGGGTTGCCGTTGTAGCTGAAGGATACGTCGTCAAACTCTATCGAGCCGTCCGTAACTGCAATGTCCTTGGCGTCGTCATCGTTTATGGAAGGCTTTTCCGCAAGCACTTCGGTTATCCTTGCCATGCTGGCGCGGCTCATAACAAGCATTACCATCATCATGGCAACCATCATAACGGCGCTGAGCACCTGCCCAATATAGCTTATAAAGCTTATAAGGTCGCCCGATTGCAGCCTGCCTTCAACTATCTGCACGCCGCCAAGGTAGCACACGGCTATCATGCAGATATATACCATATACTGCGCCATTGGCATTGCCACAACCAGCAGCTTTTCGGCCTTTACCTGATAATCCTTAACCTCGTTTGCGGAAAACGTGAAGCGTTCGTCCTCGTAATCCCCGCGCACGAATGCCTTGACCACGCGGATAGCCGTCAGGTTCTCCTGCACGTTTGCGTTCATGGCATCGAACTTGGCAAGCATTGCCTTGAACCGCGGGAATGTTTTCGTCATCAGTATGCCAATGACTATCGCCAGTATCGGTAGCGCGAACAGGAACACCAGTGCAAGATTGGGACTTATCCTTACCGCCATCACCGTTGCCGCAATCAGCATGAACGGCGCGCGTATGAACGTGCGCACGGCCATCATGTATGTGTTCTGGATGGTATTCACGTCCGTGGTAAGGCGGGTTATAAGGCTTGCCGTTGAAAAACGGTCCACGTTTGCAAAGGAAAAGCTCTGCACCCGTTCAAACAGCCCGCCGCGCAGGTTCTTCGCAAAGCCGGCGCTGGATACGCTTGCAAACCTTGCGCTCAGCGCGCCAAGGCTAAGCGAAGCTATTGCCATAAGTATCATCATAATACCGCGCTGTATTATAAACGCGGTATCCTTGTTCTCTATGCCTATGTTCACAATGTCCGCCATCATATACGGTATGCTCACTTCCACCAGCACCTCGCCTATTATCGTAAGCGCGGCCAAAATGGATTTGAACCGGTAGCCCTTAGTGTAGGGCCAAATTGTCTTTATCATGCCTTTTCATCATCCTCCAGCCTTCTCAATTCGTTCATCAGCTCGCTCAGCGGCTTGCCCGCGCCTTCCTTATAAAGGTTCGCGGCCATGCGGGAATAAAGCTCGATCAGCTTCTGTTTCTCCTCGTCGCTTATTCCTTCAAACATTTCGCCGTCCAGCCGCCTGAACGCGGCCTTCACCTTTTTGTGGTTTTCCCTGCCCTTTTCGGTCAGTTCAAGCCGGGTGCAGCGCATGTCCTTCTCGTCCGTCGTTTTCACTATAAGCCCCGCGTTTTCCATGCGCCTTACGCTGCATGTTATGCTGGGCGGGCTAACCCCCAGCGATTCCGCCGCTTCCGCCTGCGTGCAGCGCGGGTGCGTTTCAATGTAATCAAGTATCGGCCCCTGCCCGCGGTGCGCATCGGTGCCGCGCAGCATTGTCTGTATGCGCATGCGGCGTATCAGCTCCAGCCTGTGCATGGCGTCCACAACGTTCCTGTCGTCCATTCCTCGCTCTCCCAAAAACTCCATAAATCTCCAAGAAACATACATATTCTTACAAAAAAGGTTAAATAACTAATAATTAACCAATTAATCGACATTTTACCCATAAAACTTCAAGAAAGCAACAGAAACATCAATATTTTACAAAATTGTCCCAATTTCTTATTTTTACCGCCAAAAATTGTGAAATTCTGCTAAATTCTTCCCCTATCGCTGCGGAAAATGCGGTGTTATGCTTTATACACGGAAAGCAATATTTCCCACCGAATAGACATTATAGGAGGTCGCACATGACAAAATTTAAGGTATTGATGGCAGACAGCAACCCGCAGATGCTCAGCATGATGAAGGAATATTTCACCGCACAGGAAAACGTGAGCGTGTTCGACACCGTGACCGACGGCGTAAGCGCGCTGGAAGCGCTGCACAAAACCCGCTACGACGTGCTGATAACCGAGCTTATAATGCCGCGCGCGGATGGGTTTGAAATAATGGAGCGCATTGCGGCGGGGCTGGTGAGCGACGCGCCGGCGGTTATGGTGGTAAGCACCATGCGCAGCGAGGACATGGTGCGCCGCGCGTGCTCGCTGGGCGCAAAGTATTACATGGTCAAGCCTGCCGAGCCGGAGGCGATATACAAGCGCATGCTGGATATGGCGGACGAGCCGCAGAGCGCGTATTCGCAGCTGCTCATGCCCTCCCAGCAGCCCAAGACGCTTGATGAAAAGATAACCTCCGTGTTCCTTGTTATCGGCATCCCGGCGCACATAAAGGGCTATCATTATCTGCGCGAGGCCATACGCATGGTGTATTTCCAGCCGGAGCTTATAAACCGCATCACAAAGGAGCTTTACCCCGGCATAGCCAAGCGGTTTTCCACATCCGCCTCCAAGGTGGAGCGCGCCATACGCCACTCCATAGAGGTCGCCTGGACGCGAGGCAGGATAGAGAACATAAACCAGCTTTTCGGCTATAACATATATTCAAAGAACGATAAGCCCACTAACGGCGAGTTCATAGCCCTTGTGGCGGACAAGCTGATAATGGAAGACGCCCGCGGCAAGGAGCAGGACATCCGCCCGGCGATATAGGCATTGGTTTACCTCCCGATGGATCGCTCCCGTATAAATTCGTGCGGGGGCGATTTTATGCACTCCGTTGTATACGCTGCATAATATTAAGTATTATACCCGCATATGCAACCTCTACACACCCTTTATGCACACTCTCAGCCCCCTAAACAGCCCACCCTGTGGATAACTCTGTGGAAATTGTGGATAACTCCCGGCTGTATATACATAGTATATTCATAATTTGACGTTCGGAGTCGGTTTGGGACGGATTTTCGCAAACCAGCCGCCCACCTATATTTTTGCGTTTGTGTTGATATTGTAAACACGTCCTCGTATAATTATACTGAAGTGAGGTGAATACTATGCCTAAAACCGCAAATATGCACACATGTACAGCGCAAGAAGCAGCCCTTCAGGCGGATGAGCAGTTCCGCTCGGTTGAAGCATCCTCATCCAATGCCATAAACACGCTTGAAATCAAGATTTACGACAAGGTGGACGATAAGCTGCTAAAATTTGCTGTAATTATTTCAAAAACAAATGGTAAATGGATATTTTGTAAGCATAAAGAAAGGGATACCTATGAATTTCCGGGTGGGCATCGGGAAAAAGGTGAATCGATCTTAAGTGCTGCAAAGCGCGAGCTAAGCGAAGAAACCGGTGCAATAGATTTCGCAATTACGCCCATTTGTGCCTACTCAGTCAAGGGATATGCCAAAGTAAACGAAAACGCGGATGAAAAAACTTATGGAATGCTGTATTACGCGGATGTGTATTCTTTCGGAGAGATTCATAGTGAAATAGAAAAGATAATTATTGTAGATAAGTTAGTAGACAACTGGACATATCCTTTGATTCAACCATGTTTGCTGCAAGAAGCAACGAACCGAGGTTTTCTGTAATCCATTGCGCGCCGCGAACTTGACCGCGAGGAACACAGCAGATTGTCCGGCCGTTACCTGATTCAAATGATAAAATACCTCAACTGATTATTACCCGAGAAATAATACTAAAAAAGTGGCCTTTCGGCCACTTTTGCCTTATTGCACACTTCATAAACCAAAAGTCCCCACTCCGTTTATGAAGGTGACACTTTATATTCTCCTAAAATTCGCTCACCTATGACCCTATCTTTGACAGGTTGATAGCATTCACGCTGCCAATAACATTGTTCATAATCATTTGATACTGCAAGCTTGAAAGCTGGGCATTCGCATTACTCAGGAGCGACTTCAGGTCAACAAACTGCATCTCCTGCTTCTTCCGCCAGTCGTATTCATCGTAAGCCTTATACGCCTCGCCCAACGTATGTACTTTTTCAAGTTCAAACTCATGCACCATATAGCGCACTGCGTCAGGATAGCGGTATTCTCCGGATACATAGGTTAACTCCGTAGTATATGTGCGGCAAGCGTCATTATATTGTTCGGTAGCTTGAGCCAATTCTTGCTCTTTAGCTTCCAATAGACCCTTATTTTTGCTATAGTTCACTACCCAAACTATCACCATGGGTATTCCAATCAAAAACGCCAGCGGAATAATGCTCAGCACAATGCCTATAATCAGGTTCTTTTTGTCGTCTATTTTGGCTTTTAGCTGGGAAACCTCGTTTTCCAGCTGCATAAGCTTCTGCACATACGGCCAAACGGAAACAACCGCCATTTCTGCCTTTTTCAGTTTTTCGTAATCCGTAAGGCTTCCAACATGTTCCATACTCTTTTGTCCTCCCAACCAAGAATAATTAGCTTATATACAGTTTAACATAACGGTAGTTTAATTACAAGTATTTTGTATGCTACTTTTCGACGTAAAAGTAAGATTAGTACAGAAAGGAAGTGATTTATACGGTAAACACGCACGAACGTTTGCAAAAGCTTATGGATGAACGGGGCTGGTCCAAGTATCGCCTGTCAAAGGAATGCGGCTTGTCCGAATCCACGCTTGCAAACATTTTCCGCAGGAATGTGGAACCTTCAATAGCAACGCTTGAAGCCATATGCAGCGGCTTCGGCATCACCCTGTCGCAGTTTTTTGCGGATGATACAATGGTTGAACTCTCGCCCGAACTTAAGGAGTTGTTCGATAACTGGGTGGCATTAACGCCGGAGCAAAAGCAGCTTACAATACAAATAATGAAAGCATTCCAATATAAATAAAAGGGAGCAGCGTAACAACTGCTCCCATGTTTTTTCTTCCTCAGCTCACTATATCGCCCTGGTGCGATATCAGCGCCGCGTCATACACGCCTTCAACGCGCATGAACTTTTCAACAAAGCCGGTTTCGTTATCCTTCAGCCTAAGCTCAAGCGTCATCTCTATGCCGTCGCGCTGCACGGTCTTGCTCTTGAGCCGCGGGGACGGAAGCTGCTTGACCATCTGCTTTATCTGGCCGGAGGCGGATTCATCATAATGCAGTATAAGTATATACGGCCGCGTTCCCTTGAATTTGAACGCGCCCATGGCCGCCAGCACCACGCCGATTATTATGGCGGAAATTATGGCTATGTCATAAAACTTGGTGCCTATGGCTATGCCCTCGCCAACGCTCCAGAACATGAACACCGTGTCCATGGGGTCCTTTATGGCCGTGCGGAAGCGGATTATTGAAAGCGCGCCCACCATGCCGAGGCTCAGCGCAAGGCTGTTGTTTATAAGCATAAGCATCAGCGCCGTTACCATTGTAAGCACGATAAGGCTAAGGTTGAAGTTGCGCGAATACATAACGCCGCCAAACGTTTTTTTGTATACAAAGCATATGAAGCCACCCACTACAAGCGCCATCAGCAGCGTAACAATGACCTGAAGCGGGCTCATGCTCAGCGAGAAAATGTCTGCAAAGGTAAAATCGTTCATGTTATCCTCCGTATTTATGTTTTATGCTTGGTTCCTTCGTATTCTTTCTGTTGCCCCGCGGCTACAGTTCAAACTTTCTGCACAGCACATATTTGCTTATGGCGCTCCTTTGGCAGCGATCCAGCTGCAAAAGCGACCTTACATATGTGGACAAAAAGCGGTTGAACTTGACCTCCAGCACCATGTCTCCCCCGTCTATAACCGGGTATGTGGGCAGATTGGCGTCGAACATATCCGTTGCGCGGTACGCCGTGCGTATGTTTTTATCGAACGTTATGCGCACATCCTCCATTGGGAAAACGAACGGTTCGCGCGTGTAGTCAACTATTACGGCGGGCTTTAGCGCGCGCTGCGTAAACTCAAGATACATCCTTTTTGCAAACGGCTCCGGCCTGTTCAGCAGAAAGCCGCGCCTGCCCATCATAAGCTGCTCGTATTCCTTGCGGCCCAAATTGACGGACTGCTTTTTTATGTATCCGTTTGACTTATGCTTGCATTCAAGCTTTATCACGTCGTCCCGCATGTTGTATATGCGTATGCGGAACTTGTCGCGCTCGTCCGTGCCGTCCAGCTTTTCGCGGAAGGCGGAATCGTCCCTGTCGTCAAAGTACAGGCTGCGTATAAAATACTCCCCGCCGCTCTTCTTGGCGAACGCATCCTGCTCCATTGTAAGCGAAAGCTTGCGCTTGAGCAAGGCGTAATCGCCTTCCGTAATATAATATTTCAGCTCGTGACGGAATCCCTTTTCGCCAAGCTGCTTTTTCTCGCTCATCCGAACACCTCCGCCATGTAGCTGTCGCTCAGCCCAAGCACGCTTTTAAGCTGCTTCTTAATCTCATCCGGCCGCTTTTGGGCAAAATCCTTTATGCGCGCTATTTCCCGTTCAAAGCCTTCGTATGTGCCAAGGACCTGGCTGTTTTGCTTAACGCCCATGAACGTTTCGCCGTTGAACTTTTCGCGTTCGCGCGCTATTTCCGGCTGAACGTAGCCGTAAAGCTCGTCCACCAGCGCAATCACCCTGTCCGGTGCGAATGCGGTATTCAGCAGCTCCGCAAATCTGCGCACGAATTTGTCCCTCCATTCGGCGTTATTCAGCAGCGCCTTGAAAAGCCTTCCGCTCGCCGCGTCCAGCCCCGTATCGCCCATCCTTGCTTTAAGGGTCTGATGGTCAACGTTATTGAAGCCCCAGCAGAAATCATAGAATATCCATTTCCATTTGCCGCCCTTGAGCTTATAGCATTGGATATTGTATGTGTCCGTATTGCCGTTGTACACTTCGGCTATCATGTAATCCATAAAGCTGTCCACGTCCATGTTGTCCGTAACGAACTTATAGTTTTCGGCCTTGGAAAGATCGCGCTTGCAGGCTTCGTCATAGAATTCCACCCATTCGGTCACGTCGCCGTAGGTAGTTTGCTTATAGCCCTTGGCAATTATCATGTCCGTAACGTTGTCCGTGCCCTCGTGCTGCGCCACGAAGAAGCGGTTGCGCTTCTCCCTCAGGAAATACACTCCCCAGTATTCGCCGTTCAAATACAGCACGCACGGCCTATACGCCTGGTAAAGGAAGTCCACGTCCGTCCCTTCAAGCAGGCCGGCCGCAAGCTCGTCGCGTATTTTGCTGCGGTTTTGGTCCTGCGCACCCGCGCGCAGCACCAGCGCCTTGTATTCGGTAAAGTCCAAATTGTCAAAGAACTTATAGTGCATGCGGTCTTCGCCGTATTCATCCCGCGCAACTATGTTAAAGCCCTTCTGCGCACGGCCGCGGCCGTAGCTGCCCGCAATGCGTATGCCTATATTCTGGTTGAATACCTGCCGCTTCGTTTCCCCGTCAAACATGGCGAAGTTCGCCGCCCGTTCCCACGCATTCGCATCTGTTCTATCCCTTTTGTAATAATTCGCCGTCAGCAGCATATCGCCATATGGAAGATCGGGGTCAAAATTCTCGCCGTAGGCATATATGCCCGTTTTGCTGTCCCAAAGGTTATCGGGGTCGGTAATCAGCGTAACCACCGGCAGCGCGTGGTTAACGTTATCCGCAGTAAACAGGAATGTGCCGCTTACGGCAGCGTTTGTAATGTAGCCTTCGCGCACGGATATTGCGCGGATAACCGTGTTCTTCTCCGCCGTTATGGGGCCTGTGTATACGGGTGAGGATTCATTGGGCGTTGTGCAGTCCAGCGTATAATGCACCGTTTCGCCTTCCGGCACGTTTATTTCTATCTGTATGGCTTCATCGTATATGCCAGGCGTTTTTGAAAAAACGGGCACCGCCGTGATGCCTTCATAGCCGGTACCATTGGCAGCGCCCACGGTGGGTTGGGTGAAGTATGCAAGCTTGCCCGCCGTGTCCCTGCCGTAGCTTATATCGGGCAGAAAGGAGGCGGACTGTAATTTGTCGCAAATAATGCCGTTCGGGTCGAAAAGGTACACGCTGTCGCCGTCCTTGCTTATGCCGAACGCGCAGCTTAGCTCGCTCCCCTCGACCTGGGCGGATGCGCCCTTACCTTTGGCGTAAACAACTATATGCCCGCCGGCGGGTATGCTTACGTCCCCGAACACATAGCTTTTGGGGTTCTTGGGATTGTTGCTCAAAGCGTACCCCAAAAGAGAGACCGGCTCGCTGCCGGTGTTCTCAAGTTCTATTATGTCGTAATAATTCCCGTCCGGCGCTTTATACGCGGACCGGTTTCTGCCCATTATCTCGCTTATTACTATGTTTCCCTTGGGCAGCGTGGCGCTTGCCATGAATTGGTTATATCCCGCATCATCGTTCGGGTAACCCGGCGTCGGGTGGCTGTTCTGCTGCCATTCGCCCGCGCCGTCAACCGTGCGCGCCATGGATGAATCCGTCTGCTGCAGGCCGTATGAGTAGCTGTCTATTATCGAGCCGTTGCGGGAGGAAAGCACAACGTCCTCCCCATATGCCTTCAGCTTGAACGGCGCATGAAGCTCGCCCGTTTCGCTGAAGCCCTGATTGCCGGAGCAGAATATCAAAAGATAGCTCTTCGCGGCTATAACCGTGCCTTCGGGCAGAACGTATTTGCGCGGCTGGGCAATATTATCGCTTATGCCGCAGCCGGACATATCAACTTCCGCGTCGGTTGCGTTATAAAGCTCTATCCAGTCGCTGTAATTGCCGTATGAATCGGCAACGGTGGTTGCGTTGGAGGCCATAAATTCGTTTATGTATACCCCGCAGTCCTCGCCCGTTTCCATAAGGTAGGCTTCGTATGCCTTAACGCCCTCGTCCGTGTTCGGGTATCCGGGTGAAGGCCGCATCTCACTCCAAAGCCCGTTCTGGCCCAGGGCGTATGTGTTGCCCTTTTCAACGGACTTGGTCATAACGCTGTCTATGGTGCCGCCGGTGGAGTTATACAATATAACGCTTTCGCCCGCGCTGAGCGAAAACGGCGCGTACAGGCCGCCCTCGCGCTCCCCGCCTGCGCACCAGACAACTATGCGTCCGCCCGCTTCAATCCTTGTCCCCTGCGGGAAAACGAACTTTATGCCGCCGGTTATATCGTCGCTCAGGCCGCAGCCGGATATATCCACCGCCTCGGAGGAGGTGTTATACAGCTCTATCCAGTCGTAATACTCCCCGTTCCCATCGGGCACGGAGCCTTTGTTGCTGTTCATTATTTCGCTTATCCTAACCGGGGATTCGGCGCGCGGGTTCTCCTTCCCGCTCAGCGAAACATAGATTATCAGCGCGGCAACGAGCGCAATGCACATCGCCGCAAAAAATATCAGTTTTGAACTTTGTTTCATATTTCCGGTACGGCCGCCGGTATGAATTCAAACATTGCCGCAGCCACCCTTTCAGGTTTTTCCTCGTGCATCAAATGCCCCGCGTTGCGTATCAGCGAATAGCCGCAGTCCCTTATGGCGCTGTGGTAAAGCTCCATGGCCTGGCTGTCCGGCGTGTGCCACTTATCCTCGCCGCCGGTAAGTATAAGTACCGGCACATCCACTTCCCTAAGCCGCGCAACTATGGGTTCATCGTCAAAATATTGCAGCGCGCGCCTTACGCAGCGGCGGCTCACGCTGTCCGCAATGGGCTTATAGTATTCCTGCACAACGTCGGGCGTGATATTGGTCAAATCGAACACCGCATCCCTTAGCAGCTTTTCCACCGCGTTCATGTTATACAGCATGCTGGCTATGAAGCCGAAAAGCGGGCTGTCTATCATCCTTATTGTCAGCGGCATTTCCGGCGTTATCCCGCCCGGGGAAAGCAGCGCCAGCCTGCCCATGCGCTCCGGATGCCTGAGCGCAAAGCTTACGGCATATGCCCCGCCCAGCGAAAACGCCGCAATGTGCGCTGATTCTATGCCCTTCGCGTCCATAAAGCGGGCGATGACCTCGGCATAATCCTCCACGCTGAAGCTGAAATTCTCCGGCCTGTCCGAATAGCCGAAGCCGGGCAGGTCTATGGCTATGACCCTGTATCGTGCGCTGAGCAGATTGAATACGCCGCGCCAGGTATAGAGCGACTGCCCAACTGTATGTATAAGCAGCAGCGGCTCTCCCATGCCGGCCTCCATATAATGTATGCGGCAGCGTTCCTGCTGCATAGTGCCTTGGTTTATATCATGCGTTTCGCCCTCGTTCTCCTCGTCCATAGGATCGTCCGGATCGAAGCTTGCCGCGTCCTCCGCCTCTGCGGGTGCGTCGCTTTCCTTCTTGGGCTTCAGCTTAACGCCTGCTGCGCTGTTTATGCCTATCTCCCCCGGAAGAATTATGTCCACATATTCTCCGCTGTGTTCGGAGTTGATAAACTTCTTTACCTTTAGCGCCAAACTCACAAATACCTCCATCACCGCGCCAAAGCACGGCTCAACATCGATAATCGGTTTATTTTACTATTTTTCCCGCACTATTGCAACCCGTTGCGCCCCCTTTACGCCCAATAGTCACGGATAATTAACAATATCGGCTTTCCCCCGCCGCGCATGCGTTTTATATATAGTCTTTTGCTTATTATTCCATAACAAATATTTTCTCATCGTTTTCTAATGCAAATCTCTAAATTTATGCTTGCATATATTCACATCTGCCTATATACTATTAAAGGTTTTTATCAGTATATAAATTTTTGTTTAGGAGATATAAAGAATGGACATCTTCTCTGTGCTCACCCTGCTTGGCGGCCTTGCCATGTTCCTTTACGGTATGCATACCATGAGCGGCGGGCTTGAAAAGCTTTCCGGCGGCAAGCTGCAGTCAACGCTCCAGCGCATGACGTCAAACACCTTCAAAAGCCTTGCCTTCGGCGCGGGCGTAACAATAGCCATTCAGTCCTCCTCAGCCCTTACGGTAATGCTTGTCGGCCTTGTTAACAGCGGCATACTCAATCTTGAGCAGACCACGGGCATGATAATGGGCAGCAACATAGGCACAACGCTCACCGCTTGGATACTCTCCCTTGCGGGCATAAACAGCAGCAGCGTGCTTTTGAGCATGCTCAAGCCCGAAAACTTCTCCCCTGTTATCGCCCTTGCCGGCGTAATGATGATAATGGTATGCAAAACACAGAAGCGGCGCGACATGGGCGGCGTTATGGTGGGCTTTGCAATACTCATGTTCGGCATGACCATGATGGGCGATGCCGTAGCCCCGCTGAAGGACATTCCGGAGTTCGCAAGCATACTTACTTCCTTTAATAATCCCGTGCTCGGCGTGCTTGTGGGCATGATATTCACAGGCATAATTCAGAGCAGCGCCGCCAGCATGGGCATATTGCAGGCGCTGTCCCTTACGGGCATGATAACATACGGCATGGCTATACCGGTTGTAATGGGCCTTAACATAGGCACCTGCGTAACCGCGCTCATCTCCAGCATAGGCACCAGCAAAAACGCCCGCCGCGTGGCTATAATCCATATTGTGTTCAACATGATAGGCACGCTGCTCGGCCTTGTGGTGTTCTATGGCATAGGCGGCCTGCTCGGCGGCTTTCCCTTCCTTTCCAATTCGGCCGATGCCGCGGGCATAGCGCTGTGCCACAGCGTGTTCAATGCCGCAACAACGTTCGTACTGCTGCCCTTCGGCAGGCAGCTTGTTGCCCTGTCCCGCATAATAATCCCCGTTGGGGAGGATGAAAGGCAGCGCGAAAAGATATTCCTTGATGAAAGGCTGCTCCTCTCCCCCGGCATGGCCGTGCACGAAAGCTTCAACATGGCCTGCGCAATGGCCAGCCTTGCCAAGGATACCGTGCTTGATTCGCTCAGCATAATGCAGAAATACGATGTCAACAAGGCCGAGGCCATAAAAGAAGGCGAAAGCGAGCTGGATACATATGAAGATAAGCTTGGCAGCTTTCTCGTTAAGGCGGCAGCATGCGCGCTGAACGAAAGCGACAGCCGGGATGTTTCCAAACTGCTGCACAGCATAAACGATTTTGAACGCATTGGCGACCATGCGCTGAACATAAAGAACAGCGCGGACGAAATGAAAGGAAAGGCGCTGCATTTCTCCGCCGAGGCGAAGGATGAACTCGGCCTGCTGTTCAGGGCGCTGAACGATGTGCTTTCCCTTTCAATAGATTCGTTTGTGAATAACGATCTTGAAAAGGCCGCGCACGTTGAACCGCTGGAGCAGGTGATAGACGTGCTCATAGGCCAAATAAAGCGCCGCCACATAGAGCGCCTGCAGGCGGGCCGCTGCACGATAGAGCTTGGGTTTATATTGAACGACCTTCTGAACAACTGCGAACGCATAAGCGACCATTGTTCAAATATTGCCGTATGCGTAACGGAAATAGACCGCGGCGAATTCGATACGCATGAATATCTTAACACCGTTAAGAGCGGCAACGATGCCCGGTACAAGGCCGACTTTGCCCGCTACGCAAAGGAATACGAACTGAAGTAATTATAAATACGCAAACGGCGTGGCTTTTTCGGTCACGCCGTTTTACTTTGCTTATTTATGCATCAGATTCGCTTTATTTCGCCGCAAGCGCCAGTATCGCGTCCGCCATTATCTTGGCGTCCTCAATCAGGTGATCTATGCGTATGTTCTCATCCGCCATGTGTATGCAGGCGGGCTCGTCCTCGCGCTCGGTGCCGAAAGCAACGGCGTTGGTAAGATGGCGCGCATAGGTGCCGCCGCCTATCGCCATGGGCTTCGCGTCCGCGTTGAAGCGCGCGTTGTATACGCCTATCAGCTTGCTCACCAGCTCGCTTTCGGGGGACACATAGTATCCGTCGCTCCAGCCATGGTGCGTTTCTATCATGTTCGCCCTGCCGAAGGCATCGCGCAGCTTTTCGGTTATCAGCTCGCCGTTGGCGGTTATGGGCGCGCGTATGTCCATGGTCAGGCGCTTTATGCCAGTTTCGTCCCATTCTATTACGCCAACGTTGGTGGTCAGCCTGCCGGAATCATCTGTGGAGTCTATGCCTATGCTCTCGCCGTGGCAATCGAACTTCAGTATGTCCCAAAGCACCGCAACGGTATCGGCATCCTCCTCGGGCAGGTTCAGCTCGTTCATAAGCTGCACCGCCGCAAGGAAGGCGTTCTTGCCCTGCTCCGGCGTGGACGCATGCGCCGCTATGCCCGTTATCACCACGTTCGCGCCGTTATCCGCCGCGCTTACATTATATGTAAAGTCCGCATTATTAAGCTTTGCCACAGCAGCTTTCACTTCATCCGCGCTTACGGGGACGAAAACTTCCGCCTTGCCGGGTACGGCGTTGGATACCGTGCCTGCCTTTACGCGCACGGAGGAAGCGTATTCCTTGCGATAGGCGCTGTTGTATATCATCTTTTCGGAATTTACCAGCGGATAGCTTGCATCGGGAGAGAAGCACATATCCGGCGCCTTCTCCACCTCATTATAATGATGCAGGCAGCCCATGCCGCATTCTTCGTCGCAGCCCAGTATCAGCCTTACGCGGCGCTTGGTCTCAACTCCGCTTGCCTTTACCGCTGCCAGTCCGAACAGCGCCGCAAACGCGGGGCCCTTATCGTCCATTGTGCCGCGGCCGTACAGGCGGCCGTCGTGAATTTCCGCAGCATAGGGCGGATATGTCCAGCCTTCGCCTTCGGGCACCACGTCAAGATGCGCCAGTATGCCCAGCTGCTCCTCGCCCGTGCCGTAGTCCACCGTGCCGCAGTAGCCGTCAAGGTTCTTCACTTCAAAGCCCATCTCCTTGGCGGTATTCAGCGTGTCCTCCAGGCACTTCGCCGCGCCCTCGCCAAAGGGTGCGCCTTCCCTTGTGCTGCCATCGTCGCGCACAGAGTTTATCCTAACGCACTGCTGAAGCTTCTCCACCAGCTCGTCCTTATGCTCATCTATCCATTTGTCCGTAAAAACGCTCATATCAAAACCTCCCTTGAGTTTTGACATTATTGTACATTTACGCGCCCCGTTTTACAACAGCGGAATTGTGAAACCTGCCCTTATTTTTCGGGTTCAAGCCTGTACCACGCGCTGTAAACGTAAATTGCCGTCTCGTCACCTATTTTGCCAATCTCCGCGCCGACAGCAGGCCAGTTGGCTTCGCCGTCGTTTTGCGGCATGCGCGATAGGTCAACAACCGCCGTAATGTTTCCCAGCACCTCCGCTGCGGCATGGTCGCCGCTCAGCTTTTCGCCGCGCTAAGCATACACCTGCCCATCCCAGCGCACCGAGGGCGGGCATTCGGCGGGCATCGGTATCTTGGCTGCGTTCACAAGCAGTATTCCCACCGCAACCAGCAGCGCGAATATTATAGCCGCCATTATGATAATTATTTTCTTAGTGTGTTTTCTATCCATAGCTGACTTCCTCCTGTTATCGGTTTATTCTCGTTCAAGCTCATGGGATTCTTCGGCCGTTTACAAAGGCAGCTTATCGCAAGCGGCGCTTCCCGGTGCAAGCAACCAATGCATGGCATGGCTTGGCATAATGCGCCTTCCGTCCCTTACAGTTTAAGCATAATTGGTAGCGATATGCCTTGTCAATAAGTCTGAAATTAGTTCACATTTTGTATTAGCTGTATATCCCCGGTTTGACGTATGATGAATGCCTGCGCAATGTGAAATATGGCTCTGCCATGTGAAATCCGCCTTGCGGCGGGTGAACGTAAGAGATTATGAAGATGAGAGAGACGCAGTGCGTCCCCTTGTTTTTGCCAAAAGTTTGTAATGTGCAGAGTAGGGGCCGTCATTGGCGGCCCGCCTAAGCTGTGCAGGAGTTTGTAAAGCGCACCAAAAAGGCTCCCCGGCCGGGGAGCTGGCAAACCGAAGGTTTGACTGAGGGGTTGACGTAAACAAACAGCTGTGAGTTACTATATAATCTTTTTGCGGCAAAATTTGCCGATTCCGTATTCTGCCCCTTCCCGCTCATATTGCGATGGCGCTGCGGAGAAAAATAGTATATAATATAGGTCGGGTTTCGGCGCAATTTGCCGAAACGTGCAAAGCGAGAAAATATATTCATATTGGAGGAATGACAATGGGTGTACAGAGCAGCTTCGGCTTCACGCTGGGCAGGATGGAAAAGGGCAGGCTGAATAAGATTACCGACGTTCCCGGCGTAAGGGTCGGCCACGTTACGCGGCACGAGGGCGGCATAAACACGGGCGTAACCGCAATACTGCCGCATACGGGCGATATGTTCCACGATAAATGCCCCGCCGCGTGCCACGTTATAAACGGCTTCGGCAAAAGCATAGGCCTTGTGCAGGTGAACGAGCTTGGCACCATCGAAACTCCCCTGCTTTTGACCAACACCCTTTCCGTGGGCACGGCGGCTACGGCGCTGGTGAAATATATGCTGGAGCGCAATGAGGATATAGGCTGCGACACGGGTACGGTCAACCCAATGGTATTTGAATGCAACGACGGCCATCTTAACGACATACGCGGCCTGCACGTTACCGAGCAGAACGCGCTTGACGCGCTTGCAAACGCCGCGGACGATTTTGAGGAAGGCGCAGTGGGCGCGGGCAGCGGCATGAGCTGCTATTCGCTCAAGGGCGGCATAGGCTCCGCCAGCCGTGTATTTGAGCTTTACGGCAACAAATACACCGTGGGCGCGCTGCTGCTTACCAACTTCGGCACGCTAAGGGACCTTACCATAGGCGGCGAGCGCGTGGGCGAAAGGCTTTACCAAAAGAAGGAGGCCGAAAAGGCCGCCGCGGAGCAGCAGGACAAGGGCAGCGTTATAATCATAATAGCTACCGACGCCCCCGTATCCGCAAGGCAGCTTCAGCGCGTTGCCCGCCGGGCGCAGAGCGGCATAGCCCGCACCGGCAGCATATCCGGCAACGGCTCGGGCGAAATTGCCCTCGCGTTCACAACGGCCAACCGCATACCGCACTATTCGCCCAAAAAGCCCATCGCCGCGGACGTGCTCTTTGAGGACGATATGGACCTTATGTTCCGCGCGGCGATAGAGTGCGTTGAGGAAAGCGTTATAAGCAGCCTTACCCATGCCGAGCATACCAAAGGCTTCCGCGGGCACGAAAAAGAATGCCTTGCAGAGCTGCTGTAATAAATCTGCATTAAAATCCCAAGGCGTTCCATGCATAAATTGATTGCTAAAGAGCGCCGAAAAGTATACAATATATAAAGGTTTTTCCGTTAAATATTCCATTAACGGAAAAATTTCGCCAAAACACGTTTATTTAGCAGCAAAAGGCAAAAGAAGGAGATACCAATGAACAAAAAGGCCATCATTATCGCTCCCCGCGCGCTGTATGTGTGCGCACCCGCATTCGATGCCGAGCCCGACGACGAAGGCTGGTACGGCCACGTCATCACCTGCACGGAAAAGCTGGACGGCGGCTGGTACAAAATAGTTACCCCTTACCGTTACGAAACCTATGCCCATAAGGACGACATGCTTTTCGATAAGGCGGAAATAGCCCGCCGCGAAGGCGAGGACACCAAGCTGCTGCGCGTTTGGGCGCTGGCCGGCGATGTGCATACCGAGGCCACACATAACGGCAACGTGCTCATAACCCTTTACCGCGGCGCGATAGTTGAAAAAATAGAAGATGAAAACGTGCGCGCGGGCTGGACCCATGTTCGCCTGTACGGCGGCGCGGAAGGCTATATGCGTTCGCTGCAGCTTGGCGCGTATTATGATAAGCCTGCTCTTGGCGAGGAGGAGATGCGGAACGCGGTCGTAAGCCTTGCAAAGCAGTATATGGGCACGCAGTACCGCTGGGGCGGCAAGAGCCCGCTTGGCATAGACTGCTCCGGCCTGGTCGGCAGCTGCTATCTTATGTACGGCGTGGACATGTACCGCAATGCGGACATAAAGGAAGGCTTCTGCGTACACGAAATAGAGCGCAAGGACATGAAGAAGGGCGATATGCTGTTCTTCAAGGGCCATGTTGCAATGTATATTGGCGATGGCAAATATATCCATTCCACCAGCCGCGCAGGCAGCGACGGCGTGGTTATAAACAGCCTTTGCCCCTGCGATCCCGATTACCGTGAGGATCTTGCCAACGGCGTGCTTGCCGTAGGCAGCATTTTTTAGGAGGATATTATTATGAGCATGAACCAGAACGACGACATCCGCTATCTTGACATCGGCTTGCCGGAGGATATTGCACGGCTGAAGGCCGTGGGCGATATTGACAACGCCCTGCGCCTTATCGACATGCACCTTGCCGACCCCAATACCACCGCGCCCCTTGCCGCCTGCATGAGGGTGCAGCGCGAAATAATGCTGCGCCTGCCAAGGAACTATCCTTACACGTTTGAAACTGCCATGGCGTGCATACGCAAGGATATTCCCGATTTTACGGAGGATGAGTTCCACGCGCTTGAGGATATGAACAAAATAGGCTGGATATTCATAAACGGCGAAAGGCGCTATTTCAAGCGCTTCCATCAAACCCTGCTCAAGGTCAACGCCGACTACGCCGCGCGCGCCAACATTAAGGATACCGGCACGAGCCAGGGCGAGGATAAGCCCACCGAGGCCGTAAGCATGCTGGATCGCTCCATGAACATTATGCGTGAGCGCGGCAGCTTCGGCGTACACCTGCGCATACGCGCCTCCATACGCATAAACGACGATGCGTTCGTGCCCGGCAAGGTGGTCAAGGTGCATTTGCCGATACCCGCCAAGTGCATACAGCAGAGCAACATAAAGCTTATTGCCTTTTCGCATGAGCCTAAGCACATCTGCCCCGAGGATGCGCCCATACGCACCGTGTACTTTGAAGAAAAGCTTTATGAGAACACGGAATTCTTCGTTGAATACGAATACGACAATATTGCCCCCTACTGCGATACCTACAAGCTTATCCCCGATGCGGAGCAGCCCAACGATTTCGATACGCAGGAGCAGTCCCCGCACATTGTTTTCACGCCGTATATAAGGGAGCTTGTGAAGGAGCTTGGCGCAGGCTGCGCTAACAACCTTGAAAAGGCCCGCAATTTCTATGATTTTGTTACAACAAGGGTAACGTACTCCTTCATGCCGGAATACTTCTGCCTTGAAAGCATAGCGGAAGGCTGCGCGCGCAACCTGAAGGGAGACTGCGGCGTTCAGGCGCTGCTGTTCATAACGCTGTGCCGCTGCGCGGGCATACCCGCAAAATGGCAGAGCGGCTTCTACTCCGCTCCCGGCGATATCGGCTACCATGACTGGGCGCAGTTCTACATTGCCCCCCACGGCTGGCTGTTTGCAGATCCCTCCTTTGGCGGCAGCGCGCACCGCATCAATAATTCCGCCCGCCGCAAGCACTATTTCGGCAATCTCGATCCGTACAGAATGGTTGCCAACAGCGAATTCCAGCACCCGCTCGACCCCGCGGAAACCTTCTGGCGCCACGACCCCTATGATAACCAGGGCGGCGAGATTGAATACGACGATGCGGCGATATCCGCAAGCAGCGTAACAAAGGGCGAGCAGATCATAGACCTCAGGGAAATTTAAGCCCGATTCATAAACGGAGGATAAATCACGTGACGGACAAGAAACTGCCCTTTAACAAGGCACAGATGGAAAAGATAATCGAAAAGTTCCCGACTCCTTTCCATATTTATGACGAGAAGGACATTCGCCACCGCGCCCGCGCGCTGCGCCAGGCCTTCAGCTGGAACGAAGGATACAAGGAATACTATGCCGTTAAGGCCTGCCCCAACCCCATTATAATGAGCATACTCCGCGACGAAGGCTGCGGCATGGACTGCTCAAGCTATGCCGAGCTTATGCTTTGCGAAGCGATAGGCGTCGTTGGCGACGGAATAATGTTCTCCTCCAACGATACGCCGGCGGAGGATTTTGAATATGCGCGCAGGCTTAACGCCACCATAAATTTGGACGATATTACGCATATAGACTTCCTTAAGGAGCACGGCGGCATACCCGAAACCATATCCTGCCGCTTCAATCCCGGCGGCGAGTTCCGCATCGGCACCGCCATAATGGGCAACCCTGCGGACGCGAAATACGGCTTCACCCGCGAACAGCTTACCGAAGGCTTTAAGCAGCTCAAGGCGCTGGGCGTAAAGCATTTTGGCCTGCACTCCTTCCTTTCCTCCTGCAATACGGATAACATGTATTATCCCACGCTTGCAAAGCTCCTCTTTACCGTTGCAAAGGAACTGCACGAGGAAGTTGGCGTTGAAATAGCGTTCATCAACCTCTCCGGCGGCATAGGCATACCCTATAAGCCCGAGGATACCGCAACGGACATAGCGTTCGTGGGCGAAAAGGTGCACGAGGTTTACGACGAAGTGTTCGGCGGCACGGATATGCATCCCAAAATATTCACCGAGCTTGGCCGCTACATGACCGGCCCCGCGGGCTACCTTGTTACCACGGTTATACACCACAAGGATACCCACAAGCACTTTATAGGCACGGACGCCTGCGCCGCGAATCTGCTGCGCCCGGCAATGTACGGCGCGTATCATCACGTTACGGTGCTGGGCAAGGAAAACGCCCCGCATGACCACGTTTATGATATTACCGGCTCCCTTTGCGAAAGCAACGACCGCTTTGCAATAGATCGTCCCCTGCCCGAAATAAACGAAGGCGACATACTGGTTATTCACGATACCGGCGCGCACGGCTTCTCCATGGGCTATAACTACAACGGCAAGCTTAAAAGCGCGGAGGTGCTGCTGAAGGAGGACGGAAGCACTCAGCTTATACGCCGCGCAGAAACCAACAAGGATTATTTTGCCACGTTCGATTTTCTTGACATGCCCAGGCTGAAGGAGGAAAGATAACCATGAATAGACCCAATAAACTGCATCTTGGCCAGTTCCCCACCCCCGTGCACAGGCTTGACAACATGAGCCGCGTGCTTGGCCGCAATATATATATCAAGCGCGACGATATGACCGGCGTAAGCACCGGCGGCAACAAGGTGCGCAAGCTTGAATATCTGCTTTATGATGCAAAGGAAAAGGGCGCGGACTACGTGCTGACCACCGGCGGGGCGCAGAGCAACCACGCCATGCTTACCGCGGCATGCTGCAACAAAATAGGCATAAAGGCGATACTTGTGCTAAAGCAGCGCGGCGTGCAGGGAAGAGTTGGCAATCTGCTTATAAACGAACTGCTGGGCGCGGACGTGCGCTTTGTCGATACGGACAGCTACGACGACGTATATAAGGAAATGGACCGCATTGCGGACGAGCTGCGCGCAGCGGGGCATAATCCTTACCTTGTGCCGGTTGGCGGCAGCGTGCCGCTCGGCACGGTTGGCTACGTCGACTGCGCGCGCGAAATTTTTGCCGAAGCCCTTGAGCAGGACATAAAGATAAACCACATAGTTTCAACCGCGGGCAGCGGCGGAACGCTTGCGGGACTGGTGCTTGGCGCAATGCTTTACGGCGACGGCTGCAAGGTGACCGGCGTTGCCGTGTGCGACGATCCGTTTGAAGAAATAACGGCGGAGCTTGTTAACGGCGCGGCGGAAATACTAGGCGCGGACGTGCACGTTGAGCCGAAGGATATAGACATTCTCCGCTACTACGGCGCGGGCTATGCGCAGCCTTCCAAGGAAGGGCTTGAGGCCATAACGCTCATGGCGCAGCAGGAAGGGCTTATACTTGACCCCGTATACACGGGTAAGGCATTCGCCGGACTTATGCACCTTATCCGCACGGGCAAAATAGGCGAAAACGAAACGGTGCTGTTCCTTCACAGCGGCGGCACGGCGTCCCTTTTCGCAGTTGACCCCAAGGACGTTAAATAAGGGAGAACCATGGAACAGACGCAACATAAAAAGATCGGCATAATAGGCGGCATGGGCCCGCTTGCCACGGCCGATCTGTTTGAAAAAATAACGCACCTTACAAAGGCAGACGCGGATTCAAAGCATATCCACGTTATAATAGACTCCGATACCAGCATACCCGACCGCACGGCGGCAATACTGGGACTGGGGCCGGATCCTACGGACGAGCTGAAGGCGGCGGCGAAGCGGCTTGAGAACGCGGGCGCTGACATATTGCTTATGCCCTGCAACACGGCGCACTATTTTTACCCAGCAATACAGGCGTCCACCAAATGCCCCATACTGCACATGCTGCGCCTTACCGCGGAGGAGATAAAGAGCCGCGGGCATATAAAGGTGGCCCTGCTTGCGACCGACGGCACGGTGAAAACCGGCATATACGCAAAGCTGTTTGAAGAATACGGCATAGATTATATGCTGCCGGAGCCGGAGGAGCAGAAGCTTGTTATGAGCATGATTTACGACGGCATAAAGGCGGACAACGAGCAGTATTTCGACACGGAGCCGATAAAGGCGGCGCTTCGCGCCATGCAGCAGCGCGGCGCGGACGCATTCGTGCTGGGCTGCACGGAGCTGCCCATAGCCTTCGATGATTTTGAGCTGGACTTCCCCACGGTCGATCCCACGCGCGTGCTTGCCAAGAACGCCGTACTCGCCGCCGGATACGAGCTGAAAACGAAGTAAGGTAAACGAATAAAGACGCAAAAAGGAACGATGTAGGTCGTTCCTTTTTTATTTATTGCAACCCCTCAGTCTCACTTCGTTCGACATCTCCCCGTGTGGGGAGCCTTTTGGTGCGCCGCACAAACTCTCACATTAAGCCTGCCCTGAAAGGGGAGGTGGATGCGAGCAAAGCGAGCAGACGGAGGGGTTGAACCGGGGCTGCGCATGTTTACGTCAACCCCTCAGTCAATCCGCCTCACGGCGTATTGCCAGCTCCCCGGCCGGGGAGCCTTTTGGTGCGCCTTACAACCTCACCCGTTCACACGCCTTTGGCGTATTTCACATGGCGAAGCCATATTTCACTGCGCATCAGCGCAATTTCACCCTGCGCAAGCAGGATTTCACTGCGGACGAAAGTCCGCTTTACCCCATCCCCACCACCTCCGCGCCGATATTTTCTATAAACGCGCGGTCATGCTCTGCTATCAGCATGGTGGGGCGGTTCTTCTTTATCAGCTCCTCAAGCTGTATGCGGCTTAGCAGGTCTATGTAGTTGAGCGGCTCATCCCATATGAAAACATGCGCGCCTTGGCACAGGCTTGCCGCAAGCAGCACCTTTTTGCGCTGGCCTGCGGAATAGCTCTGCATGTCCTTTTCAAACTGCACGCGCGGGAAGTCCATCTTTCGCAATATGGTCAAAAACAGGCTGATGTCCGCGCCCATGCGCCTTGCGTAGTCCGCCGCCATGCCGCGAAGGAAGGACGTGTCCTGCGGCACATAGGAGGCCGTGACGCCGCTTGGCAGCTTCAGAAGCCCCGTGTACGGCACATCCGCCGCGCCGTGCATATCGCAGCCGGCAAGCCTTGCCGCAGCCTTTATTATGCTTGATTTGCCGCAGCCGTTGCGCCCCGCAAGGGCTATTATATCCCCGCTTTTCAGCTCAAAGGACAGGTTAGCGAATATCTGCCGCTCTCCGTAGCTCAGGCTCAGCTCCCGCGCCTCAATTATGCGCTGCGCCTGCGTGCCGAGTGTGTGTATTTTCAGTTCCTCGCTGCGCTCTATGTTCCTGAGCAGCGCTTTCTTTTCCTCTATGGCGCTCTGCTGCCGCCGCTCTATGTTTTTGCGCCGCTGCTGCATTTTGCGCGATTGCTCGCCTATGTATGCCCTGCCGCCCTTTATGTATTTGTCGCGGTCGGGAATATCGCCTATCTTTTCGCCCTCAACCCTGTCCGCCCATGCCGCGGTGCGCCGCGCGGCCTCCGAAAGGCGGCGTATGTCGCCCATAAGCCTTTCGTTTTCGCCCTGCTCGTAGGCGTCCTGCCGCCGCTTATTCTCCCACCATTGGGAAAAATTGCCCTTTGTAACGGTTATGTCCGCGCGGTTGATGGAAAGTATATGGTCAACGCAGCCGTCAAGGAACGCGCGGTCGTGGCTGACCAAAATGAAGCCCTTCTTCCCGTTCAGATACTCCGCCACCTGCGCGCGCCCCTCCGCGTCAAGATGGTTTGTCGGCTCGTCTATAAGCAGGAAGCGGTTGCGCCTTAGGAACATTCCGGCAAGCATAAGCTTCGTCCGCTCGCCGTGGCTGAGCGTATTAAAAGGGCGGTACAGCGCGCCCGCGTCCACGCTCAGGCGGTTTATTTCGCGCAGTATCTCCCATTCCTCGGCATCGGGGCAAACGGAGGCTATGCAGTCCGCTGCAAGGGCGTCCGGCTCAGCTACGTCAAAGGGAAAATAATCGAATTCCACGCTTGAAGCTATGCTTCCGCGGTAATCGTATTCCCCCATAAGCAGCTTCAAAAACGTGGTCTTGCCGCGCCCGTTGCGCCCAACGAACCCCAGCTTCCAATCCGTATCTATTGCAAAGGAAACGTTTTCAAATATATTGTCGTAGCTGCCCTCATAGCAGAACGTTAATGAGCTTACGGTAATTTGAGACATAAAAATCCTCCTTCCTTCGGCCGAAAATCAGCCTTGGCGGGAGGGTGCGGCGGAGCAGGGCGGCCCGTGGGATATAAAAATACCCCAAGGCCGAACGAAGCATACGCAAGGATTTCCGCAAAAAAGAACGCACCCACCCGCGCCGCCGGTTTTAAGCCGAACGGCAAACGGTTTAATCAATACGCTTTTATAATGCGAAAATCAGTTGCGCATCCCTTCATCTCCTTCGGGTTATATTGGTTTTATTGTAAGTTAAGTTTAGCCGCCTGTCAAGCGTGGGGAAGCTTTGTAACGCTTATCCATTCGCTGCCGGGGGTGAATGCGGCAAGCTCGTCGCAGGTAAGCTCAATTGCGCTGTTGCCGCTGCCGCAGGCGGGGAAAACGGTTTTGAACCGCCTGAGCGACTCATCAAGATATACCTTCACGCCTTCCGGCAGCGCAAACGGGCAAACTCCGCCCACGGCGTGGCCCGTCATGGCAAGCGCCTCATCCGCGGTGAGCATCTTTGCCTTGAAGCCGAAGGTAGCCTTAAAGCGGGCGTTATCCACCTTCACGTCCCCTGCCATAACTATTATCATGCAGCCTTCGCCCATGTGGAAAGAGAGGGACTTGGCTATGCGCGCGCCTTCAACGCCCAGCGCCTGCGCCGCCAGCTCCACCGTTGCGCTTGAATGGTCAAGCTCCATTACCCTGCCCGCCGCGCCGAAGCGGGCAAGGTATTCCTTTACTTTTGCTATTGATGACATATTATGCCTCAGTCCACGTCGTAGAACACTTCCTTGGGCCTTTCGTCCAGCTGGAAGGGGTTGCGCATAATGCTCTTGAGAGTCTTAAACGCGGTGGAATAATAAAATCCGTCGCAGATGCGCTCATCGGTAACAGCGGTGTAGCTTATGAAGCGCTTCTCGGCTATCTGCCCGTCGGGCTGTATCTCAAGCTTTCTCTGCTTGGGGCCGAAGGAGAGGAACACAGGCACGTTGCCGAAATCATACAGATGATGGAATATAGGCGGTATGCCCAGCGACCCCATGCTGGTTATGAACATGCTGCCATGGAAGGGACTTAGATCGGTAAGCTTTTTGGGCAGCAAACCGAAATAGTCCAGCAGTTTAAGGAACCACACGGCGAATTTGAGGAACAGGCCGGGAATGTGGCTCAGTATTCTTGCGGTATTGTCCATGCTTGAATCCGATTCGCTGCGGGCAAACTCTATCTCCTTCCGGAAAAGGTTATATATATCGGTAGCGGTAGCCTCGCGCTCTGGGCGGATCTTTATTACGGTTTCTGAAGATTCCTTCTTCATTTCAAGCTTAACTGTCAGGTTTATTTCAATATTGTTACGCGCATAAATCTTCTGCCCCGATATAAAGCGGTTTACCGCCGGCCTTTGGGACAGCGCGCGCACATATGCCGCCACCAGCACATGCATTATGCCGAACCCTGCAAGGCCCTCGTCCCTGCGCTTATGGCGGATGTAGCGCTCTATTTCATCGATATCAACGTTATCCACAAAAAAGTTGGATGCACCGTTCCTGTTTACCATTATGTAGCTGGACACCCTGTACAGCGGATCGAGCGAGCGCAGCAGCCGCCCGTCCTTCCTGTCGCCAAAGCGCCGCTTCCTGTTTTCTGCCATGATTAAAACAACCTCTATAATATAAATAATTTCGCGGCGTTTCCGCCACTTTGCATTATAAGTTCCCCCGCGCCGTGTGTCAACGATTCGGGGAAAATTGAGGGGGCAAGCTGCGACCGAGGGGTTTAAACAAACAAAGAGGGGTACGGCACTGTACGCCGTGTTTGCACTGTACCAAAAGGCACCCTCATTGAGAGAGTGAAATTCAAAGTGAAATCCCGTGTGAAATTTCGTGTGAAATCGTTTTGCAGGATTTTGCGGGCATAGCAAACCCAAAATAAGCAAAAAGCCCAGAAACTCTGGACTTTTTTATTTGGTGGAGATAAGGGGACTCGTCCGGCGGCACTGGGCCAGTGCCGCCGCCAGCCCGGGGAACTAAAAAACCATTCACCGGATGGTTTTTTGCCTCGCTTTGCTCGGCCGTTCCCTTCTCGTCCCCTTCTCTCTTCATACAAACAAAAAAGCCCATGACTGCGCATGGACTTTTTTATTTGGTGGAGATAAGGGGACTCGAACCCCTGGCCTCAGCATTGCGAACGCCGCGCTATACCAACTTAGCTATATCCCCACGGCACAAAATATTCTACAACATATCCGCGCGAAATGCAAGAGTTTTGTTTTGGCTTGATGGGACAAATTTTGCGGCGGGGCAAAAAAATTTGTTGTTCCCTATTGACTTTCGCCCGCCAAACAAGTATACTATCCCTTGTCCGTTGCGGCGGACGCAACTGAATACGGCGGCGTAGCTCAGTTGGCTAGAGCATTCGGTTCATACCCGGAGTGTCATTGGTTCGAGTCCAATCGCCGCTACCACATAAAGCACTCAGCATCGGCTGGGTGCTTTTTTACTGCACCTTACTTCATTACCTTGCGTTTTGTAGGCATTACTTTTTATTTATCGGCACAATCAATAATACTTTCTCTTAATCAATAAGTCCAATTTGACTAAACCAACGCCGCCAATATAATTAAAATGTTTGATTACGATAGAAGGGGGCGTGGGCTATAAATGCCTGAGAGCAAGGTTAAAAGCGAGCGGAACGCGGATGTTGCGCTGCTCAGCGGCCTGACCCGCCGCCAGCTTAAAGAGCTGGAAGAAAAAGAGAAAACTCCCGCGCAGAAAACCGTGGAGGCAATAATAATGATACTGCCGCTGCTGTGCGGGTGCATAGCGATGGCGGAATACGTGATACTGCCGAACAACAGCCGCAATTCAAAGCCCTGGAGCTACGTTTGGGTGCTTGGCGCGGCCATGTGCATCTATCTTGTGTGCTTCATAGTGTCCCTCATAAGGCGGGCGCGGGGCGAAAAGCAGCTCTATGAAAGGCTGCGCTACAGGGCGCCGCGCTATGCCGCGCTGTTCATATTTTTAGCCGTATATGATTACCTTACGCTGAAAACCGGCACGCTTACGCAGCCGTTCGTGCCCTGCATGAACTATATAATCAACGCATTCCTCGTTGACTATAAAATGCTTGCGGACTGCATGCTCAATACATTGAAGCTGCTTTTCATAGGCTATTCCATAGGCGTTACGCTGGGGCTTATAACCGGCATAGCCTGCGGATATTCCAAAAAGGCGCGCTATTGGCTGGATCCAATAATCAAGTTCTTGGGGCCTATCCCCACCTCCACATGGATACCTATCATAATGGTAGTTGCAACGTCCCTTTTCGGTGGGGCGGTGTTCATAATAGCCCTCGGTTCATGGTTCGCGGTAACGGTGGCCTCGCTCACGGGCATTTCAAACGTGGGCAAGGAATATTTCGAGGCCGCGCGCACGCTGGGCGCAACGAACAGGCAGCTTGTGCTGCACGTTGCCATTCCCCACGCAATGCCCTCCATTTTGCAGGGCTGCACGCAGGCCATGAGCTCATCCTGCGTGGCCATAATGATTGCCGAGATGCTGGGCGTAAAGTCCGGCCTTGGCTGGTACATGACGTGGCAGACCGGCTGGGCCAGCTATGATAAGTCCTTTGCGGCGCTGTTCGTAATATGCTTCATATTCACGCTGGTAACAAACGGGCTTGAAAGGATAAAGCGCTATCTTCTCAGGTGGCAGAACGGAGCCGAAAAATGAGCGACGATAAAAAGAAGGTTTGCCTTAAGCTTGAAAACGTAAGCAAGGTTTTTGCAAAGGTTGAAAGCGACGGCGTGACCCACGCCCTGCAGGACGTGAGCACGGAAATGCAAAGCGGGGAGTTCGTGTCCCTGGTCGGCCCGTCCGGCTGCGGAAAATCCACAATACTGCGCCTTGTTGCGGGGCTTATAACGCCAACGCTCGGCCGCGTTACCGTTGACGGCAAAGAGGTGGATGGCCCGAGCCCGGAGCGCGGACTGGTTTTCCAGAACCCAACGCTTTTCCCCTGGCTCACCGTTGAAAAGAACATATCCTTCAGCCTTGATATGCAGGGCGCAGCCGATGGCAAGGCCGAAAAGGTAAAGCATATGCTTGAAATAACCGGCCTTGAAAAGTTCCGCAACGACTATCCTGCCCAGCTTTCCGGCGGCATGGCGCAGCGCGTGGCGCTGGTGCGCACGCTTATAAACGAACCGGAGATACTGCTGCTGGACGAGCCTTTGGGCGCGCTTGACGCATTCACCCGCATGAATATGCAGGATGAGATACTCAATATTTGGACGCAGCGCAGGCAGCTTGCCCTTATGGTTACGCACAGCATTGACGAGGCCGTTTACATGGGCACAAGGGTGCTGGTTATGGAGGCCAACCCCGGGCGCATAGTGGCGGACATAAAGATAAGCGAGGATTTCCCGCGGGACAGAAGCTCCGCAAGCTTTGTAGAATACCGCAACGAAATACTCAACAAGCTGCATTACGGCGGCAAAAACGCCTAATTTACGGTTTATACGGCAAGGAATGCCTATAAATAAAAAACTTTTCGCAAGGAGAAGAAAAACAATGAAGAAGATTGTTGCTCTTATGCTCGTGCTTGTAATGGCGCTGTCCGTATGCGCCTGTGCGGGCGTGGAGACCAACGGCGACAATACCGTTGCAAACACCGACGACAGCAGCAAGCAGTCCGAAGTTATCAAGGATTCCAACAACGACGGCCAGATAGAGGTAGGCACCGTTGACGACGTTGAGGTCAACGAAGCTGACGAGCATCTAGATGCCGCCGAGGCCTCCGCCTCCGGCAAGTGGGAAGCCCTGTTCGTTCCCCTTAACATCGAAGGCCGCGCCATAGACATGGCCAACTTCGACCTGACCCCCACTCCCGAAGAGCTGGAAGCCATGAAGAACGAGCCCGCCTACGGCCGCACCATAAAGTATTTCATGAGCGACGGCTGCACCTCCGGCCCCACCATGGCCGATCACCTTGGTTACTATGCGGAAGCCGGCCTGACCGCCGAGGGCGTGAAGGGCAGCAGCGATGTTGAAGCGCTGGGCACCAATCAGGTTGACGTTGCCACCGGCATGATGGCCAAGATGCTTGTTCCCATCACCAACGGCGTTGATATAACCTTCACCGGCGGCGCGCACATAGGCTGCAAGTCCCTCTATGTTCTTGCGGACAGCGAATACGCCACCACTGCCGACCTTAAGGGGAAGAAGATCTCCGTCCCCAACGGCATCGGGAAGTCCGACTACAACATAACCGCCCTGCTCCTTGATGCGGACGGAATCAATTACAGCACCGATGTTGAGCTGGTTCAGGTTTCCGCGGACGCCTGCGTTACCGCAATGGAAAACGGCGAAATAGCCGCAGCCCTGCTGAGCGACACCTTTGCCTATGCCATGGTTAAGGACGGCAAGCTCAAGTGCATCCGTTCCCAGCTTGATACCGACTTTGCCGACCGCGTATGCTGCGTTATGGCAATGAACGGCACCTTCGTAAAGGAAAACCCCACCATCGCCAAGAAGGTGGCCCAGGCCGTGCAGAAGGCGCACAGCTACATGCGCGACAACCCCGAAGAAGCCACCAAGGTACTGATGGACATGGGTTGGAACGGCGGCAACTACGAGATGAACATAATGATAAACAATTCCCTCCAGTTCGGCCTTTCCGATGAGTTCACCGGCAACACCCTCAAGGACTTCATCGAACGCTATATCCGCCTTGGCCTCATCACCTCCATGGACAACGCGGACGAGGTGCTTGACCTTGCATGGACTCCGGTTCTGTAAGGCGATAAACCGAAACGCAAAGCGGGCGCGGTGGAAACATCGCCCCGCTTTTTGCTATTGACACCGCCCTTATGCGGTATTATCATCAAACCGAGAACATACAAAGGAGATAAAAACTTATGCTTAAATGCGCCGAATGCCCGCACCACGGCTGCCAGGTGCACGATGTTTCAAACGCGATGATATGCTGCCCCACCAAGAACGGCGAGATACAGCAGCAGGCGAGCGAGCTTTATAAGGACCCGGAAAACTACACGCTGGCGCACAACGCGGCCGTGGTTGAGGCGGAAGGCTACGGCAGGCTTTGCCGCATGGAGGAGATTATGCTCTTCGCCAGGAAGTGCGGCTATAACAGGATAGGTCTTATATTCTGCGTTGGTCTTTCGGATGAGGCGCGCGAGGTGAGCAAGATTTTGACCCACAATGGGTTTGACGTTGTTTCCGCCGTGTGCAAAAACGGCTCCGACCCAAAATCCTCCGTCGGCCTGAAGGACGAGGAGACGCTTTCCGGCTGCGCGGACGAGGTGATGTGCAACCCGATAGGTCAGGCGCTGCTTATGAACAGCGAGCATACGGACATGAACATAATACTTGGCCTGTGTGTTGGGCACGACAGCCTTGTTATGAAATACGTTGAAGCGCCCACCACCGTGCTTGCGGTTAAGGACAGGGTTATGGGACACAATCCGCTTGCGGCGATATACGTTGCGGAAAGCTACTATAAAAAGCGCTTCTTCGCCAAGAAGAAAAAATAATTTACGCCAAGCTAAAAGGGACACGGCTGCTCCGCGGGCGGCTGCGTCCCTTTTTTGTGTGCCTACGCAAAGGAATGTTTTTCTTAGGCCTTCTTACCCTTTCCAAAAACGCCCCGATTTTCAGCACCTCCACAGCCTGCATATTATCAGCCGTTATAATTTCGACCCGCCGCCTTACGGACGGCATACGTTCCCCTGCCCCCGCCCGTATTATGAAGCCTATTTAACGGGCGTTCCTATGCGCTTATCCAATCTCCATTGCGGCGGCGCACCGTCATCGGCATAGTATTCGTCCATTGCCGTAATTTTACCGTCCTTTGTTTGAATAAACGAGGTTGCGTGATAATATGCGCTCCTGTCCTTTGGATATATAAGCGTGACCGTGATTATAAGGTCGTTCACGGTTTCCACCCTTTCAACCTCCCCTTCCCACTCCCCGGGATATTCGCAATTTGCGATTATAAATTCATCCACGGTGAAGCGTTCGTTGGTGCAATGCCAATTCACATACGCATCGGCATGGAAGTATTTTCTTATCTCGCCCTCATTCTGGGCAAGAACCGCCCTCCAAAACTGCTTTATGTCCAATGTTTTCCCCATGGCTGCCCCTCCTGCGCACGAATGAGATTCTTAATTATTATACCACACGACACGCTAACGGCTCTACCGCTTTTGCGGATACGGAAAAGACCGCCGGCCCTTGCTGATTGGGTCGGCGGTCGTTGTGTTAGTGCGCAGCTCGCGCTTATGTATCCTTGCTCCTGTCCACATAGGTGGTATGCAGCAGCTCGTGCGCAATATGCGAATTGGGCTCGCCAAGGAACTCGGCATAAAGCTTCTGCACCGCTGGGTTCTTATGGCTCTTGCGTATGGCCATGGATTCATCCTCGCTGTATGTTGCGGCGGCACGCGCGGCACGCGGGTCAACATAGTAGCGCGTCCTTGCATCCACTATCGGCTGACCGCCGCCGGTAACGCAGCCGCCCGGGCAGCCCATCACCTCTATGAAATGATATGTCTTTTCGCCCGCGCGTATGGCGTTGAGCAGCTTTGCGGCGTTTGCCGTGCCGTGAACTATGGCAACGTTTATATCCGTGCCGTTAACGCTCACGGTGGCCTCCTTTATGCCCTCAAGCCCGCGCACATCGCCGTATTCAAGCCGCGGCATATCCTCCCCCGTCAGCACGTCCACAACCGTGCGCAGCGCCGCCTCCATAACGCCGCCCGTCACGCCGAATATAACGCCCGCGCCCGAGGATTCGCCCAGCATATCGTCGAATTCCTCATCCGGCAGATGCACAAAGTCCAGCCCCGCCTGGCGTATCATGCGGGCAAGCTCCCGCGTGGTAAGGTTGGCGTCCACGTCGCGGTAGCCGTCCCGCCCGAACTCCGGCCGCGCAATTTCAAATTTCTTAGCCGTGCAGGGCATTACGCTCACAACGTAAATGTCGCGCGGGTCAAGGTCGTTCTGCTTGGCAAAGTATGTTTTTGTTACCGCGCCCTGCATCTGGTTCGGGCTTTTGCAGGTGGAAAGATTGGGTATAAAGTCCGGATAGAAATACTCGCAATATTTTATCCAGCCCGGGCTGCAGCTTGTTATCATGGGCAGCACGCCGCCGTTGTTTATTCTGTTGAGCAGCTCCGTACCTTCCTCCATTATGGTAAGATCCGCCGCGAAGTCCACGTCAAATACCTTATCCGCGCCAAGGCGGCGTATTGCGGCCACCATTTTGCCGGTGCAGCGCGTGCCTATGGGCAGGCCGAATTCCTCGCCTATGGCAACGCGAACAGCGGGAGCCGTCTGGAACACAACGTATTTATCGGGATCGTTCAGCGCGGCCCATACTTCCTTTGTGGCGTCCTTTTCTGTAAGCGCGCCCGTGGGGCAGGCGGCTATGCACTGGCCGCAGTTGATGCAGGCCACGTCGTTAAGGCTCTTGCCGAATTCGGAGCCTATCTGCGTCTTAAAGCCGCGGTTCTGCATACCTATGGCAAACACGCCCTGCGTTTTGGCGCAGGCGGCCACGCAGCGGCGGCACAGTATGCATTTATTGTTGTCCCTTACTATGCTGGGGCTTAGTTCATCAATGGTTTTAACTATGCGCTCGCCCGGGAACTCGATATTCTCTATGCCCATTTCATTGGCAAGGGATTGCAGTTCGCAGGTCTGATTGCGCTTGCAGGTGAGACAGGAGCGGTCGTGATCGCTCAAAATAAGCTCCAGCACAGCGCGGCGCGCCTCCAGCACCTTGGGCGTGGAGGTCTTTATTTCAAGCCCCTCGCTCACGGGCAGCACGCAGCTTGCCTGAAGCTTGCCGGTTTTTGCGTCCTCAACAAGGCACATGCGGCACGCGCCTATATTGTTGATGTCCTTCAGATTGCAAAGCGTGGGTATCTTTATTCCCTGCGCCATGCATGCTTCAAGCACGGTTGCATTCGGCTCCGCCTGGACTGTTCTTCCGTCGATTTTGAGTGTTACCATCTTTCAAAACCCTTTCTGTTTTTTTCTGTATGCTTTTTTCATACGTTGGGGTTCAATGTGCGATATCATTACGCACATTATAACCATAACATAAATGATATGCTTAGTCAATCGGAAATGACAGAAAGATGACGAAGGTTGGTGGGGAGCGTTTTGGTCAGTGCAAGTTCGACACAATAAGCCTGCCCTGAAAGGGGAGGTGGATGCGAGTGTAACGAGCAGACGGAGGGGTTGCATCGTGGCTGCTCTTGTTTACGTCAACCCCTCAGTCACGGCTTACGCCGTGCCAGTTCCCCGTAAAGGGGAGCCTTTTGGGGTGGTACTATGTGCCAAGATATACGAGTTAACGCTCCGGTTGGAACAAGGTCGCCTTACTCACTGCCGTTCGCAATTCTCCCTGTTCCTGCCCGTTCTCCGTTTCGCTTCATCCGCCATTGGCGGCGCTCAACTCCGAACCTCACCCGCCGCAAGGCGGATTTTACATGGCGCAGCCATATTTCACATTGCAAAAGCAATATTTCACCCGTTCGTAAGAACGGATTTCACCGCGCGTAAGCGCGCTTACTCTATTCCCTCATCAGCGGTTTCTATCGCATCTTCCACGTTTTCGTCCTTTGCCGTGTCTGCCGCGGCAAACTGCGCCTTTTCAGGATGGCACAGGGCGCTGCGCTTATAGCACACATACATGGCTATGCTGCAAACCACCCAGCCCATCGGGTATGCGAGCGACACCAGCACGAATCCGCCGCCGAGCTTTGTGCCGACGTAAAGGAATATCTGGCGGAATACCACGAACGAGGACAGCATCACTATCATGGGTACCTTGGCCTTGCCTATGCCGCGCATAGCGCCCGCAAACGTTTGATTGAAGCAGGTGCAGAAGTAGAACGGCGCTATCATGCCAATGAAGCGTGAGCCGTATTGTATAACAAGCGAATCATTGGTGAAAAGCGTAAGCAGCTGATCCCTGAATATAAGCAGCAGCGCGCAAAGGAATATGGTCATGGATATGCTCATTATCAGCGCCTGCTTAACGCCCTGCCGCGCGCGCTCAAGTTTCCTTGCGCCGTAATTCTGACCGACGAACGTTGTGGACGCCATGGCTATGCTCTGCGCCGGAACCAGTGCGTATACGTCCAGCTTGTTGTAGCTTGACCAGCCCGCCATGCAGTCCGAACCGAACGCATTCACATAGCTTTGCACGAACACATTTGAAAACGAGGTCAGCCCCTGCTGCACGCCAGAGGGCAGGCCTATGGACAGCACCTGCTTTAGTATGTTGCCCTTTATGCAAAGGTGGCCCCAATGTATGGCATACGGCCCGGCGGAGCGCGTGAGCACGAACAGCACAAGCGCCGCCGAAAGGAACTGGCTGACTATTGTTGCATACGCCGCGCCGGCAATGTCCATTTTGAACACTATTACGAACACAAGGTCCAGTATAACGTTCAGCACGGCCGAGAATATAAGGAAATACAGCGGCCGCCTTGAATCGCCCACGGCGCGCAGTATGGCCGAGCCCATGTTGTATATAAACAATCCCGATATGCCCGCAAAATATATTGTCAAATAATCGTGCGCCGCGCCGAAAACGTCGTCCGGCGTGCTCATCATCGTGAGCATCGGGTCAACTATCGCCATGCCAACGCCCGTGGCGATAACGCTCATTATTATCGTAACAAGTATTGTTGTATGCACCGCGTCGTGCAGCCGAACGTAGTCCTTCGCGCCGTAGGATTGGGATATAACAACGCTTGCGCCCATGGACAATCCGGAGCACAGCCCGACAAGCATGTTTATTATGCTGCTTGTGCTGCCGACAGCCGCCAGCGCCTCTTTACCCACAAACTTGCCCACAACGATTGTGTCCACGGTATTATAAAGCTGCTGAAACAGCAATCCCGCCGCCAGCGGCAGCGCAAATGTTATCAGCAGCCTCCATATCGATCCGCTCGTCATGTCCGAATCGGCACGCTTAATATGTCGCTTAATTCCTCGGTGAACCTTCTCTTTTTCCTTGCTTACCTGTTCCAATTCCATGCTCTCTCTTTCTCTTACAACATCTTATATATCCTTTTATATATAATGATATCACATCGCATGGATTTGTCAAAGGCGCAAGCCCCGCTTTTTATGCCCAGCCCATCAATTGGATGAAACTATAAACAAGCCTGAGAAGGAAAAGACCGACTCTGCAAAATGGATAATAGGCTGCATACAAAAGCGGCGCGATACCTTGATGAGCATAGCGCAGCTTATAGCGGAAAGCCGGCCGCAGGCGCTGCACAGCGGTTCCGCGCCCATCCAGCCGCTTAGCATCGATTATGCCGCGGAGCGGCTGAACGTGAGCCCGTCCACGGTTTACCGCGCGATACGCGGCAAATATATTTCCACGCCGCGCGGGGTGCTGAGCATGGCTGCCTTCTTTGATAAAGCAAAGCTTAGTGCGGCGCCGGAAGCCGAGTTGTGCCGCAACGATATATCCCTTAAAATAAAAAGCCTTATCGCCAACGAAACCCACCCGATGAGCGACAGCGAAATATCCAAATCGCTTGAAGCGGACGGCATAAGGATATCCCGGCGGACGGTAGCCAAATACCGCGAGGAAATGCATATACCCTCTTCGTCATGCAGAGTAAGGATAAAAAGCGAGGACAGCATATGAAAAGAAAGCGCGTAGTAATAGTCACCGGCAATCAGCGCGTGGCGCAGGCAATATTCAACGATGTAAAGACCGTATTTAACGACGATGTTGATATTGACATAGTATATCCTTCCCAAATAGCGTCATTGGACGCCGTGGAGGCGGACGCCTTTCTTGTTACGCGCTGGTACAACATAGGCGGCCTTACGAACAAGGTATCCAGCAAATCCAAGGTGGTGCGCACAACCCGCACCATATCCGAAAGCGGCTATAAGAAAATAACAAAGATCCCTCCGGGAACCAACGTGCTTGTGGTCAACGATTCAGAGCATTCCACGTCCAGCGTGATAGAGCTGCTGATGGATCTGCATATAGACGGGCTTACATATGTTCCGCATACCGCCGGGCATTATGACCCAAGCCTGAAAATAGCCATAACCCCGGGCGAAAGCCGGTACGTTCCAAGCTATATCGAAAACATAATAGACATAGGCAACCGCCATATAGACATTTCCACCGTGCTTGCGCTTTGCAATGTTATGGACGTGAACATATCCGAAATTGCCGGCCCGCTTATGAATTACTTCAATATGCTGCTCTGCCGCGATGTAATATCCCGCCAATACAGGGATACGCTTTCAAAAAGCATGTATATGAACAGCATCCTTAAACACATGGAGCAGGGCGTTCTGCTTACGGCGCCGGATGGCCGCATAATACTGAGCAACGGCAAAATGAACGAGCTGCTGCGCATGCAGATAACCGAAAACCGCGACTATGTATCCGCCGTGTTTCCGGAAGGAACGGCGGCGCGCATAGCCAATATGGATAACGATACGCTTGCGCTTAACGTTAACGGGCGTGAAATGCTCATTAACCACGAAACGCTTAACTTTGGCGATACGATAAACCACAACCTTTATTTTTTCAACGACGTAACGTATATCCGCCGACTGGAGCGCAAATCCCGCGAGGAATCGCTGCAGAAAGGCTTTGTTGCCAAGCACAGCTTTGATGATATTGTGCACGTTTCCGCCGTGATGGATGAATGCATACGCCGCGCGCGGCTGTTCTCCCGTTCCGATAAAACCGTGCTTATACAGGGCGAAAGCGGCACGGGCAAGGAACTTGTTGCGCAATCCATACACAACGCCTCCTCCCGCAGGAACAAGCCTTTCGTCGCTGTCAACTGCGCCGCGCTGCCGGAAAGCCTGCTTGAAAGCGAATTGTTCGGCTATGAACGGGGCGCGTTCACCGGCGCAAGGCAAAGCGGCAAGAAAGGACTGTTTGAGCAGGCAAACGGCGGCACAATTTTTCTGGATGAAATTGGCGATATGCCACTGGCGCTCCAATCCCGCCTGCTGCGCGTTTTGCAGGAAAAGCAGGTGATGCGCGTGGGCGCGGACAGCATTATTGATATAGACGTGCGCGTTATCGCCGCCACGAACCAGAACCTTATGGCAAAGATGGAGGAGGGCATATTCCGCAGCGACCTTTATTACCGGCTGAATGTGCTGCCATGCCACATAGCGTCTCTAAGGGACCGCAGGGAGGATATAGTGCCCCTGTTCCTTAGCTTCATAGGGCAAAGGTCCATACCCGGCGACCTTGCGGCAAGGCTTAAAAGCTACGACTGGCCCGGCAACGTGAGGGAGTTTGAAAACACCGCGGAGTATTACACAATGATGCGGGACTTTGACATGCCTCTGCCGGAGCATATTCAGCCGCAGCACACCGCCGCCGGAGCGCTGGACAGCGACGATATAGCAATACTATCCGTGCTGAGCAATGGTTACATAGGCCGCAGCGCGCTTAAGAAAAAGCTGGAAGCCATGGGCATAAGCTTAAGCGAATACTCAATACGCAAAAAGCTGGACGTTCTGCAAAGCCGCAATTATATAAGCAGACAGCTTGGCCGCAGCGGCACCCGCATAACCGATGACGGTAAGGACGCCTTGCAGCGCCGCATGGGCAAATAAGCGGCGTTCGACCATTTTCCTTTAATTGGATGGATTATTAGGATGATTCCATCCACTTTATTTTGTTTTTCATTTCTCACATTTATGCTGCCCTGCCGGCAGCCGTTTTTCTCGTTTTCTATTTTCCCTCCAAATCCCGCTGATTTTACAAATTTTTATTTTATTTTGCCCATTGTCCTTCCGGTTGGCATGATTTTTGCATTTATTAATTGTTATAAGGGCTATATGGAAAAATATATGGCTAAACGCTCAATAAAAGAAGGAGGATCACAATGTACAAGAAATTTGCCGCCCTATTGCTTGCGGCCGTTATGGTTTTTGCCATGTTTGGCTGCAAAGGCGCCACCGAACCCAACCCAAACAGCACCGTCGCCCCCACGCAGGGGAATAACGACCCCGCGCAAACCAATACCGAAAACAACAATGCTACGCAGAACACCGAAAAGGTATACACTACCTATACTCAGGTGTATTCTGCGGAAGTGAGCACGCTGAACTATCTGCAAAGCACCGCAACCGACGTTACCGTGCTCGGCTCGCTGTGCGTAGACGGCCTTGTGGAATTCGACCGCTACGGCGTTATGCAGCCCTGCCTTGCCGAAAGCTGGGATGTTTCCGACGACGGCACCGTATATACCTTCCACCTTCGTCAGGGCGTGAAATGGTACACCTATGAAGGCGAAGAATACGCCGAGGTCAAGGCGGGCGACTTTGTTGCCGCGGCCGAATATGTGCTCAATGCCGCCAACGCCTCCAAGGTGTCCAACACTCTGTATCACAACATTGCCGGCGCAAAGGACTACTACGACGGCACTACCGCCGATTTCAGCACCGTCGGCATAAAGGCGTTTGATGATTACACCGTTGAATACACCCTTGTTGCGCCCCTGCCCTATTTCATCAAGATGGTATCCCTTAACCCCTGGTTCCCCGCACAGGCCGACTTCCTGGCCGAGCAGGGCGATCAGTTCGGCACAAGCAACGATACCCTGCTGTACTGCGCACGATCTTTCCATAATGCGCTTCATAACCAACCGCCTCGCCGTTATACACAAGGGCCGCATAGTGGAGCTTTCAGAAACTGAAAAGCTGTTTGCGCACCCGCTGCATCCATACACAAAATCGCTGCTTTCCGCAATACCCCAGCCCGACCCATTGAGCGAAAAGGGCAAAAAAACGCTGCCCTACGACCCGGCCTGCCATGATTATTCCGTGGACAAACCGGAATGGCTGGAGCTTGAGGACGGCCACTTTGTGCTTGCAAACAATAAAGAAGCCGAGCAATACAGAAAGGAGCTTGCAAACTGAGCATGAAACACATTATTTCAAAATCCTGCGCCGATGCGCAGGCATATATAGTCCCATTCAGGGCGGGCAGCCCCCGCAGCGTAAGCATAGCGCCGGAGATGGACGCAGCCGTTGATTTGGCCATAAACGGCAGCTTTGGCGGCGGATGCATGCTGGGCGGAATGTTCGTGGGCGAATTCATAGAAAACGATATCCCCTGGATACATATAGACATGGCGCCCGTAAACTTCCGCACGGAGCCGCCGGCATACTGCGCATACGGCGCAACGGGCTACGGTGCTTCTTTGCTGTATCATTTGGTGAAGCAGCTGCAAAGCAACGCATAAGGAGGGCATCAGCATGAAACCGCGTATAGGAATAATGAGCAGGTACCTTGCCAAGGACAACCGTTTTGTTACCAAAGCCGGCTACATTTATGCCATTTCGGCCGTGGGCGGGCTTCCCATACAAATACCCATAGCCGATGTTGCCGACGTTGATGCAATAGCCGGCATGGTGGACGGCATAATAATAACCGGCGGCGCGGACGTAACGCCGCTGGTATACGGCGAGCAGCCCGTGCCTGCAATAGGCCCCACCTGCGGCGCAAACGACAGATTTGAAATAGCCCTTATCCATGCCGCGCTTGCAAAGAAAAAGCCCGTGCTCGGCATATGCCGCGGCATACAGGTTATAAACGTTGCCTTCGGCGGCACGCTTTATCAGGATATCCCCAGCCAGATATCCCGCGATATCTGCCATAATCAGGGCGCCGCCGGAACCGAGCGCACGCACAGCGTGGCCATTGAGCCGGGCAGCTATATGCACAGCATAGCCAAATGCGATACCATGCTTGTCAACAGTTTTCATCATCAGGCGCTCAATACCATAGGCGATGGGCTGAAGGTAAGCGCGCGCGCAATGGACGGCGTTGTCGAGGCCGTTGAAAATGCGGATGGTTCCGTGTTCGCCGTGCAATGGCATCCCGAATTGCTGTATGCCGAAAATCCGGAGCACCGCGCCATATTTGAAACATTCGTAAATAGGTGCGCCGCCAAATAGCGCCGCAATATAAACATGCATTCACGCTAACACTCTTCGCAGGGCTCGCGCCGCATAGTCAGGTGCGGGCCTTGCGGCGCTTTTATGCATGCCGCGCTATGTGTTATTAAGCAGCTGCTTTCTCTCTTTCCAGTCCGGCATCATCACTGCAAGGAAATCATAGAATTGCTTTGAATGATCGGGATATATAAGGTGGCACAGCTCGTGCAGCACAACGTATTCAACGGCTCCTCTCGGCGCCGCGAGCAGGCGCTTATTCAGCGTGACTATGCCCTTTTTAACGTGGCATGTGCCCCAGCGCGATTTCATGTCCCTTATGCGCAGCTGCGGCCTTTCAACGCCGTATTTCTCAAACGGCGAATACAATTCGTACAGCATTTCGCCGAATACTGCCCGGCATTGCCCGCTTACGAAGATATCAATCAGGCAGCTTTTTCTGCCTAAATCATTAACATCCTTTACGGATAGGTGAATATATCCGCCTTCGATCGATACGGATTCCTTATCCGAGCGAAATACCCGCAAAACATATTCCTGCCCAAGGAGCGTAATCTTTTCCCCGCTTATGTATTGCTCCGGCCGCTGTTCACGCCGCGCCGCTTTTTTGAATTTATCCTGTGCATTTGCAATAAACGCCGCCCTATCGCTTACAAACCCGTCAACTTCCCTGTCGCTTATAAAATCATTTGCCGAAACGTATATGCTGCCGTCTCTGCGTATTCTCAAATTCATGTTTTTTACCATTTTGCGCTCCAGCGTATATATAAATTCTCTGCCCTGTGCAAAGACCGTTCTTACGGCAATGTTCCTCATGCTAAAAAATCCCCCGTAAACAGGCCGTTTTGACCATATTCTATTTTTTAGTTTAGCACGCGGTACGGCGCATATCAATCCCATCTTCACTTTTTCCTATTAAAGCAACAATGCGTATATTGGATCCCCATTCAGAAAAGAATATAATGCGCATATAAAAATTGATATATCCGCGCCGTAAAGCCGCGGGGGAAATAATTGACAGGAGGATGCATTATGCTGCAAGGAAAAACCGCCATCGTTACCGGCGGCACAAGGGGTATCGGTCTTGCGATAGTAAGGACGTTTTTGAAAAACGGCGCGAACGTGGCGCTGTTCGGCAGCCGCGGCGAAACGGTTGGCAAGGCGCTGAAGGAGCTGAAAGAAGAAAACCCGAACTGGCCCGTTATAGGCATGGCGCCGGACATTGCCAAATACGATGAAATGAAAGCCGCCGTAGACGAAGTCGTCGCCAAATTCGGCGCGCTGGACATAATGGTAAACAACGCCGGCATTTCCGCGCGGGAGCCGCTTTGCGATTATACGCCGGAAAGCTTTCAACACATAATGGATCTTAACGTTACCGCCGTGTTCAATGGCTGCAAGGCAGCCGAAACCGTTATGAAGGGCCGCGGCGGCAGCATAATAAACACCAGCTCCATGGTAAGCCTTTACGGTCAGCCCAGCGGCGTTGGCTACCCCACCAGCAAATTTGCCGTAAACGGCATGACAAGGAGCCTTGCGCGCGAGCTTGGGCGCGAAGGCATACGCGTGAACGCGATCGCCCCGGGCGTTACCCGCACGGACATGGTGGCCGCGCTTCCGCCTGAGCTTGTGCAGCGCATATCCGCGCCCATACCGCTCGGCCGCGTGGGCGAACCGGAGGAGGTTGCAAACGTGTTCCTGTTCCTTGCAAGCGACCTTGCAAGCTACGTCACCGGCGCGATAATAAGCGTTGACGGTGCGGCGCAGACCTGATAAAGCCAAAACCCAACCGGCCCTCCGCTTCCGCACATTGCCAAGCAGGGGGGCTTTTATAGTTCATCCAAAATTTTGAAAATCTTTCTGCCGATTCGCTCTATCTGTCTCTTTTTGCGCAGAAGCTTGCTTGTGCAGCATATATGTGCGGAATGAGTATGCCGTGCGGCAATTTTTTTCAGTTCGGCTTGTACTTTAATATATTGTCTGTATTCGGGTAAGCGCATTATAAACAGCAACTTTTCAGCGGAATATCCTTCAAACGGGTACTGCACGCCAAGCCATAAACTATTTCCCATTGCCAACATCTCCCATAATAGATGCATTTTATATATTATAGCTGATGTATAGCTTTGATAGCAACACCTACAATATAATTATAGGAGGTGCTGCATATGGCAAACGGTGAATACGGCGATATCGGCCTGCGTGTGCGGCAGCGCCGCGAAGAACTTGGCCTCACCCGTGAGAAAATGGCGGAGCGGGCAGGTTTGTCCGTTCAGTTTATGGCTTCCGTTGAACTTGGCAAGCAGAGCATGACCACGGACAGCCTTAAAAAAGTATGCCGTGCGCTGTGCGTAAGCGCCGATTATATCGTGTTCGGTACCCGGCCCGGCTATTCAGAACATGACCTTAACGCCGCCGTGGAGCCGCTCAGCGCGGAACAGCGCGCCTATGCGGAACAAATGCTGCGCACATTTGTTCAGGCCATACAGTCCCAAAGGTAACATATTCCATTCGTTCCAGCATTGCATTTTTTGCCCATTCTGTAAACAAAACCGCTATATTCTTGCACAATTCACATAATTAGACTACAATATAAGATGATGTTTTATGCCTGAACGGGCAGAAAGAGGAAAAATGGCAAACGATAAGTATTCCGGAAGTTATAATGCAGGCCCCCAGCTTCCGTCATATATGAAAAAGAACACGACTGCCGCCAAGCGCGCAGCGGCGCAGGGCACGGCCACGCGAAGCGCGGCACCATCGGCGCGCACTTCCGCCGCGGCAAAGCGCACAACCGCGGCGCACACCACCGCGACCCGCAGCACGGCAAGCCGTTCCTCCGCAAGGGGCAGCGCACAGCACGGCGCAGCGACGCGCAGCACAGCAGCGCACAGCACCGCAGCCAAGGCGAATACCCGGCACGCGGCGAATCAAGTGCAGCATAAGAAGCGCAAAAGGAAAAAGTCCGGCAGCGGCGCGCTCAAATGGATCGCCCTGGCAGCAGCGGCGCTTATATGCGTAATAATAATAGTGTCCATAGCAAACAGCGGCGGCGCGGACGCCGTTGCGGACATGGATAAGCTGATGCAGACCGGCAAGCGGTTCAAGGCGGGCGTTAAGCTGATAGGCGTGGACGTGAGCGGCATGACGCCGGAGGAGGCGACAGGCCTTGTTAAGAACGCAGCCGAAAAGAAGCTGAAAACCGTTGCCGTCACCATAAGCAGCGGGGAAAACAGCTGGACGCTCGATTCCGACGCGATGGGCATGGGGTACGACATTGCGGACGCTTTGGCGGACGGGCTGAACTTCGGCCGCGGGGAGGACGACAACACCGTTGTTATAACCGACGGGGGCGTTGGCGAGTTCGATGCAAAGTATACATGGGACAGGGGAAAGATAATATCCGCCCTTGCTGCCATGAGCCAAAGCATAAACACGGAAGCTACCGCCGCCTATGCGGAACCCGTTACCGATTGGTCGCAGGAGGAGCGCTTCATTTACCATGCCGGCGAGGAAGGCATTACCCTTAACGAGGAAGCAACGGCCGATGCGATAGAAAAGGCCCTTGAGCAGGGCGAGTTTGTATGCACCGTTGAGGCCACGGTAAACGCCGTGCTGCCCGGCGGCAATATAGACGACCTTAAAGCCGCAACGTCATTCATCGCCAGCTATACCACCAAATTTTCCGCCCGCAGGGACGACGAGGTAAAGCAGAACCGCAAGTTCAATATCCAGAAGGCGGCGGACATAATAAACGGCAACACCATCCAGCCCGGCGAGGAATGGAGCTTCAATACGGTTGTCGGCCCGCGCACATACGAGCTCGGCTGGAAGGGCGCCAACGGCATAAGCGGCGGCAAGGAATACACCATTCAGGCCGGCGGCGGCATATGCCAGGTATCTACAACGCTTTACAACGCGCTACTTTGCGCCAACATGGAAATTGTTGACCGCCGTGCGCATACAATACCTTCGGACTACGTTCCCGTAGGGCTTGACGCAACGGTGGATACCCGCGGCATAGACTTCGTTTGGAAGAACAATACGGATATGCCCGCGTATATATTCGCCAAGGTGGAAAACGTGGAAGGCAGCTCCAGCCGCCATACCATAACCGTTTACGTTTACGGCAAACCGCTCCCCGAGGGCGTAACGTATCAATCAAGGAACGAGATAATAGAGGAACGTTCCCGCCAGGACGAGGCAATATACACAAACGACGCTTCCATACCCACGGGCTATCAGCTTGAGCGCGTGCAGGGGCATAAGTATTACGTTGCCGAGGCGTATCAGGACAAGTATGTGGACGGCAAGCTGGCCGAAAGCAAGCTGCTCTATACCGATAAATATAAGGGCAACCCTCCGGAGGTTTCCATAGGCACCGGCGCGCCGCTCGCATCCGGACAAACGCCCGATCCTGCATGGCAGCCCTACGGCACGGCGCTCGAGGACGCGAATTGACAAATTTCCGCGGCATTACCTGCCATTTGCTTGACAAAGGGGTGTGCAGCGGGGATAATAAAGCAAACAGAAAATAATATCAGGAGGACAAAATTATGGGCATAATCAAGGCCTTGACCGGCGCAATAGGCGGCGGTTTGGCGGATAGCTGGCTTGAGGTTATCGAGTCCGCTCCCATGGGAGACAACACCGTTTTCACCCGCGGCATAAAGGTGCGCAAGGGCGACAGCCGCAACCAGAACACCAAGGGCACAGCGGATACCGTGTCCAACGGCTCCATAATCCATGTTTACGATAACCAGTTCATGATGCTGGTTGACGGCGGCAAGGTAGTGGACTATACTGCGGAGCCCGGCTACTTCAAGGTTGATAATTCTTCCATGCCGAGCCTTTTCGGCGGCCAGTTCGGCGATTCTCTGAAGGAGACCTTCAGCCGCATCAAGTACGGCGGAACGCCTTCCTCCAGCCAAAAGGTATTCTTCATCAATCTTCAGGAGATAAAGGGCATTAAGTTCGGCACGCGCACCCCCATCAACTATTTCGACTGCTTCTATAATTCGGAGCTGTTCCTGCGCGCGCACGGCACCTATTCCATAAAGGTCACGGAGCCGCTCAAATTCTATGCCGAGGCCATTCCCCGCAACGCGGAGAGCGTGGACATAAACGACATAAACGAGCAGTACCTTAACGAGTTCCTCGAGGCCCTTCAGGCCGCCATCAACCAGATGAGCGCCGACGGCACGCGCATAAGCTTCGTAACCAGCAAGGCGCGCGAGCTTTCCAAGTACATGGCGAACGTGCTGGACGAGGAATGGAACCAGAACCGCGGCATGCAGGTGCAGTCCGTGGGCATAGGCTCCCTGTCCTATGACGAGGAAAGCCAGAAGCTCATCAACATGCGCAATCAGGGCGCAATGCTGTCCGATCCCAGCGTGCGCGAGGGCTACGTTCAGGGCGCAATAGCGCGCGGCGTGGAAGCCGCCGGCAGCAACACCGCGGGCGCGGGCGCAGCGTTCATGGGCGTTGGCCTTGGCATGAATGCCGCGGGCAACATGGCGGGCGCGTTCTCCGCCTCCAACCAGCAGCAGATGCAGTATCAGCAGGCTCAGCAGCAGCAGGCCCAACAGCAGCAGGCTCAGCAGGGCGGCTGGAAATGCTCCTGCGGCGCCACCAACGGCGACAATATGGCCTTCTGCCCCGGCTGCGGCAGCAAGAAGCCCGCTCCCAAGCCCGCCGAGGGCGGCTGGACGTGCTCCTGCGGCGCGACCAACGGCGCGAACATGGCCTTCTGCCCCAACTGCGGCAGCAAAAAGCCCGCCGAAGCGGCCGCCAAGTCCGCCTTCTGCCCCAACTGCGGCGCAAAGCTTGCGGACGGCGCAAAATTCTGCGTGGAATGCGGCACAAAGCTCGGCTAAATCAATCAGCACGCATGGGGACGGCCTCGCGCCGTCCCCTTTTCCGTTTTCCGCAATAAAATTGCATATCCGCAAAAAAACTCTTTACAAACCCGCCCGCATACGCTATAATACATCTTGCGCAACGGAAAGCGCAGCAAATATGGGGCTTTAGCGAAGTTGGCTATCGCGCTACACTGGCAGTGTAGAGATCACCGGTTCGAATCCGGTAAGCTCCACCATACTTGAGAAATCCGAACTTGATTCCGATAGGGAATGGGTTCGGATTTGTTGTTTATATGGAAGATGTTGTTGGGTAGGGTGTTGACGAGATTGTAGACATGGTTTGTTGTGCTTTGCTAAGGTTGATTACAAGTTCATCCTGGCAAAATAAAGCAAACCATGTCGATTTTTGTTTGTGCAACTTATCGCACATTATTCATGTTTTTATTTATGCTCTCTTTTTTCCGCGGCTCCTTCTCCCCAGATCTCCCGCCCCAAACTCACCCTATTATTGCCTCTCCCACACCAAGCATCTTCTTTACCGTTCCACCCTCCCATCCCGGACCATACGTCACATAATTTGCGCAATAAAACGAACATAAAAACGAGGTGCAGTTCAAGCCTGTCAACTTTTTCTATTGGTAAAAATTACCAACACCCCAAACGCATGGAAAAGATTGACAAACAAGGGATGGGGTGATAATGTCAAAGAATAAACATGTTCCATGTTCCGTCCGAAGGTGGGCGGCTAAGAGGGAAGCCGGGTGAAAACCCCGCACGGACGCGCCGCTGTAAAGGACGAGTCGGCCGCAAAATGCCACTGAAGCGATTCGGGAAGGCGCGGCAGACATATACGGCCTGAGTCAGAAGACCTGCACGGAACAGGCTTCGCCACGCGAACTGGCACAGAGAAGCGCCCGCGGGCCCCTGCATGGGAGCGGTGTGTTTTTCATATATAAATTTACTGCCGAATGCATGGAAGGCTGCAATATATCCGCACAAAATAACGCGCTGCGGGGATGAGAAAGGAACCCGTATGCAGCGGAGCATAACAAGAAAGAGCATAAACGATTACAAGCAATATCTGTTTGCGGCGGAAAAGGCAAAGGCAACCGTAACTAAATATATAAATGAAGCTGAACGGCTGGCGGAGTATCTGAACGGCAATCAGCTCAGCAAACGCGCGTTGCTCGAATACCGCGAAATACTTGCGGAGAACTTCAGCAGCCGCACGGTTAATACAAAGCTTGCGGCAATAAACGGCTACCTTGCTTTCATCGGCGCGGATGAATATAAAGTGCAGCTGCTAAAGGTGCAGCGAAGGGCTTTTATAGACGAAAGCCGGGAACTGAGCGCGGCGGAATATAAACGGCTGGTCAACGCGGCGGACGTGGGAGGGAACGAAAGGCTGAGCCTTGTAATGCAAACCATATGCGCAACGGGTATAAGAATAAGCGAGCTGAGCTACATAACCACCGATGCCATTGAAAAGCGGCAGACGGAGATACGCCTGAAGGGTAAGAGCCGCACAGTGCTCATTCCCAATAAGCTTTGCAAAAAGCTTGCCGAATACGCAACGCGGCAGCATATAGACTCCGGCGTAATATTCCGCACGAAGGGCGGCAGACCCATAGACAGGGCGAACGTATGCCACGACATGAAAAGACTTTGCGACGCGGCGCATGTGGAGCAGAGCAAGGTGTTCCCGCATAACCTTAGGCACCTTTTTGCCCGCGCGTTTTACTCGGTTGAAAAGAACCTTCCGCATCTTGCCGATGTGCTTGGCCATAGTTCTATCGAGACCACACGCATTTACGTTGCCGCGAGCAGCAGACAATATGAACGTATGCTTGATAAGATGAAGTTGATAACATAAGAATACCACGGAATACTGTTTCTGTGGTAATACAAGTAAAAAATCCTTGTACTTGGTAATTATAACACCCCACCCATGTCTAAATCAAGGAAATAATTCGTATTTTTGTCACAATTACGCAATTATGGCAAGCACTTTCCGTATAGGCGCTTATATGTGCTGTTTTGGTGTATTTCCCCTGCTTACAGTGTATTATTCAATAAATTTCAATCAATAGAACCGGTTAGCTTATCCATGTCTATACCACAGAAACAGTATTCTGTGGTAAATAAAAAATAGAGGAACGTCGTGGCTCCGGACGAAAACCGGAGATGAACAAGGGAATCGGGTGGAAATCCCGAACGGCACCGCCGCTGTAAGCGCCGAGGCTCCATCATGGCATAGGCCGGTCATTGGGAAACTGAGAAGGCGATGGAGACGCAGGATAAAATCCATAAGCGTGAGTCAGAAGACCTACGAGGTTTGTAGTTGGTGCGCCCGTGCGGTAAAACGGCGCATGAACAGTGCTTTGCAAAAATGCGGTTGCGGCAATTTTAGGGGGAGAACCCCGGAATTGCCGCAATTTTTTATGCTTAGGAGGGAAAAAACATAATGGCACAGGCACAAATCGGAACGGATCCTCATGAAAAGACTCGTCTTGAACTGGAGCAGAAGTTTGCGAAGGAACACAGCAAGGCAAGCGACGAAGAACTGCTCGCCTACCTTAGGCGGCAAGCGCAGGAGCTGGGCAGACTGCCCGAAAAAGCTGACATAACAGGCTATCAGCTAATAAAAAGTCGTTTCGGCCCATGGCCGAGGGTGCTTGAAAAGGCGGGACTGAAACCGCCCACGCAGCGCAAAACCATGCGCGAAAAGCGGGAAGCCACCCGCCGCCGCAGGAAGGAGTATAAGAAACAGGAAGAAATGAAAACAAAGGAGCGGAATGAGAATGAAGCTTAAAAGGATAACGCCGCTTATAGCCCTTGTCATCGCGGCTATACTCTGCTTCACGTCGTGCAGCGGCAGCAATAAAACGACAGTAACCGAGCTTAATAACGGCGAAAGGCTTGACCTTGACTACATAGAAAACGGCAACACCTCTCAAGCCGAACCCGAAGCCACCGAAAGACCGTGGTACGCATTCTTAACGGACGCTTTCAGCTTCGGCACGACGAACAAAGGCTCGACCAAGGCGGCCGCCCAGCCCACACCCTCGCCCGACAGCGTGAGGGAACTTTACGAGCAGGGTACGGCGCCAACCGAACGGCCCGAAAAGAACGCCAAGCCAACGGATGCGTCCAACACGGAAGCGACGCCGTTCGTACCGCCGATAGAAACGCAAAAGCCGGGCGCAAACGGCACGAACGCGCCCGAACCGAGCGCAATGCCCGCTCCCACTCCCGTACCCACGGCGGAGCCGAAGAAGAACACCGTAACCATTCAGATACGCTGCGACACGGCCGTTAAAAACGGCATGCACCGCGAAGCAAAGTGGGCGGGAATAGTTCCGGCGTCCGGCTGCATATTGGATACGACCGAATTCGAAATAGAGGACGGTAATACGGTGCTGGACGTGTTGAAGATGGCGCGCGATAAGTTCCGATTGCATATGGAATACTCCGGCGGCAGCGGTAGCGGAGCATATGTGGAAGGCATAAACAACCTTTATGAGTTCGACGGCGGGCGCTGGAGCGGATGGATGTACTGCGTTAACGGCTGGTATCCTAACTACGGCTGCGGCGCGTACTACCTTAAACCGGGCGACAAGATAGAATGGAACTATACCTGCGACCTTGGGCTTGACCTTGACGGCGGCTGGTGGGAAGGGGCACAGGACTGGAAGGATTCGCATGAATAATGTAATCATATCAACGCATGGTCTGAAAAAGTATTATTTTGTCGGCGAAAGCACCGTAAAAGCGCTTGACGGAGTGGACATGACCGTGAACAAAGGGGAGTCCGTATGCATAGCCGGGCGCAGCGGCAGCGGTAAATCTACAATGCTCAATATGCTTGCTGGGCTTGAACTGCCTACGGCCGGCACGGTGCAGATAGCAGGCAGGCGGATCGAACGCATGAACGAGAAGGCAAGGATACGTTTTAGAAGGGATGATATAGGGTTCGTATTCCAAAGCTATAATCTCATGCCGCAGTATACGGCGCTCGAAAACGTTGCATTGCCGCTTGCCATACGCGGCGCACCGCTCAAGCTTAGGAACGAGATTGCGGAGGCCATGCTCGTGCGCGTGGGACTAAAGGAGCATATACACCATAAGCCGGGTGAGCTTTCAGGCGGTCAGCAGCAAAGGGTGGGCATAGCAAGGGCCATAATTACCCGCCCGCCCATAGTGCTTGCGGACGAGCCTACGGGCAATCTGGACACGGGTACGAGTGAGGAAACGATGGAGCTTTTGACAGGGCTTTTCCGTGAAAGAGGCACCACGTTCATACTCGTATCCCACGACCCGGGAATGAGAAAATATACAGACCGAACAATAACCTTCAGCGACGGAAGGATAAGCAATACAATAGCGGAGGAATAAAACAAGTGAGCGCAATTTTGAAGAAGATCACAGCATTTATGCTCGTTGCGGCGCTGGCATTGGCATTCGCGCTGCCGGCATTGGCGGAAAACGGCAGCGAAACCCCTGCGCCGGAAGGCACGGAAGCACCGGACGGCACGGGAGCGCCGGAGGCATCATCGCCGGCAGATACGCCCGTACCCACCATACCGGTAACGGATCAGAAGCCGAATACGGACATAGTGGTGATACCCAGCAACGCTAACGCGCTGGTGCTTATGGACGTTGGCGCGCAAAGCCCCAAGGGTGAACCGGGCGACGTTGTAACGATAGTTCTGCCGGTGGCGGTGAACAGGGAATATCTGCCGAGCGAAAGGTATATGCTCCGCAACATAACCGTTTCACCTAAAATACCCAAGGATGCGTCCGTATCAAGCTGGCCGTTCGACCTTATAAACGCAAGCTATACAAGGCACCTTGACGATATGTCATATAACTCCACTGCGGAGATATATTACGATTTCCGCATAAGCGAGTTTGCCAAAAAAGGCGTATATCCCGTGAACTTCGAAGTAAGCGCGACGGTGTGGAGGTATGACGATGTGAACGGTACCTCCATAACAGAGGACGTAACATTCAACCTTTGCGTGTATGTAACGCTTATGGGCAACGGCAGCGAATCGGGCATAACGACCAATTTCGGTCCGCTGCAAATAGCGGCCGCCAATCAATCCGGCGTGTTCGAATCCCCAATATTGAAGCCCAAGCAGAACGTTACGCTGCGCGTACCCATAGTGAATAAGGGCGGCGTGCTTAAAAACGTTACCATATCCCCTGTTATATCCAATTCACTCGATGAATTCCCGTTTATAGCGGAAAATGTGAACTACGGCAGGTACTTTGAACGCTGGGAATCCGGCGGGATGGCATACGTTGAATATAACTTCACCGTTTCGTATTATGCCACCAACGGCAATAAGCCCGTTAAGTTCCTTGCGACCTATTATGAAAACGGCGAACCGCAGCAGTGCGCGTTTTCAACATATGTATACATAACCAACGGCTACGTCGCGCCCATAGAGAAGGCAGAGACCGCCATGTCCGTAATGGTATCGGGCTATAAGCTGTTTGTGAACGGCACCGAGGTATCCGGCCTTATGGCGGGCGACGACGCAACGATACGGCTGACACTTATAAACAACGCAAAGAAGGATACATCGCTCAAAAACGTTGCAACGCTATCGCTTGCCAATTCAAACGGGCTTACGCTTACCGTTGGCAGCAGCGATGCGGCGTATGTGAGGGCGATAAGTCCGGGCGAAACAGCTGAAGTTGAATTTAACGTTTCCGTAAAGAGGGATGCGGATGTAGGCGCATCCACCGTAGGCGTGAACCTTACATATGAAAACAGCGATTCCATAGCCGGCAAAGCGGCGCAGACCATAATGATACCCATAAGCCAGCCCATGGATATAGCGATAGACGCGCCTATAGTATACGGCACGCCTACGCAGGGTTCGCCCGCGTCCATAAATCTGAACATGGTGAACATGGGCCGCGGCAAGGCGCTCAACGTAAGGATACTCGCCCTTGAAGGCATATCCATGGCGGAAAGCTACTACGGCGGAGATCTTCTCCCCGGCGGTACGCTGAGCGCGGATTTTCAGGTGAACTGCACCAAACTCGGCGAGTTCACGGGCAAGCTGCTTGTGCAGTATGAGGACGCGAACGGTCAGCAGTATACACAGGAAATTCCCCTGACGCTGAACGTGGAGGAAGCTAAGCCCGCTTCAAGCGACGCGGTGATAATAGGCAGCGATGCGGACGTTGACTCCACCAACGTAAGGGGCGGCGGACTGCCCTGGTGGGCATGGCTGCTGATAGCGCTGGCGGTTGTAGCGATAGTGATAATAGCGATAGTATCATCCAAGAACAAGAATAAGAAGTTTAAGGATGCTTACAACGATGATATAAGCGATATGAACGGCGGTAAAAAGGCATGACGTTCTTTGATTTATTCCGCTATGGCTGCATAAATCTGTGGCGGCGAAAATCGAGGACGGTACTTACGGCGCTATCTATGACGATAGGCGTAATGTGCATAATAGTGCTGATATCGGTAGGGCTTGGGTATGAAGCTTCGTACCGTGAAAGCATAGAGCAGTTGGGCAGCCTTACAAAGATAGACGTGACGCCCGCCGATCAAACGCTGCTGGATAAAACGGCATTGCTTAACGAAAAGGCCGTGAACGCCTTTAAGAATATAGAAGGGGTCGAGGCCGTGACGCCGGTTGTGCAGAAGAGCGCATATATAAAGTGCGGCAACTTTGTGAACATGGTGCGCATATACGGAATAGACGTCAGCACGGCGGCAAGCTTTCAGCTTGAGCCTGAACGCGGCGAAGCCCCCGGGGAGGGGACAAGGCTGCACCCGGATGTGATGTTCACGGACGATGTTGCGGCGACATTCTCGGACGCTAAGAACGACTGGGCCGCCGCTGTCGATGCGGACGGCAACGCGCTGATAGACCCGTTGGCGGCTAACATAAAGCTGACGTTTGACTATTCAAACCTTTCGGGCGAGCAGAGGGCGGACGGCGACGGCCGCGCCCTCCCCATGGGCAACTTCTATACGCTAAACGTTACCGGAGTATGCTCAACGCTCAACAACACCTATTCAACTTCCGCCTTCATGGATTTTGACCGGTTGAACGAATTGATAGACGCAAACGCGGACTACCTTGGCGCAAGGAAGGATGAAAAGCTGCTTGCGGAGGAAAAGAAAAACGGTCCGACATATGAGCTGGTATGGATAAAGGTGAAAAACGTTGAGGACGTGCAGAGGATAGCAAAGCTGATACGGAACAGCGGCTTATCGGTATATTCGCTCAACGATATGCTTGAAACGGTCCGCACTCAGTCTCGCCAGATACAGGGCATGCTGGGCGCAATAGGTGCGGTGGCGATGCTCGTGAGCGCGATATGCGTGGCAAATACGATGATGATGTCCATAACCGAGCGCACGAAGGAGATAGGCATACTGAAGGTCATAGGCACCTCGCTTGGCAGCATCTCTGGCATGTTTTTGATAGAGGCGCTGATACTGGGCATATTGGGCGGCATATTCGGCCTTGGCCTGAGCTGCGCGGCGCAGAAGCTATTGCCCGTACTGTTTGAGAACATGCAGGTGAGGAGCATAATCCCGGCGTGGCTTGCCGTGGCGGGCGTTGCGTTTTCCGGCGTGGTTGCGCTGATAGCGGCCATACTCCCTGCCCGCCGTGCGATGCGCATAAGCCCGAACGCGGCCATACGGACGGAGTGATGCATATGAGAAAGCTTTTACCTATTATATTGGCATTCATGCTTATGCTTACCGGATGCGGGAGGGGAGAAGAAGGCATTGTGCAGATACTGGAGGACGAACAAACCCTGCAAAGTGCTGCACAGCCCGAGGAACAGCTTATCGAGCGCCGCATAGAGATGACCGGAGATATTTCGCAGCCGGGCACCATGGCCATAATGTGCAGCGAAGGATACTGGCGCACATGGCGCGTGGAAACGGCCGACCAAAACGGCGAAGTGAAAGAATACCGATACGAAATCGAAAGCATGCTTCCGCAGGATGCGGAGCCATCCGCCGTGCCGGTAACGATAACGTTCAACGGCAATATGCTTAAGGTGGAGAGCGAGGCGATAGCAATGGAGTCGCCCATGCAGCTTATGCTTAACATTGATGACGGCAAAGAGCTGACGTTCAGTGTGGTGCATGGCAGTGAAGAGGAGAACTTCACCGTGCGTCCGACTGACGAAAAAGAGTAGATCAACATTGCGGTATACGTTTTTATCACAATAACAGGAGGAGAAAATGAAACGCACAAGAACTAATGCAAAGCTGTTGGCGCTTATATTGGCGCTGGTGTTTGCGTTTGAGCTGCTGCCCGCGCATATGGCGAGCGCGGCGGAAAACATCAGCAAATGGCCCGCGCTCGTGGGCGAAAGCGGCTGGCCGACGACGAGCAGCTATATTCAAACCAGTTCAATAACCAGCGATGAGTATCCCGGCGTCGGCAACATGATGCTGAAAAACACCGGCAGTGATGACATCAGCCCTATAAAAAAGGTGCAGATACCAGGGCTTGACCCAAGCGCACCGATAGAAAAATATAACCTTACGCTTAGCGTGACGCATCTTGTTGCTGATCGCAAAGAGGCAGGCACGGCGGAGAACGTGTATGAAACGATAAAGCTGCCGCGCGCGAATTATTATTACCCGCAGCGCGTGATGCTGCGTGCGCAAAACGGCAGGGAATGCCCCGTATACATAGTCGCAATTCCCGAACAGCACAGCTATAAGGATGAAAAGTACGATTACTCCGAAGTAATAGACCTTATGCTTGAGCTGGACGTGCGTACACAGGCCCTCCTGAGCGAGCTGAAGAGCACCAACAAGGCGGAAGCAGGCGGATACTATCCTGATATGCAGGAAGCTATCTACAGCATGAACAACCGCTTGGGTACTTCCGGCCTGTATATGTACTGGCGAGTTGCCGGAGGAATTGACTTCAAAACAAAAATGGAAGAAATGTTTGAAGTCAAGAACAGGCATACCGATCTTAGCCCGGAACAGTGCAAATACGTCCTTACCACCATGGCTCAAGAGTGGCTGGACTATTGCAGTGAACGTATTAAGCAGCCCGAAATAGCATCGCTGCGCGTGCTTGGCGCGGAAGCCGTAAAGACCGGCACTAACGAATTTACGCTGAGCCTGCCCGCGGGGACGGACCTTAGCAGCGCAGAAAGCACGCTGGAAATAGAGTTCATAGGCAGAGCGAAAGCAATAGTAGACGGCAAATGGGCCAACGGCCAAACGCTGTTCATTGAATGCACCGCGTGGGATCAGGCTACGGGCGTTGAATTCGGCAGCATAAAGAATATGTACCGCCTGAAGCTGACCACGGGCGAACCCACGATAAGCGTCAGGTACTTTGCCGTAAACGACAGGGTCGCCACGATAGACGAAGCGACAGGCTCTATATCGCTCAACCTTGATACGGCGTGGGATTGGAAGCAGACGCCCGTTGTGGAATGCTCCGGCAGCGGCTATGAGTTCCTTGATGAAAACGGCGCCGTCGTGGCGGCGGATGCGGACGGCAAAACAGACCTTAGCGCGGTAAAGACGCTGCGCATCGTGCTTAACATAGCCGGCGGCGAATACACGAAGGATTATGCGCTTAACATAACCCGCGGCAATTCCGCAGAATGCGAGCTTAAAGCCTACTCCGTAGGCATAGAAAACGAAAAGGTTGAAATAAGCGGCACAAACGTGACCGTAACAATACCGTTTGACACGGATTGGAGCACGCTGAAGGCCGAATATACCGTATCCTACGACGCGACCATAAAGGCGACCGCAGAGGAAGATTTTGAAAAATCCGAAGCGAAGCCCATAGTTTACCGCGTAACGGCGCAGGACGGCAAAACATATAAAGATTACAGCGTTGTGGTCAAAAAGGAGAAGGCTTCCGGCGAATGTAAGCTGGTATCCTTTAAGTACGGCGCGGTTGCCGGCAGGATAGATCACGACAAAGGCACCGTAACTATGACCCTGCCCGCGGGCTCGAATACAACGTTCGCTCCGAATATTACAATATCCGAATTTGCGACCATAATGCCCGAAATTGGCGCGGCGCAGGATTTCTCCCGCCCCGTTACATACACCGTAAAGGCGCAGGACGGTACGGAAAAGAAATACAGCGTTACAGTTACTGTTTCCGCCCCGCAGGATAATCCGGACAGGGAAAAGCTCCAGAACCTGCTCAACGGCATAATATCCTCCTATAAGTCCAAGGCGAGCCTTGGCAGCTGGGAGCAGATGGACCTTGGCATTTATGCCAACCCCGAGCAGGGCAGCACCACGCAGTATATAGACCTGGCGGAATGGGCGAAGAACTGGAAAGTGACCGCTTCCACCATGGATACGGTAGTCGAGCGCAACATAATCGCCCTGACCGCGAACGGCTACGATTGCTCTAATCTGGCTAAGTACAATAACGGCGAACCGTTTGTGAACAGCAGTGGAGAACAGATAGACAACCTGTTTGACGACCTTGAACGCGTGCAGACATACGGCATGATGGGCGATGCGTTCGCGCTTATAGCGCTGGACATGGGCAACTACACCGTGCCTGAAGGTTCAAGGTATTCAAGGGACAGCATACTCAGCAGGATAACAGGCAGCGGCAAGCTTATAACCGGCACAGAGGTGGACATGGGCGCAATGAACATGTATGCAATAGCGCCTTATGCCGACGACCCCGTGTATGGCGATAAGGTAAAGAGTCTTATACAGGATGGCATAGAGAGCATTGCCAAGGCCATGAATCCCGACTTTACTTTCACATACAGCGGCTATGCCAACAGCGAATCCACGTCCCAGGTAATATGCGCGCTGTGCGCATGCGGCGTTGACCCGTATACCGACCCGCGCTTTGGCGACGGAAAGACCAACATAGTCACACAATGGGTGGATAAGTTCGCCTGGGGCGGCGGCTTTAAGCACGTTGTATCCGAAACGCAGCCCAACAGCATGGCTACCGAGCAGGGCTGCTACGCGCTTGAATGGTATCTCGGTTTCCTTGAACGCGGCGGCGCGGGCAAGGCATACCATATGTATTACAACCGTTATAACTTCGCAAAGACCCTCTCTGCCGAGGCAAACATACTCTCCTTTGCAATAGATGGGCAGAAAGGTGAGATAACCGAAGGCGAGCGCAGCACAATCGCCGTTACCGTGCCGGATGGCATGCCGCTTGACAGCATCACGCCCGAAATGGTTTTGTCCGCGGGTGCAAAGCTCATCGTTCCCGAACTGCCGGTAAAGCTGGTGGCGGGTACCGAGCAGCCGTTTGTGGTGCAAGCTTCCGACGGAAAGACCACCAAGACATATTATGTCACCGTTACCTACGGCAACGTGGACGCAACGGGCGCGGATATACCTGCGGACGGCATAACGCTTGAGGACGTAAACAAGCGCGCGCTCAATATTGTTGAACGAAAAGTAACGAGCACCGCGGACGGCACGGACATAGTGCTGATAATAAACAACACGGTGGATCTGACCAAGCTGCGCATAAAGGGCGAAGCGTCCTACGGCGCGGAGGTAACGCCGGCGCTGGACGGCAAAAAGACGATGGACCTTTCCGACTTTACGGAGTTCACCGTTGTATCTGGCGACAAAAAGACCACCAATAAGGTGCGCATAAAGGTAATGATAGCCGCGCAGGCGGAAATGCTTACGTTCCGCGTACAGGCGGACGGAACATGGTACAGCGGCGTTATAGATAACGACAACAACACCATAACAGTTTCCGGCGTGGACGACAGCGCGCTCACTACCACCCTGCTTACTGCGGAAGCCACGTTCACGGCGGGCAGCAAATGCTCCCCCTCGTCCGGCGCGGCGGTGGACTTCTCCAACGTTGTTGAATATACCCTCACCGGTACAGACGCGCTTGCAGGCCGCACATATAAGGTGAAGGTGCTCAATAAAAACGGCAGCCTGATAACCGCCGGCGGCAGCACGCCCGCAAGTTCGGATGCCATGATAACCGGCTTCAACGTGCTGAGCGCGGAAGGCGTTATAAACCACGGCGCGGGCACAATCGTCATAACCCTGCCTTACGGCACAAACGTTACGGCAGTCGCGCCTATAGTCACCGTCAGCGCTGGGGCGAGCGTAACGCCCGGCTCTTACCAGATGGTGAACCTGTCCGTTCCAGTTGTATACACGGTGGTGAACGGTAAAACGACCAAGCAATACACGGTAAGCGTTGTATATCAGCGCAGCGTTGCGGATCAGCTTTGGGACAAGATGGCTGAAGAAGGCAACAACTCCGTTAAGGATCACCAGGTGAGCCACGACCCGCACGGCCTGCCGGGCGGATACGGTTCATATTGGGATTCCTCTAAGGGATATAACCAGCGGGGCGGCAGTTCCGGTTGGGGCAATCTTGGCACGGGCTGGGGCAGCACCGGCACGGGCTGGGGCAGCACCGGCACAGGCTGGAACAACTCCGGCACGGGCAGGGCATGGAACAGCTCCCGCGCCGAATGGACCGATGTACTTGATTGATAATGTATTCAATGCGGAAGAGTTGAAATACACGGAGGAAAACATATGAAAGCTAAAAAACTGTTGTCCCTTCTGCTGGCGCTTATAATGTGCGCGGGCCTTGTGCCTGCGCAGGTACTGGCGGCGGGAAATATGACCCTTATGATAAATACAGAGGGCATAGAGAACGGCACCGTGGAGATAGTATCCATACCGGACGGCGCTACGCAGGAAGGCAATAAGGTTAGCGGCCTTACGGCGAAAACGGGGTTCGTAACGGTTAAGGCCACGCCTAAGGAAGGCTACGAGTTCCTTAACTGGACGGTCAAAATATCCACGAACGGCACAAAGTGGCTGAGTACCGCCAAGCCTAACTCTGGTTATGTGCTTAAAAGCGGGCAGACGTTTGCTTCCAACCCGATTGAAATAGCAAACGGCACAATGGCCAAGTTCCTTCAGCTAACGCCTAACTTCGGCATACCGCTCAAGCTGGCCGTTGAATCGAGCGACCCTGAAATGGGCGAAGTAGTGCTGGGCCCGAACACGGGCAAGCAGCTCACCGAAAAAACCGAAAAGGGCTACGTCGGCAGCTATAACGCTGGCAACGTGGAAATAGGCTACCGGCTGAAGGACAGCGAAAAGTACCAGTTCGTGGGCTGGACAATACGCTATACCAACGGCGAAAGCGGCATAACCGAAGATCTGGATGCCTATCATTATATGGATCTTAGCATGCGTCCCACGACGACATGGCCATATGATCAGAATCCTTGGAGCAAGGACGATACCGTTGTCGGAAACACTGTGCGCGACCTTATTAGTTACAATAGGAAGGGCATAAAGCACGACATCACCATAACCGCCGTGTTTAACGACAAAACTTCGCCTAACTATACGCTGGCCGATGACAACTGGAAAATCGGCATGACTGTACGTCCGCAGAACGGCAATCAGTCCATATATTCTGCTAACGTGACGGGATGGGACAATACCACCAACGAAGTAGTTGCGGAATTTAACGGCGCCGTTACCGCAGCCGAATTGAAGGACGCAAATACATATTTTATTAGTATGCCTATCGGCATGGATGGCGGTACGATAAGAACAGCGTCCGGGCTTACGGTGGAATTCACCGATGAAAAACCCGGCTATACCTATGGTGTTGGTGATATTCAAGGTTTGTCTCCGGATACATATCATGTGGGAAACTTTGCCGATGTATACGAAATACATTTCAACGTGCTTGATAACAACGGAAATACCAAGCCCGGCGTTATAAGGCTGAACCTTAAAAACAGGGGCAGGCTCACCGCCGAACACGGCGCTGTGCAGTACCTTGGCAAGCAGTATGAAAACGGCAGCGTAATAGACTTCGTTCCCGATGGCGACGGCGATGCCACCATGACCGCCGTGCCGGAAGAAGGCTACAAGCTGCTCAAATGGATAATAAACGGCGCCGAATATCCCGCCAACGGCAACGACATAACTTTTGCCGTGCCGGAAAGCACGTTTGATATTCAGGCCGTGTTTGCCGCGCCCGAATTTGTGGTCGCTGGCAAAACTCCCCGCTTTGACATAAGGGATAACCTGCTTGAGCTCACCCCGTTTGTCACTCTGGCGACGGAAGGCACCGTGACCGGCTGGTCTAACGATACGGACGAGCAGGTGGTCGTAACGTTCAATAACGTAGGCACGCTGCCCCAGTACGTTGCCGCGTATTATAGGCTGAACAAAGATTCCTATGCGCCTGACGGAACATCGCTTTCCTTCGGCGGCAGGGAGACCGGAGAGAAAGGCTCATGGCTCAGCTGGAGCAGGTATTACTATACCCAGCTTAATGCGGACGATTATGAAATACCCTTTACCATTACCGATAAGAACGGCTTTGTAAAGCGCGGCGTGATACGCTTCGAGCGCGACGGCAAGGCCGGCATAGAAGCCGAACACGGCAGCGTTATATATAACGATACCGAATATACCAACGGCCAAACCATAGACGTTGCCGCGGGCGAAATAACCCTTCAGGCCAAGGCGGACGAAGGCTATGCTTTCGCGGGCTGGGAAATAGGCGGCAAGGAATATTCCGATAACCCGCTGACCATTGAAGCGGACGGCAAGTTCTTCATTATCAAGGCCAAGTTCGCCAAGCTTGTTACCGTAAGCACGGGCGAAGGCATAGTTTCCGAAGGTGCGGCCAGGTTTGCGGACGACGAAACGGCTGAAAGCAAAACCGTTGCCGCTGGCGAAAGCGTAAGCATAACCAACGTGCCCGGCAAAAAGAGCAAGTTTGTTGCGTGGCACGTTGAATATGAAAAGGCGGAAGGCAAGTTCATGCCCGCCGAAGAAGGCCGCCATTATACCCTTGGCGAGGGCGCAAGTTATACCGACGGCACCATTACCATAGTTACCAAGGAATATAACATTAAGGTATATCCCGAATTTGAGCGGACTTACAGCATAACCCTGCAGCAGGCGGAAGGCGGCAAGGCAAGCTTTGCCGAACCCGTAAGCGCCATAGGCAAGGATGCCGTATCCGGCCTTACCAAGGATTCCGCCGCTGTAACGTGGGAACGCGAGGTCGAAACCGGCTACAGGTTCGATAAATGGGGCATAGAATACTTTGACACTGCCAAAAATGAGTGGGTAGCCGACCCGACCGGAGGTGGCTCAACTGCGATATACCGTTACTGGACTCCCGTAAACGGCGATGGCCGCATGCGGCCATCAATGTCCGTAAAGGTGACGGAATATGACCTGCGCATAACTCCGCAGTTCTCCAAGGGACTTACCGTTGAAGCTGTGGCAGACCCTGCCGCAGGCGGCACGGCGGAAGTGACCGGCGATACTGACGGCTACTTTTATAAAAACCAATACGCCAAGCTGAAGGCGGCCGCCGCTGACGGATACAACTTTGGCGGCTGGACGATAGAATACAAGCAGGAGGACGGCATCTACGCGCCCGCTGTGGCAGGCACACATTATAGAGCTATAATAGGCAGCGCAGACACGGCGGAGATCACCGCGGCCGTGCTGGATCACAGCCTCCGCTTCACAGCCAAGTTCACCAAGCAGCTCTACGTGGAGCTTGCTCAGGGCGAGCACGGCACGGCGGAGTTCGTGGGCGTAACGCCGGACGCGAACAACCGCGTGTATGGGCCGGACGACAGCACCGGCAACATAGTTGCAACCGTTAAGGCCACGCCGGAAGAGGGCTATGCCTTTGGTGGATGGACTATATTGAATGCAGACACCGGTAAGAAAGCTGTCGGTCTGATGGGTGGTCAGTATGGGAACTACTTCCTTGAAGATGGCGAAAGCGAGGCAAGCAACCCGCTGCGCATAGGTTTCTCGAAGCACAGCAGTGCAAACTTCCACGTTAATCTGAAGTTAGTGCCGGTATTCGGCAAAGAGATGAAGGTCACCGTAGCAAGCGACAACAGCGAATATGGTACCGTAACGCCCGAAGGCGAGAATATTGTTTCGAGCGTCGGCGGGAAACTTGATTTCGGCGCGAAGCCCGCTGAGGACTGCCTGTTCATGGGTTGGGAAATAACCTATGCCGACGGTACCGAGATACCTGAAAAAGAAAAGGACAACCTGTTCAGCTTTAATACGAACAGCACCGATAATGACGCTACTGGCGACAATAATCAGCTCACCATATTCTCCTGCGAGAAGGATCTGAAGCTGACGGCGCACTTTGTTAAGAAGGGCGAGCCTAACTTTGTAAGGTACAATAGTCATAAATCCGATAGGGGCTCAATGCAGGCTCCCAGAGTTACGGTGTTTGCCCCCAACATGACCCTGCCCTCAAGCTACACCGGCTGGTCAAACGATGTATCCGAACCTATAGTGATAGTATTTGATGCTCCCGCAATGCAAAGCAAAAGCGGTTTGAGATTGTTCTATCGGTATAAGTCTACCGACCTTACCGCTGCGGGCGTAACGTTTAATTTGGGTGAAGGCACTGTACACGATGCTTCAAGAGATACCACAAAATACTACGTTTATAATATCACTGCAGAAGAAGCCGCTACTCTGTATGAATTGCCGTTTACCGCGACCGATGCTAACGGTAACGTGAAGAATGGCGTTATACGCTTCGCCCCCGCACGCCGTGCACTGATAGAGGCCGAAAACGGCGCCGTGTCCTATAACGATGCGACCTACGCCGCGGGCAGCATAATAGACTTCCCTGCGGGCGAAGCCACCATCACCGCCGCCGCCAACGAAGGCTATGCCTTCGCAGGTTGGGAGATAGAAGGCGTTGAGTTGAGCGAAGAACAGGCCAAGAGCGAAACCATCACCTTCAATGTGCCTGAAAAGTTTTTCACCATAAAGGCGAGGTTTGAGGTGGAAAACAAGGTCAACGTAACGCTGAGCGTAAACGAGGCAACATACGGCACGCTGACGAGCGAAAGCAACCTTACCGGCCTGAAGAAGGGCGATAAGGTGGAGCTGATCGCCGCGCGCAACCCCAATGGCTACGAGGACTTCCTGCTTTGGCACATAAGCGGCAAGGAAGGCACAGACTATACAATAGATAACGATCCCGAAGTACCCGGCAAGGCCACGCTGACCGTGCTCGGCACGAAGGACGTGTCCGTAATGGCGGTATTCCGCGGCAAAGTCGTAGGCTTGCAGCCCAGCGGCAGGAAGTATGCCATTATGCCCGTAAAGCATGGGCAGAGGCTGATAATAACCTACCTGGGCCATCAGGATGTGAAGGTAGGCGTTACGGAAGTGACGGGTTGGAACAATAATCCCAACGAGACGCTTGCCGTAACCATCACGCTCAATGGCTTCAATGACGGCGGCTCTCTGGTCGTCCTGAAGAAGTATATGGGCATGATGCGTGACAACGCACCTGACATACTTGCACCGGGCGCGTCATATGTGTTCCCCGACATGGAGGATACAGCTGGACCAGTTACTTCCATCGGCGCGATGTACTTGCATTTTACCAATGGCTGGGACAGGACAAAAACATATCATTTCAGCATAGTTGACGAAAGCGGCAACGTGCTGAAGAACGGTACCGTTGAGTTCAGGGCTAAGGGACTTGCTAAGATAGAAGCCGAGAACGGCGCGGTAGAGTTCGACAGCACTAAGTATAATAACGGCGAAAAGGTGTACCTTGGTACAGATTCCGCCACCATCACCGCCGCTGCCAACGAAGGCTATGCCTTCGCAGGTTGGGAGATAGAAGGCGTTGAACTGAGTGAAGAGCAGGCCAAGAGCGAGACTCTCACCTTCACCGTGCCGGAGAAGTTCTTCACCATAAAGGCGAAGTTTGAGGCGGATACCACCCCCGGCATAAAGGTGACCGTGAAGAGCGAGAACACCGCCAAGGGTTCCGCCGCCGCAACGACCGACGGGCTGGATAACTTTAAGCCCAACGGCACAAGCATAATAGAGCTGAGCGCCACCCCCGCCGCCAACTGCACGCTGGTCGGCTGGACAGTGACGGATACCGCAAGCGGTGAATACCTTGACAAGAGCCTTTATACCCTGTATGAAGAAGGCGAAAACAAGCTGCTGCTGGCAAAGGGCGTTGATAAGGATGTTACCGTTACCGCATACTTTGCCAACTCCACCGAAGGCGTGTTCGTGATGCCCGGCGAGCGCCTGCCCGCGTTTACCATAACCGGCAAGGACGGCACGGTGTACACCGGCGCGATAGAAAATTGGGACAATAATACATATAACGAGATAGTCGTAACGTTCTCCGGCTTCGGCACAAGCGACATACTTGGTCAGGATATGCTGATAACCCTCAGCAACGGCAGCAGTGATGTGCTTGCCCCGACAGACCTTGTTATGAAGCGTACCGATGCGGGCAACGGCAAGGAAGAGGTCGTTCGCCATGAGAACGGCGGTAAGGTGTATTACAGCCTTAGCGGCTATCAGCGCGAATCCAGAATACCCTTCACGTTTACCGACAGGAACGGCAACGTGAAGAAGGGCACAATAAAGCTGAACCTTGATTACCGCGCGGAAGTGTACATCGTCGGCTTCTGCCAGCCGTCAGGCGACAGACTCGGCGGATACGTGCTCTATAACGGCAATAAGTATTACAGCGGCGACGTTATCCCCTTCGAGCCCGATGCGGAAGGCTACGTTACCATAACCGCCGTGCCGGAGGAGAAATTCGCCAATATAGAATACGTGTTCAAGAATTGGAAGATGGACACGGTGGAGCTGACCGCGGACGAGGTTTATGCCAACCCGCTCAAGTTCAAACCTTCCAAGGAATACTGCGTGATACAGCCGCAGTTCGCGGGCGACGGCCGCCTTGTGGTGGTGACCGATGCCGAAAACGGCCGCGCCGAATTTAAGAAGAACGGCGAATTGGTAGAAGGCGGCGAAGCCGACGGCATTGCTTACGGCACGGATAAGCTGAGCGTGGAAGCTATACCGGATGACGGCTATGTGTTCGTAAGGTGGCAGGTAGAGAAGAATTATTCTATAATCGACCAGGATTCATGGGTCGGCGAAAAGTTCACCGAAGAGGAACAGGCAAGACTCCTCGCACTGGTTACTTCCCTCAGCGAAAACGATATAAGGGAAGCCAAGCTGGACTTCACGCTTGAAGACGGCTTATATGCGCTGCGCCTTACGCCGCTGTTCGGACTGGACGCTAAGGGCGCGACCATAACGCTGGATAACAGCGAAAGCGAGAAGGGCACCATTTCCAGCGAGGACGACCTGACCGACGTGCGCTGGTACCTGCCCGCCGTGACCATAAAGGCAGAAAAGAAGGACGGTTACGAGTTCCAGGGCTGGACAGTCACTTCCACCGCAACGGGCAAGCGCCTGTATAACGGTAAGGACTACGAGATGGTTGAAGTGGACGAATACACAATGACTATCAGGCCGCTCAGGACCAGCACGCAGGACATGACCGTTAAGGGCATATTCCTTGAGTATCAGCCCGTACACGGCACCGTTAAGGGCCATGGCTACGCCGTGGTTTACGAAGGCAAGGAATACCGCGAAGGCGATGTAATAACCTTCCCCAACGGCAAGGGCATAGCCACGCTTGAATGGAAGCCGGACAATGCGAACGCTCACTTCGTATACTGGTTCTTCAGCGATTATGTGATGAACAACGAATCGGAAGCCCGCAGACAGCCGAGGATAGACGTTCAGCTCCTTGAACGCGACTTCGAAATAAATGTTACTATGGGCTATCAGGTGAACTATCGCATAATGTGCGACGGCAAGGATATAACCCGCAGCGATGATTGGGCAAGTGCGGGCACAGCAAATATCTATGCGCTGCAGGGCCTTTATGGTTACAACCGCAGCAAGTACCCGACCATAGATGACGCGATAGACAATTACTCCGAAATTGCCAAAGCAGCCAGCCGCTCTTATGTTATTCCCGGGGACGGCGTGATATTCTGGTTAAATGAAAACTTCAGGCTCGGCGGGGCTACCAACGGCAGGATAAAGTATGTCTACGACAGCATCACCGTTGAGCCCGCCGCCGAAGAGATAGGCATCACTAAGGAGCTGATAGATAAGCAGTATGGCGGGTATGAAGACAAGAGCGATGAATACCGCGTGTGGGCGGCGTATGTAATGCCCGAAAGCGATATTACCATAGATATAAACATTCGCCGCATAGGCTACAGCCAGATCACCGCGCAGCCCAACAACACCGCCTACGGTTCCGTGACCATGTCTCCCGAATCAACCGGCGGGGACGGATATTACAGGGAAGGCATTTACCTGCGCATCAATGCCGCAGCAAAGAGCGGATACCGCTTCGTAAAATGGGAAGAAGCGCAGGGCAGCAGCTATCTCAGCGAAGAACAGAAGCTGAGCAGCAGCCTTAATCTTAGGGTAGGCGTCGATTCTGCCGCGCTCACCGCCGTGTTTGAAGAGGATACCAACCCCATTGCGCAGGCGCTCAACCTGGTGGTTGACCCCGCGGGCAAGGCGAACGTGCTCGTGAACGGCGCTAAGGGAGTTACCGGCGCGTTTGAAGGCGAAAGCGTTACCGTGTCCCTTGGCGACTTGGATGATTATTACGAGTTTGACCATTGGGAAATAACCCGTGACAGCAGCGGCGAATCGCTTATAACCAGCGCTGCAAGCTACAGCGAATCCCTCACGTTCGTTATGCCGAACGGCTCGGTGACTGTTAAGGCCGTGCTTAATGCGAAGTCAGTCAATGTATCTTGGAGGTTCATGATAAAGAAGGGCGAAAACACCTATGTTGGAAGCAGCGCCATTACGCCCTACATGGCCGATATGAGCATATGGAAGAACGGTGTGCTTCAGGACCCGAACAGCAAGATAACCGTTGTTAAGGGGGACACCATAAGCTTTGAAGTTAAGCTTAAGGATCCGAACAAGTATATCCTTGAAAAGATATGGCTTGATTTGTCCGGCACAACGGCAAAGAACTACTATGACTATAAGGGCGAATACACCGTTACCAGCTGGAAGTTCAGAGGGAAGAAGATATATCAATTCCTGATAAATGTCGGCTTTGATATGAACGACGGCGACATACAGCGTTACAACCTGAACGTTGTGCAGCCCGCGTCCGGCGGCACGATAGAGTGCGACAGCGTATATCCCCTTGCGGACAGCGTAGTAAACCTGATCGCCAAGCCGGAGGAGAATTACAGGCTGAAGCGCTGGATAGTGACGGACGAATACAACAATGCCGTGGAGGTTACCGTAGACGACAGCGACGCCAACAGCGCCAAGTTCACCATGCCCGCTGCGGACGTTACCGTGACGGCGGAGTTTGAACAGACCGATGTACGCGGCGCGGAGATGCTGGCCGTGGACATCCTTTCCGGCAAGGGCGGCGCGGTGATAGCGTCCGGTGCGCTTGCGGGCGACGCATGGACAGTGGACCTGAGCGGCGTTATAGACAAGGCCACTGCGAACGGAATACCGCAGGGCACATCCGGACTGTATATGCGCATAACCGCAAACGAAGGCACGACCGTGGAGCAGGTCAATGCATTCACGGGCGACTGGTCAAATGGCGACATTGCGTGCTACATGCCGCTGAACCAGGGCGTTATATTCATAGCGCATAACGGTGAGCAGAGCAGGAATTACACCATTACGCTTGCTTATAGCGAACCCGGCGCGCCTGAGCTTTCAAACGGCTCTGCCGAGCGCATAAGCGACAAGGAAGCGAATATCAAGTTCACCTCAAGCGAAGGCGGAAGCTGCTACTATGTGGTGGTTGAGTCTGGCGCTGCCGAGCCCGCAATAGATACCGAAGGCAGGGGCATGAGCATATCCGCAGGTGAAAACACGCTGATGCTGACCAACCTTGCCAAGGGCGCGCGCGATATCTACATCGTTGTGAAGAACGCAAGCGGCGTAGCGAGCAAGCCCATGAAGATAGAGATTCCCGCGTTCAGCTCCGGCGAGGACGATGGTGAATATACCATAAGCGTAGCCGAACACGTCGGCGGCACGCTTACGCCCAGCAGGACAAGGGCAAATGAGGGCGACGAGGTGACCATAAGCATAAGCGCGGCGGACGGAATGCAGATGAAGGTCGGATCGCTGACCTATACCGAAGCTATTGAGAATGGCAAGACCGTTACCATAGAAAACGGCAAGTTCACCATGCCTGCCTGCGATGTAACGATATCCTGCCAGTGGGAGAGCACTGCGTCCCAGCCCACGGGCGGCGGCATAACCGGATTTGTTATAGACGGCATTCCAGGCACGATAGATGTCGGCGGAAACATTGTCGTTACCATGCCGTACAAGACCGACGTTACCGCGCTCAGGCCGGTGATAACGGGCGTGAACATAGCGGAGATGACCCCTGCCTCAAGCGAGGCTGTGGACTTCACTAAGCCCGTTATATACACCGTGACCCTCACCGACGGCACCGTGAAGCTGTACACCGTTACCGTGCAGCTGCATAATGCCGGCGCTGCCGATGAACTGTGGGATAAGCTTACCGATCCCAGCCAGACGCTGCCCTGGTGGAAGTACGCCGAGCAGCAGCGCAACAGCGGCTATTACCCCCGCTACTGGTAAGTCGCACAACCTAATCTAAGCTCCCGATAACACCCCCGCCCACCAAGGTTTTAACTGAGGTGAGTGGGGGTGAGGTTTATTGAAACACAATTGGCAAGCAATGCAAGTGTTTATACACTTGCGAAAAAGCCTGTCAGGGTGAGCCCTGAGACCCCGAACGATTTCTGCAAAACCGGCTGCGCTCCGACGGAGCTTTTTTGTTGCTGTTTCAGCATTATTATGCAGTTATAGCATTGACATGTTATCAATATTGGATTATCCTATAAGAAGAGAAAAAACGGAGGAATATAATATTGAGTCAGATTGCGGCACGCATCCGCGCATTGCGGGAGCAGGCTTTTTTTTCGCAGCAGCGGCTTTCAAAAACATTGGGCATTGCGCAGTCCAGCCTTTGCCGCTACGAAACCGGCGAGACTGAACCTTCGGCTGCGGTTTTGCTGAAATACGCGGATTTCTTCGATGTCTCCATGGATTACATATTCGGCCGAACCGATGACCCGCACGGCGCTGCACCGGTTCGCAAAAGCGTGGACGAGCCGGAATTGGAACAGTTCATAGAGATGTGTTTCGACCCTAAGTCATCAGCAAACGCACGGCTGAAGGAAACGTTGAAGCAAATGATGAGGGAGGCTAAAGAGTGAGCAGGGAAGTAGCGCATAGTTTAGAACATTTTGACGAGGTTATCCATATCATCGACAATGCCCGCAGCCGCGCTATGAAAGCGGTCAATGCAGAGCTTATTCAAATGTACTGGGAAATCGGCTCTTATGTCAGCGGCAGAGTGAAAGATGGCGGCTGGAGAAAAAGCGTGGTTGCAGATTTTTCCGAATTTCTGCAAGCGCATTATCCGGGAACAAAGGGATTTTCTGCGCAGAACATCTGGCGTATGAAGCAGTTTTATGAGACTTATTGTGACAACGAAAAACTCTCACCACTGGTGAGAGAAATTCCATGGACAAGCAATCTGCTGATTATGACTGGCTGTAAAACCGATGAAGCGCGTGAGTTTTACCTTCGCCTATGCATTGCAAACCGTTACACAAAACGCGAATTGGATCGTCAGATCGGCAGTATGCTGTATGAGCGGACGATGATCTCTCACGAAAAGCACAAGGATTTGCTTGCCGGGCACGGCGGACTTGCGGCTTTGCGCGATTCCTATGTGTTTGAATTTCTCGAACTTGAGGAACCGTACAAAGGAAAGGACTTGCGGCGTCAGATTGTCTCTCATCTGAAAGATTTCATTTTAGAGTTTGGACATGATTTCACTTTTGTTGGCGAAGAATACCGCGTTCAGGTCGGCAACACGGATTTCTTCATTGATTTGCTGTTCTATAACCGTGCATTGTCCTGCCTTGTTGCAATCGAATTGAAAATTGATACTTTCCGTCCTGAGCATCTGGGGCAACTCAATTTTTATTTGGAAGCACTTGACCGTGATGTAAAGAAGCCATTGAAGGTCAGCTCCGCGAGTGCCGGGAATATGCCGAGCGCAATGATATGACCGTCGTTGGAACGTATATCGACCGGGCATTATCTGCAAAAACGGCAGATCGACCGGAGTTCCAGCGCATGATCAAGGACAGCGCAAAAGAGCTGTTTGAGATCGTACTTGTATGGAAACTCGACCGCTTTTCCCGTGACCGCTATGACAGCGCACACTATAAACGGATTCTCAAAAAGAACGGTGTGAAGGTAGTGTCGGTTAAAGAGAATATATCCGACGGTCCGGAGGGTATTATACTTGAATCGACGCTGGAAGGCTATACCGAATACTACTCTGCGGAGCTTTCACAAAAAATACGGCGGGGACAAAAGGAGAACGCGCTAAAAGGAAAAAACAACGGCGGCGGCACTCCGCTTGGCTATGCAGTCGGGCCGGATGATGTCCTTGCCATTGACCCATTGACCGCACCTCTGGTGAAAGAAATATTTACCCGCTATGATGCAGGCGAGAACATCAGCACAATCACAGCATCGCTGAACGAACGCGGCCTAAAAACGAGTAAAGGCAAGGCGTTCAAAATCGGCGGAGTCAGCCTAATGCTAAAGAACAGAAAATACATCGGCGAATACCGCTATGGCGGCACAATCATCCCTAAAGGTATCCCCGCAATCATAGATGAGGATTTGTTTGAACGGGTGCAGCAGCGCATGGCGCTTAACAAAAAAGCTCCTGCCAAGGGAAAGGCGGCTAAAGAATATCTGCTGACCACAAAACTGTTCTGCGGGACCTGCGGGCGGCTTATGGTAGGCGAAAGCGGCAAAAGCCGCACCGGCGTCATGTACCATTATTATAAATGCAGCGGTGCCAAAAGGCACCTTGGCTGCAAGCGCAAAGCCATAAGAAAGCAATGGATAGAGCGCGCTGCGGTTCTTATAACGGTGCAGCGCGTGTTAAAGGATGACGAAATCGACCGCATAGCAGCTGCCATCGTTTCATTGCAGGGAAGGGAAGATACAGCCCTTCCCGCTATGCGGTTCCAGCTTGCCGCATGCGAAAAAGCCATCGATAACATGCTCAACGCCATCCAACAGGGCATCATTACCGCATCTACAAAAGAACGGCTGGAGCAGTTAGAAACACAGCGCCAAGAACTCAAGCTATCGATATTGCAGGTGCAAATGACAAAGCCGCGCTACACAAAGGAGCAGATAGTCAGCTGGATAAACCGCTTCAAGTATGGCAGCGCAGACGACCCGCAGTACCAGAAGCAAATCATCGATACGTTCATCAACTCCATCTACGTGTTTGATGACAAAATTGTATTCACCTATAACTTTCAGGATGGAACGGAACCGATCACCCTTGCGGAAATAGAAGCGGCATTCGGTTCGGATTTAGCAAAAGTTGCTCCACCACAAACCCTCCGAACCGATATGGTGCGGAGGGTTTTTTGTTATATAACAGCGCATCCGTCTCTTCTGTTCCTTGACAAAGTTCGACTCTGTTCGTATTATAATTATTGTTGAATAAGCTGCGTTTGGTTAAGGAGAAGCGCACGCCGTAAATATGTGATTCGGTCAATGAATATTTTTCAATTATATTATAAGGAAGATTCCTTTGTGAAAATAAACTACTTTGTGCATACGGAAATAGGCGACCGGCCCTGCAACGAGGACCGCTATGCCGTGAGCAAATGCCCGGCGGGGCTTTGCTTCGCGCTGGCGGATGGGCTTGGCGGGCTTGACCGCGGCGAAGTCGCGGCGGAGCTTGCCTGCAACGCCGTGGCAGAATATGCCCAGGCGCGGGCCGTTTTTTCCAACGCCGCCGTGGAGCAGGCCTTCCTTCGGGCGCAGCAGGCGGTATTGGCGCGGCAAAAGGCAGAGCATAACGAAACGCAGATGAAAACCACGCTGAACGTTGTTATGCTGGATAAGCAAAGCATGTATTGGGGCCACGTTGGGGATTCGCGCACATATTACGCCGAAAACAGTGTATTAAAGCAGCGCACGCTTGACCACAGCGTTACCCAGATGCTTTCCACCATAGGGCAGGTGGAGGAGCGGGACATTCGTTTTCACGAGGACCGCAGCAGACTGCTGCGCGTGCTGGGCACGCCGTGGGAAAAGCCGCAGGCGGAAATTGAGCAGCCCGTGGCGCTGCGCGGGAACATGCAGATATTGCTCTGTACCGATGGTTTTTGGGAATACATTACGGAAGAGCAGATACAGATTTGCCTTGAAGAATCCGACAATGCCCAAATATGGATGGAGAACATGCTGGAACTTATAAGCCGTAACGATCAGCATAGCGAGCGCGACAACCGCACGGCAATAACAATATGGATAGACGATTGGGAAGGGGATATAACGCAATGAGCGCAACCATGCTTTACACCGCCGGTGAAGCCAAACCGGCGCGCCTGTTTGTATGCGACGCCGGGCGCACGATGCGCACGGTGGATATAGGTCAGGGCATCACGCTCGGCCGCGCGGGCACGGGCATAGACGTAGACCTGCCGCTGAACAGCGGCATAGTATCAAAGCGCCACGGAAGGATAACTAAGCTTGACACGGGCTATTGCTACAGCGATACGGACAGCCTGAACGGCACGCATATAAACGGAATTCTTTACGGAAAAGACGGCGAAAGCAGCAGCTGTATACTCAACGACGGGGACATACTGCGCATAGACCGCAAAAATTTGGACCGCCCGCATCACGAGGCCGTCGTAATGATATTTTCAACATCCTGGCAGGATGCCGAGTGGCAATCGGTCGAGCTGCGCGAGGATACCGGCAACATAAACATAGGCCGCACCACCGTTGCCCAGGAGGGCATAAAGATAGCCGATCCTGCGGTATCAAAAAAGCATGCAACGTTCATTCACGGCGTGCGCGGATGGTCAATAGTTGACCACGGCAGCACAAACGGCGTGTTCGTTAACGGCGAACGCATCGCCCAGCCGCGACCGCTTCATGCAATGGATGTTGTGCGCATAGTCAACACGCTGTTCATATTCTTTGGCGACAGGCTGCTTTATAACGCACCCGCCGTGCAGAAAAACCAACTTGCCATACATATTGAGGAGCGCAGCGTGCGCAACCTTTTCAAAAAACGCATACTGCTTGAAAATATAGATCTCAGCATTGACCCCGGGGACATGGTGCTTGTGCTTGGCGGCTCGGGCGCTGGCAAAACGACCTTCTTCAACGCCGTGATGGGCTACGAAAAGGCCCGCGGCAAAATAGTTCATGACGGGCGCGATATATATAAGGAATACGCGCAGATGAAGTATGAAATAGGCTTCGTGCCGCAGCAGGATCTTCTGCGCGATGATGACACCGTGTATCATACCCTTGACAACGCAGCGCAGATGAAAATGCCCGCCGATACCGCAAACGACGCCCGTCAGGCGCGCATAGATCAGGTGCTTGAAATGCTGGGCCTTCAGCGGGAGCGCGATTCGCTCGTTAAAAAGCTGAGCGGCGGGCAGAAAAAGCGGCTTAACATAGCGGTGGAGTTCATTGCGGACCCAAGCCTTTTCTTCCTGGACGAGCCTGATTCCGGCCTTGACGGCATAATGGCGGCGGGACTTATGGAAAACCTGCGCGTTATAGCGGACGAAGGCAAAATAGTAATGGTCATAACCCATGCGCCGGACCGCGTTGCCCATCTGTTCGATAAGGTGATAGTGCTTGCCAAAAGCACAAAGACAAACAGCGGACATCTGGCCTTCTACGGCTCCATTGACGCGGCGAAGGAGTTCTTCGATGCCGATTCGCTGGAAGGCATTGTTAAGCGCATAAACCGCCCCGATGAAAACGGGGACGGATTATCCGATTTCTATATTGAAAAATATGAAAAGTATATAGGAGAGTCCATATGAGCAATACTCAGGTGTCCCGCATAACGCAGATAGGCATATATCTTGGCAAGCATTGGCGCTTGTTCATAAACGAGCGCGGCTGGAAGGTGCTTATATTCGGCGCGGTCATTTCCGCACTTGTATCAATAGTGCTTGGCAGCGGCATGTTCGTATACACGATGGATACGTTTTCCGGCGGGTTTGCGCTGATATCGGCCTGCATTTGGGTGGGCATATTCAATTCGATACAGAACATATGCAAGGAGCGCGCCATAATAAAGCGCGAACACCGCGCCGGGCTGCATATATCAAGCTATATCGCCTCCCACCTTATATTTCAGGCCGGCATATGCCTGCTGCAGGCGGCTATATTGCTCGGCATCAGTAGCGCATTTTTGACTTATCCCAGCTGCGCTCCGCTTTTCGGCGGGGTATGGCTTGAATACTTCATAACGTATTTCCTCTGCATCTATGCGGCGGACGTATTGGGCCTTGCAATATCGGCGATAGTAAAATCGCCCACAACGGCGATGACCGTTATGCCCTTTATACTTATAATTCAGATGATACTTTCCGGCATGCTGTTCCCCCTGCGCGGGACTATGAGCTTTTTCGGCAACCTTACAATAAGCAAATGGGGACTTAACGCAACGGCCATTTCCGCGGATTACAACAACCTTGAAAATACTCAGAAAATTCAACTGAGCTACACGCTCAAGGGCATTGTTAAGCAAAAGTCCCTGCCCATTACGGATGAGCAGGTGGACGCGATGGTGGACGAAAACTATTCCACAGGCATTGTGGAGGACTATGTGCACGATTCCGGCAAGCTTTGGCGCAACTGGGGCATGCTGGCGCTGCATACGGCGGTATATGCCATAATAGCCGTTGCGGCATTGGAATTTGTGGACAGGGATAAACGATAGCAGCAATAACTTACAGGGAGATATAACTTATGCATAATGTACAATTCTGCCCGGGCTGTTTGCGGGATACGGAATTTGAAAACGGCGTATGCGCAAAGTGCGGCTTTGACATTAACGGCTATACCGTAATGCCGCACCATCTTGTGCCGGGCACGCTTGTGAAGCAGCGCTACAAAATAGGCCGCGTGCTTGGCGAAGGCGGCTTCGGCATAACCTATATAGGCATAGACACGGTGCTGAATTTGAAGGTAGCCATAAAGGAATTCTATATGTCCGGCTACGTCAATCGCAACCACGACGCATCGCCCAACGTATTTGCAACGCTTGGCACCCACAGGGACACATTTGAAAAGAACAGGGAAAAGTTTTTGAACGAAGCCCGCGTACTGGCGCAGTTTTACGGGGAAGCCGGCATAGTGGGCGTGCGCGATTTCTGCGAAGAAAACGGCACGGCATATATAATAATGGACTTTCTGAACGGCGTTGACCTGAAAACCTATCTTGAGCAAAAGGGCCGCCTTGCACCGGAGGACGCCGTTAAGCTGCTTATGCCCGTTATGACGTCCTTGCAGCACGTTCATGCGGAGGGGATAATACACCGCGACATAAGCCCGGACAACATAATGGTAATGGAGGACGGCAGCACAAAGCTGCTGGACTTCGGCGCGGCAAGGGAAATTTCGCAAACGGATATAAAGAGCCTTTCCGTAATATTAAAGCCGGGCTACGCGCCGGAGGAGCAATACCGCAGCAAGGGCCGCCAGGGCCCGTGGACGGACGTATACGCGCTTGCGGCAACGCTTTATAAGTGCATAGTGGGCGCAACGCCGGACGACGCCATGGAGCGCATGTATCGCGACAGGCTGCCTTCCCCCGCCGCTGCCGATGCGGCCTGCCCCATAGCCATAAGCAACGTTATAATAAAGGGCCTTGCCGTGCGGCAGGCGGACCGCTATCAGGACGTGGCATCATTCCTTGCCGATCTGAAAACGGCGATGGAAGATCCAGACAATGCCGAACTTGCGCCGGACACGCGCGAGATCGCACCTGCGCAGGAACGCGGCGTAATCGTGGACGACCAAACCGTGCTTGCGGACACCACCACCATATATACGCCCAACGCCGCAAAGGAGCATAAAGCGCCCAAGCCTGCGGCGCAGCCGAGCGCGCCCGCCGCAAAGACAAAGCTGAAAACAGCAAAGGCCGAACCCGCCGAAAGCGCGGAAAAGCCCGCGGCTAAAAAGAAGCCCGAAGGCAAACCCGTTTCAAAGAAGCCTGCCAACAAAAAGGACATTATAATAATCGCGGCCGTTGCGGCGGTAGTAATAATAGCCGCCGTGGCAATAGCGGCGTTTGGCAATGTGAACACAAATGTGTCCATCGGTATGATGTCCGCAAGCTTGGAGGAAACCGCCTCCCTGCGCACGTTCACGCTCAACGGCGTAACGCTTGAGCTGCCCGCGCCCGTGCAAGCGCTGCTTGACAAAGGCTGGGTGTTTGAGGATGCTCAGTACGATACAGCCACGATAGAAGCCGGCGGCAGCAAATCAAGCGTTATGCTCATGAACGAATACGGCAAGATAGAGCTGAGGCTTTCCAACACCACGCTTAACGAGCAGCCCGTTTCCGCCTGCACCATAACGGCGGTTTCCGCCGTTGAGCATATACTCAACGACAACTATCTTGGCGCAAACGGCAACGAATTCAAAACGGCAAATGGCATAACCCTTGGCGCATCCTCCGCAGCGGACGTCAAAACAGCTTACCCCTCCGCCAAAAAGGACGGCAGCTACCTGGAGCTTGAAACGCCGTATGCGGACATCAGGTTCTATAATCAGGATAATAACCCCGTTTTCGGAATATATATACGGCTGGACATGACCAAGGACTGCTGGGAAGATACTTCTAATGTGTCCTCCGCCGCCCCCGCGGAATATGACGACGCGGAGTTCATCAACGCATATACCCTGCCGGACTTTGCCGTGGAATCGACCGTTCTTTCGGCAAAGCTTTCAATGACCGTACAGGATATGGTTGACGCCGGGTGGACGATAGAACGCCAGCCGGACTATATCCCCGCCAATTCATATGCCGAAATATATCTTCGCCTTGACGTGCGCACAACGGCTGTCGTTGAAGCGGTGAATTACACCCGCAACGCAATACTGCCGCAGTACGGAATTGTGATTGCATCGTTTGAGGACAGCAATATGTCCGGCGCGATACACACGGACGATTTGAAGCTGCTCTATAAGGGCGATGTTCTGGCACAGATAGGCGTTTCAACATATTCGGACGTTATAAATGCGCTGAAAGCCGCCGGCTTAACATATACCGAGGACGACGGCAGTATTGCGCTCACGCCGTATAGCAAAGAGCAGAAAATCATGCTCCGGTTCACCAATGCCGATAATGTGCTATGGCGCACATATGTAAGCACGCCATACGATATAAACAAATTTTACTATGAACAGGAGAATGCAAACCAATGAAAACCGTAAAAATCATTGCCGCCCTGCTGGCGGCGCTGCTGCTGACAGGATGCAGCGTTAAAGTAACCGTGGGTACGCAGGACGAGAACCAGCCTGCCGAAACCGCCAAGCAGGTTGTTACTGTTGAGGATATAGGCGCGCTTGTGAGCGAACTGCAAAACGGTCATGTTTGGATGGCATGCGCCGAAAGCGAGCTGTACAGCCTGCGCATAGACGGCAGCGGCCTTACCATAACCGCCTATGCAAAGCAGGACGGCAGCACAGAAAAGCAGATGCTCAGCGGCACGTTCACGGCCGATGCGGACGGCGTGCATATAACCGACGGCAATGGCAATACGGTGCTTGAGCTCACATGGCAGCTTATTGCGGAAGAAGGCGAAAACGCGCTGCAGCGGCTGGAGATGATTACCAAAACCGAGGGCGGCATACTGCCCAAGGACGTTACGCTTGAATTCTATTCAACGCAGGCGACCGACGAAGCCGGTGAAGAGGAAATGGCGGCAGCCTATCTTGAAAACCTGCAAACGCCGGACCCCGCGAAGGATGATTTGACCACACTGCTTGCGGGATACAGCGGGGATTCAATAGTTGATGCCTGCGTGATGCACGGCATCGATCCCTCGCTTAAAAACCGCGCCACCTATGCCGAAGCCTTCGGCATAGAGGATTACAAGGGAGCATCTCAACAGAACCTTACCCTGCTCGAAAAAATGGGCGCAGACGTGGTGATAGGGCAAGACTAAAACGTTTACACAAAAAGATGCAGCCGAAACCGGGCTGTATCTTTTTTGTATTCGCTATAAAGAAGGCAGTCTTCCTTCCAATCGCACCTTCCGTCCCCACTATTAACAGCACAAGAAAAAAGCTCCCGAATTGGGAGCTTTTTTGGTACCCGGTAGGGGAGTCGAACCCCTGTTCCCGCCGTGAGAGGGCGGTGTCCTAGGCCACTAGACGAACCGAGCACATAAATCTCACGGCAAGGGTTATTATACACAATGGTGCATATTTGTGTCAACAGTTTTTTTGCCGAACATGCAAAAATATTCATGTATGTCCGGCAATGGGCGGCTTACAGCGCGGCCTTCAGCTTTTCGGCCAAATCAAGCTGCTCCCACGGCATGGCAGGATCGCCGAAGTGGCCGTAGGACGCGGTGCGGCGGTATATGGGCCGGCGGAGATCGAGCGCGCGGATTATGGCCTCCGGCCTAAGGTCAAAGCTGCGGCGCACGGCGGCAAGCAGCTTATCCTCGTCCACCGTACCGGTGCCGAACGTGTCTATAAATACGGATACGGGCTCCGCCACGCCTATCGCGTAGGCAAGCTGCAATTCGCAGCGCTTGGCAAGGCCCGCGGCAACTATGTTCTTGGCAATGTAGCGCGCGGCATAGGCTGCGCTGCGGTCAACCTTTGTGGGGTCCTTGCCGCTGAAGGCTCCGCCGCCGTGGCGCGCAAAGCCGCCGTAGGTATCAACTATTATCTTGCGTCCGGTCAGGCCGCTGTCCCCGTGCGGGCCGCCTATTACGAAGCGCCCCGTGGGGTTGACCAGAATGCGTGCGTCGCTCGCAAGCAGAGCCTTGGGGATAACGGGCTTTATAACCTCGCTATAAATGGCGTCCTTCAGCATGGCCTGCGTTGCATCTGCGCTGTGCTGCGTGGAAACGAGCACAGTGTCCACGCTCACGGGCGTGCCGTTTTCGTAAACAACGCTCACCTGCGCCTTGCCGTCCGGCTTTATGAAGTCCGCGCCGCCCTTGCGGTACGCCGCCAGCCTGCGGGTAAGCGCATGGGCCAGATATATTGGCAGGGGCATATACTCTTCCGTTTCATCGGTGGCATAGCCGAACATCATGCCCTGATCCCCCGCGCCGGTGGTCATGTCCGCCTCCGTACCTTCCTTCGCCTCAAGCGATTTATCCACGCCCATGGCAATATCGCCCGACTGCTTATCCAGCGATACCAGCACCGCGCAGCTGTCGCCAGAAAAGCCGGTGGAATTATCCGTATAGCCTATTTCGTTCACGGTGGAGCGCACAAGGGACGCTATGTCCACCTGCGCCTTGGACGTTATTTCGCCCATCACCAGCACAAGGCCGGTCGTTGCCGCGCATTCGCACGCCACGCGGGAGTACGGGTCAACGGCAAGGTGCGCATCCAGCACGCTGTCGCTTAGAATATCGCAAACCTTATCGGGATGTCCCTCGGTCACCGATTCAGACGTAAAAAGCTTTTTCATAAAAAATGAACCTCCGTTTCATATAGTCTGCCCATCAAAACGCAGCTGCTCCGCGGGATGCGCCCGTTTTGCTTTTTGGCAAAACAAAACGCCCCGCGAAAAACGAGACGAAGATTCCATCGCTCATCTTTCGGCTAATGCCGCGGGAATTGGCACCTTGCGCGCACGCAGGTTGCCGGGTTTCACAGGGCCCGTCCCTCAACCACTCTTGATAAGGCATATATTCTTTTGTTAGGCATATGATAGCATCCCGCGCGCATTCCTGTCAAGCCCCATAAAGTTGCGGCAAAAGCCTAATTTATGTGATATAATACAAATATCAACTTATATGGGGGATTCATATGGATATAAATACCGTAAACGAAGAAATATCCCTTGCGGAGGCTTTGCAGATGCGCGCGGATATAAAAACGCGGATATCGCAGCTGCATTCCCGCCTGAACGACAATGCCAAGGTGCAGGAGGGTGAAACGCCCGCGGAGGATCCGCTCAGGCTTATTGAGCTGCTCAATGCCGAATGCAGCGCGTATGAGGAGCTTATCCGCCGCATAAACCTGACCAACGCGGCAACCGTGCTTGACGGGCAGACGCTTACGGCGCTGCTTGCCCGGCGCGATGCGCTTTCGCTTGAGCTGAGCATAATGCGGGACTTTTTGCAGCAGGCCAGCCAGCGCATAGACCGCTACTCCAAAACGGAGATAAAGATTCTTCCCACCGTGGACGTTACGGCCATGCAGAAAACGGTGGATGCGAAGTCGAAGGAGCTTAGGCAGCTTGACGCGGCGATACAGAAGCTTAACTGGAACACAATGCTTATATAGGCGCAAATAATTTACAATAATCGGTTTTTCCGCCGCGCGGGGCGGGCGCTATCTCTGCCGGCTGAGAATGAGCCGGCGCTGATACATAGCGGGTCGGGGCGCAACGCTTACCCTTTACACAAACGCCCGTAATAGCGCACAATACACCCCGCACAAATGCACCCGGCATCACCGGGCGCCGACCGCGCGGCGGAAAGGGTGGGTATGGGGAGAAATGGCTTAAAGGCGGGACTTTTCTATTGAAAGCCCCGCCTTTTCATGCTAAAATAATCGTAGAATGAGGACGGGAGATGAGTTAAAGGACGGAATAAAGGAACAGGAGGATCGAATATGAAAAAAATTGTAATTGCGGCGCTGATGCTTGCGCTGTGCATGGCCGTTGCCGTACCCGCCCTTGCGGAAGGCGTGCGCGACGCCAACGCCGCATATAACGAGCTGCTTGCGGGGTTCAACGGCAAATATCCCGACGAATACGCGGGCGCATACGTTGATACCTCGGACGGCGATAAGCTGTGCATACTGCTTACGGAGCGCCATGCGGACACCGCCGCAAAGCTTGGCGCGGCGCGGGACAAAATGCTTGCGCACATAAGCGCGGCCTACCGCGACGACGTAAAATTCAAAACGGCGAAGTATTCCTATAATGAGCTGCTTGCGGCGCACGATACCGCGTCCGCACTGCTGAAGGAGAAGGGCTACGGGCTTTCCTACGTTGGAATAAACGAGATGAATAATACCGTGGAGGTAGGCATAATCCCCGCCGACTATGCCGCCGCCGCAGCCTTTGTTCAAGCCGACGCCGCGCTCAGCGGGCTTCCCCTATGCGTTACGGCTGCCGAAAGGCTATCCCAATTGGGCGGCGAATCGTCCGCTGCCATGCCGCAGGCCGGAGGCGGCGCAATAATTCCGCTTGCGGCGGCTCTGCTCATATGCGGCGCAATGCTCGGCGCGGCTGCATTGAAGCGGAAACGTTAAAGCGGAAACGTTAAATACGAAGAAATCGAAAGGAGGCATATGCCATGAAAAAACGTAACCGTATTTCTTGGTTGGTTCCGGCAATGTTGTCTTTTGCAACCGCCATGCTCGCTTTCATTTCAGGCGCTGTAAACCAAGCTCCTATTCTCTATCTTTCCGGGCTGCTAAGTTTTGCCGGCGGAATCCGCTGCGTTTGCTTGTATACAAAGCAGCACAGACAGCAAGATAAAGAATAGCATCCGCCGACCGCGCAGCGGAAAGGGTGGGTATGGAAAAAAATATGAACGAACGCAAAAGAACAAATCTCAAAGCACTATTCATCATATTGGCCGCGGCGCTGATTTTGGCGTTTGTGTACCTTGCCTTGCCGAAGGAGCGCGGCATAGAGCGCCGCGTTGACGCAACGCTTGTGCAAAACGGCAGCCCTGCCGAACGCAGGCAGACCGCGCTCACCATAAGCGGCACATATAAAAGCAGCCTTTTCGGCGGGGATTCGTTCGCGGGGAAGGTTGAAATAGACTGCCTGCCGGTAACGGCGGGGGAGCTGCTGAACGTTGTTTTCAGCGCGGAGGATAAGGGCTACGGCGCGCTGACGTACAGGAGCGGCGAAAGCCTTGAGTTCGTGGGCTACATGCGCATGAGCAAAACCGCGGATGAAGTAATAATCTGCCTGTTCGAGGACATGGGGGACGGGCGCAAGGGCTGGAGCGCGGACACGGGCGCGGTGATATCGTATCCCGATAATATAGAAAACATAGGCGATAAGCTGTATTGAATTTTCGCCATACAGTAAGCAGCACCTTCACGCCTGACGGTGCCGACTTTCCCTGCACAACATATTGTGCCGCGGGGCGCGGCATGGGCGCAAGAGCCGAGAATATCTGAATAAATTGCGCATTAAAAGCGTTTTTTGAGTTGACAAGCGCCTAAAGGTGTGGTACATTAACTAAGCAACCCCCGACTGGGGGGTTTATTTAGGTTCGGTATCGGCCGAACAAACGGATTTTATTGGCCTTATCCCGCGTTGGGACAGGGCATAAATTGAGAGGAGCTAATAACCACTATGCGCGTAAAAGTCACCTTGGCCTGCACCGAGTGCAAGCAGCGTAACTACAACACTTTTAAGAACAAGAAGAACGACCCCGACAGGATCGAGTTCTCCAAGTACTGCCGTTTCTGCCGCAAGCACACCATTCACAGGGAAGCCAAATAAGCCCGAAAGGACAGGAGCATAAAAATGGCAAACGATGTAAAAACCGCCAAAAAGGAGAAGAAGCCCAACCTGTTCGCGCGTATCGGCCGTTATTTTAAGGACGTTGTGGGCGAACTGAAAAAGCTTACGTGGCCTACCGGCAAAGACCTTGCCAAGTACACCGCAACCGTGCTTGCGTTCATAGTGCTTTTCGCCGTTGTTATAGGCGTGCTTGATTTTCTGTTCGGCCAGGGCTTCACGCTTCTTGGTAACCTGGCAGGCAAAGGCAGCGATGCTTCCGCCCTTGCGGACGCGCTGCTGGGCCTGATGTAATTTAGGGAGCAAGTATCATGGCCGAAGAAGCCAAGTGGTACGTTGCCCATACCTATTCGGGCTACGAGAACAAGGTCAAGGAGGACCTGGAGAAAACGGTTGAAAACCGCGGCCTTCAGGACATGATTTTAGAGATAAGCTACCCCACCGAAGAGGTAGTTGAAATGAAGGACGGCAAGCGCAAGGTGGTAACCCGCAAGATGCTGCCCGGCTACGTTATGATCAAGATGATCATGAACGACAAAACCTGGTACGTTGTGCGCAACACCCGCGGCGTTACGGGCTTCGTAGGCCCGGGATCAAAGCCCGTGCCCCTTACCGATGAAGAAGTTACAAAGCTTGGCGTGGAGTATATCCCCATCGAGCTCGATCTTTCCGTTGGCGAGAGCGTGCGCGTGGTAAGCGGTCCGCTGGAAAACTTCATAGGCACGGTGGAAGCGCTGGATCCGGAACGGCAGAAGGTAAAGCTGACCGTATCCATATTCAACCGCGACACACCGGTGGAACTGGATTATATCCAGGTGCAGAAGCTCTGATAAAGGGCAAAATAAAAGCGCAGGGGCAGCTCTGCGCCTAAGGCATGATTTATGCGCCTTCTTATAAGGGGAGGCTGTCATAAAGTGGGAGGCCGCCCGAAAAAGCGGGAGAGGCCGCTCGCACCACATTATTTTTAGGAGGAAATTCAAATGGCAAAGAAGATCACAGGCTTTGTGAAGCTTCAGATCCCCGCCGGCAAAGCAACGCCCGCACCGCCCGTAGGCCCCGCCCTCGGTCAGCATCAGCTGAACATAATGGGCTTCTGTAAGGAGTTCAACGAGCGCACCGCCAAGGACGCCGGCATGATTATCCCTGTCGTCATCACGGTGTACCAGGATCGTTCCTACACCTTTGTGACCAAGACTCCCCCCGCGGCCGTTCTTATCAAGAAGGCTTGCGGCCTGCAGTCCGCTTCCGGCCGCCCCAACACCCAGAAGGTTGCCAAGCTGACCAAGGACCAGGTAAGGGAGATCGCCACCATCAAGATGCCCGACCTTAACGCCGCCAGCGTGGAAGCCGCCATGAGCATGGTAGCCGGCACCGCCCGCAGCATGGGTATCACGGTTGAGGACTGAACAAGCCTAAAGGAGATGTGGGAGGCATAAGCCGTTATTACCACAGGAAGGAATATAGAATATGAAGCATGGCAAGAAGTATCAAGACAGCATAAAGCTGATCGAAAAGCAGAAGCTTTACGATCCCCGCGAAGGCATTGAGACGGTGCTCTCCACCGCCAAGGCCAAGTTTGACGAGACCGTCGAAGCCTCTATCCGTCTGGGCGTAGACCCCCGCCACGCCGACCAGCAGGTCCGCGGCGCCGTGGTTCTGCCTCACGGTACCGGCAAGACCGTCCGCGTGTTGGTTTTCGCCAAGGGCGACAAGGCTAAGGAAGCCGAGGCCGCCGGCGCCGATTTCGTGGGCGACGATGATCTGGTAAAGAAGATCCAGACCGAGAACTGGTTTGGATTCGACGTTTGCGTAGCTACTCCGGACATGATGGGCACCATCGGCCGTATAGCTCGTATACTGGGACCCAAGGGCTTGATGCCTAACCCCAAGAGCGGCACCGTTACCATGGACGTGACCAAGGCCATCAACGATATCAAAGCCGGTAAGGTTGAATATCGCGTAGACAAGACCTCCATCGTTCACGTTCCCGTGGGCAAGGTTTCCTTCGGCGCCGACAAGCTGCAGGAGAACCTGAACACCCTGATGGATGCCGTTATCAAGGCCAAGCCGGCCGCCGCTAAGGGCACCTACATCAAGAGCCTGGTGCTTTCCACCACCATGGGCCCCGGCGTCAAGTTCAACAGCATGAAGTTCTAAAAATGCTTACGCATTTCGCAGTGAGTGCTGCCCGCACTCGCTGCGAGAAACAAGTCTTCCCTCTCGCGCCATTGGCGCTCCCGGGCGGGAAGACTGATAAGTAAGAGTTCCTAACGGAACTCGTCCGTTCAGGCGAATGAATCGCCTGAGCCGGAATAAAGCCTTCTATAAAAATATAGAAGAAATCTCAAAAAATCCGTTGACAACCGCGGGGCGGTATAGTATACTGCCCCGTGGAAATCAAAATACAGGCCGAAGACAGCAGGCGTCCCATGCGGACTTAATTTCCTGCCGAGGTGAATGCAAGCTTATTAAGCAAGCTCTCATCCTTTGTCTTAGGCAAAGGATTTTCATTTTGTAAGGAGGTGAAACCAATGGCAAACCCCGCAAATATCGAGGTAAAAGCGAAACAGGTCGAAGAGATCCGCGAAAAGCTCGAAAAGGCGCAGTCTGTTGTAGTGTTCGACTATCGCGGACTGACCGTTGAGGAGGTAACCAACCTGCGCAGCGAAATGCGCAAGGCCGGCGTTGAATATGTCGTTCTGAAGAACCACATCGTCAACCGCGCAGCCCAGGCAAACGGAGTGGACGAAAGCTTCCACAACTATCTGAAGGGACCCTCTGCTTTCGCGTTCGGTTATGACGATGCAGTAGCGCCCGCGCGTATACTGAAGGACACCGTCAAGAAGCTGAAGAAGTGCGAGATAAAGGGCGGTATCATAAACGGCGTAGTCACCGACGCAGCCGGCATGAACACCCTGGCAGATCTGCCCAGCAGAGAGCAGCTTATCGCAAGGCTGCTTGGCAGCATGATGAGCCCCATTTCCAAGCTGGCTATCGTTCTTGGCCAGATTCAGGAGCAGAAGGGCGGCTCCGATGCAGCACCCGCTGAAGCAGCGGAATAATTTATCCCAAGTTAGAACAAAGAATAACACAGGAGGAACAAGATAATGAATAAAGAGCAGCTTATTGCTGATATCAAAGCTATGACCGTTCTTGAGCTGGCCGACCTGGTAAAGGCTCTTGAAGAGGAATTTGGCGTATCCGCCACCGCCGCCGTCGCCGTTGCCGGCCCCGCCGCCGGTCCCGCCGCCGAAGTTGAAGAAAAGACCGAGTTCGACTGCATACTGAAGGACGTCGGTTCCGAGAAGATCAAGGTCATCAAGACCGTCCGCGAGCTGACCGGTCTGGGCCTGAAGGAAGCCAAGGACCTGGTAGACAACGCTCCCAAGCCCATCAAGGAAGGCCTGCCCAAGGAAGAGTGCGAGAAGATCGTCGCCATGTTCAAGGAAGTCGGCGCCACCATCGAAGTCAAATAAGTTATTCACTTATTGTGATGCTAAAAGAGACTGCTTCGGCAGTCTCTTTCTTTTTGCCCCCCGGCTGTTATTGTTTACGTCACCCCCCTCAGTCAATAGCTAAACCGAGCCCAGGTTGGAACAAGGTTGCCTTACTCACTGCCGTTCGTAATTCTCCCTGTTCCTGCCCGTTCTCCGTTTCGC
>OLRZ01000042.1_pt1 | contig 109998 bp, 106 predicted proteins | sample 1671931 | NCBI WGS metagenome assembly OLRZ01 (sample SAMEA3136627, study PRJEB25190) | human gut metagenome | reverse complement strand
GAGACGTTATCGGTGATATCAACTCTCGTCGTGGACGTATCGAAGGTATGGATGATATCGCAAGCGGTAAGATGGTTCGTGCATTCGTTCCATTATCTGAAATGTTCGGATATTCTACAGACTTACGTTCTAGAACTCAGGGACGTGGTAACTACTCTATGTTCTTTGAAAAATACGAACCAGTACCAAAGAACGTACAGGAAAAAGTACTTGCTGATAAGTAAGAAAATTAATATATAAATATTTCGGGGCTATTTTGTCAAAATAGTCTTGAAATATTTGTTTAAATGAAATATAATCAAATTTAGGACGGCCCTTTGCTGGGCAACTATATTGAAGTTTGAAACATTATTGTAATTGCCCATAGGGCGAATAAGGAGGACAATTAAAATGGCAAAAGAAAAGTTTGAGAGAACTAAACCTCATTGCAACATTGGTACTATTGGACACGTTGACCATGGTAAAACAACTTTAACAGCAGCAATCACTAAAGTTTTAGCTGAAAGAGTAGAAGGAAACACAGCTGAGAACTTTGAAGATATCGATAAAGCTCCAGAAGAAAGAGAACGTGGTATCACAATCTCTACAGCTCATGTTGAGTATGAAACAGAAAAACGTCACTACGCTCACGTTGACTGCCCAGGCCATGCCGATTATGTAAAGAACATGATCACTGGTGCAGCTCAGATGGACGGAGCTATCTTAGTAGTAGCTGCTACTGATGGTGTAATGGCTCAGACAAAAGAACATATCCTGTTATCTCGTCAGGTAGGTGTTCCTTACATCGTAGTATTCATGAACAAATGTGATATGGTAGACGATGAAGAATTATTAGAATTAGTAGAAATGGAAATTCGTGAATTATTAAATGAATACGAATTCCCAGGAGACGACATTCCTATCATCCAGGGATCTGCTTTAAAAGCTATCGAAGATCCAGCTGGACCATGGGGAGATAAGATCATGGAATTAATGGATGCTGTTGACAGCTACATTCCAGATCCACAGCGTGATACAGACAAACCTTTCTTAATGCCAGTCGAAGACGTATTCTCTATCACAGGACGTGGTACAGTAGCAACTGGTAGAGTAGAAAGTGGTGTTCTTCACGTATCTGACGAAGTTGAAATCGTTGGTATCAAAGAAGAAACAAGAAAAGTTGTTGTAACTGGTGTAGAAATGTTCCGTAAACTGTTAGACGAAGCTCAGGCTGGAGATAACATTGGTGCATTATTACGTGGTGTTCAGAGAGACGAAATCGAAAGAGGACAGGTTCTTTGCCAGCCAGGTTCAATCACATGCCATACAAAATTCACAGCTCAGGTATACGTTTTAACAAAAGATGAAGGTGGACGTCATACTCCATTCTTTAACAACTATCGTCCACAGTTCTACTTCAGAACAACAGACGTTACAGGTGTTATCGAATTACCAGAAGGAACAGAAATGTGCATGCCTGGTGACAACGTAGAAATGACTATCGAATTAATTCACCCAATCGCTATGGCTCAGGGATTATCTTTCGCTATCCGTGAAGGTGGACGTACAGTAGGATCAGGAAGAGTTGCTACAATCATCGAGTAATTCTTACTTCTACGATTGAATTTAGGATAATATTTATGAGACTCAGAAAGTTTAGGCTTTCTGGGTCTTTTTTGTTGTGAGCAAATATAAAACAAGCTATAATAAAAGAGACACATTGGTCGTAAGGCAAAATTAATAGGAGGATCCGAATGAATCAAACATTAAAGCTGCCAGTTGGAATTGAGAATTTTGAAGATATTCGCAAGCTAGGATTTTATTATATAGATAAGACAAAATTAATTGAACAGCTCTTACAAAATTGGGGAAAAGTAAATCTGTTTACACGACCACGTCGTTTTGGAAAGACACTCAATATGAGTATGTTACGTACTTTTTTTGAAATTGGTATGGATAAATCACTTTTTGAAGGCCTATATATTTCTAAAAATAAAGAATTATGTGATGAATATATGGGTAAGTATCCAGTAATCTTTCTGTCATTGAAGGGAATCGATGGATTAACTTTTGAAGAAGCGATTATTCGGATTACAACGATTATTAAAAATGAAGCACGAAGACACCATTATCTAAAAAATAGTGATAAATTAATAGAAGAAGAGATTAAGCAATTTCAGAGCCTTTTAGATGGAAAAGCTGATGATATAACAGATAGTATCAGACTATTATCAGAACTTTTGTGCAAACATTATGGGAAGAAGACGATTATTCTTATTGATGAATATGATGTTCCGCTAGATAAAGCTTTTCAGAAAGGCTATTATGATGAAATGGTTGAACTCATGAGAGGTCTTTTGGGGCAAGTACTAAAAACAAATGATTTTCTCCAATTTGCAGTTTTGACAGGATGTCTTAGAATTTCGAAAGAAAGCATTTTCACCGGACTTAATAATTTTGAAGTTTTATCTATTCTCAATGTTCAGTATGATGAATGTTTTGGATTTACCGATACAGAAGTGAAAAAGATTCTTAGCGATTATAATTTATCAGATCATTACCTTCAGATTAGGGAGTGGTATGATGGTTATCGTTTCGGAAATACAGATATCTATTGCCCATGGGATGTGATTCGTTATTGTAAAAGTCTATGTGCGAATCCCGATGCATTACCAGAAGATTTTTGGTCTAATTCTAGCGGAAATGAAATTGTTCGCAGATTTATAGATAAGGCAGATATTCAGACAAAGAATGAGATTGAGCGTTTGATCAGTGGAGAGTGTATTGAAAAGGAAATTGTAGAGGAGCTTACCTATAATGAGTTGGATAAGAGTATAGAAAATTTGTGGAGTGTGCTTTTTACAACAGGATATCTAACACAACAGGGACGAACTCAAAATGGTAAATATCTTTTGTCGATACCAAATACAGAGATAAGAAATCTATTTACAAAAAAGATCAAAGAATGGTTTAGTGATGTTTCAAAAAATGATGGAAAAACACTAGAAATATTTTGTAATTCATTTATAGAGAAAAAAACAGAAAAAATTGAACAGCTTTTTGGAGATTATCTATGGAATACGATCAGTATAAGAGATACAGCAATCGCAAAAGAGAAGAAAGAAAATTTTTATCACGGAATTTTACTTGGTCTTCTTGGATATAAGTCAAGCTGGCTTATAAAATCAAATGCAGAATCAGGAATCGGATACAGTGATATTCTGATAGAAGCTCCGGAGAATCGAACGGGAATCGTTATTGAATTAAAGTATGCCGAAGATGGAAATATGGATGCAGCGTGCAAGCAGGCTTTAAAACAGATTGAAGATAAAGACTATATTGCTAAATTGAAGCAAGATGGAATGCGAAATTTCATTAAATATGGTGTTGCTTGTTATAAGAAAGACTGTAAAGTCATGATTTATGAAGAATAAAAAACAACTGATGATGGGAGATATAAATATGGGGAAAGAAACATTTGAAGGAAAAAAACTCATTGCACGATAGGAATAATTGGACATCGAGGTCATGGAAAAACGACTTTAACAGATGCAATCAAAAAAACTCTTACAACAAAAGAAGAGAGAAATATAAGCTTGACATCTAGCATTGAATATGGAGCTATCCTAGTAGTATCTGCAATAGATGGAATTATGTCACAAACGGCAGAACAGATCATGATTGCTCATCATATGGGAATGCAACATATCGTAGTATTTATGAATAAATGTGATATGGTAGATGATATGGAAATGCTGGAATTGGTAGAAATGGGGATTCGTGACCAGCTATATCAGTGCGGATTTGTTGGATCTGATATTCCGTTTATCTATGGATCTGCTTTAAAAGCCCTTGAAGATCCAGATGGAGAATGGGGAGATAAGATCATGGAATTGATGGATGCGGTGGATAAATACATTCCAGATTCACAGCCTGAAATGGATCAAGCTTCCTCTATACATACAAAGTTTACAGCAGAAGTATACATGTTAGATATCAATGAAGGTGGACGAGACACAGGATACTTTGATGGTGACTGTCTGCAGTTTTATTTCAAAACGACAGATGTAACAGGAGAGATTCAATTGCCAATAGAAATAGATATGGCTATGCCAGGGGAAACACTGGATATAACAATTGAATTAATTCAACCAATTAAGATAACAGAAGAAGAACCTTTTATCATTCGTGATGATGAATGTACGGTTGGATTGGGAAGAATTTCTACAATCATCGAGTAATTCTTACTTCTACGATTGAATATGATAATTTTCAAAGACTCAGAAAGTTTAGGCTTTCTGGTTTTTTTTTCTATGTTATACTAAAGCTATCAATTGTAAGAAGGGAGAAACGTATGAAGAAAAGTAAAAATTTAAAAAGAATAGGGGCTGTGATGCTTTCGTTGGTATTAGCAGTATCAACAGTATTTACAACAACTGCTGTTTCTGAAAAGAAGGTTTCTGCACAAGCAGAGATAAAAAATAAGAAACAGCTGCAAAGATGGGCATTAGCTACAAAGTTATTATCAGATGGAGAAAAATACTTTGATCAAACTAAAGCTGATAATAAGATAAGTGATAAAACAGCGGCAATTTATACAGCAATAGAGTATATCTGGAATGAAGATGGGGATACAGTATCTGTGAATGTTTTTTGCGACAGTGTAAAGAATTATTTTGCAGGATGTGATGACTTTAATGCAGAAAAATTAGCTGCAATTGGTGAGAATAATTACTTTGAATATAAGAGTGGTGATTCAAAGGTAACACTTAAAACCATGCAGGCAGCTGGAGGAACACAGGAATGTACCTATATCGGTGAGAAAGAACATACTGACGGTTCAAAAACAATGTATGGTGTATGGACAGATCCAGATCCAGCACCAGGAGATCCAGAAACACCATATTATGTAGCCTTAGATATTGCAGAAAACGGACAGATGACAGCATATCGAAAATTAAAAGATGGTAGTCAATTGAATGTGGATATCTATAAATTCAATGAGAATGGCGATTATGTAGTGTCTTATACAACTGAAAGTGGAAAAGCATTTATACCAGATGAAGAAGAAGCAGATTTTTCTTACAATATTCAAATCATAGATAAAGAAAAAAGCGAAACACCAATTCAGTTTGAAGATAGAACTCTTGAAGATAATAGTTTCAATCTGAATTTGGAAAGTGAAGATACAAGCATTGTAGATATAGATTATCATAGAATTATAGCAAAAGATAAAAAGGGAACAACTAATATTAAATATAACATCAGATCTGCAGAGAGCGGTAATGTAATTTATAGTGGATCAATTCCATCCACCGTATATTCTATTTCTATTGATGAAGAAAATTATTATGGAATTTATTTATTACCAGGAGAAAGTAGACAGGTAACAGCAAATATTGAAGGTTATAATGGACCAGTTTCATATCAGTGGACATCAGCAGAATGTAAGATTGACAATCAGCTAGGAAAAACTTGTAAAATCACAGCTCCATCAAAAGAAGGAAATCCAACGATTGTTGTTCAGGCATTTACTGGTGATGGAGAGTGGATTGGCGTAAAAGAGGAAGAAATCAAAGTTGCAGATTGTAAATTATCATTTAGCTACAGAAAATTTTTTGGTGATCATTCAGAACCAGCATCAGGAGATACTCTGAAAGTAGGAGAAGCTTATTGGTTTTCACTGGATGGTGCAAGTTTTGCATGGGATTATGGAAATGGAAATAGAAACGATTCAAAGAGACAGACTTTCTATACTATGGACTTTGAGTTAAATGGAAAGCATTTGATAGCAACAGATACAGAGGAAAATCTTAGTAATGATGAACTGAGTCTTTCAATCGGAGCAGGTGGAGGATTCCCAAATCGCATTATCAAACCAAAGAAAGCTGGAACATTAACGATCACAGGAACAATTTATCGAAATGGAAAATTCTTCCGTGATGTTAAAAAGTCATATAAAGTAGAAGGTAATACACCATCTCCAACACCAGTAGAAGGTAACACACCATCTCCAGCACCAGTAAATAAACCAACAAAACCAGCCAAAGTAACAGTCAAAACAACAAAACTAAAAAGTGCAAAAAATGCCAAAGGCAAAAAAATAGTTGTAAAATGGAAAAAGAACACAGCTGGAAACGGATACCAGATCCAGTATTCCACAAGCAAGAAATTTGCCAAAGGAAACAAAACAAAGACGATCAGCAAGAACAAAACGACAAGCTACACAATTAAGAAGCTGAAAAAGAAAAAGACATACTATGTACGTATCCGTACCTACAAGAAGGTTTCTGGAAAGACATACTACTCTGGATGGAGCAGTGTAAAAAAAGTTAAGATCAAAAAATAAATATCAGATCAAATAAAAATAGTGTCAAGATCAATAAAAATCTTGGCACTATTTTACGTTAGAAAAATCTATCGTATTTTGCAATCAATCAATTTTTAATATAAGGAACCATCACTTCCAGAATCTCAAGCACATGATCTCTCTGTGATGGATTAAGTTCAGCTGCAATTTCCATCAATTGATTATTGTGATGAGCCGGGGTATCAACATCAAATATTCTTTGCCCATCACCAAATAAAAGATAATCAGCAGATACATCCAATGCAGTAGTAAGAGAAGCAAAACTATGAATAGACATGGCTTTGCGGCCAGCTTCGATTTCATAGATATAATGCTGACTGACACCAGCTTTTTCAGCAAGCATTTCCTGTGTCAGATCTTGCCCTTTTCGGGTAAGTTTGATGCGTTTTCCTAATTCTTTTAAATCGATTTTCATAAAATACCTCCATAAAAAATAGTATTACCAGGAGTTATGAAAAACCACTATCCAACAGTGACAGTGACAACTATAAATATTGCTGACAGCAACATTGAATGTTATGATAGATAGGAAAATGAGAAAAAACGAGAAAGAAGGAGTCATGCAGAGAGAAAACGAGCGTATTATCTATCATTTGATGCATTTTGATGAGAAGGATAAGGAGTGGAGTGAGAGACCATATTTACTCTTGGAAGATATGGCAATTGTTTTTGATATTCTTGATCTGGATGATCGATCCATACAAAGAATCGATCATAAAAAGGCAAACAAAGAACAATGGTCGGATCAGTTTTTATGGGAGAGTGCAAAGAAGAATACAAAACAGTTTCTGCCTGCTAAATTTGAGCCTGTATATAAAGATTTTCGAGGACATACCGAAGACAGACCGGTATTTATGGTGTCAAACAAAATACAGAGATATGGAGCAGCTGTTATTTGTTATGAAGATTTTCTGGATGATATTTCTAGAAAATATAACAAGAGTTTGTATCTCCTGCCAACCAGTATTCATGAAATGTTATTACTGTTTGATGACGGAGAAGATCAGGAAGAGGATTTATTGCATATACTAGAGAAGTCTGATCAGCAATTAAGCAAAGAAGAATTTCTGTCCGATAATATCTATTATTATGACAAATATATGGGAGAGTTGATCAGTTTATTTTAATGTTGAAGTTTTGGTACGAATAACGTATGATAAAGAAAACTGACCAAACAAAGAAAGGGGTAGAGCTCATGATACCAGGGATCGTAATCGGAGTGATCGTGCTTGTCATTGTGATATGGCTGATCAGTTCCTACAATGGATTTGTAACATTAAGAAATAAGACAGAAGAGGCATTTTCAGCAATCGATGTGTCATTAAAGAAGCGTTATGACTTGATTCCAAACTATGTAGAAACCGTCAAAGGTTATGCGAAACACGAATCAGAGACATTAGAGAAAGTTGTAGCCGCAAGAAATCAGGCGATGACAGCGACAAATATCGATGATAAGATCAAACAGGAAAATGTACTGTCAGGAGCACTGAAATCTTTATTTGCAGTGTCTGAAAGTTATCCAGAATTAAAGGCTAATGAGAACTTTAATAAATTGCAGGATCAGCTTCAGAGATTAGAAGAAGAGATCGCAGCTTCCAGAAGATATTATAACGGAGTTGTAAACCGCTATAATACCAAGACAGAATTATTCCCAGGCAATATCATCGCAGGAATTTTTGGATTTAAGAGAAAACCATTATTTGAAGTTTCGAATGAATCTGAGCGTGAGAATGTACAAGTAAAATTCTAAGGAACGGACAGGGGGAAAGCACTATGAGAAAGTGGATTACCTGTACCATAATGGCAGTCATGATGGCTGCCATGATTTTTATGGGGACAGGAAACAATGTGTTTGCAAATGATGAAGTCACTTATGATTCTAATATGCAAACAAAGAAATTTGATGTAGATGTCAGAGTCGGAGAAGATGGAAGTTATACAGTAACAGAGAATATCAAAGTCAAGTTTGTCAATCCGAGGCATGGAATTTATCGTTATATCCCATACAAAGGGAAGGTGATAACAAGCGATAAAAATGGAGATCAGAAAAAACTACTTTATTATGCGGATTTTACACTGTTATCAAATGACAGTAAGACAGATGTAGATGAAGATTCTGACGGTAATAGTCAGGTATTGAGGTTTGGTTCTGCGGATTATACCGTAAGTAAAGGAAACTATAGATTTACGTATCAACTGATCCCTAAATATCAGGGAGATACCTACGATTATTTGTACTACAATATTTTCCCGACACTTTGGAGAAATAAGATTCCAGAAGGAAGTACTTTTACAATTCATTTTCCAAAGAAAACAGATCTTAAGGGCGTAAATTTCTATTATGGACGTTATGGGGAATCAAAGTATGCAAAAGATGTGATCACTTTGAAATATGATGAGGAGAAGAACCAGATCCAAGGAACATTAAAGAAGACACTGCCATTTAAAAATGGATTGACATGCTATAGTGATCTGGGTGATGGGTATTTTACAGCAAAACATGAAATCGGAGTAGATCGATGGATTTTTGGACTATCAATAGGAATTCTTGTGATCACAGCTGCCTTATTTGTTTTGTTCGGACGTGATGAAAAGATCATCCCATCGATTCAATATCAGCCGCCAGAAGGAATGGACAGTGCAGTTGTCGGATATGTTCTGGACGGTTCTGTGGATGATAAGGATGTTATTTCTTTGATCCTTTATTGGGCCGATAAGGGCTACCTGAAGATGAAGGAAAAAGGTCAAAAGGACATGGAATTTATCAAACTCAAAGATATTCCAGACTCAGAACCAAGATATCAGAAAACAATGTTTGAAGCTTTATTTAAGAACAGAAAAAAAGTGAAAGCTTCTTCTTTACAGTACAAATTTGCAGATACCGTGCAGGTAGTGAAAGATGATATCAAATATGATTATAAGAAAAATATTTATGCAACATCCTCGAAAGTTGCAAGGATCGTATCCTTTGTATTGTTGCAGCTTCCAATCTGTTTATTTGCATTTATTATGATGATATTTAGTCCAGATGGGATCTTAAATCTGATCCTTCCATTGATGGCGTGGGTATTGTATTTTATAGGAATGTTTCTTGCATGTCACAGTGTAGATAAATGGTATGCGATTTCAAAGGGAGCAAGAACGGGACTTCCGATCGCATCGGCAGTATTGTCTATTCTTGGATTTATTTTCTATGGATTATATTATTATGTGAAGATACAAAGAGGAGAATTATTTGATTTCTTCCATGTGTATCTTGTGATCGTTGCAGTATCATTTATCGGAGTGATCCTGACTGCATTTATGAAGAAGAGAACCCATCAATGTGTGGAATGGATGGGATATCTAGCAGGACTTCGTGATTTTATTGAAACTGCGGAATTAGACCGAATGAAGGTATTGGCGAAAGATCATCCAGACATGTTTTATCATATTCTGCCTTATTCCATGGTATTTGGGTTGTTTGATCTTTATGCAAAGAAACTGGATGCATTAAAACTTCCTGCGCCAGACTGGTATGTCTATGGCGGCAGTGATCCTTATTTCCATTATTATATGATGGGGCACTATATGGATCATGTGGTCTCTGAGAACCTGACAGTTGTAGAACCATCAGAATCTGGAGGAGTTGGAGAATTCTTTTCTGGAGGAGATGGAGGATTCTCAGGAGGCGGCTTCGGAGGCGGAGGAGGCGGCAGTTGGTAGACCGTTTCATATAAACTATCTGGTGACGCGCTCTCGCTCGGATTCGCACGTAGCGGACACGAAATCCGACTGTGGATAATTTTCTCTTTATAGAAGTTTATATTTTCTTTAGAATTGTTTAGATTTAGAATATTGAATGGAGTGGGGATTTTGGTATACTTAAGACATAGTTTTTCATATATATTTTAATCCTCTCTTTTCATTAGATTGGGCTGCATAGAAGCAGCCCATTTTTTATTTCATAGGAAATTTCGATGAAGTCTCTTCTGCAAAAAAATAGCTAAAATGTTACAAAAATGTTTCATTCTTTTGATTTTCTGTTATACTAAAGAAAATTGAAAGTCAATTTGACGAGCTATTTGGTTAGGAGGAGCGACATGGATATAAAAGGGCTTACAGATAAAGAAGTTAAGGAATCGAGAGAGAAGTTTGGTTCCAATGAGATTCCAGATTCAGAACCTACGACGTTTTGGCAGGAGTTTAAAGAGACGTTTCAGGATCCGATGATTCGAATTTTGCTTGCGATCGCGGTGTTGATGATCGTGATGTTTTTCTTTGGATATGCTGAGATTTATGAACCGATGGGGACGATCATTGCGGTGTTGATCGTTGCTTTTGTTACGGCGAAGACAGGGGTTGCGAGTGATACAAAGTACCGAGAGTTGAAGAAGAGTACGAAGAAGGATCAGTGTAAGGTACACAGAAATGGTGTGGTTGCAGTGATCGATGTTGATGACGTGGTTGTTGGGGATCAGGTTTTACTGCAGTCTGGGGATAAGATTCCTGCGGATGGTATTTTGCATACAGGAAACCTGAAAGTCAATAATTCTGCTTTAAATGGAGAAGCAGAGGAGTGTGAGAAGAAAGCAGCCGGAGAGGGTGTTTATCTTGCGGAGGAGATTACAGGAGATACATTTGTTGATTCATATTCTCTGTTTCGTGGAGCTGTGATCTTTGATGGTGAAGGTATAATGGATGTTCAGAAGGTTGGACTTCATACGATGATGGGGAAGATGGCTGAGGAGATGCAGGAAGAAGAACCAGATTCTCCATTGAAGGTAAAACTTTCAAAACTTGCTGATCAGATATCGAAGTTTGGATATATCGGTGCAATCGTGATCGCAGTTATGTATTTTGTATATTTTATTATAATGGCAGGTGGATTTCAGGCATATTTTTCTATGGGACCAGCAAAGGTCGTGCAGGATTTGATCGATGCAGTGTCACTTGCGGTTGTGATCATTGTATGTGCAGTACCAGAAGGATTGCCGCTTATGATATCTCTTGTATTAATGCAAAATACAAGTAAAATGTTAGATCATAATGTATTAGTTCGTAAGGCAGAAGGAATTGAGACAGCAGGATCTTTAAATATTTTATTCAGTGATAAGACAGGAACGATCACAAAGGGAGAATTGGAAGTTGTAGATTTCTTTACAGCGGATGGAACTTCAATTTCTGCAAATGAATTAAGACATCATGGGAAGGTAAAAGGGCTGTTAGATCTTGCAATCGGGAAGAATACACAGGCGATGTTTGATGTTTATCATAAGGTCATTGGTGGAAATGCAACGGATCAGGCGTTGTTGAAATTTATTGGTGAAGAGACATTTTGTATGTTGGATGGGAATGACGGATGTAAGGTCAGTGCCCATCAAGGATTCAATTCTTCCAATAAGTTCAGTCAGGCGAGAATTGAGAGCATAGGCAAGACATTTTATAAAGGAGCACCCGAACGATTGCTTGCAAAAGCAACAAAATATTTAGATGGTGATGGACAGATCAAAGAAATCGATCAGAAAGCATTAAATCAAAAGATTGACTCTCTGGCAGCGAAAGCAATGCGTGTTCTTGCTTTTGGATATTCAGAAAAAGAGCTTGTGAAGAATCAGATCAACGACGACCTTGTGATCATTGGACTAGTGGCAATCAGAGACGATGTCAGACCATCAGCCAAAGATGCCATCAGGCAGGTACAGGAAGCTGGAATTCAGGTTGTTATGATCACAGGAGACCGCCTGGAGACGGCAGTAGCAATCGCAAAAGATGCAGGATTGTTAAAAAATGAATCAGATAGAGCTTTATCTTCTGCACAGTTAAATCAGATGAGTGATGAGGAAGTCAAAGCTATTTTACCGCAGATCCGTGTGATCGCAAGAGCATTGCCAACGGATAAGTCAAGAATGGTGCGCCTGTGTCAGGAAATGAATCTTGTTGTAGGTATGACAGGTGATGGAGTGAATGACTCCCCAGCATTGAAACGTGCAGATGTTGGATTTGCAATGGGAAGTGGAACAGAGGCTGCGAAAGAGGCAGGAAAGATTGTTATTTTGGATGATAACTTCTCATCAATCAAGGATGCAATCTGGTATGGAAGAACGATCTATCATAATATCTTGAAGTTCTGTAAATTCCAGTTAGTGATCAATGTGACAGCAGTTGTTGTCAGTGCAGTTGCACCATTTTTGGGAATAGAAGAACCATTAAAAGTCACACATTTATTATTTGTAAACCTTGTGATGGACGGGCTCGGAGCAATGATGCTTGGAAATGAACCAGCACTTTCAAAATATATGAAAGAAGCACCGAGAAGACGTGATGAGGGTATTATCAGCAAAGATATGATGACGCAGATAGGATTTATGGGGATATGGCTGGTTATATTAAGTTTCTTATTCTTAAAATTACCAGTGCTCACGAATCTATTTGACAATAAAGCACAGCATTTAACAGCATATTTTGTTTTATTTATCTTTAGTGCATTATTTAACGGATTTAATGTCAGGGATGAACGATTTGGGATTTTCAAAAGATTAAATGAGAACCCGGATTTTCTGAAAGTATTTTTTATTATCATGCTGGTACAGATTATGATCGTAAACGCAGCGGCAATTCCATTTCAAGTATTTATATGGATCGGAAAGATGTTTAGTTGTATTCCATTTGGAGCAAAAGGCTGGATTGTTACAGTATTGTTATCAATGACGATGATTCCTGTGGATTGTCTGAGAAAATTTCTGTTTGGTTGTGGAAAATAGGCGAGGTTTTTATGATGAAAATAGTGGTAGCGATTGATTCACTAAAAGGAAGCTTAACATCAATTCAGGCGGGAGAAGCTATAGAAAAAGGAATAAAAAAAGTCGATTTAGAAGCAGAAGTAGTCATAAAACCTCTTGCAGATGGTGGAGAAGGAACGGTCGATGCTCTGGTAGATGGTATGGGTGGTAACATGGAATTTATTAAAGTTACGGGTCCGGCAAGGAAGTCCGTGTTAGCAAAGTATGGAATTATCCGTCCAACAAAATCAGATATGGAAGAAACAAGCACAGCCATTATGGAAATGTCACAGGCAGCAGGTATCACACAGGTAACCGATAAAGAACGTAATCCATTATATACAACAACTTACGGAGTCGGTCAGATGATCGTTGATGCGATTCACAAAGGATGCAGGCGCTTTATCATGGGAATTGGTGGAAGTGCAACCAATGATGGTGGTGTCGGAATGCTGCAGGCGTTAGGATATGATTTCTTAGATAAAGATGGAAACCAGATTAAACATGGTGCGATCGGATTAAAAGATTTAGTACAGATCAAAGATGATAAAGCCATCCCAGAATTAAAAGACTGCGAATTTCATATCGCCTGTGATGTAACGAATCCATTATGTGGAGAACAGGGCTGCAGTGTGATCTTTGGCCCACAAAAAGGTGCCACAGAACAGATGATAAAAGATATGGATCACTGGCTAGCAGACTATGCAAAAATCGCAAAAGAAAGCTTTACAAAAGCAGATGCAGATAAACCAGGAACAGGTGCAGCAGGTGGTTTAGGATTTGCATTTTTAACATTTACAAATGCAACTTTAAAATCAGGTGTAGATTTGATCTTACACGAAACAAAATTAGAAGAAGAGATTAAAGATGCAGATATCGTGATCACAGGAGAAGGATGCCTAGATGCCCAGACAGCGATGGGGAAAGCACCGATCGGAGTAGCGAAACTTGCGAAGAAATATGGGAAATTAGTCTTGGGATTCTCAGGGGCAGTGACCAAAGGTGCAACTGCTTGCAATGAAGCAGGGATTGATGCATATTTTCCAATTGTAAGATCTGCGGTATCATTAGAAGATGCTATGAAGAAGAAAAATGCACAGGAGAATTTGATAGATACGGTAGAGCAAGTGTTCCGTGTGATAAAAGCATTAAAATAAAAATATCGTAAGTAAAAAATAGTGAGATAAGAATAAATAAAAATTCTTGTCTCACTATTTTTGTATGAATATATTGCTTTTTACAAAAAATATATTTCAAAAGTTTGTTAATCATAATAAAACAAAGCAAAAAAATGCAGAAACTATATAATATTAAAAAGTTTTATACATTAATTGCATAAAACTATTGAAAACTACAAACCAAAAGGTATAAAATCGTACCTAAGACCAAAATAAACGTAACGATTGCTAACAGTTACAAAAGAATGATTTTAAGAAAAAAGTTTGGGGGATAAAAGAGATGTATAATATCGTATCAAAATTACTGATTTACGGTGATATGGAAGAAGAATCCATCTTAATGCAGTTAAGTGATATCTTTCGTTGCATGGACGATGGATCACAGACAAAGGATGTTTTAAGAACAAGAGTATTTAAACAGGTAAAAAGAATCTTAGAAGTCGCAACAGATTACGCATTTGATAAGAATCTGTGGCACAACTATTTAACATACTTACTGATCACAAATGAAAATCCATTCAGTATCACATGCGAGAAAGTCGGAGCAAGTGAAGGAAGTGTCAACCACTTTGCAAAGAGTGATTTTAAGGCATTTAAAGAATTATTTGACTTTGACTTTAGCAGAATCGAAGATGAATTAGGTGTAGATTGCTTCAGCAGAATCTCTGATTATCAGGCAATCGGTAAACCAGAATTAATGTACAATAAGAATGTCAGCGAGAAAGTTCAGGCATTAAGCGAGAGATTAGAGACAGCCAAAGATGAGAATGAATTCTTTGACATGGTCACAGACTTCTACAAAGCCTATGGAGTTGGTATGTTCGGTCTTAACAAAGCATTCCGTATCGAAGAATGTGGAGACAACAACATCCGCTTCCGTGCGATCAACAACATGGATAAAGTCGTATTATCTGACCTTGTTGGATATGAGATTCAGAAACAGAAACTTGTTGAGAATACAGAAGCATTTGTAGAAGGAAGAAAAGCAAACAATGTTCTGTTATTTGGTGACAGTGGTACAGGTAAATCCACAAGTATCAAAGCGATCGTTAACGAATACTATGATCAGGGTCTGCGCATGATCGAGATCTACAAACATCAGTTTAAAGATCTTTCCAATGTGATCGCACAGATCAAGAACAGAAACTACAGATTCATCATCTACATGGATGATCTTTCTTTCGAAGAATTTGAGATTGAATACAAATTCTTAAAAGCAGTCATTGAAGGTGGAGTGGAAACAAAACCTGAGAACATTTTGATCTATGCAACATCTAACCGTCGTCATCTGATCAAAGAGACATGGAATGATAGATCCGATGTGGAAAACAGCAACGGAATGCACAGATCCGATACAATGGAAGAAAAATTATCTCTGGTAAACCGTTTTGGTGTGACGATCAACTACTCAAAACCAAGCCAGAAAGAATACTTCGAGATCGTCTTCGAACTTGCCCGCAAAGCAGGAATCAACATGGGTGAAGATGAACTGAAACTTGAAGCAAACAAATGGGAATTAAGCCACGGAGGAATCTCAGGACGTACGGCTCAGCAGTTTATTAACCATTTGATGGGACTGCAGGCTTAAGATAATTTTTGAATCATAAAAAATCATAAGAGAATAGAAACAAAGAACTTCGTCTATCTGAGATGACAAGGATAGACGAAGTTTTTTGTTTGTTAATATATACTGAAAAAATATGGGGAAGCAAATCAAGATTTTTATAAAGCTGCTTTTTTCTGACACATTAATAAATGATCAGCAACTAAAACAGTTTCATCATTCTGATTGATGACTTCCAGACGTTCTGTGATAATTCCCATATTAGGATTTTTCTTATGATCTTCTTTGTTATGAATTGTAACTTTTGTGTGAATCGTATCACCGATAAATACAGGACGGATAAAGCGAAGATGATCATATCCATAAGAAAATGCGACAGGATTGATCACATTTGCAGTAGAACCTACAGCTACACTGAAAGTCAAAGTTCCATGGGCGATCCTTTTCCCGAATTCTGTTGTTTTTGCAAATTCGGCATCCATATGATGAGGGAAGAAATCCCCTGTCTGACCTGCATGTAAAACAATATCCGCTTCTGTGATCGTACGTCCGATCGTTGTACGAGTGCTTCCTAATTCATAATCTTCATAATAAATTTTCTGTTCCATAATAACATTTCTCCTTTATATATTTGATTAATTAATATGATATTTTGCATTGTTTGCTCCGAGAGAAGGAGCTGCTTTTTCATTTATAAATCGTTCCCCGTCAATCGTGATAGGGCATCTTGTTGTAAATAGTTGTGTTCCATTGTCACGGCTTACTTTCTGGATCATATCAAGTTCTTTAAAACCGTCAGATTCAAGTAACTTTTCCCATGTATAAACATCAGCACACCATATATCTGCAGGTTCTAACAAAGATAACCAGTGAGACGTTGTTTTAGTGATCAGATGTTTTGATAAAATTGATTTGATCTCATCTCTTTTATCAGAAAGAGAAGGATCTGTATATTTTGTCAGTTCAGAACAATGGATCAGCTCTCCTAAATAAGGGATTGGAACCATGGCTAAGGCAATATAGCCGTCCGCTGTTTTGTAAATACCATAAGGCGCATCAATATAAGCATTTGCATTGTTTACAGTGCTTCTGACAGGATTTTGATGTCCGTCATTCAGATAAGTGGTAAATACTTCAAACTGCAGATCCAGGATGGATTCCAAAAGATTTGTCTGGACATAAACAGGTTCTTTTTTTGTTTTAGATTGTATTAAACCAGCTAAGATGCCCTGAGCTAGATGCTGCCCAGCACACATATCAGCAATGGATAAACCAAAAGGCATAGGAGGTTGATTGGCATTTCCATTTAACCATGCAAGTCCAGACAAAGATTGAACTAACAGATCTTGACCAGGCAGATCTTTCCAAGGGCCAGATGTTCCATATCCAGTGATATCGCCATAAACGATTTCTGGATTGATCTTACATACAGAGTCAAAATCAATTCCAAGATGTTTGGCAACTCCAGGACGGAAATTAAGGATCATAACATCTGCTTTTTTGATCAGATCATGTAAAAGATCTTTTGAGGAATCATCTTTCAGATCAATTGTAATTCCATCTTTATTACGGTTGATCGCATGGAATAAAGAACTGTCCCCATCGATCACACAATTGGAAATATATAAAGTCCTACATATATCACCCGTGTCAGGACGTTCAATTTTAATTACATTTGCACCGAGATCAGCTAATTTTAAAGCAGCAGATGGAGCAGACAAAAACTGGCTGAAATCTAATACTGTTATATTTTCTAAAGGTTTCATATCGTTTCTCCCTCCCTATGATAATAAAAATTCCTGATTGATCTTTTCAGTGTCTTCACCTAATTCAGGTGCCCATTTTGAAGAATAGACATGTCCATCCTGGAAAGAAATAGGACATCTTGAAACAATCAGTTCATGTTTATCAGGACGTTTGATCGTCTGAAGGAATTCAAGACTCTTAAAAGCATCGTGTTCTAAAAGCTGTTCCCAGTTTAATACTTCAGAACACCAGTATCCATGAGATCTTAAAAGAGATACCCAGTGGTCCGTGGTGTTTGTTTTTAAGATATCAGCAATGATGGATTTTATCTCATCACGTTTCTCAAACCATTCCTGCTGATCATCATAACTTTGCAGTTTACTGCTTTCTAAATAATTTCCAAGATCCGTAATAGATCCCATAGCCAGAGCAATGTAACTGTCAGAAGTTTCATAAATTCCATATGGTGCACTTAAATAGGCATGTGCGTTATTAAAAGAACTTCTTACAGGTGGCTGATGACCATCATTCAGGTAAGTTGTGAGAACTTCAAACTGCATATCGATAACAGATTCCAAAAGACTGACTTCCACATGTCCGCCTTCGCCTGTGGAAAGTCGTCGGAACAGACATGCAAGGATACCTTCTGCAAGATGGATTCCAGTATATGAATCAGCAACAGATAAAGCAAAAGGTGTAGGAGGCTGATCAGTATTTCCATTTAACCATGCAAGTCCTGAGAGGGACTGAACCAGAAGATCCTGCCCAGGTTTTGCGATCCATGGACCGGTAGAACCATATCCAGTGACTGTACCATAAACTAATTTTGGATTAAGCTCATGAACACTTTCATAATCAAGGCCAAGCTTTTTCATGATTCCAGGACGGAAGTTTTCAATCATCACATCACTTTTTTTGATTAAATTTTTGACACATTCAAGATCATGAGGATCTTTTAAGTTTGCACAGTAACTTTCCTTGTTTCGATTGATGGTCTGAAAAAGAACACTGTCGCCATCAGACATTAAATCATGTAATGTCATTTTACGGCTTCCATCTCCAGAACCAGGGCGTTCAATCTTGATAACACGAGCGCCTAAGTCAGCCAGTCGAAGGGCAGCAGAAGGGCCAGCCAGAAATTGACTGAAATCTAAAACGATCATTCCATCTAATGGTTTCATTAAGATCTCTCCTTTCTTGAAGTTTCATATAACTGTTGTAATTTATTCAGAGTATCATCTACATTTCCGCCGTTCATTACATAATCCTGAATATAATCACCCGCATGATCCTGAAAGTATAAGTAACCACTATAACGAGGTCGTAAGTAAGATGCATCTAAAGTTTTTAATGTATCTTTAAAGAAATCCATGCAGCGGCGGTTTGTCTCTGTATCTGTCCATGCAGCACGATGACCAGGCTGGCCTCCATTGTCAAAGAACAGTGTCTTTTGAATCTCAGGAGAAGCGGCATATTTTGCAAATGCTACAGCTTGATCTTTATGTTCGCATTGGCTTGAAATTGCAAGACCAGTTCCGCCAAGGACTGTTTTTAATAATTTATCATTCCATGTTACAACATCCGTAGCTTTTAAAAGATGTTCGCAATAACCATTTCTTGAATAATTTGTATAGCCATATGCAAAAGGACAGTAGGAATAGTCATTTTTGCTGGACAGTACTTCATGGACCTGAATCGGATCCCAGTTAAAAATATCTTTCGTACAATAAGAAGCAAGTTCTCTCATAAGTTCAAGGACAGTTGTACCAGTTTCTTTTGAAACAAAACGATCTTCGCTAAAGAAAGAGTCATCCATTGTATTACAGAACATATAGAAATCCATTAACAGATTTAAAGGAATTCCAGCATAAATAACCTTATTCTTCTTTGCAAGAGATAAAACATCATCAAATGTTGAAGGTACTTCATCATTAGAAAGCAGATCTGGTCGGTACACGGCAATTGGAGTTGCAGCATCTATAGCCAGAGCACTTTGAAAACCTTCAAAGTTATAACTGATATGAGATTTTCCAACGGAGTTTTCTTCTTGATCTTTTAAATAATCAGTTGGAAGATATTCATTTAATGGTAATAAGATGCCATGTTTTGCAGCAAATCCAGCCCATGGATGATCTATAATAAGAAGATCATAACTCTTTGCAAGATTTTCTAATGGTGCATCTGCAAATTCTTGTAAAGAACGTTTTTCCCAAGTGATCTCAACATCAGGATGTAATTCAGAAAATCTCTGAGATACAGCAACTATAGAAGTAAAGCCTCTGCTGTGAGACCATGTGATACCTTTTAATGAAATAGACATATGTAATAGTCCTCCTTAATGTATTATGAGTATTTTTTTGAATGGTTTGTGGTAGTACCACGGATATTTAATTGGATTATAAAATAGAAAAAAGGAAAACACAATAGGTAAAATTGCACAAAAATAATAAAAAATATTAGGTTAGTATTAACAGTTGACATAAAAAACAACGGATGATATTATGAAGTCACAGTTCTTGGTACTACCGCAATACCAAGAAGGACGCGGTGAAGAAAACAACGAAATAAGAATCAAAAAGGAGGAAGAAGTAATGTATGCATTTGGTATCTTATTGTTAGCATGCTTATTTCAAGGAAGCTTTGGAATTTGCTTTAAAAAGTATCAGCCGTTTTCATGGGAGGCATTTTGGGTATTGTTTTCCATTGTAGGAGTTTTATGTATTCCACATATATGGGCAGCGATTGAAGTACCACATTATATGACTTACGTTTTAGCTACACCAACAAAGACATTATGTTTAGGAGCTTTAGCAGGATTCTTTTGGGGAGTCAGCTCAATCTGGTACAGCAGAGCCATTGATATGATCGGAGTTTCAATGGTAACAGGTGTTAACCTTGGATTATCCAACTTATTAGGAAGCTTAGTGCCTATGGCAATTCTTCATACAACACCAACAGCCAAGGTTTTAACAGTATTATTGATCGGACAGGCTATTTTATTGATCGGAGTTGCAGTTTTATCTAAAGCAGGATTTATTAAAAATGAAGACAGCAATGGAGGATCTGCTTCTACAGAAGATAAATCAACAAAGAGTGGTGGAGTATTTGTAAAAGGTTTAATCTTAGCATTAGCTTCAGGAGCAGGTTCAGCAGCGATTAATATCGGTGCATCTGCATCAAATTATCCAGTAAATCTTGCAGTAGCAGACGGGGTAAATGCAACAAGTGCCAGCTTATTATCATGGGTTGTTGTATTCTTTGGTGGATTTATTGCCAATTTTGGATACGCAATGATAAAATTAATTAAAAACAAAACATATGTTAATTATGTTCAGCCTGGTTGTGGAAAAGCATATTTTAAAGTACTATTAACATCTTTCGTATGGTTTGCGGCATTAGCAGTATATGGAAAAGCAACAGCACTGTTTGGGGCATATGGACCAAGTATCGGATGGGTAGCATTTAATGGACTCGCACTGATCATTGCAAATATCTGGGGATTCAGAGACGGAGAATGGAAAGGTTTTGCAAAAGCAAGAAATGTTGCATTACTTGGAAATGCAGTTATCATTGTTGCATTAGTAGTTGTAGGAATTTCAAACAGTTTATAAATAACAAAGTGATATAGGAGGAAATTATCATGGTAGATAACGTATCAACAATCGAAGAGTTAAATTATGTTCCAGAAATGCCAGAAAAGGCAAAAAATATCGTAATCATCGGAGCCGGTGGAATCGTTTCAGGATCTCATCTTCCAGCATATAAACTGGCATCATATCCTGTCGTAGGAATTTATGATTTAAATGAAGAAAGAGCGAAAGAAGTAGCAAAACAGTTTGATATCCCAGAAGTAGCATCTACAATTCCAGAATTAGTAGAAATTGCAAAGAAAAATGATGCAGTTTTCGATATCGCAGTTCCAGCATCTGCAACAGCTTCTATTTTAAAACAGTTACCAGATGGTGCAGCAGTATTAATGCAGAAACCAATGGGAGAATCCATTGAGCAGGCAAAAGAAATCTTAGATATCTGCCACGAAAAAAATCTGATCGCAGGAGTTAACTTCCAGTTAAGACAGGCACCATATATCATTGCTGCAAGACAGCTGATCGATGAAGGTAAGATTGGTGAAATCGTAGATATTGACTGGAGAGTTGTTGAATTACATCCATGGCATTTATGGGATTTCTTATTCAGCAAAGAAAGAATGGAAATCAACTATCATAGTATTCATTATATTGACTGTATTAGAAGCTTTGTCGGTGACCCAACAAGTGTTTACTGCAAAACAATGCAGCATCCTAAGATGAGAGATCTGGCACAGACAAGAACAGCAATTATTATGGATTATGGAAAAGATTTAAGAGTAAACCTTCATATTAACCATAACCATGATTATGCAAAAGATTATCAGGAAAGTATGTTAAAGATTGAAGGAATGAAAGGTGCGATCCGTGTCAGATTAGGACTGATCTTAGATTATCCAGAAGGACGTCCGGACAAAGTAGAATATATTCTTGATGATGGAGAAGGATGGAGAGAGTTAAAAGTACGTGGAAGCTGGTTCCCAGAAGCATTCATTGGTACAATGGGTGGATTAATGAAGAAATTAGAGAATCCAGATTATGATTACATGAACAGCGTAGAAGATGCATACCACACAATGTGTGTTGTAGAAAGCTGCTATAAATCCAGTGCAGAAGGTGGAACACCAGTAGAATATTAATATGAAATAAAAAGGAGATCACTATGGAAATTATAGATACACATTTACATATTTGGGATTTAGATAAATTTTCATTACCATGGCTTGATGATGAAGGAGAAATTTTAAATAGAACATATTTATTAGAAGATTATAAAAAGTCTTTAGGAGAAAATTACCAGATATCAAAAGCAGTATACGTTGAAGTTGATTCGGCGCAAGATCAAAAGGATAAAGAAAATGAATACATCATAGATGTATGCAATGACCCAGATAAGGTGATAGAAGGTGCAATAATTTCCGGTGATCTTACGCAGAAAGAATTTAAAGCATATATCGATAAATATGCGAAATCAGATCGCATCAAAGGTGTTCGTCAGGTACTGCATGTACCATCCGCAGTGGCCGGAACCTGCCTGCTTCCTGAATTTATTGAGAACGTGAAGTATTTAGGAAGTAAGGATCTGGTGTTTGAAGGCTGTGTACGAAATGGGGAACTGGGAGATTTATATGAACTGGCAAAACAATGCCCAGATACAACGATCGTATTAGATCATATGGGAATTGTTGATCCGGATATTATCTCTAAAAAGGATCCAACGATACAAGAACAGGCATATAAAGAAAAGTGGAAACATTATTTAAACCAGATGGGAAATCTGCCAAATGTATATTGTAAGATCTCAGGACTAAATCCAAAAGGAGAATGGGATGTAGAAACTCTTAGAGAACCTGTCAATATTGCAATTGAAGCGTTTGGTGAAGATAAGATCATATTTGCTAGCAATTTCCCTGTATTGCATGTAGCAATGTCTTTAGAAGAATGGCTCAAAGCGTTGTTAGAAATTGTTGAAGACAGGGAAGAAACAATGAAACAGAAACTATTTGGTGATAATGCAAAAAGAGTATATAAGTTATAAGATTAACAGAAAGGAATCGTTATTATGGGAAAAGTACAGCGTTTTGGAAGTATTTCAAGAGTGAAACCAGAGAAATTAGAATATTATAAAAAATTACATGCAAATCCATGGCCACAGATCAATGCAATGATCAAAGAGTGCAATATTGAAAATTATTCTATTTATTATCATGATGGAAGATTATTTACATATTATGAATACACTGGAGATGATTATGAAGCTGACATGGCCAAAATGGCAGCAGATCCAGAAACACAGAGATGGTGGGATGAATGTATTCCATGCCTGGATCCATATACAGAAGATGGTCCATGGCTTGATATGGAAAGAGTTTATCGTTTAGACTAAAAGGAGAAAAAGATGGATGGTATTTATGTAGCATCAATGGTTCTGTTTGATGATGAAGGTAAGATAAATAAAGAAGAAAGTAAAAAGTTATTAGATCGAAATCTTGCAGAAGGTGCAGCTGGATTCTTCGTAGCTGGAAGTTCAGGAGAATGTTTCCTTATGGATAGACAAGAAAGAGTTCAGTTATATGAGCAGGTTTCAGAGTACAAAGAAAAAGCTGATTTATTCGCCCATGTAGGAGCATTGAGTACAGAAGAAGCAATTTTTTATGCAAAAGAAGCGAAACAGATGGGATATGAAAAAATTGCGGCAACACCACCGTTTTATTTTGGATATACCACAAAACAGCTGGCACATTATTATTATGATATTGCAGAGGCTGTGGATATGCCAGTATTTTATTATAATATCCCAATCAATACATTTAAACAAATACAGATCAATGATCCAGAAACGATTAAATTATTCCAGTCAGGTGCGATTGCAGGAATCAAACATACTAATTTAGATTTGTATGAGATGGAACGTATCAAAAATATAAATCCAGATATTAAAATCTATGGTGGATTTGAGAATGAAATGGTTGGATTCCTTGCAATGGGATGTGATGGATTTATTGGAAGTACATTTAACTTTATGCTGCCACACTATAAGAAGATTTATGATCTTTTCTTAGAAGGAAAGGTAGATGAGGCAAGAAAATTACAAGTAAAAGCCAATAATATCATGCAGGCATTGAATAATGTTGGATTATTTTCAGGTATTAAGCATATGCTCAATGTACAAGGTATCAATGCAGGAAATATGAGAAGACCATTCTTACCATTGACAGAAGAAGAAAAACAGTATTTGGAAGATGTAGTAAAGAATAATTTAGAGTAAAAACGTTTAAAGTAAAAAAAGAAGAATTGCAGCGGATCAATAAGTTCGCTGTAATTCTTTTTTTGCGTATATATAATAAAAGAACCCTGCCTTGGCAGGATTCTTTATTTAATGATCTTTTAATTGGAATGACTGAATGGAATATTTAAAGAAATTATTGATTGTCTTTTTAACTTCTTTTATATCATCCTGGTGGAATGAGTCTAAAACTTTCTTACGATAGAAAATAGCAGTCTGCTTGGAAGAAACAGGCCCTGAAATCTTAAGGGCGGATTCTTTCCTAAGAAGAATCAATGTCTGCATTAATTTATCATAAATGCTATTACCACAATGACTGCCTACATAAGAATCAATATCAGAGATGATATCATAAAAATCAGAAGTTGAAATTTCCTCTATATCAATGGCAAATAATTTTGTACTGAAGGTGTCTAAAGCTTCGATGATTTCTTCTGTTCGGTTTTTATAACATGTAAGGTAAACTTCAGTTTCAATTAATTGTCTTGCAGCATAAATCTCTTCATAATTATGAACATCCTCATGATAAGTCCATAATACACTTTCTTCAGAAATACGATCCTTATTACTGCTCACAAAGCTGCCTTCTCCGGGTTTAATATTTACTAAACCAATTAATGACAGTGCACGAAGTGCTTCTCGGATTCGCCCACGATTAACTTCAAACATTTCAGCAAATGCACGTTCAGTTGGAAGTTTCTCGCCGGGTTTTAATTGACCAGAGATGATCTGTGATGCGATCTGTTGCATGATCTGTTCAGTTAATGTAACTTTTTTAATAGGTTTTATTTCCATACTATGTACCTTTCATAATATAATCTTCTTATATTATTATAAGGAAAATCTGAAAAAAACGCAAAAGTTATTTTGTATTTTCAAAAATTATTATATAATAAAAATATATGTGTGAAACATAAAGAAAATAGATAGAAAAACAGAAAGTGAGAATATACAATATGTGGTTAGCAGACCAATGGAAAGACTATGAAGTCTTAGATACATCAAATGGTGAGAAATTAGAACGCTGGGGAGATTATTTTCTGGTAAGGCCAGACCCACAGGTTCTATGGGACACCCCAAAGAAGTTAAGACAGTGGAAGAAGCCAAATGGACATTATCACAGAAGTCACAAAGGCGGCGGACAGTGGGAATTCTTTGATCTTCCTAAGACATGGGATATTCAGTACAAAGAATTAAAATTCCACTTACAGCCATTCAGCTTCAAACATACAGGATTATTCCCAGAACAGGCAGTGAACTGGGACTGGTTTTCAGATAAAATCAGAAAAGCAAATCGTCCAGTAAAAGTATTAAACTTATTTGCCTACACAGGAGGGGCAACACTTGCAGCGGCAGCAGCAGGAGCATCAGTCACACACGTTGACGCATCCAAAGGTATGGTAAATTGGGCAAAGGAGAATGCACAGCTTTCTGGATTAAGAGAGAAACCAATCCGCTGGTTAGTTGATGACTGTGTGAAGTTTGTAGAAAGAGAGATCCGAAGAGGTAATCATTATGATGGGATCATCATGGACCCTCCATCTTATGGAAGAGGACCAAAGGGTGAGATCTGGAAGATTGAAGAGAAGATTTATCCATTCATTGAACTATGTACAAAGATTCTGTCCGATGACCCATTATTCTTCCTTGTAAACTCCTATACAACAGGTTTACAGCCAGCAGTTTTAACTTATATGTTAGAGACTCAGGTAGCAGCGAAATTTGGTGGAAAAGTAGTCTCAGATGAGATTGGATTACCAGTTTCATCCAACGGATTGGTCCTTCCATGTGGGGCATCTGGACGCTGGGAAAAGTAAGTTCTTAAGATTTACTGAAATTTCGCAGAATATGTAAAAAATCGTTGAATTTTCTTGGAAAATGTTTATAATAAGAGAGTATGTGTACGTGTGTAGAACTGCACGTATACGGATAAAGTAGAAATAACATAATAATGATAGATAAGAGAAAGCGAAAGGGGAATTTTTGCTATGGCAGCAGGAACAGATATTGGAATTGATTTAGGAACCGCCAGTGTATTAGTTTACGTCAAAGGAAAAGGTGTAGTATTAAAAGAGCCATCTGTAGTGGCATTTGATAGAAATACAAACAAGATCAAAGCGATCGGAGAAGAAGCACGTTTAATGTTAGGAAGAACACCAGGTAATATCGTGGCAGTTCGTCCATTACGTCAGGGAGTTATCTCTGATTATACAGTTACAGAGAAGATGTTAAGTTATTTTATCAGCAGAACAGTTGGTAAGTCTTTATTTGGAAGAAAACCTCGCATCAGTGTTTGTGTACCAAGTGGTGCAACTGAAGTAGAGAAGAAAGCCGTAGAAGATGCAACATATCAGGCAGGAGCAAGAGAAGTTTCCATCATCGAAGAGCCAGTAGCAGCAGCGATCGGTGCAGGAATCGACATTGCAAAACCTTGTGGAAATATGATCGTTGATATCGGTGGTGGTACAGCTGATATCGCAGTTATCTCTTTAGGTGGAGTCGTAGTAAGCAACTCTATCAAAGTAGCTGGAGATGACTTTGATGAGGCAATCGTACGTTTCATGCGTAAGAAACATAACTTATTAATTGGAGAACGTACAGCAGAAGAGATCAAGATCAATGTAGGTACAGTATACAAACGCCCAGAAAATCTTACAATGGACGTTCGCGGACGTAACCTTGTAACAGGACTTCCAAAGACAGTGACTGTGACATCTGAAGAAACAGAAGAAGCTTTAAGAGAACCTGCATACCAGATCGTAGACGCAGTACACAATGTACTGGAGAGAACTCCACCAGAATTAGCAGCTGATATTTCTGATCGTGGAATCGTTTTAACAGGTGGTGGATCTTTAATTCAGGGATTAGAAGAACTGATCGAAGAGAAGACTGGAATCAACACAATGACAGCAGAAGATCCTTTAACAGCTGTAGCAATCGGTACAGGAAAATATATCGAATATTTAGCAGATGATGATAAAAAATCAAAGGACAAATAATCATTAGAGATTCAAAGAGGCCAGGATGGCAATTCATCCTGGCCTTAATTCACGTTATACTGTAGATCAGAAGAAAGGAGAGAAAACAATGGCATATTTGAAAGGATACGTAGATCATATACGTTTTCGGAATGAAGATAACGGATATACTGTATTAAGCCTTGATGTCGATGGAGATGAAGAGACTGTCGTTGGATCATTTCCTTTCTTAAATGATGGAGAATACATATCTTTGGAAGGAGATTATGTCGATCACCCAGTGCATGGACCACAATTTCAGATGAGAACTTATGAGATTGTGGCTCCAGATGATATTGACAGCATGGAACGTTATTTAGGTTCCGGAGCGATCAAAGGAGTCGGACCTGCACTTGCAAAACGTATTACAAAGAAGTTTAAGATGGATACCTTCCGAGTTATCGAAGAGGAGCCAGAACGTCTTGCAGAAGTAAAAGGAATCAGCGAGAAGAAAGCCAGAGTGATCGCCGTGGAATTCAGTGAGAAGCAGGAAATGCGTCAGGCGATGATGTTTCTGTCTGGATATGGAATCAATAATAATCTTGCTGTGAAGATTTATAAAGAATATGGGGATCATTTGTATACGATCATTCAGGAAAATCCATATAAGATGACGGATGATATTGCAGGAGTCGGATTTAAGATCGCAGATGAGATCGCAAAGAAAGTCGGGATTGGAAGTAACTCAGATTACCGCATCATTTCTGGAATTTTTTACACCTTAATGCGGGCACTAAATGAAGGCCATGTATTTTTGCCAAAACGTATTTTGTGCAGAAATGCAGCTCATATCTTAGGGGTAACACCAGAAGATATCGAAGAGCATTTATTAGAAATGATGATCGATCGCAAGATTGTCATTGAAGAGGATGAAGAGACAAGAGTTTATGCAGCACCACAGTATCATATGGAAGTCAATACGGCAAGAATGCTGCTGGATTTAAATATCCATTATGATGTTTCCATTTCTGAGGTGGAGACAATGATCGCAATGATCGAAGAGACAGAGCAGATCACATTTGCTGAAAAACAGAAAGAAGCGATCCATGCAGTGGCACAGGATAGTATTGTTGTCTTAACTGGAGGTCCGGGAACTGGTAAGACGACAACGATTAATGGAATGATCCAGTATTTTGAACATGAAGGGCTGGATATCCGTCTGGCAGCACCAACAGGAAGAGCAGCAAAGCGTATGACAGAGGCAACAGGATATGAGGCAATGACGATTCATCGTATGTTAGAGATCAATGGGGAAGCAGACAGGGAACGTGACATGAAAAAGGGAAATGCATCCATGTTTGAACGCAATGCGGGTAATCCATTAGAAACGGATGTGATCATCATTGACGAGATGTCCATGGTAGACCTATATCTGATGAATGCACTCCTGCAAGCTATGGTGCCTGGAACAAGATTGGTCATTGTAGGAGATGCCAATCAGTTGCCATCGATCGGTGCTGGAAATGTCTTAAAAGATATGATCGCATCAGGACAGTTTAAAGTCGTGGAATTAAACCAGATCTTCCGTCAGGAAGAAGGCAGCCATATCGTAAGAAATGCCCATCTGATCCATCAGGGAAGACCAGTTGAATTAGATAATAAGAGCCGAGATTTTTTCTTCTTACAGAGAAATAATATTCAGGATGTACTAGGCGTTTTAGTATATTTAGTACGGGATAAACTACCAGGATATGTCCATGTGAAACCATATGATATCCAGATCTTAACACCAATGCGAAAAGGTGAACTTGGTGTTGAGAGGCTCAATCAGGTCATGCAGCAATATTTGAATCCACCATCTGATGAGAAGAAAGAAAAAGAGATCGCCTTTGGATTGTTCCGGGAAGGTGACAAAGTCATGCAGATCAAGAACAATTATCAGATTGAATGGGAAATGCGAAATAGCAAAGGATTCACCGTAGATAAGGGAGTTGGAGTATTCAATGGTGATATGGGAATCATCACAGAAATCAATGATTACACAGAGAAGATCACAGTCTTATTTGATGAGACGAGGGAAGTCCAGTATCCGTATGCAAGTCTTGATGAATTAGAACTTGCATATGCAGTCACGATCCACAAATCACAGGGAAGCGAATACCCAGCGGTTGTGATGCCGATCTTAAGCGGACCAAGAGTATTATTCCACAGAAACCTTCTGTATACAGGAGTCACAAGAGCAAAAAACTGTTTAACGATCGTAGGAGACAGAAATATGTTATTTTCCATGATCCAGAATGTCAATGAGCAACGGAGGTATACAACCCTTGCACTGCGCTTAGATCAGATCGCAAATGAATCCGAAGAAAGCGGTCCGATGGATGATCTTGGAATCTAAAAAGTAAAAAATAAAGAGAAAAATGCCAGAAACCGTCATCTTTTAGAGGACGGTTTTTCTTGTTTGAAGTCCTTTTCAAACCTTATAATGAAGGGGAGGAAAGGAAGGGACATATGAAAGAAAAAAGACGTATGATATCAGAAGCAGCCAGGCAGTTAGGCCTTGAAACATATCATTTAAGAACATGGGAAGAAGAATTTTCCTTAACGATTCCTCGAAATGAAAAAGGATATCGTTGTTATGGAGATAAAGAAATACATACATTTGAACAGATCCGTGATATGAGAAATGCTGGATTAGACAGCGAAGAGATCAAACAGAAATTATCCGGAAATATCATTCCATTTCCGGAAGAAAAACAGATGAATACGTCTGATAAAATGATGCAGTTTCAAAAAGTGTTGGTAAAGATCATGGGACAGGCGATTCTGGAACAGAAAGATCATATTGCAGATCAGATCAGTTCTAAGGTTTCAGACAGAGTAGTAAAAGAAATGGATTATCAGTTTCGGCTAAGAGAAGCTGAAGAAGAAAAAAGATTTCAGAAATTGGATGAGATGATCAGAAATCAGCAAAAAGCAAGAGAAGAAATTGCAGCATCTAGAGAAAAACGAAGATTTTTCAGAAGAAAACGAAAAGAAAGATAAGTAAAGATTGTATTTGGATTCAGACAATATTATAATAAATTTATCAGCTCTGATCTGTAATAGATGAGGAGTGAATAGATAGAGTGAGGAATTCGAATATGAAGAAACGACCAAAGATCCTGGTAGTCGGAAGTCTTATGATGAATCAAGGCATAGAAACATCTGTGATCCCAGAAGAAGGACAGACAGTGATGGGTGAAGATATTAAGAAATCACCCGGAGGCAAGGGGGCTAATCAGGCAGTACAGATGGCTCGCCTTGGGGCAGATGTTACGCTGATCGGTAAGATCGGAAGAGACAGGGATGGAGAAGAACTGGTTAAAGTATGTAAGGAAGCAGGAGTGAACACGGAACAGATCATTTATGATGATGTGCTCCCAACAGGATCTTCGATTGTATTATTAGAGACTGTTCCAGGACAGAAAGTAAAAAAAAGATCGATCGTTATACCAGGGGCAACAACACAATTAACGGTTGATGAGATCGCATATCTGGAAGATGAGATGGACAAATATGATCTCGTTGTGCTTCAGAATGCGATACCGATGGAAGTCAATGAAGCAATTGCGGGCTATGCATATAAACATGAAGTTGATGTAGTATTGAATCCTATTCCGGCAAAGAAGCTTTCAAAAGAACTTATGGAGTGCGTTACATACCTGATCGTCAATGAGCAGGCAGCAAAATCAATGACAGGTATTAAGATCCATAGTGATTGGAAGAGGGAATGGACAAGATTTAATCTCGATGAAGCAAGAGTCGTATCTGCGGTGATTCGTGGACGAGGAGTACCAACAGTACTGATCACACTAGCCGAAAAGGGTGTGATCATGAACACACCAGAACGTTTTTACTATAAGAAAGCGATCGAAGATGTAGAAATGGTCGATCCAAGAGCTGCAGGAGATGCATTTATCGGGGCATTCTGTACAAGAATCTGTACGGATGATTCTATTGGAAAAGTGCTGACGATAGCGAATTATACAGCAGCTTTATCTATTGCAACAGAAGGGGCAATAGAATCTCTGCCAACATCGAAACAAGTAAGAGAATATATGGAACAAAAAAGAGATGCATAAAAATGCATCTCTTTTTTGTTGCTTGAACAATATACGTACCTGGAAATTATTCCTGGCTGATAGCTCCTGCTGGACATCCGTCTGCGCAAGCTCCACATTCCATGCATGTATCTGCATCGATTACGTACTGTCCGTCTCCTTCGCTGATAGCTCCTGCTGGGCAAGTTCCTTCGCAAGCTCCACAAGAAATACAAGCGTCTGAAATTACATATGCCATAGTTATATCCTCCTTATATAAATAGTATAATCATTAGTAGCGGGTAGACCCCGCTTGACCATCTCTATTTTAATATACTTAGGAAGGAATATCAAGTAATTTTGTTGTATTTTTAACAATAATAAGTGGAAAATTTATAAAGTTATTTTGACACTTTGAACAGAATGTATTATACTATGAATGTTAGTTTAAACTATTTTAGAAAACATGTATCGAAAAACATATTTTCTGAAAATATTATTAAATTTTATGGAGGAACAAACGAAATGGCAATTTCAAAAGATATGATCATCGCAGATCTGATCGCATTAGATCCAAACTACGCAGCAATCCTTATGGCATCTGGAATGGGATGCGTTGGATGCCCATCATCTCAGGGAGAAAGCATTGAACAGGCAGCTTATGTTCATGGAATGGACTTAGATGAACTGCTTGGAAGATTAAACGAATATGCTCAGACAAAAGAAGCATAATTAATCGAGCAATAAGAAATTAAAAGTGAAAAAGGACTATATTCCTTAGTGTATTAAAAGCACTAAGGAATATAGTCCTTTCTTTTTTTGCGAATAATGATCAAAGTGGCAAAAGTACCAAAACTCATGATTAAAATCATAAAAACGTTGTTGGAAAATTGTAAAAATAACCAAAAAATATCATTGAAAAACCTTGATTTTATGCCAAATTTACGATTAGTTTATAAAATTTTTATATTTGTGCAACGTTGAGCAAAAATGTTGCACATCACAGGAATGAGCAATAGTTGCTCCATTTTTTGAACCCAAAGAGAATTGTATTGATAAAAATACCCAGATATAATGTAATCAACAGGTAAGGAACGAAGCTTACAAAATGTAACAAACAACCTGACCGTAAGAATAATAAAAGGAGAGTGATAAGTCGTGGCAAATCGTGACACAATTTACAAAGAACTGATTCAGCTTGACTGGGAAGTCAAAGATCAGGACGAATTTTTTGACAAGATGACAGATAAGCTTTTAGAGCTTGGGTATGTAAAAGATACATTCAGAGATGCAATTAAAACGAGAGAAGCAAATTATCCAACAGCTCTTCCGGTTGAACCGTATCCGGTAGCTATCCCTCATTCAGACCCAGAGAATATCATCAAACCATTTATCGCATGTACAAGATTAAAAGATACGATTAAATGGTGTGAGATGGCAAACAATGATGTTCAGCATGATGTAAAATTCATCTTCATGTTAGGATTCCTCGGTGGACATGATGATCCAAATGCAGGAAACGAACATGTTGAATTACTTCAGGTACTGGTAACAAACTTCCAGAAGCCAGAAGTTATGGACAGATTAGTAAACGCTAAAACTGAAGATGAGTACATGGAAGCAGTACTTTCCATGGAAGGTCTTTAAAATAACCAATAAACAAAACTAATAAAGGTTTTTAGAAAGGAAGGTCTTAAAATGAAACAGATCGTAGTAGCATGTGGAAGTGGAGTAGCAACATCTCAGACAGTAGCAAGTAAGGTAAATCGTCTCTTAAAAGAAAACAATATCCCTGCTGAAGTATTAGCAGTAGATATCAAATCTGTAGACCGTTACATTGCTGGAAGCTGTGCTTACATCGCAATCACAAAAGTAACAAAAGAATATCCTATCCCAGTTATCAATGGTATCGCATTTTTGACAGGTGTTGGACAGGATGCTGAATTCAAAAAACTAGTTGATGCTGTTAACGCATAAGAAGCGAAGTAGTTTTAACTGATTTTTGAAAGAGAGAAAAGGAGAATTATATGAGTGTTTTAGGAATTGTTATTAAATGGATCCTGGGATTAGGTGCTGCAATCTTCGTACCTATCATCATTATCATCGCGGGATTGATCGTAGGAATGAAAATTAAAGATGCTATTTCAGCTGGTATCACATTAGGTGTAGCCTTCACTGGTATGTCAATGCTGATCGGATTTATGTCTGATGCTATCGGACCTGCTGCAAAGGCAATGTTAACACATACAGGAATCAACTTACCAATCGTTGACGGTGGTTGGACAACATTATCAGCAATCGCATGGTCTTGGCCATATGCATTCTTAATGTTCCCACTGATGATCGGATTAAACATTGTTATGCTGATCATCAACAAGACAAAAACATTCAACGCTGACTTATGGAATGTTTGGGGAAAAATCTTTACTGGTGTAGCAGTAGCAGCCGTATCTAAACCATACTTTGGAACAGCAGCTTCTATCGCATTAGCATTTATCGTAGCTGGTATCCAGATCATCTTCGAGTTAAAGATGGCAGATATGTATCAGTATCGTATTGAAAAACTTTCTGGAATTCCAGGAGTAACATGTACACATAAGATGGGATTTACTTCTATCTTCATGTTCCCAATTGACTGTGTCTTAAAGAAGATCCCTGCATTAAACAAACGTTTCGATGCAGCAGCATTAAAAGATAAGATTGGTATCTTTGCTGAGTCTCACGTATTAGGATTCATCCTTGGTATTATTTTTGGTATTCTTGCAAAATATAAAGTAGCAGCAATTTTAACATTAGGTATTCAGGCTTCATGTGCATTAACACTGTTCCCTGTAATCTCTAAATATTTCATGATGGCATTAGAGCCAATTTCATCAGCAATCAGTGCTTTCATGAACAAGAAATTCGAAGACAGAACATTAGTTGTAGGTCTTGACTGGCCATTCATGGGTGGTGCAAACGAAATCTGGTTAGCAGTATTCTGGGCTATCCCTGTAACATTATTATTCTCAATGTTCTTACCAGGAAATGAAATCCTTCCATTCGCTGGTATCGTAAACAACGCTATCGCTGTAGCAGCTTTCCTTGTAACAGGTGGTAACATCATCCGTATGTTGATCTTAGTTACATTATTTGCACCAGCTTACCTTTGGGTTGGTACGATCATGGCACCATTCATCTCTGATCTTGCACGTTCAACAGGAGCAGTTGCATTAAAAACTGGAGAATTAATTTCTTGCTCATCTATCGATGGACCTATCCAGACATATGCATTCTCCCATGTATTTAAGATCATGGATGGAAACTTCTTCCCATTAGTATTATGTGTGATCTTTGTTGTATGCTTTGTTGCACTTTACAAATACCTTGGAAAAGAAGAAGCAGAAGGAAGAGAGATCAACTAGGATTGATTCTCAATTATACATAAAAATTAGACAGCAAAAAGAAATGAGGTTTCAGTTATGCAGAGATTTGTAAATGATCCAGATTATATTGTAGAAGATATGGTAAAAGGGTATGTAAAAGCCCATAAAGATCTGATCAAACGTTCAGAAGCAAATGATCGCGTTGTCCAGTATGTAAACGCTCCTGTAGAAGGCAAAGTTGGTCTTGTAACAGGTGGTGGATCAGGACATGAACCTGCGTTTCTTGGCTATGTCGGAAAGAATATGATGGATGCAGTAGCAGTAGGTGAGATTTTTTCCTCACCTTCTGCTCAAGCATTTTATGACGCTTTTATGTCAGTAGATTCTGGTAAAGGAGTTGCCTGCTTATTTGGTAACTATGCCGGAGATAACATGAACGTAAAGATGGCGATCCGCAAAGCAAAGAAACAGGGTGTCACTGTAAAATATGTCGTAGCAACAGATGACGTTGCATCTTCTCCAAAAGAGACAAAAGAAAAACGTCATGGTATTGCAGGCGGAGTGTTCATGTGGAAGATCGGAGGAGCGAAAGCTGCTTTAGGTGGAACACTTGATGAAGTTATTGACGTAGCGCAAAAAACAGTGGATAACACTAGAAGTATCTGTGTGGGACTGAGTCCATGTGCGATTCCAGCAGTAGGGCATTCAAACTTTGAGATTGAAGATGGAAAGATGGAATTTGGAATCGGACATCATGGAGAACCAGGTATTAATGTCCAGGATTTAAAACCAGCAAAAGACATTGCAAGACAGATGGCTAAGGCAGTCATTGATGATATGGAACCAGAAGAAGGTTCTGAAGTTGCAGTCTTAATGTCTGGATTAGGAGCTACTCCGGTTATGGAATTATACGTTCTGTACGATGAAGTAGAAGCATATTTAGAAGAACAGGGATTGTCTGTATATAAAGTGTTTATTGGAGATTATGTAACATCTCTTGATATGAATGGAGCAGCATTAACTGTCCTTAAATTAGATGATGAATTGAAAGAATTACTTGATCATGAGGCAAAATCTCCTGGAATTGAAGTATAAACTTATGAAAGTAAGAACTTGATGAAAGAGGTGTACCCATTGTATTTAGATGAAAGAGCTTATACGGTTCTTAAAACGATAGTGAATAATCCCTCGATTACGGGGAAGGAAGTGGAAATGTCTTTACAGCTATCCAGGAAGCAGTTAAGTTACACGATCGAGAAGATCAATGATTATCTGCAAGACAATGGAACGCCAAAGATTGAGAGGCTTAGAACTGGAAAATTCATTATACCAGTGGCTGTTATTGAACAATATCAGACAGAAGAGATCGCAGGGGATGGAACAACGTATATTTATACGGACAAGGAACGCGGACTTTTAATTTTTTTGATGCTTCTTTGCATACGTGAGGAATTATCAATCTATCATTTCACATCAAAATTAGAAATCAGCAAGAATACATTTCTTACAGATCTTAAGAAACTGGAACAAAGATTAGAAGATTATCATCTGGAAGTATCATACAGCCGACAGGAAGGATATCACTTAGTCGGCAGTGAATATGCAAAGCGGGAAATGATGATCACATCGATTCGTGGGATTTTGAAGATTCCAAAAGGAAAAGATACGATCATGGACATCTGTCAGATCAGTGAAGAGATGATGGAGCAGGTAGAGAAACAGATCTCAATGATCGAAGAACGCCTGCAAGTTCGTTTTACAGATGAGAGACTTAAAGAACTTCCACTGATCATGTGTCTCACTATTATCAGAACACAGAAGGGAAGAATTCTTCGAGAACTTCCAGAGACATTTCAACATATTGCCGGCACCAAAGAATATTCAGTTATGCTTGAATTTGCAAAAGAATATGGGATCACCTGGCAGACTGAGAAACTGTTTTTAACAGCTCAGATACAGATTTCAAATTTTCATACATTACAAGGAAAAGATTCTTCACAGGAAGAAGAATTAATGAAAGCTTCAGAAGAAGTGATCGTTAATTTTGAGAATCTGATCTGTGTAACGATCAATGAAAGAGAGACATTGCTTGAAGCATTGTTTCAGCATATCAAACCAGCATTTTACCGTATGAAGTATCATTATCATATTGAACAGAGTATTTTAGATATGGTCCTCCCACAATATGCGTCACTTCATGCAATTGTCCGTAAGTCGATCGGACCGGTTGAGAAATTAGTTGGAGTCGAGGTGCCAGACGAAGAGCTCGTATATATTACAGCATTGTTTGGAGCATGGCTTCGAAGAGAAGGAATTCTTGAACTTGCACCGGAAGCAAAGAAACGAGCAGTGGTTGTATGTGCCAATGGAATATCGGTTTCAAATTTTTTATATTTTACATTGAAAGAACTGTTTCCAGAGATTGATTTTATTGCATGCCTTTCTATGAGAGATTTTGCAACCTATGATGAAACAAAGTTTGACATTGTATTTACGATGGTAAGACTAGAGACAGCAAAGACACAATTTGTTGTAAAGCCATTCCTTGATGAGATATCTAAGATGAAATTCAGGGACAAAGTCATGGGAGAATTAGTTGGGATCGTTCCTCGTAAGCTAGATGTTTCTACATTATTAGATGTCGTTCGAAAATATGCAGATATTAAGGATGAAGAAGCTCTGAAAAGGGAATTCGCAGCAGCACTCAATCCAGAGACAGAAGAGGAAAAATCCGACAATGTAAGAACGAAGTTTCAGATCGGGCTGAAAGATGTTTTAGTAGAGGAAACGGTACAAGTATTAGATCATGTACTTCCTTGGGAAGATGCAATCCAAACGGTGGCCAAGCCGTTGCTGGATCGTGGGGATATCACAGAGAGATATGTTCAGAAGGCAATTGACAATATCAAAGCAGATAAACCATTTATCATGATCGCAGACGGAGTGATCATTGCGCATGCAGGGGTTGATGATGGAGCGAAAAGAGTGTGTTTATCATTGCTTACGATGCCAGAGAGAACGGATGTTTACGGATATATGGAAGCGGATGTCGTCATTATGATCGGAACTCCTGATCCAACGAAACATCTGGAAGTGTTAGAACAGTTAAATCACATTATTGAAGATAAAAAAAGCTTGCAGCTTTTAAAGAAAGCGAAAAAGCCAGAAGATATTATTAAACTTATTCAAAAACGAGAAAAGGAGAAGAAGAAATGTTAGAATCATTAAAAAAAGACGTTGTAGCTATGGCAAAACGTGCTCAAAAAGAAGGATTATGTAAACATTTATCTGGAAACTTAAGTGCAAGAGATCCAGAAACAGGATATGTAGTGATCACACCAACACAGGTAGATAGAGATTTATTAACAGCAAGAGATATGGTTGTTCTTGATCTTGATGCAAACGTTATCGAAAATGAATCAGGACTTCGTCCAACAAGTGAATCTTTAATGCATCTTCAGATTTACAAAACAAGACCAGATGTGAATGCAATCTGCCATACACATTCTATGTATGCAACAACATTCGCTGTATTAAACAAACCAATTCCAGCGGTTGTATATGAAATTGCTAACTTAGGTGTAACAAAATCCAGAATCCCAGTAGCTCCTTACGGACGTCCAGGAACAACAGATCTGTCTGATAGTGTTATTGAACCAGTTCAGGAAGCAGACGTATTCTTATTACAGGGACATGGAGCAGTGGCTGTATCTCAGGGTGACATCTATGATGCATACTTAAGAGCTGCTTATATCGAAGAATTAGCTCAGTTATACTACAATGCACTTTGTGCAGGACAGGGCGAAGAACCATACTTCTTCCCACCAGAAGAATTACAGAAATGGGAGTATCCATCTCAGATCAAATTCCCTAACAAATAATCGCTTACATAGAAGAAGGAGAATATGCAATGAAGAAAATTATCAACCAGCCAGATAATTATATCAAAGAAATGTTAGAAGGAATCTATATCGCACATAAAGACGATCTTGCATGTGTAGATGGAGACTTACAGGTTCTTGTTTCTAAACATAAAAAAGAAGGTAAAGTAGGTATTGTCACAGGTGGTGGATCAGGACATCTTCCATTATTCTTAGGATATGTAGGAAAAGGTATGATTGATGGATGTGCAGTTGGTGATGTATTCCAGTCTCCAAGTGTAGACCAGGCGATCGCACTAACAAGAGATGCAGATCAGGGTGCCGGAGTATTATATATCTACGGTAATTACAATGGAGATATCTTCACATTCCGTCCAGCAGCTGATGAAGTTGAGATGGAAGATGATATCGAAACAGCAGAAGTATTAGGAGCAGACGATGTTGCTTCAGCAGGTCCATCTGCACCAGGAGAAAAGAGCACACGTCGTGGTGTTGCAGGAATCTTCTTCGTATACAAATGTGCAGGAGCTGCAGCAGATAAGATGCTTTCTTTAGAAGAAGTAAAACGTGTTGCAGATAAAGCAAATAACAACGTGCGTACAATGGGGGTAGCTTTATCACCATGTACAGTGCCAAGAGTCGGTAAGCCAAGTTTCGAAATTGAAGATGACGAAATGGAAATCGGAATGGGAATTCATGGAGAACCAGGAATCCGCCGTGGTAAATTAGAGCCAGCGGATCAGATTGTTGACGAAATGTTAGAGAAGATTGTTGCGGACCTTCCATATGAAAATGGTGACGAAGTTGCAGTACTTGTAAATGGTCTTGGGGCAACTCCATTAGATGAACAGTATATTGTAACACGTCGTATCAATCAGGTTCTTGAAGAAAAAGGAATCAGCGTATACAAATACTATGTGGGAGAATATGCAACAGCGATTGAAATGGCTGGATTCTCAATCTCATTATTAAAACTTGATGATGAATTAAAAGAATATATCGACCATCCAGTTGATACACCATTCTTCAAACAGGTTTAGGAGGCATTTTAGTATGGAAACATCGTACTTAATCAAATTATTAAAAGAGATCAGCGACATTATGGCTGAGAATAAAGATAAGCTGATCGAGATGGACGGAATCGTTGGTGATGGAGACTTAGGTCTTACAATGTCCGATGGATTCAAAGCAGCATACGATGCAGTATCTGACGGAGCAATCGCTGATGCAGGAAAACTGTTATTTGCAGCAGGAAAAGCAATGGCGAATAAAGTTCCTTCAACAATGGGATCTTTGATGGCAACTGGTTTAAAACAGGCTGGAAAAGATCTGAAAGGAAAAGAAACATTAGAAGATGCTGATGTAGTACAGATCTTTGCTTCTTACGAAGCGGGAGTTGCGGAATTAGGTGAAGCGAAGGTTGGAGATAAGACATTCCTTGATGGACTTCATCCAGCGGTAGAAAGCTTACAGGCTTCTTTAGCAGCAGGGGAATCTTTAGCAGATATGGCAGGGAAAGCCGCTGATGCAGCAGAAGAAGGATTCAAAGCTACTACAACAATGTTAGCAGTTCATGGACGTGCTGCAACAAGAGGAGAAGCATCCAGAAGTTTGGAAGATCCAGGAGCCAAAGTTGCATCGCTGATCATGCAGGCATTTGCAAAAAGTTTATAATTCTTAGCATGTGATTTATAAAGATAAAACAGTACATTGTAATAGAGATATTATAGTGTACTGTTTTTTTAGGAGGTATGTTATGTTAAATTTTCAATATTTTACACCGACCAAGGTTGTATTTGGCAAAGATGCGGAATTGAAAGTTGGTCCGTTGGTAAAGGAAGAAGGGTGTAAGAAAGTTCTGGTACATTATGGTGGACAAAGTGCTAAAAAGTCTGGATTGTTGAACAGAGTCTGCGAAGCATTAAAGGATTTTGACATTGATTATGTAACACTTGGAGGTGTAGTTCCAAATCCACATCTTTCAAAAGTATATGAAGGAATCGAATTATGCAAGAAAGAAGGAGTAGATTTCATTCTTGCAGTTGGAGGAGGAAGTGTTATCGATTCCTGTAAAGCGATTGCGTATGGACTTGGAAATCCAGAGGTTGATGTATGGGATCTGTTTACAGGAAAGGCAAGACCAAAAGCATGTTATCCACTAGGAAGTATCTTAACGATCGCAGCAGCAGGAAGTGAAATGAGTAATTCCTGCGTTATCACCAATGAAGAAGGATGGTATAAGAAAGCACTGGATACAGATCTTGCCAGACCTAAATTTGCGATCATGAATCCGGAGATCACATATACCTTGCCAGACTATCAGACACAGTGCGGATGTGCAGATATCATGATGCATACAATGGAACGTTATTTTGTATTAGAAGATACAATGGAGATCACAGACAAGATCGCTCAGGACGTTATGAAAAATGTCATGAAATATGCAAAGATCTTAAAGAAGGATCCTGAGAATTATGAAGCAAGAGCAGAGATCATGTGGTGTGGGTCTCTGTCACATAATGGTTTGACAGGCTGCGGAACTTGCGGAGGTGACTGGGCAACGCATCTGATTGAACATGAGCTTGGTGGAATGTTTGATGTGGCTCATGGAGCAGGGCTTGCAGCTGTATGGGGAAGCTGGGCAAGATATGTTATGGACGAGAAACCAGAACGATTTGCACAGTTTGCAGTCGATGTTATGGGAGTAGAAGAAAGCGATGATGTAAAATCAACAGCATTAAAAGGTATTGAAGCAGTCGAAGAGTTTTATAGAATGATCGAGATGCCAACAAACATGAAAGAACTTGGAATCGATCCAACCGACGAGCAGATAAAAGATATGGCAATGAAGGCAACGAATCATGACACACAGCAGTTAGGTGCATTTAAAAAATTGTCAGCAAAGGACTTAGTAGAAATTTATAAAACAGCAAAATAAATCCAATAAGAAGCCATGTATATATAAAATAGAAAAAGGAATTCCTGAACACAAAATATTCGGGGATTCCTTTTCGTTTGTTTTAATAAGCAGCCATTTCTTCAACGGCCTGTTTTTCAATAATCGTCGTCAGATGTTCATTAAATAAAGCTTTCGTTGCATATGTGTTTGGCAGACGTTTGCAATATTCTGATAAAAGCTGATGAATCTCATCCATGACCGTGCTGTTCGGCGAATCGTCAAGATCCGTCAATGAAAGATAGTAGCACTGGTTTTCAGAATCTTTATATAAAGTACTGGACAGGCTGTACTTGTTCAGTAACTTTGAAGCAAATGCAACGTCATCGAGAGAAGTAAAAGCAAAGATGCCAACTCCGTCATCGGCGAGTACACGTTTCATATCATTTCCTGAATCTGCTGAAAATGCGGATTTTCCAAAGTCTGAAAGCAGATCTGGAAGATTAGATAAAATGTCTTCATCAGCTCCCGCGAGCTGTCCAGCCAATAGACTTTTCGGCAGTTTTTTATAATGTTCACGGAAATCCTCCGGGTTATCCACTCTTGTGATCACAAGGATCAGACATTCTTTGGATACAGGAATTGCCTCAACCATCAAAGGATTATCTTCACTTGTTTCAAATCCAAGCTCTGTGGCTGCCTTATTCATCAATTCCCGGAACAGACCCTTTGCCTTCTCAGAACCAAAAGCCAGTTCACTTAACAGAGTTTCCTTTCCTTCTAAGTCTTCTTTATTTAAAGTACATCGGATCTGATTATCACTGATACGTTCTATTTTCATAATCATCACTCCTTTACTACTTTGATGTTATTATAGTATTACTTTTGCGGTGTGTAAAGCTTTTTCAAGAAATTTACAATTTTATCCATAAAGAGCTTGAAATAATTTCCAATTATGTATATAATTACATTATGTCGCGACAAGACTTACATTTGGAAACAGTGCGGAATTTTTATATACCACAAGAAACACTGACGATGTAAGGAAGAAACTTTCATTGTATGAGATTAAGAAAGTAACAAGAAACATCTGCTTAATAAGATTGGAGGGTACGTATGACGAGTCATGATGAATTATCTTATTATCTGTCACAAGGACTGGCGATCCGTGTGGACGGCATTACAATAAGTGATGCGAATCTGGAACATCTAAATCTAATACTCAACGAAGATGATTCTTACATGAAAGAGTATGTCAACGATCAGGAAGGAGAGATCTACGCCATAGAATATCAGAAAATCAAAGAATAATATGCAAAGAGTATGGCAGAGCTGGGAGATTAATTTCCCAGCTCATTATATATCTGCTAGATAGCTTTCAATGCCATCTAAGATACATTGAACAGCTTTTTTCTGATAGTTATTATCCTGAAGTGACCTTAATTCCTCAGGATTAGATAAAAAACCACACTCCACGATCACGATCGGATAAGGATTATCCCGAAACAGATAATACTCAGCATTTGCCTTTGCCTCCCTGTGATTGTTCGGATCAAGCCCCTTGATCAAAGCAGACTGGATATGATCCGCTAACTGCTTTGATTTCTCAGACCCTTGCGGATAGAAAACCTGAGCTCCATGGACATCACTGCTTGGATAACTATTCTGATGAATGCTGATCACTGCCATAGGATCATTCTCAAAAATGAGCTGCTTTCGATTGGATAGATCACTTCGTTTCTCATTTTCTTTCGAATCCGCAAGATTATAGTCCCCATTTCTTGTCATATATACTTTATAATTTTTCTTTTCCAGAAGTTTTTGAAGCTTTAATGCAAGAGAAAGGTTGATATCCTTTTCTAAAATATTCGAATTTCCAACCTTCCCAGGATCAGAACCGCCATGTCCGGCATCGATACAGATCACATTTTGATTCTTGACAGTCTGTGCAACAAAGATAGGGAATGTAATAGAAGAAACAGATAATAAAACGACGATCAGAAGAACACCCCAGAAGATGAAACGATGTTGTTGATTCATAGGAAGAACATCCTTTTTCTTTTTATTAATCATTATATGATGTAAGTATCAAAAGTATAAATTGCGAAGTCTCAATGGTGCAATACTTTATTTTTTCCATATTTAATGTTATAATAAATCCAAATGACTACATTTAATCATTGAAGAAAGATTAAAAGTCAGGAGAGTTTAATATGGAAACAAGACTTGTAAAAATTAATAATATGGAAGATTGCAAAAAGGACATGGAAGAAGCAGGAGAGCTGATCAAAGCAGGCGAACTTGTTGCATTTCCAACAGAGACAGTCTATGGTCTTGGAGGGAATGGATTACTTTCTGATGCGGCAAAGAAGATCTATGCAGCGAAGGGAAGACCTTCTGATAATCCATTGATCCTTCACGTATGTGATATGCAGATGGTAGAATCTCTGGTCAAAGAGATTCCAGACAATGCAAGACGTGCGATGGAACATTTCTGGCCGGGACCTATGACGGTGATCTTGCAGAAAGCGGATCAGGTACCAGATTGTGTGACAGGCGGACTTGATACAGTAGCGATCCGTATGCCGGATCATCCAGTTGCATTAGAGCTGATCAGAAGATCAGGAGTGCCAATCGCAGCACCAAGTGCGAATACATCTGGGCGTCCAAGTCCGACAAAAGCAGAACATGTCATGGAAGATCTTCATGGAAAGATTCCGATGATCTTAGATGGGGGAGCTGTTATGGTAGGTGTAGAATCAACGATCATTGATTTTACAGAAATAGTTCCAGTGATCCTAAGACCAGGATGGATCACAAAGGAGTCCATGGAAGAATTTCTTGGGTGTGAAGTATTGATGAATACATCTTTAAAAGCAAGCGATCACGGAATTCCAAGAGCACCTGGAATGAAGTACAAACACTATGCACCAAAGGCGGAGATGGTGCTTGTATTAGGCGATGATCAGGAGAAAGTCGTCGATCATATCAATCAGCTTGCGAAAGAACAAAAGGAACAGGGTAAGAAGATAGGAATCATTGCATCGGATGAGACAAAAGACCTCTATCAGGCAGATGAAGTTGTTTCTGTAGGACAGAGAGCACATCTCGAGACAGTAACAGCACATTTATATGATGTATTAAGAGAATTTGACCATAAGGATGTTGATATGATCTATTCCGAAGGATTTGAAGGTGAACCCTTAAGTGAGGCGATTATGAACCGTATGGTAAAAGCAGCAGGACATGAAATCCTCCGTATTTAAAAAGGAGAATATTTTGAAGAAGATAATAATGGTGAGTACGAATAATACGTGCCGAAGCTTTATTGCAGAGTCGATTCTTCGCCAGTATCTTTTGGATGCAGATCAGAAGAATGTTGAAGTAATCTCAAGAGGGTTGGTCGTATTATTTCCAGAACCTGTCCATGTCAAAGCAGCAGACATGGTAATAAAGACGTGCGGGATTGAAAGTCTTGATTTTCGGTCGGCGCAGCTTACGCAGGAAGAAGTAGAAGAAAGCGATCTGATCTTAACCATGACAGAAGAGCAGAAAGATAAGATCTTAGAAGAATATCATGGATACAAAGAGATCGCGACATTGAACGAATATGCCAGAGTGGAAGGTGCGATCATTGACCCATACGGCATGGAAGATGACGACTACGAGCGCTGTTTTGAACAGATTGCCCGTTTAGTTAAGAAAATATGGCAAGAAAGACTAGGAGGAAACAAAATGATAGGTATTGGTAGTGATCACGGTGGGTATGCATTAAAACAGGCAGTTATCAAACATCTGGAAGAAAAAGGATATGCAGTGAAAGATTATGGATGCTATTCAGAAGAATCCTGCGATTATCCAGTTTATGCAAAAGCAGTTGCGAATGCAGTCAAAGACGGAGAAGTAAAACAGGGAATCTTAATCTGTGGAACAGGAATCGGAATCTCTATTACAGCGAATAAGATCAAAGGAATCCGTGCAGCACTTTGCAGTGACACATTCAGCGCACACGCAACAAGAGAACATAATGATGCAAACATTCTTGCAATGGGAGCACGTGTTGTTGGAGAAGGTTTAGCACTTGATATCGTTGATACATTCCTTGAGACAGAATTCTCAAATGATGAGAGACACATTCGTCGTATCAATATGATCGAAGACTAGAAGAGAAAATCAAAGCTATATAAAAATAAGATATAAGCCATATGAATAAAGAAGATATGCAGACAGTTTTTTAGAAGTGATCAACAGTTTGCATGTCTTTTTTTGTATACAAAATCACTTTGAAGATGATAAAAAACAGTTAAGATTCAGTTAAGAAGCAGAAAAAAATTATCAGATCTTAACACAAAAAAACTGACCAATGTTCATTTGTATACACTGAAAACCCTTATGTTTTGGTGCTTTTTACTAAATTTAGAAGTGGTTCTTTGTAAGTATTAAACAAAAAACAAACACAATCTTAACGGAAAAAGAATTGACAAATAAAAATTTGAGGAATAAAATAACTTCCAGAACAAGGGTGTTTACAAGATATATCGTAGACACTCTTTTACTTTTGCAGGAATTAAACCCTTGGATCTCTGCAAAAAATTAAAATTAAAGAAGGTGAGGAGAAAATGGGTTCATTGGGAGATTATCTGATGGAAGAGCTGTCACTTAAGACAAGCTTTACGATCCCCATCGGCGGAGGTATTCCAGTACCGCAGTCAGCCGTAACAACATGGGTGATCATGGCAATCGTAGTGTTGCTCTGCATCATATTCGTACGGAACCTGAAAGTCATACCAGAAGGACCGCAAGTTTATGTGGAAGCCTTAGTTGGTTTCATCTATAACTTCATCGGTGGTCTGGTCGGCGAAAAAGGGAAACGTTACATACCGTTTCTTGGAACAATTCTGATTTATCTTGGCTGTGCAAATATTTCGGGATTTTTCAGAGCGAAACCGCCAACGAAAGATCTGAATGTTACCGCAGGATTAGCGATCATCAGTTTGTTTTTGATCATATATTCCGGAATCCACGAGAAAGGATTGAAGGGATATATACACAGTTATGTGGAACCTATGCCAATGATGGCGGCCATTAACATCCTTGAATTATTTACAAGACCGTTATCACTGTGTATGCGACTTTTTGGAAATGTCTTAGGAGCATTCGTTTTGATGGAATTGATCACACATATCGCACCAGCGATCGTGCCATTACCATTTAGTTGTTACTTCGACTTTTTCGATGGATTGTTGCAGGCATATGTATTTGTATTGTTAACATCACTGTTTATCAGTGAATCAATTGAGTAAGATGTATCATGACAGATACACAAATTTAATTTTTATTTAAAAGGAGATTAGAACTATGGGATTAGCAGCTATTGGAGCAGGAATTGCAGTATTAACAGGTTTAGGAGCAGGTATTGGTATCGGTGTTGCAACAAATGGAGCACTTGGAGCGATCGCAAGACAGCCAGAAGAAGCTGGAAATATCAATAAAACATTATTACTTGGTTGTGCATTAGCCGAAGCTACATCAATTTATGGATTGGTTGTTGCGATTCTGTTAATCGTAATGAAATAGAAGTAGGAGGCGGAAGATATGTTTCTGAAATTAGACTGGGGCATTATCTGGCCGATCGTCAACATTGTCGTATTTTATCTGTTGCTTAGAAAATTCTTATTTGGTCCAGTCAGTGAGGTCATGGAGAAAAGAAAAAAAATGATCTCAAGTGACTTAGATGATGCAGCACAGACGAAAGTTGAAGCAGAAGAGATCAAGCAGGAATACGAGAAAAACCTTGCACAGGCAAAGGATGAGGCAGGACAGATCGTTTCCGACGCAAGAGCAAGAGCCAAGAATGAATACCAGAATAAGATGGATCAGACAAAAGAAGAGATTGCTCTTATGAAAGAAAATGCCCGTAAAGATATTGAAGCTGAGAAACAAAAGACGATCGCAGGTCTTCAGACAGAGATCGCAGGTATCGCACTTATGGCAGCTTCGAAAGTTGTGGAAAAAGAAGCAAATGACAAAGGCAACGAGAAGCTTTTGGATGATTTCCTGAAAGAGGCAGGTGTCTAGCATATGAAGAGAATTTCCATGACGTATGGACAGGTATTGTTTGAACTTGGAATCAAAAAAGAAAGTTTGCAAAAAGCACAGGACATGCTTCATGAAAATGAAGAACTTTTAAGTGCATTAGAGAATCCAACGATCACAAAGAAAGAAAAAGAAAATGTGGTGGAAAAGTTGTTTTCTGATGATATAAAAAGTTTCTTAAAAGTTGTATGTGATAATGATGATATCGCTTGTTTTGACGAGGCAGTTGAGTATTATGATGAACTAAAACGCAAGACAGATAAGATCATTAAGGCAGAGTTTGACTATGTGACAATGCCAAAAGACGAACAGCTTGAGCGAATCAAACAGTATCTTATGAAACAATATCAGGCAGACAAGGTAGAGCTTACTTTAAAAGAAGAGAAAGACTTGATCGGTGGTTTTGTACTGAAAGTTGGAGACCATGTTTATGATAACAGCCTGAGTGGAAAAATGAGAAAATTACAGCAGAAACTTACATGGAGGTGAGGATCAGGTGAGCAGTATCAATCCAGAAACAGTCGTTTCTGTATTAAAAGATCAAATTGAAAACTATGACCAGAAAACTGAGGTCAAAGAAGAAGGAAGAATCATTCAGATCGCAGACGGTATTGCAACAGTCTATGGAATGGACCAGGCAATGTATGGAGAACTTGTTATTTTTGAAACAGGTGTCCACGGACTTGTACTGAATGTTGAAAGAAACTGTATCGGTTGTGTTTTACTTGGTTCCGATCATGGATTAATGGAAGGATCTAAAGTAGCAAGAACCGGTGTACAGGCAGATATCCCGGTTGGAGATGCTATGATCGGACGTGTCGTTAATGCAATCGGAGAACCAATCGATGGAAAAGGTGAGATTAAAACTGACGAGAGAAGACCAATCGAACATGAGGCAGCAGGAGTTATCGACAGAAAATCTGTTGACCAGCCATTACAGACAGGTATCTTAGCGATCGACTCTATGTTCCCAATCGGACGTGGACAGCGTGAGCTGATCATCGGTGACCGCCAGACAGGTAAAACATCGATCGCAGTTGATACGATCTTAAATCAAAAAGGACAGGATGTTATCTGTATTTATGTAGCGATCGGACAGAAAGCATCAACAGTATCACAGATCGTAACAACATTAAGTAAACATGGTGCTATGGATTACTCTATCGTAGTATCTGCATCTGCAAGTGACCTTGCATCTTTACAGTACATTGCACCATATGCAGGAACAGCAATCGCAGAGCATTTTATGCATCAGGGAAAAGACGTTTTGATCGTATATGATGATCTGTCTAAGCACGCCGTTGCTTATCGTGCAATTTCCTTACTGCTGGATCGTCCACCTGGACGTGAAGCTTATCCTGGAGATGTATTCTACTTACATTCAAGATTACTAGAACGTTCTTGCCGATTAAGTGATGAACTTGGTGGTGGATCTATCACAGCATTACCGATCATCGAAACACAGGCAGGAGACGTATCCGCGTACATTCCTACAAACGTAATCTCTATCACAGACGGACAGATCTTCCTTGAAAGTGAGTTATTCTTCTCCGGTGTAAGACCAGCGGTCAATGTTGGACTTTCTGTATCCCGTGTAGGTGGAGCAGCACAGACAAAGATCATGAAGAAAGTAGCCGGAAACCTTCGTATTGACTTAGCTCAGTATCGAGAACTTGAGGTATTTACACAGTTTAGTTCAGACCTTGACGATGGAACAAAAGCAACATTAAATTATGGATCTCATCTGATCGAACTGTTAAAACAGCCATTGTACCATCCAATGGCATTACATAAACAGATTTTACTTCTGTTTGCAGCAGGTCATAAGATGTTAAATGATGTTCCAGTCAAAGAATTAAAGGCAGAGACAGAAGAAATGACAGCATTCTTTGAACAGAAATATCCAGAGACAGTGAAGAAGATCGACGAAGGCAAAGTCTTAACAGATGACATTGCAAAAGAGATCCAAGAGGCGATAGAAGCCTATTTAAAGTAGGTGATCACTATGGCAAATATCAGAGAAATTAAAACAAGGATGAACAGTATCGAAGATACATTAAAGATCACAAATGCGATGTATCTGATCTCATCTTCCAAATTAAAGAAAGCAAGAAAGCAGTTAGATGCCACAACTCCATACTTTGAAATGCTTCAGGCATCTCTGCTTGATATCATGGCACATACGCCAGATCTTCAGCACATTTTCTTAAACAAAAGAAAGAAAGAACATCCCAAAAAAGGATATCTTGTGATGACTGCAGACCGTGGACTTGCCGGGGCCTATAATCATAACATTACAAAAATGGCAGAAGAGAATATTAATGAAGATGACAAACTGTTCGTGATCGGATATATGGGACGTAATTATTTCGGACGAAGAAATGCAGCCCAGATGGACGAGGATTTCTTCTATACAACACAAGATCCTACGATCTACAGAGCAAGAAGAATTGCAGAAAAAATGATCGAGGAATATGTATCAGGAGAACTTGACGAAGTCTATATTATTTATACTAAGATGATCACATCCATTACCTCAGAACCAAAGATGATCCGTGTGTTACCATTAAACCCAGATCAGTATGAGTTTGCAGGAAAAGGAAAGAGATCACATATGACAGAATTTCAGCCATCCGTAAAGGCGGTGCTTGACCGCCTGGCACCAAACTATATCAAAGGACTTGTCTATGGTGCGATGGTAGAATCATTTTCCAGTGAATTAAACGCCAGAATGATGGCGATGGAAGGTGCAAGCAAGAGTGCGAGAGAAATGATAAGATCACTGGGACTTATGTATAACCGTGCTCGTCAGGCAGCGATCACTCAGGAAATCACTGAGGTGTGTGCCGGAGCTAAATCATTAAAGAAAGAGTAACAGTGAAGGAAGGGAAATAAAATGGAAAAAGGAAAAATCGTACAGATTCTTGGTCCAGTAATCGACGTAGAATTTGAAACTGAACAGCTCCCTTTGATTCATGACGCCTTGACCGTTGTTAATAAAGGAAAAGAAGTTGTTATGGAAGTGGAACAGCATATGGGAAATCGTACTGTACGCTGTATCCTGTTAGCAGCCAGTGAAGGACTTCACAAAGGAATGGAAGTCACAGCAACTGGTGGACCAATCAAAGTTCCAGTTGGAAAACAGACATTAGGACGTATGTTTAATGTACTTGGAGAAGCAATTGATAAAGGAGAACCTGTAGAATCAGAAGAAAAATGGGCGATCCATCGTGAACCACCTAAATTTGAAGACCAGAGCCCTGTTGTAGAAATGTTTGAGACAGGTATTAAAGTCATCGACCTTTTAGCTCCATATGCAAAAGGTGGTAAGATCGGTCTGTTTGGTGGTGCTGGAGTTGGTAAGACAGTCTTAATTCAGGAACTGATTCATAATATCGCAACAGAACATGGTGGATATTCCATCTTCACAGGTGTAGGAGAACGTTCAAGAGAAGGAAATGACCTCTGGAATGAAATGACAGAATCCGGAGTTATCAAAAATACAGCCTTAGTCTTTGGACAGATGAATGAGCCACCTGGATCTCGTATGAGAGTTGCCCAGACAGGACTTACAATGGCAGAATATTTCCGTGATCAGGAAAAACAGAACGTGTTATTATTCATCGATAACATTTTCCGTTATGTACAGGCAGGATCAGAGGTATCAGCGCTGTTAGGACGTATGCCATCAGCCGTAGGTTATCAGCCAACACTGGCAAATGAAGTTGGTGCTCTACAGGAACGTATCACATCTACAAAGAATGGGTCTATCACATCTGTACAGGCAGTTTATGTGCCAGCTGATGACTTAACTGACCCAGCGCCAGCAACAACATTTGCCCATCTGGATGCAACAACTGTATTATCAAGAGCGATTTCTGAACAGGGTATCTATCCAGCCGTAGACCCACTGGAATCAAGCTCTCGTATCTTAGAGCCAGACATCGTTGGAGAAGAACACTATGAAGTAGCAAGACGTGTAGAAGAAGCACTTCAGAGATACAAAGAATTACAGGATATCATTGCAATCCTTGGTATGGAAGAATTAGACGAAGAAGATAAAATCACAGTATACCGTGCAAGAAAGATTCAGAAATTCTTATCTCAGCCATTTAACGTAGCAGAAACATTTACAGGAATCCCTGGTAAATACGTTCCTGTCAAAGAAACGATCCGAGGATTCAAAGCGATCTTAGATGGAGAAATGGATGAATATCCAGAACAGGCCTTCTTGATGGTCGGAACAATTGATGATGTAAAGGAAAAGGCAAAAGAGGTGATGTAAATGGCAGAAACCTTTTATTTTGAGATCATTGCCAGTGACAAAAAGTTCTACAGCGGAGCTTGTGAACATGTCATTTTCCCAGCAGTGGACGGACTTTACGGTGTATTAGCAAATCATGAAGATACAGTAACAGCCGTTGTTGCAGGAGAGCTTCGTTTTAAAGTTGATGGGGAATGGAAAGTTTGTATTGTTGGTGAAGGATTCGCAGATGTCACCAGAGATTTCGTAGTCATCGTGGTAGATACGGTGGAACGCCCAGAAGACATCGACATCATCCGTGCAAGAGAGGCCAAAACAAGAGCAGAAGAACGACTCAAACAGAAACAAAGCCGTTTGCAGTACTATCATACACAGGCAGCATTGTCACGTGCTATGGCACGACTGAAAGTTACATCAAAATATGTGAAAAAATAGAGTCTGAGAAGACAAATATAGCTAAATGAGAAAAAAGATCAACTATCCAGTAAGTGGAAAGTTGGTCTTTTTTTTTGTACAATCTGCATAAAAAATATCAAGAATACTGCTTGACTCTGCACTGAAAGGATAGACTACACTACAAATATACGAGGTAGAAAATAAAATGTGCAATATGCAGAAAGGATGAAACTATGAATTTTGAATTAACTCCACAGCAGAAGGCAGTTCAGCAGAGTGCAAGACAGTTTGCTCAGACTGTATTACAGGAAACAGTTCTTGAAGATGATGCAGCAGGACGTTTCCCAGAAGAAGCATATAAGAAAATGGGAGAAATGGGATTTGTCGGGCTTCCATTTCCAAAAGAATATGGTGGTCAGGGAGGAGATTATTTATCCTATGTATTAGCATTAGAAGAAATCTCCAAGATCAATTCATCTGTAGGAATTGCTTATTCTGTATGTACTTCATTATACTCTGGTGCTCTGATCAATGATGGAAATGAAGAACAGAAGAAAAAATATCTGCCAGAAGTTCTGTCTGGAAAGAAAATGGGATCATTTTGTTTAACAGAACCAGATGCAGGTTCTGATGCAGCAGGATGTAAAACAACAGCGATCTGGAATGGAAAAGAATATATCCTGAATGGATTAAAATGCTTCATTACAAATGGACCATTAGCAGATTACTATATGGTAGTTGCTCTTACGAATCCAGAATTAAAGACAAAAGGATTAACAGCATTCATCGTAGAACGTGAATGGGAGGGTGTATCCATTGGTAAGATCGAAGATAAGTGCGGAATCAGATGTGCACAGGTATCTGAAGTCATCTTTGATAATGTAAGAGTTCCAAAAGAGAACATGCTCGGAGAAGAAGGAAAAGGATTTGCTGTTGCAATGAAAGACCTGGATGGAGGACGTATTGGTGTTGCAGCTCAGGGGCTTGGAATCGCTAAAGGAGCTTATGACATCGCATTTAATTATTTAAAAGAGAGAGAACAGTTCGGAAAACCATTATACAAGAATCAGTATTTAGCATTTAAGATGGCTGAGTTAGAGACAGAGATCGAGATGGCTCAGTATATGTTATACAAAGCAGCAACAGATAAGCAGGAAGGCAGAAGCTACAGTGTACCAGCGGCTAAAGCGAAGATGGTTTGTACAGATGCAGCAATGCATGTAGCCACAGAAGCTGTACAGATGCTGGGTGGAAATGGATATATGAAAGAATATCATGTAGAAAGAATGCTGCGTGATGCTAAGATCACACAGATCTACGAAGGAACAAATGAAATTCAGAAACTTGTCATCAGCGGAAATATGTTTCGTAAATAAGAATAAATAGGAGGTGTCGAAATGAAAAAAGCATTGGAAGGAATTAAGGTAGTTGATCTTACTTCAGCTTTAAGTGGACCGTTTTGCACGATGATGTTAGCTGATTATGGAGCGGACGTATTAAAAATCGAGCCTCTACACGGAGATCAGTGCAGAACATGGGGTCCAATTGATGAAAAGAGCGGAGAGAGCGGATTTTACTGTTATGTAAACAGAAATAAAAAGGGTGCAACATTAAACCTGAAATCTGAAAAAGGAAAGCAGATGTTTTATGATCTGGTAAAGGATGCAGATATTCTTGTTGAGAATTATCGTGGTGGGGTTACAAAGAAGCTGGGGATTGATTATGAGACGGTAAAGAAGATCAATCCATCCATTATCTATGCATCCTGTTCCGGATTTGGACAGTATGGACCATTAACACACAGAGCCTGCTATGATATCGTGGCGCAGGCAATGGGCGGAATGGTGAATCTGACTGGTTTTAAAGATACAGATCCAGTCAAAGTTGGTCCATCTGTCGCAGACCATGTATCAGGGATTTATTTAACAGTTGGTGTATTGGCAGCCCTTCATCATCGTGATATGACTGGAGAAGGGCAGCAGGTTGATGTATCTATGTTTGATACAATATTCAGTCTTCTTGAAAATGCCTTAGTGAATTATACAATGGCAGGGGAGATATCGCAGAGAAATGGAAACATAGACCCATCCATTGCTCCATTTGATATTTTCCCTTGTAAGGACGGATTTACAGCACTCGGGGTAGGAAATGACAGATTATTTGATACATTCTGTCATACGATCGGACATGAAGAGCTGCTTGGTGATCCAAGATACAAAACCAATGATCTAAGGTGTAAGAATTACCTGCCGGAACTGCAGGAACTGATCCGTGGATGGTGTATGGAACATACAAAGAAAGAGATTGAATATATCATGGATGAAGCAGGAATTCCATGTGGACCGGTATTAGATGTAAAAGAAGCGATCGAACATCCACATACACAGGCAAGAGAGATGATGGTTCACTGCGAACATCCTACGGCAGGAGATCTTTATTTCCAGGGATGTGTTACGAAGATGTCAGAAACTCCAGGAGTTGTAGAAACGCCTTCCCCACTTCTAGGAGAGCATAACAGAGAGATCTTTGGATTAACCGAAGAAGAAGAAGCACAGTTAAAAGAAGAAGGCGTAATTTAATTACTTTTATTTCATAAGGAGGAGCAACATGAGAAAAGTATCTTATTTAAGTTACAATATGACGACAGCGGATGCAAATAATCCAGATGGAATCGTACCAGTTGGACGTCAGTTTGACTTTATCGGAGATGTTGAAACAGAAGAAATGATCTTGGTAGATGGAGATGAATCTCTCTGTCTGGGATATGAAGATGTAAAGATCTATCAGGATGTGTATGTAGGAGATATGATGGAGTACAAAGCTACTTTAACACATATCGGAAATACATCAAGAGACTGCAGGATCGAAGTATTTAAGCTGGCTACACCAGCATACAGAGCTGGGAAAGAAGACTACAAACCAGGAGATATGGTATGGTTTGATGAGCCTGTATTATGTACAGAAGGTAATGTAAGACTGGTTGTTAAGAAACACTTACAACGTGGAGAACAACCAGATGGAGCAGTTATTGATCCATGGCGTCATCTGGATGATTTTCCAGAAGATGAATAAAGTACATAAGACAGATTGAAAGGAGAAAGAATGATGAAAGATACAATCACTTTTCGTTATAGAATGTCAGACCGTGACGTATTTTACGGTGGTGGAGTTGTAAATGGTGCCAGAAGTATCACACTGATGGAAGATGCAGCAAAACGTTTGATGGCAAAAACATTTGGAAATACAGGAAGATGTGTAGAAGTTAAAAAAGTTCGTCTTTACACACCATGTTTTGCCGGAGATTATATGGAATATATCGCTGGAATCAGAAAACAGGAAGGAAATAAAGTACTGATCGAAGTCCGTTCTTTTAAGATAATTGAAGTACCAGCAGATCCTCCATATCCAAGTTCTATTGATGTTCTGGAAGATCCACCATTATCAACAGTTGTACAGTTCTGGTATGAATATTAGATCTTATAAAGCTCATTCATAGTATTAATAAATAATAAACCTGGCAAAAAGGCTGTAAATTCTTTGGGGTAAGCAAAGAAATTTACAGCCTTTTTGGTGTGCATTCTTATTTTGTATAACAAATATTAATTTATTTACTCTCTTTCTCGACAGGGATAATGATCTTGGTCACCCTGCGAGTTTCATCGTTGACATCCAGAGGGGAAAGGATGAATTCTTCTGTTGCTGGTCCTGTAACAGTGTAGCCATTCTGGCGGATCCATTTCATCATCTGGATATAAGAAGTCGGGATATCCTCATAGTTACCGATATGGATCATGGTTACGGCATCAAAATCCCCGAAATCACGAATATCATCGGTAGAAGAAGTATCCTCGATATGGACTGCAAATTCGACCATGGAGTTTGCTGAGAGGAACTTGTTCATGATATTATCTTCATAAAATGTCACATAAACAGGTCCCATGATCTTATGTTTGGAATGCTCTGCTTTCCGAAGAATGGAGATCCATCGGTCTAAGGACATCTCAGAGTAATCATATCCTTCCATCTCAGAACGGTCATACATTAAACTGATCTTAGGAATATGTTCAATAGAGATTGCAAGGTCTTCGGAAGGAAGAGAAGAAGATGCTTCTAGAATATCAATTCCATTTTGAATCTTTTGGAGCAGATAGCTGCATTCGGTGTACTGATCGATCCGCTTCATGATATCATCTCGCATCGTCTCAAGATGTGAATTGATATTCGCCTCAAGGGACTGAGCATCGTTCTCAGATATGATCTGCCGGATATCTTTTAATGGAAAGCCCATTTGTTTTAAAGTTTTAATGATCATCAGATTGACGATCTGTGATTTTGAATAATAACGGTAGTGCGTACTGTCGTCTCGATAGTCTGGTGTGAATAATCCGATCTCATCGTAATAGCGTAAAGTCTTCTGGGGTATATTACAGAGGGTCGATAATTCGCCGATACAGTAGCGCGCTTTTTTAGCTGACATAAATTACCTCCGATTCATAAGCAATAAGAATGCGAATCATAAAATAAATATTACCTATCTGTTCATTATATCATAAAAGATGGATAAATCATAGATGATTTTATTCAAAATGCATAAAAACAAAAAGATAATTCTTATAGAAATTGTATAAAATACACAGAAGAATAAGAGATATATCCTAGAGGATATATCTCTTATTCTTGACTTATATGAGGAAGATATTATTAGCGAAATGTATTTATTTTGCGTCACATTTCAATACGGCATTTAATAATACGGAAGCACCCTGTGTGCACTGTTCTGGAGATGTATATTCAGGTTCACAGTGAGAATGTCCGTCTTTAGATGGAACGAATACCATTGTTGTAGGAAGCATATAAGCTGCGAACTGAGCATCATGTCCAGCACCGGAGTTGATCTTCTGGTTAGAATATCCAAGTTCATCAACAGATTCCTGAACGTAAGAAACAAGTTCTTTGTCATAGTAAACAGTATCACGTGTCCATGCAATTTCATAATCAGTCTTGCATTTTACGACTTCTTTAGGAATATTTTCAATTACTTTGACAACCTGTTCGATTACTTCTGGTTTTTCATGACGTGCATCTAATGAGAATTCTACATAATCAGGAATTACTGTATGTACGTTTGGATGACAGAAGATCTCACCTGTTGTGTAAACAAGTTCTGGATCTAATTTGTCTAATTCATCATGCAGGTACTGAAGAACTTTAGAAGCTCCATATAAAGCATCCTGACGATACTTCATAGGAGTTGTTCCTGCATGGTCAGACTGTCCATAAACTTTGATCGTGTAGTTAACCATTCCAAGAACGCAAGTAACAACACCAATGTCATTTCCAGCGGCTTCAAGGATAGGTCCCTGTTCGATATGTAATTCGAACATTGCTTTGTAATCTTTGTTATTTAAACGGTTTGCTTTGTCACCTTTGTATCCAGATGCATCAAGGGCAGCACCGAATGTCTTTGTAGCATCAAGAACAGAAGTAGATTTTAACATATCTTCATGTTTGAAGTTTACACGGATATCTTCTGGAAGATAGTCATAGCAGATAACACCGGAAGACATCATTGCTGGTGGATATAAGGATCCTTCTTCATTTGTCCAGATCATAGCTGTTAAATTATGTTTATGAGGGATGTTCTGGTCAGCAACTGTTTCAAGAACTTCCATAGCTCCCATAACACCTAAGATTCCGTCATAATTTCCACCGTTTTTTACGGAATCACAGTGAGAAGCCATTACGATTCCAGGAAGATCTGGTTCACTTCCAGGAAGTGTTGCATATAAGTTCGCCATATCATCAAATTTAATTGTAGCTCCGATCGCTTCCATGCGGCGTACAAACTCACCTCTTGCCTGCAGTGCTTCTGGAGAAAGGGAATAACGAGTGATTCCGCCGTGTCCGGCATCTCCGAACTGACTCATTGTTTTGATCTTGTCTGTCATTCGTTCTAAACTGCATTCGTACATAATAGTTACCTCCTAAAGATTAATTTACTTTTTTAATAAATTTAATTTGATCACGTTCCAACATACCATGGCGGTAATGATACCAGATGCGATCGCTCCACCTGTAATAACTGCTTCTAAGCCACGTTCGGCAAACATTTTAAAATTCGTCTGAATGGCATTTCGCATCATATAATAGAGTGCGGCTCCTGGAATCAATGGGATCATGCCTACTACCAGATAAAGAGTGGAAGGTGATTTCGTTTTACGTGCCATAAGTTCGGAATAGATTCCGAGAAAAAAAGCTGCTGCAAAATATTGCCGTTCATAGTGAGATATAAAGGATCCGCTGATCAGATATACACACCAGGAGAGGCCTCCGCCTAAGGCTGTGAAGAACAGCCATTGCCCGCGCAGATTAAACAAAAGCGCAAACCCAAGAGATCCAAAAAATGCAGCAATGATCTGTATATATGGATTCATGGTACAAGCCTCCTTTTACAGCAGATAGTAAGCAATGGCAAAACCAATGGCGATGGAAGAAGAAATAAATAGTGCTTCCAAAAGCCTTGTTAAGCCGGATAACATGTTTTCTGAGATCATTTCCCTGATACAATTGGTAAACATCAGTCCAGGGATCAAGATCATGATATTTCCTATGCTTATCTTATCCAGAGAAAACATAGCGTTTGTATAAACACAGGATGCGGCCATACAGCCCGATACTGTTGATAATAATACAACCAGAAGAAAACGGTTTAGAGGCAGTGGTTGAAGGAGAAGTTCGACACACCGTATACCGATTCCGATCATACCGGAAACGGCGGCATCAGGAAGGCTGCCTCCAAAAAATATTGTGAAAGAAGAGGAGATCAAAGCATATATGAGCATGGAGGGTATTGGACCATACTTTGGCAGCGCTTTGATCTGCCTGATTTTTTGATCGACCGTTTTCATATCCGGAAGAGTGGAACACATCCTTCTGGATAAAGCATTTAAATAGAGTAATTCATATAGATTCAGGGAAAGGTTATGAATCCGTCTCGACAAGGTGATCGTGCCAAATTGCTTGGAGGAAATTGTAACAACGATCATGTAGGTCATGCAGAAGACTTCGGTCGTTTCCGATCCATATGCAGTACACATACGATAGATCGAATTTTCGACGCGTTGGACCTCAGCTCCGGAGACGAGCATTCGGCTGCCAATCTCCAGAACATTAAAGAGCATGTGTTCAGCTTGTTTCGGCGTAAGTCGTAATTTCTTTCTCTTCATAAGAATCCTCTGGTTTTATAAAATTATGTTAAGTGTTTGTATTATAGGGTTTAGTGTTTTCTTGGGCTTCGTTTTACATATTCACCGAGTCCAGGTGTTCCGACAAAGTCTCCATTGTCATATACAACATTTCCACGAAGGTAAGTACGGATTGGATAACCGTGTAACTGTTTTCCTTCCCAGATCGTATGATCCAGATCAGAGTGCATATTATCAACGCTGATCGTGAAGTCTTTGTCTTTGTCGTAGATAACGATGTCAGCATCTTTACCTACACTGATAGATCCTTTGTTGTCGCATCCAAAGATCTTGGCTACGTTTGTAGAGCATAATTCAACAGCTCTCTCAAAAGTGATCTTTCCGCTATTTGCGGCATCCAGCATATATGGATATAAGTTTTCTACACCAGGGCACCCGTTAGGGATCTTTGTAAAGTCATCTTTACCCCAGTCTTTTTCATAACTCTGGAATGGGCAGTGGTCAGTAGCAACTGTATCGATCATTCCATTCTTAATTGCTTTCCATAAAGCATCCTGACTTTCCTGTCCTTTCATAGGAGGAGAGCAGACGAAGTTTCTTCCATCTTCGCGTTTGTATACGTCGCATGTAAATTCCAGATACTGTGGACATGTTTCAACGAATACGTCAGCACCTTCTTCTTTGGCTTCGATACAAGCTTCCAGACCTTCTTTATCTGCCATATGAACCAGATATAAAGGAGCATCTAAATGCTTAGCCCAGTGAACAGCACGTTTGTCGGCCTCAGCTTCTACGAATTCAGGACGGCTCATGTAATGATACCAAGCGCTTGTTTTACCTTCACTTAAGAATTTCTCTGTATAATAATCGATCAGATCAGGGTTTTCAGCGTGGATATTGATCATCGCTCCAAGTTCTTTTGCACGAAGCATCAGTCTTGCAAGCATTCCGTCATCTACCATCATTCCTTCTTTTTTGTAAACAAGGAAGCATTTGAAACTTGTGATACCTTCAGCAACTGCCTTTTCCATTTCTTCAAGGATCTCACCTTCATTTAAATCAGTGATGCAGCAGTGCATTGCATAGTCTACGCAGGCTTCTTTCTCTAAAACTTCTTTCTTGGAGTTAACTAATCCGCGGATCGTTTCTCCTTTGTGCTGTACAGGATAGTCAAAAATCGTTGTGACACCACCACAGGCAGCAGCACGAGTACCTGCCATGTAACTGTCAGCGGAAACAGTTCCACCAAATGGCATAGCCATATGTGTATGTGCATCTAAAGCACCAGGAAGAACTAATTTACCAGCGGCATCATAAATTTCTTTCGCATCTGCTTCAATATTTTGTGCCATGGCAGCGATCTTTCCGTCTTTCACTGCAACATCGCATAAAAAACTTTCGGTAGAGGTTACGACGGTTCCATTTTTAATGATCAAATCGAATTCTTTCATATTACTAAGACCTCCTTATCAATGTGATATTTCTTATTCGTACTTAGTTTTGATTTTGATTTCGTGTTCTTCACGTCCAGGTTTAATAACGATTTCACCAGGAGTGATACAATCCATAACAGGACAGACATTCAGGCATAGATGACATCCAACACATTTATCTGTATTTAATCTTGGACGACGAGCTTCCTCATCCCAGTCAATTGCCTGATGTCCACCATCAAAGCATGATACATAGCATCTACCACATCCAGCACAAGCATCTTCATCAAATTTAGGAAGCAGTTTGAAACTTCGATCAAGATCTTCGGCAGGAACAATATTAGGAAGGGCAAGACCTACCAGATCAGAAAGTTTTTCAATACCATTATCTTCCATGTAATGAGATAATCCGCTGATCATGTCTTCAACGATGCGGTATCCATACTGCATAACTGCCGTAGTTACCTGAAGGTTAGAAGCACCAACAAGGATAAACTCTAAGGCATCTCTCCAAGTTTCGATTCCACCAACACCAGTGATAGGCACATTAACCAGATCTGGATGCTGTTTCATCTGTGTAATGAAACGAAGAGCAATAGGTTTAACTGCAGCTCCTGAGTATCCGGAAATAGAAGATTTACCGTTTACAACAGGCATAGCAGTGATATTTTCGATATCAATATTTGTGATCGCTTTCACTGTATTGATGGCAGCGATACCAGCAGCACCACCTTCCATAGAAGCAATCGCAGGAATTTCCATATTTCCAATGTTTGGAGTCATTTTAGCGATGACAGGAAGATGTGTAGCAGCTGTAACAACTTCACAATAATGTTTTACTAACTCTGGATTCTGTCCAACGTCAGATCCCATGGCATGAGATGTCATCTGAGGACAAGAGAAGTTACACTCGATCATGTCAACACCAGCTTCTGTAACAGCTTTTGCAAGTGTTGTCCATTCTTCATCATTACTTCCCATGATACTTGCAACGATGACTTTGTTTGGATAATCCTGTTTTAAGCGGCGCATATATTCCAAGTTCACTTCTAATGGCTTGTCAGAAATCTGCTCCATATTCTTGAAACCAACCCAAGGAGTTCCTTCTTTTGTAGTGATATCAAAACGAGGAGAACACTCGTCTGGGATAAAGATACCAATTGTTTTATAATAAATTCCACCCCATCCAGCTTCAAGGGCTTTTGCACACATTTCATAGTTACTTCCTACTGGAGAAGAAGACAGGAAGAATGGGTTTTCACATTTAACTCCTAAAAAATCAATAGATAAATCTTTCTTTAATGACATAATCAATGCCTCCTTTCTATTTGTTCAGATATGCAGCGATCATAGCAGCAGCATCTTTACCTTCAGCAACAGCCTGTACAACAGTCTTTCCACCATTTACCATATCTCCACCAGTAAATACTTTTCCGCCAGCTTTGATATCTTTTGTAGTGTCACAAGCAGCCTGTCCAATAGCAAATACAACCTGATCAGCTTTCATGGTAAGTTCGGATTCATTGTCACGTCCATTAAATTTCATTGCAGTTACATGACCTTTACTACCGATGATCTCACCTGGTGCAAATTCCTGAATGATAGGAATTCCCATGCTCTGTACAGCCATAACTTCATCAATATCAGCAGGTGCTTCTTCAATTGTTCTTCTATATACGATTGTAGCTTTTGCACCCAGCTGTTTTGCTGTTGTTACACAGTCCATGGCAACGTCACCACCACCGATCACTAAAACAGTATCTCCAAGAGTCATGTTTTCTTTATTTAAGCGGGCATCTTTTAAGAAATCGATCGCACTTACAACACCATCAAGATCTTTTCCTGGGATATCAATGACTTTAGATTTCCATAATCCTGTTCCAACGAAGACTGCATCATACTCAGCTTTTAATTCTTCTAAGCGTGCAGCATCGATCGTTTCATTAAACTTAAATGTTACACCAAGTTTTTCGATTGTTGCAATATCGAAATCAACAACTTCCTGAGGTAATCTGGAAGGAACGATTCCGTATGTTAAAACACCACCAGCTTTTTCATTTGCTTCATAGATTGTTACATCATATCCGAATAATGCTAACTCTCTTGCACAAGCTAAAGAAGCAGGACCAGCTCCAACACAGGCGATCTTTCCATCACGTTTTTCTTCTACATGAAGGAATTCCATACCCTCGCGTTTTTCCATTTCAACTAAGAATTTCTGAAGCTTTCCGATTTCGATCGGTTTATCAATTCCAGTACGGCTGCAAGCCTGTTCACACAGCTGACCATAAGGACAGACTTCTGCGCAACAACCAGCTAATGGATTGTTTTCACGGATTGTTTCAGCAGCACCTTTAATATTTCTAAAACGCAGGGAACGGATGAATTTTGCTGGATCCGTTTTTGCTGGGCAGCTTTTGCTGCAAGGGGCATCATGGCAGAGAAGACATCTGGATGCTTCTTCCATGGCTGTTCTTAAATTGTAGCCCTGTTTCATTTCTTCTGCGTAAGCTTTTTTAATTACTTTACTCATCTTTATTTCACGCTCCTTTGAAAATTTGTTTCATTCTTATTTCTTAATTAATTATCTTTACCAAATTTTGCTGCCAGAAATCTTCCAGAATAATCGCAGCACACACCGAGAATATTTCCTAAGACAAGGCAGATGCAAAGCATTTTCCAATCTCCGCCACTGGCAAAAGCAGAAAAACCGCCCATGAAAGTGTTAGGAACTAAGGATAATAGATCGATCTTTGATTGATAGCAGATCAGCCAGGAGAAAGCTCCAGTTACGATCGCACCAAACAAAATGCCACTGTTGATATTTCCTGACATGATAATACACATACCCCAGAGAAGACCAACATAGTTACTGCACATGGATTTAATAAAACCGGTTTTTCCACATCCGGCTGAGAAATAAGAAGTACAGCCGACGAAGCCCATCCAGGTAGCAAGTCCAAGAACTGAACCGATACCTTGCCAGAGTCCGCAGAAAATTCCAGTGCCAAGTGCATTTGCCATAACTACACTCATATGAAACTCCTTTCTTTATTTTTCTCCACGAATGACTATGATTGTATTTTAAGGGATACATGAGATGGAATGTAAAGAGCTTATTTTCTGAAAATGAGAAAAAATATCAAGAAAAAGAAAAAAGTTTACACGTAACAGATTGTTTATAAATACAATAATTGGAAAAAGATTGACAAAAAAACGACGATATTTAGACAATATGTTTAATAACTTGCAGAAAAATTGTGCATTACTTATAAAAAATAGACAGAAACAACTCTCCAGTTAGTGGAAAGTATTTCTTGCTTCATTAGAAAAATTGCAATTAAATTTTCTATATAATAGAAAGAAATTATAAATAACAGAAAAATTACAAAAATGTATTGACAAAAATACAATCCAATGTTACCATCACAGTACAAAGTAACATTTAGAAAATGATTCTGAATAATAGAACACAGAAAACGGAGGTAAGAGCTATGATCGGAAAGAAAGTTGTACATCACATGATGATGAGTGAGAAAGATGCTCACTATGTAGGTGGACTCGTTAATGGAGCAAGAATCGTTGTTCAGTGGGGCGATGTAGGAACAGAACTGATGGTATATGCGGACGGAGATATTAGTTTGTTCTTAGGATATGAGAAAATCGAATTTACAGCACCAGTCTATGTAGGCGACTTTATGGAATATGTAGGATGGATCGAAGAAGTAGGAAACCAGTCTTACAAATGCAAGTTCGAAGCATGGAAGGTAGCAACAATGCTTGATCGTACAGATGCGGATATGGAAGGAATCGAGCATACAGCGGCAACAGCATGTGAACCACCAATTCTTTGCGCAACAGGAACAGGAAGTTTATATATTGCGAAGAAAGACCAGAGAGGACCACAGGAAGAATCATTCAAAGACTTGAAACATCGTGCATAAGATTTTAGATCGAGAGTTATATATAGAAGAAAGAGAAAAGATCAAGAGACGGATTTAGTCAAAATACCGTCTCTTTTTTCGATTATATATGAAGTGTTTCAAAGTTTAGAAAAAAGTTTGAGATAGAAGAAAAATATTTTGCATAGTGAAGACGGGGTTTGATATAATGATAGTGATCAAAAGAGGATATAAAAACGGATAAACGGGAGGAAAGTCATGGCACAGGAACCAAAATATCCAGTGCAGACGGTAATGAAAGCACTGGAATTGTTAAATCATCTTGCAAAGAATACAGGGAATCTTGGAGCAGGAGTCAGCGAATTAAGCGATGCATTAGGAATCGGAAAGAGTACAGTCCATCGTTTATTAGATACACTGCAGTATTATGGTTATATTGAAAAGAGTGAAGAAACAAACAGATATCGTCTTGGCTGGGAATTATATAAAGTAGGACTGTCAGTTCCAGCACAGAACCAACTATTTAATATTGACCGTACACATTTATTAGAACTTGGAAAGAAATTAAACGAAACGATCGATTATGGAACGATCAAAGGAAAAGAAACGATCATTATTTCCAAGATGGAATATACGAGCAATGGCATGAACAACAGTGTAAGCCCGGGCGAGTATGAATCCATTCATGCAACAGCACTTGGAAAAGTGATGATCAGTGAGATGAGCGAGGAAGAGATTTATAAGTTATTCGAAGATAAAGAAGAACTTCCAGCATATACACCACATACGATCTTAACTGTCAGTGAGCTGATCCATGAGGCAGAGAAAGTGAAGAAACAGGGATATGGGGTCAATGACGAAGAATACTGGATCGGGATGTATTGTATGGCAGTGCCTGTAAGAAACTACACAGGAAAGATCGTGGCAGCAGTCAGTGCAAGTATTCCGGTATTTCGTGTGGATGATAAGAAGAAGGAATTTGTGCTGGATGAACTTAATAGGACTGCTGGGCAGATATCTAAGGAGCTTGGGTATTTAGGATAGATGTGAAATAAAAAGGTATCGAATCTAAAAAGTTTTAGATTCGGTACCTTTTTCATATATGTACGAGATTAAATTATTGATCATTTGGATGTAATACAACTTTTATTGCTTCCCCAGATTTAGTAAGGGCAATTCCTTTATTAATTTCACTAAGTGGTAAAATATGAGTGATAAATTTCTCGGCTTCAAATTCGTCAGAAATTGCAAGTTCAAAAGATTTTTGCACTTGCATGCTATTAGAACCATAATGCCCATAAATCCAAAGACCATTATAATGGATATAATTAGTATCAAGTTCTGTTAAAGCTCCTTTAGCAACGCCACCGAAGAAAACAACAATACCAGTTCTTTTAGCCATAAAGATTGCCTGTGCTTGTGCTTGCGTGGATGGATTAGCGGATATGACTTTATCAGCACCTTTGCCATTAGTAAGTTTCCTTACAGCGTCAATTGGATCTTCATTTAAACTGTTGATCGTGTGATCGACACCGAATTGTTTCGCAGTTTCTAAACGGTTATCATTAATTTCAATCATAATAACTTTTTTAGCACCACGTAGTTTTGCAAGTTTTGCGTGGAAACATCCGATTGGTCCAGCACCGATGATGACGATTATGTCTCCAAATCCAACATTGATATTTTCCTGACAGGCATAGACAGATGATAAAGGTTCACCAAGAGAAGCACGGTCATAGCTGATTCCGTTAGGAATGCGGTAGATAACATCACGTGCAATCTGTCGTGGGAGAACAGTATAGTACTGCGCAAAACCACCAGGACGATCTAAATTATTTCCAAGATTTTCACACATTTCACTATGGCCAGTTCTACATGGCTCACATTGCATACAATGATCAGCAGGATAAATATACAGACGGTCACCAACTTTATATTCGGTGCAGGAAGGAGAAATCTCATCGATGATACCAGTAATCTCATGACCATAAATATGAGGGTATTTACCAGATTTGGAATCAGTTGTAAGATTGCGAATATCAGATCCACACAGACCAACTGCCATGACTTTCAAAACAAATCCACCTTCAGGACATTTCGGTTTTTCAATTTCTTCAACTCTTATATCATTGGGACCATACATTAAAGCAGCTTGCATAATTTTATTCCTCCTTCTTACTTTCCATAACGGTTTCTACGGCTTCCTGGATGATTATTATATAACTCTTCCAAATCACTATCAGAAATATTGCGAACAGGACCAATCTCTTTTGTTAAATGATAGATTTTTAAAACTTCTTCCGCAGCTTCAATAATTTTAACTGCATCTTCCAAAGTTTTTCCAACAGCGATACAACCATGATTTCCAAGCAAGATCAGATCGTGGTCTTTGATTGCATCTTCAATTCCATCTGCAATATGAATTGTCCCAGGTAATCCATAAGGAAGACATGGGATTTCTTCAAATACTAGTGAAAACGTAGTTGAGCATTTTAATTTGATATCCTTTCCGCAGTAAGCATAAGCGGTTAAGTAAGGTGCATGGATATGAGCAGCTGCATTACAGTCAGGACGGGCTTTTAAAGCAGCTTCATGTAACAGGATCTCACTTGATTTTTTTACAGTTCCTTCAATCTGTTCACCATTTTCTGTATTTACAACAGCGATTTTATCTTCGTTAAGAAAACGCTTTCTTGTTCCAGAAGGTGTGATATACATTTTTCCAGTTTCGCGATCAAGAATGGAAAGATTTCCTTCTAGCGTGTTAACAAGTCCTTTTTCATCCATAAGTTTTGCATAATATAAAACTTCTTTTTTCAATTTATTATTTCTATCTGACATTTTTAAAACTCCTTTGAGGCATTTATATATTAATTTGGGATATTGACAAATTATTAAAGGATCAGCTGATATTTGTATTGTACAATTAAAAAAACATAATGTAAAATATGTATTATAATAAGAAAACAAAGGTTTTACCTATGAATTAGGAGGGCATATGACATTAGCACAATTAAATTATTTTGTAAAAGTCGCAGAAAATGGTCATTTAACACAAACGGCAAAGGAACTTTTGATCGCACAGCCAAGCCTTACACAGGCAATCCGAAAATTAGAAGAAGAATTGGGTTTTTTATTATTTGAGAAAAAAGGAAGAGCTTTATTTTTAACAAAAGAGGGAAAAGAATTTCTTCCGTATGCAAAAGAAGTTGTGGAAGCTTCTAAAAAAGCAGAGCAGACGAAGAAACATATTTATCAGAGATATACAGGAAATATTCGATTTGCATATACAAGACCAATGCCGCCTAATTATATTCCAAATCTTTTAAGAGAGTTTTTTAAAACAAATAAAAAAATAAATATTGAATCCTATTCGGCAGCAACAGCGGTCATATTAAATGATTTAAAGGAGGATAAAATAGACTTTGGATTTTGTTCAGGTGGGAAAGAAGATCCAGAGATTCAAATGATACCTTTGATGGAATATCCGATCAAACTGGTTGTAAATCAGAAAGATCCATTATGTGAAAACAAACAATTGTATCCGTCAGATCTGATGAGAGAACCAGGAATTTCTTATACAGAAGGGTCAGCCATGGACCGGGAGATACAGAGATTTTTTAAAGAGCAGGGGATTACTCCAGATATTCACTACCGAACATCCTCTGAAGAAATTCAAAATTTCGTTGTCTGTGGACTAGGGTGGGCATTTATCGCACAGAATGGAACTCCAATGATGAGTGGCTTGAAAATTATTGAAATGTCAGAAATGAGGCTCAAAAGAGTAACGTATTTAGCTATGCGAAAAGACAGAGAATTGAGTAAAAATGCACAAAAATTTTTGAATTTTGTACTAAGCTATAATGAAAAATTTCTATAAATTTGTACTTGCAAAAAAAATAAAAGTCATATAAACTACAAACCAGAGACTTTTGACATGACATATTATGACAGGAGGCACGCAAAAATGAATCAGCGTAGTACAAAGATTGTACAGTTGTTAAGTAAGGAAAAAGATGAGATTACAGTCTCAGGATTTGCGGAATATTTTCAGGTATCACAAAAGACCATTCGCAATGATATGAAAGAGATCAATGAAATTCTCGATAAGAACAAGAGGGGCATGATTGATATAAAATCAGGTGGGATTGTTTCTATTCCTGCCGATTTTAAAGATTCTCTATCGTTGTTGTTAGAAGGCAATTTTTATAATTACAAATTATCAAAAGAGGAACGAAAAAAGGTTGCATCAGCAATTATTGTGAATTCTGCAGATTATATCACGTTGGCAGCAATCGCTGATAGACTGATGGTAAGCAGAGCAACTGTGATCAATGATTTAAAAGAAATCAAAAAGTTTATACGTAAAGGAAATCTTGAAGTAATATCACATGCGAACAAAGGGCTTCGTATTGATGGATTAGAAAGCGATAGACGAAGATTTTTGTTTGAATTATTACGTCCGACGTTAAGAAGCTATGATAATCACAAGAATATTATTTCAGAACATGTACATGTTCAATCTGGAGACATCAATATCATTCAGAAGATCATAGCAGAACAGGAACGATGCTATAAGAAGTTCCTTCCAGATAATTCATTCAAGGAGATCCTGCTGTATTTAAGAATTCTTGTTAACAGGAATAAGCTGGGAGAATTTTTAGAGCTACAACCCGAAATCAACAGTGACAATTATATGTTCTCTATGGATATTTTAAAATATATATCACAGTATTGTGATGTTGTGATCAGTGATGATGATATCAAGAATTTCAGCACATTTCTTGATGAAGTAAGATTTAAAAATAACGGAACATTTAATAAAAATACAATGATTATCCAGATGATTACCAGACAATATATTTCAAGCATTTCTGCAGAACTGGGAATTAATTTGAATGTTGATTATGATTTTTTTGAAAATTTATCGAATCATTTGGAATCTATTTTTTCAGCACCTCCAATGGATTATCCGGAAGCGGATATTATTGATGAAGTGTTGGAAGACAATCAGGATGTATTGGATGTCGTCATTGATCAGATGCCAGTAATTTATAAGTTTACAGAGCGTAAGCTTACAGAGATTGAAGTGAAATATATTGCAATTCATGTATGTGCGGCTATAGAGCGTAAGAAGAACAAGGAAGTATCATTTAGGGTCATTGTTGCATGTCATGCGGGAATCGGTACATCTATTCTGTTATTAGAGAAATTAAAACGTCATTTTAAATTTAGGGTAGTGGATGTGATTTCTGCACATGAGGCAATCAATATTAAACCCAACGCAGCAGATTTTGTTATATCCACAGTACCGCTTGATAGTTGCTCATTGGAGTATGTTGTAGTTTCAGCAGCATTTAATGATGCTGATTATATTCGTGTAGGAAATCGAATTGATGCATTGAGAAACAGTCGTAACATTCCAGATGGAACAGAAGATGATAAATTAAATGCGGCAGAATTGTTGGAAGAAATCACACCTGTGATCAATGAACTGGTGGAACCAAAAGATCAAGCAAGAGTTGTAATGAAAGAACTGCGTAAAGTCGTAAGAAATTATTTCAAACAGTCTATTGAGAATAATGCGAATATCATATCGCCATCCTTACATCATCTGTTGCGAGCATCTGATATTGAAGTTGATGTAAAATGTACAGACTGGAAAGATGCTATCCGAAAATCAGCTAAACAGCTGGTAGAACAAGGTTACATAGAAGATCGTTATGTTGATGCGATGATCGAGAGTGTTAATGAATACGGACCATATATTGTATTATCGCCAGGATTTGCGATGCCTCATGCGAAAGTAGAAGAAGGAAGTATCCGTCTTGGAATGCATTTGATTCGTTTAAAGAATCCAGTGCCATTTGGAGTAGAGGAACTAGACCCGATCGAGTTTGTATGTTGTTTAAGTGCAATTGATCATAGAAGTTATTTAAAAGCATTCTTTAACATTGTCAACATGCTCAAAGATGAAATATACCGAAAAAAATTACATGAAGCAGCTGATGGGGAAGAGATAGCACGCATCATTGAACAATATGAATATAATATTGTGGAATAAAATAGTATAGATCAGTCGAATTTATTTCTAATTGTGGGAAATAAATTCGACTGATCTATTTTATTTCTGAATTATGGAAATGAATTGTACCAGAATAAAAAATTTCCGAAAAAGAGAAAAACCTTTCACTGTTTTTTGTCTAATGTGCATGGTACTATATGTATTGTAAACAAGAGATAAACAAATTGGCCAAAGAAATCTCGTGAACAAACGAAAAATATGGATAAGAAAACGGAGGTTAAAAATGGAAGTAGTATTAAAATTCTTTCAGGGATTTATTAACATGGGGGCGAGTACATTATTACCATTCGTCATCGCGATCTTAGGTATTTTCTTTGGAATGAAGATTGGTAGAGCGATCAAAGCTGGTCTGTTAGTAGGTATCGGTTTCCAGGGATTAGTATTAGCAGTTAACTTGTTGATCACATCAGTAACACCCGCCATGCAATATTACAAAGATCTTGGATCTGGTTATGACACATTAGAGATTGGATTTGCAGCATTAGGAGCAGCATCTTGGACAACACCATTTGCAGTACTTGTAATTCCAGCGATCATTATCGCAAACTTGATCTTGGTTAGATTAAAAGTAACAAAAGTATTAAACGTAGATATTTGGAACTTCATGCATTTCTTAGTACCAGGTGCTTTAGCATATGCGTTAACAAAGAATGCAGTTATCGGATTTATCGTAGCATTTGCCTGTGGTATGGCAGTTTTATTCTTCGGACAGTGGATTGCAAAACCATGGCAGGAATTCTTCGGACTTGAAGGAACAACATGTACATGTCTTTGCTTCGTAGCATGGGCTTACCCAATCTGCTACCTATTAAATAAGATCATTGACAAAATTCCTGGTCTTAACAAAGTAGACGTAGACATGACAAAGATCGGTGAGAAATTAGGAATCTTCGGTGACCCAGCCGTAATCGGTATCTTCGCCGGTGTATTCTTAGGAGTTATCACAAAACAGAGCCCAGCTGATATCGTAACAATGGCTATGGGAGTTGCAGCAGCAATGGTATTAATCCCAAGAATGGTATCAATCATGATGGAAGGATTATCTCCATTAGGACAGGCAGCAAGCGAATACGCACATAGAAAAGTTGGTGAAGATGCAGACATCTACATCGGAATGGATATCGCACTTGGACTTGGAGATCCAGCATGTATCACATGTACAGCTATCATGATCCCAGTTACAGTATTATTAGTATTCCTTGTACCAGGAATGAGATTCTTCCCATTAAGCTTATTAGCAGAAGTATGCTACATGACACCAATGGTAGTATTAAGCAGTAAAGGAAATCTTGTAAGATCATTGATCGGTATGACACTTATGATGTATTTAACACTGTTCTTTGCTAATATGTTCATTCCAGAAGCAACACAGATGATGTCCGTAACAAACGTACACTTTGCAGGTACAGTAACAGCATCCCACTTTGGATGGAACCCAGGTAACTTAATCGTATCATTCATCCATAGAATCATGATGATGATCGGATAATAGATAGACTTGATATAAGAGGAGAAACTAAAATGGCAACAAAATATTTGGTGATACAGGGGACAGCAAATAGTAGTGAAGAAGCGATCACGCTGTGTGGAGAAGCCCTGCATAAAGCGGGAATCGTAGGAGAAGATTTTGGAAAAGCTTGTGTAGAGCGTGAAAAAGATTATCCAACAGGACTTCCAACAGAAATCCCAACAGCAATTCCACATGCAAAAGTATCTGGAATTAAAGAGAACGCAATTTGTCTGTTAAAATTAGAATCCCCTGTGATATTTCGAAGATTAGATGATGATACAGAGCAAGTAGAAACTGATCTGATCTTCAACTTGGCGATCAAAGATCCCAATGAACATTTACAGGTGCTTCAAAGAATGATGGAATTTTTAAATAACAAAGAAGTACTATTAAAATGCAAAGAACTTTCAAATGAAGAAACAGTAGCATATTTAACTGAGCAATTAGGATAGAAAAGGAGATAAGTATCATGGCAAAAGAAGTTAAAGTATTAGTAGCTTGTGGAAGTGGTGTAGCAACATCAACAATTGCACAGGAAGAAATCAAAGATATCGCAAAAAATGCAGGAGTAAAAATCCGCCTGATGAAAGGTACGATCTCTGAAGTTCCAATGAAACAAAAAGACGTAGATGTAGTATTTACAACAGCAAACTATCGTAACCCATTGGAAAAACCACACTTAAGCGTGTTCGGTCTTGTATCCGGAATCGGTAAAGATGCTACAAGAAAGAAAGTTGCAGATTTACTTCAGAAACTCGCAGAAGAATAAGAACAGGAAAAGTTTAAGAAAGGACAAGGTGTTATAAGATGAAAGCAGGAGTTTTACATGCTAGAGAAGATATCAGATACGAAGAAGTAGAGACTCCAGTACCGAAAGCAGGAGAAGTACTTGTTAAAGTAAAATATTCAGGAATTTGTGGATCAGATGTTCCACGAGTAAATGGAGACGGTGCACATTTTTATCCAATCATCCTTGGTCATGAGTTTTCCGGAGTTGTGGAAGAAGTGGGAGAAGGAGTTACAAAGGTAAAGAAAGGCCAGCGTGTAGCTGGCGCTCCCCTTGTTCCTTGCATGAAATGTGAAGACTGCATGAAAGGTGATTATGCATTATGTAAACATTACAGTTTTATCGGAACAAGACAGCCAGGAAGTTTTGCAGAATACATTTGTGTTCCAGAACAGAATGCGGTTCCATTTGATGACAGTGTGTCATTCGAACAGGGAGCATTATTCGAGCCGGCAGCAGTTGCATTACATGGACTTGAGTGCCTGCCATATGAAGGTGGTAAGACGGTAGCGATCCTTGGTGGAGGAACGATCGGATTACTCGTTATGCAGTGGGCAAACATTTATGGAGCTGCCAAGACCGTTGTATTTGACATCGACGATGATCGAATCAAGCTTGCAAAAGAAATGGGAGCTTATGATGGAGTCAACACATTAGAAGAAGGCTTCATGGAAAAAGCAATGGCAATGACAGATGGAAAAGGATTTGACTATATTTACGAGACAGCAGGAAGCACCATCACAATGAAAATGGCATATGAACTTGCCGCAAACAAAGCAGGTATCTGCTATATTGGAAAACCAACCAAAGAGTTAACATTCACAGTAGAAGAATGGGAGAACATGAACCGTAAAGAATTCACAATGACAGGATCATGGTTATCTTATTCAGCACCATTCCCAGGACATGAATGGGATTGCGTCGCACACTATTTCGCAACAGGTCAGTTAAAAGGCGAGGAAGCCTTGATCTTCAAGAAATTACCACTTTCCAGAATTGCAGAAGGTTTTGAAATGTTCAAGACAAGAGGAGCAGTTAAAGGAAAGATCTTAATCGACAGCGAAGCATAGCAGTCAAAAATCCATATAATAACATATAACTGATAGATTACAAAGTGAAGAGTAGGAAGAAAAGAGGTAAGCTATATGCGTACTATGAAGCTAGCACCATCAGTTTTTGGCGCCGGTATTGGAAATTTAAGTCAACAATTGAAAATATTAGAAGAAAATAATGTCGAATTATTACATGTTGATGTGATGGATGGACATTTTGTAGAGAAAATGGCATTTGGTCCAGATCATATCAAAATGTTAAAAGAACTCACAACAATTCCTCTGGATGTACATTTGATGATTGAAAAGCCGGAAAGAAAGCTGGATACGATCATTGATGCCGGAGCAGATATCATTACAATTCATCAGGAATCAACAACAAGACTTTACAGCTGTATTGAAAAGATCAAAAGCCGTGGTGTGAAAGCAGGAGTAGTTTTAAGTCCAGCAACCAATGAAGATACATTAAAATATGTGCTGGATAAAATCGATATGATCCTTTTAATGACGATCAATCCTGGAGAAGCAGGACCGGGATTCCATGAAGAACTGCTTACAAAGATCAAAAACGTTCGTGAACTGATCGGAGATCGAGATATCGATCTGGAAGTTGACGGAGGAATTGACAACACAAACATTGCAAAATGTAAAGAAGCAGGAGTTAATGTTTTTGTATCAGGAGGATATGTATTCAAAGGCGATATTGCCGAGAAGATCAAAACACTGAGAGAAGCATTAAAATAAGGAGAAATAACAATGAAAGCATTAAGATTTTATGACGTACAGGATTTAAGATATGAAGATGCACCCGACCCAGTCATCGAGAAACCAGATGATGTCATCGTAAAGGTAAAAGCAGTCGGAATCTGTGGTTCCGATATTGCAAGATACAGAAACCTTGGACCATATGTACCAGGAAATGTATGGGGACATGAATTTTGCGGTGAGGTTGTTGAAGTCGGAGAAGGTGTTAAGAATTTAAAACCGGGAGACCGTGTCGTAGGATGCCCAAACATGGTATGCCACGAATGTGAATACTGTAAGAGTGGTCATCCATCCAGATGCGAAAACTTAAACACAATTGGAGCTTATGTACCAGGAGCTTACGCAGAATACATCAAACTCCCAGAAATCAACTTTGTAAAAATGGCAGACAGCATGAGTTACGAACAGGGTGCTTTAGTAGAACCAGCGACTGTTGCGATTCATGGTCTGTATCAGACAAGTATCAAAATGGGATACGAAGTAGCTGTTGTCGGATGTGGAAATATCGGTCTGATGGCAATCGCATGGGCGAAAGCTTTCGGAGCAAAGAGAGTATTTGCAATTGATATTGACGATGCACAGTTACAGTTAGCAAAAGAATTTGGAGCTGACGTTCTGATCAATTCAACAGATATCGACTTCCATGATGAAATTCGTAAATATGGAAATGGAGTTGACCTTGCGATCGAATCCGCAGGAAATCCATTTACAGCAGCCAGAGTTTTAGGTTTACCTCATAAAGGAGGAGAGGTTGTCTACATGGGAATTCCATATGCAGACGTACCAATCCCTAGATTTTACTTTGAACGTATCATGAGAAATGAATTACATGTCATCGGTTCATGGTGTACGATCTCTGCTCCATATCCAGGAAAAGAATGGACAAATGCAGTAGAATACATCGGTTCAGGTAAAGTTGACGTCCTCGGTATGGTAACACATCAGGTAAACTTAAGCGAAGGCCCAGAAATGTTTAAGAAGATCATTGCTAATCCGAAAGGATATGGAAAAGTCTTATTGTATCCAGAAGAAGACAGATAGGAGGAAATACGTTATGAGAATGAATACGATCATCGAAGAATTAGACAGATCTTCAAAAACGATCGCTCCTGAGAAACTTCAGGAAGTGATCAAGAAGATCAAAGAACATAAACGTATTTTCGTCTATGGGACAGGACGTTCAGGATTAATGTTAAAAGCATTTGCAATGCGCTTGATGCAGATCGGATTAAATTCCTATGTTGTCGGCGAGACAACAACGCCATCTGTTCAGGAGGGTGACCTCCTGATCGTGGCTTCTGCTTCAGGAGAGACAGGAAGTGTATGCATGACAGCTGAGTCAGCAGTGAAACAGGGAGTTGACTTGATCGTGATATCTTCTGCACCAGAATCAACACTTGGAAAGATTCACGCACCAGATATCGAGATTGAAGCAGCAACCAAATTTGCGACATCCAAGGTCAGCGTACAGCCGCTTGGAAGCCTGTTTGAACAGATGCTTTTAATGGTATTTGACACGATCATCCTTGAGATGAGCGAGGAAAAAGAAGGAAGCAATGAAGATATGGCAAAACGCCATGCAAGTTTAGAATAGATATTCATCAAATTAGATATTAACAGATTCAGGTATTGATAAGTATTAGGTATTAACAGACAGAAAGAAGGAGAACAAAATGCAGAATAATGTAGGATTACAGACAGCATATTGGAGTGGAACAACACCAGCATTAGATATTCACCAGATCATTGAGCTGACAAAAAAGGCTAATATGGATACGATCGAATTAAAAGCAGGAGATTTTGTTCCATTAACAACAGAAGGACGAGCAGCACTTAGAAAAGAAATCGAAGATGCAGGGCTTTCTATTACGATCAATGGAACAGGTTTAAGACCAGAAAGAGACGTATCAAGTTCTGACGAGGAATCGCATAAAGCAGGAATCAAACATTTATGTCATATGTTAGATTTAAGCAAAGAAATGGGAGCAAAACTGTTCTCCGGAATTCCTTATGGATTGTGGAATACACGTCCAGGAGCAGATGACGATGCGATTGAAATGAAAAAGGAACGCAGAGCCAATGCGATCAGAGGACTTAAAGAAGTTGCAAAACACGCAGAAGAAGTGAAAGTTGTGCTTTGTCTTGAAATCGTAAACCGTTTTGAACAATATATTGCAAATACAGCAGAAGAAGGAATCGCGATTTGTGAAGAAATCAACAATCCATACTGCAAACTTCTGTTAGATACATTCCATATGAATATTGAAGAAGACTATATCCCAGATGCGATCAGAGCAGCTTCTGATAAAGGATATTTAGGATACATACATATCGGAGAGGCAAACCGAAAGATCCCAAATGGTGAAAAGAAAACAAACATTGACTGGAAAGCAATCGCAGCAACGATTAAAGATATCGGTTATGAAGGACCATTTATTATGGAACCATTCGTACTGGAAAGTTCATCTAGCGCTAAGAGTATTTCTTTATGGAGAGCGATTAAAGATGGTACAGATATTGATGGACTTGTAGCTGATGCAGCAGCAGGTGTCAAATTCTTTAAGAGTCTGTAATCGAAGCAATGGAGGAAATGATATGATCACGACAGTAACATTAAATGCATCCATTGACAAAGCTTATCATATGACAGAAAAAATTGAAAATGGTACTGTTATGCGTGTCGCCAAAACAGATAACAGTGCTGGAGGAAAAGGATTAAATGTCGCAAGAGTTATTAAACTCTGTGGCGTTGACTCAAAGGCAACTGGTCTGGTTGGCGGATTTAATGGACAATATCTGGAATCACTTCTGGACGCAGATGGAATCAACCATGAATTTGGGCATATCCAGGGAGAAACAAGAAGCTGTATTAATATTTTAGATCCAGGATATGGATCAACTGAATATTTAGAAGGCGGATGCAATGTCACAAAAGAAGAAGAAGCAGACTTCCTAAACAAATTTCCAGAAATCATAAAAGACAGTGACGTTGTAACAATCTCTGGAAGTGCTCCAAAAGGCATGGGCAAAGATATTTACCAGAAACTGATCAAAGTGATCAAAGATCAGGGCAAACAGGTCATTTTAGATACAAGTGGCGAATACCTTGAAAAAGGACTGGAAAGCCAGCCGACAATGGTGAAACCAAACGAAGATGAGATTGAATTATTATTCCATACAAAGATTCAAAGTAAAGATGAAGTTATTACATACGCAAAAAGAATTTACAAAGAAAAGGGAATTCCTTATGTCGTTATCTCACTTGGCGGAGATGGAGCATTGTTAGTTTGCGAAAAAGGTATTTATCAGGGCAAACCACCAAAGATTGAAGTTGCCAATACAGTTGGATGTGGAGATTCCATGGTAGGAGCATTTGCAGTCGCACTGGAGAAGAAAATGGAACCGGAAGCAGCATTAAAATATGCGGTTTCTGTAGCATCAGCAAAAGCATTATCTCCGCATACAGGAAGATTTGATCCAAAGGACAGAGATGAGATCATTGAGAATGTTGAGATCATAAAATTAGCATAGAAAGGACATGGTTATGTTAGTAACATCAAAAGAATTACTGTTAAAAGCACAAGAAGGCGGATACGCTGTGGGTGCATTTAATGTAGAAAATATGGAAATGGTACAGGCAGTTTTAGCAGCAGCAGAAGAATTAAATTCACCAGTTATCATGCAGACAACACCATCTACAGTAAAATATGCAGGCCTTGATTATTATCTTGCAAATGTGGAAGCTGCAGCAAAAAGAACAAAAGTTCCAGTTGTTATGCATTTAGATCATGGAAATAGTTTTGAACTTGCAATGCAGGCATACAGAACAGGATATACATCTATCATGATTGATGGATCTCATGAATCATTTGAAGATAACATTGTAGTTAGCAAAGCAGTTGCAGATGCATGCCATCCTGGAAAAGTTCCAGTAGAAGCAGAACTTGGAAAAGTTGGTGGAAAAGAAGATGATCTTGATGGTGGAGATGATAATCCATATACAGATCCACAGGAAGCAAAAGAATTTGTAGAAAGAACAGGCGTTGATTCTCTTGCAGTCGGAATTGGAACAGCACATGGTGTATACAAAGGAGAACCAAAACTTCAGTTTGATATCTTAAGCCAGATTAGAGAAATTGTAGACATTCCGCTAGTACTTCACGGAACAAGCGGAGTGCCAGATGAAGCAGTGGAAGAATGCATCAAACGTGGAATCTGCAAAGTAAACTATGCAACAGATCTTCGAATTGCATTTACAAATGGATTAAACAAATATCTAGCAGAAAATCCAGATACGATCGATCCTAAGAAATATAGTGCAGCAGGAAGAGAAGAAGTAAAGAAATACGTCATGAGTAAAATGAAAGTTTGTGGAAGCGTAGGAAAAGCATAAATCAGAGGAATGTTTGGAAGTGTAGGTAAAATATCAAATGGAATATATTTTAAATAATGAACAACTTACAGTAACATTTACTACAAAAGGTGGAACAATATGTTCCATTGAAGATTCTCAGGGAATTGAATATCTCTGGCAAGGTGATGCAACGTATTGGAGTGGGCAGGCACCAATATTATTTCCAATCTGTGGTGGACTAAGAGATGACAAAGCCCTGATCGGAGATGATCTGGAAACACAGATGCCAAGACATGGGATCGTAAGAAAACGTGAGTGGGAAATGATCGAAAAAGACGAAAAACATATCGTATTTGAGATAACATCCAATATTGAAACAAAAGTGATGTTTCCATATGATTTCCGTCTGCTGGCAAAATATACTTTAGAGGGAAGATCATTAAAGATCACATATGAAGTAGAAAATACGGACACGAAGAAATTCCCGTTCTTTACAGGCGGCCATCCAGGATTTAATTGTCCATTGGTTGCAGGAGAAGAATATACAGATTATGAAATCGTGTTTGAACAAAAAGAAACATGTACAGTTCCAACACCAGTACCAGAGACAGGTTTGGTTGATATGAAACACAGATCTGTATGTCTTGAAGATTCAGATACAGTAGAATTGAATCACGAAATGTTTGAAATTGATGCGGTTATCTTTGATGAACTGAAATCTAGAAAATTAAAACTTGTTTCCAAGAAAAGCGGAAAAGGAATTGAGATGGAATACAAAGACTTCCCATACTTAATCCTATGGTCAAGTGCAAATCATGGAAATTTTGTGGCAATCGAGCCATGGACAGGACTGTCAACATGCAGTGATGAAGGCGATTGGTTTGAAGAAAAAAGAAATGTACAGAGTGTAGAAGCAGGAGAGAGCAAAGAATATAGTTATTCAGTTTCTGTATTGTAAATGAAAGAAAAGATAAGGGCTGTTGCAGGAATGAAATCTTGCAATAGACCCTTATTTTTGAAATCAGGAGGCATAAATTATGAAAATCAATATCAAAGAATTCACAGGAAATTGTAGTTGTGGAAGGAATCATCAGCTAGTCGTAGATGATGTGATTCTGGAAGAAGGAGCTTTAAAAAAACTCCCAGAGATCTTAAACAAAGAACCATATGATCAGTATAAGCATCTCGTTATGGTATGTGATGACAATACTTATGAGGCAGCAGGAAAAGAAGTAGAAAGATTATTAGGTGGAATTCCAGTGATCAAACTGGATCCAGAAAACCTGCATGCTAATGAGATTGGAGTAGCTAAAGTCAAAGAACAGTTAGATCCGATCAAAGAAGTTGACTGCATGATCGCAGTCGGATCAGGAACAATCCATGATCTGACAAGATATAATGCATATGAAAGAAAGATCCCATTTATCTCAGTTCCAACCGCAGCCAGTGTTGATGGTTATGTATCTACAGTTGCAGCTATGTCATGGTATGGATTTAAGAAGAGCATGATCGCAGAATCACCTATTTTAGTCGTTGCAGACAGCCGTATCATTACAGATGCACCAATGAGACTGACAGCATCCGGAGTCGGAGATCTGTTAGGAAAATACACGGCCATTGCAGACTGGAAGATCACAAATATTCTGGATGGAGAATATATCTGTGACCGTATCTGTGAGATGGAATATGACGCACTGGATAAATTAAAAGAATCCTTAGACGGATTAAGTAACAGAGATATCAACGCATATGAAGAATTGATGTATGGATTATTATTATCAGGACTTGCCATGCAGATGACAGGACATTCCCGTCCCGCATCCGGAGCAGAGCATCATATGGCACATTTCTGGGAGATGGCAGTGATCAATGATGAGATCGATGCATACCATGGAGAGAAAGTAGGAGTCGGACTGATCCAGGTAAGTGACATCTACCATGAAGCAGTAAAATATTTAAAAGAGGGCAACTTCAAGGTAAAAGATCATGTGGATATTGAGACAGACCTGATCGAAAAGACATTTACCAATAAAGAATTATGCGAAAGCATTAAAAAGACAAATGATCCAAATCTGTTAGATCTGATCGATCCAAAAGTATTAAGAGAAAAAACAGAAGAGATCATCAGGATCATAGAAGAGATTCCAAAAGCAGATGAGATTGTTGCAATGTTAGAGAAAGTACATGGAGTAAAAAGCTTAGAAGACATCGGATTTACACCGGATATGAAAGAAAAAACAGCAAGAGTTGCACCATATATCCGTGACCGTATCACATTTATGAGAATTTTGAAATTCTATGATTTTTATGATGATGTGATCAAATAGGAGGGCAGCTCATGTTTGAAAAAATCAAATGTTTTATCCTTGATATGGATGGAACGATCTATCTTGGGAATGAACTATTCCCATTCACCAAAGATTTTTTAAAGAAAGTCGAGGAAACTGGAAGAGAATATTATTTCTTTACCAATAATTCATCAAAAAGCCAGCGGGCTTATATTGAGAAACTTGGGAAGCTTGGGATACCGATCAAGAAAGATCAGATGATGATCTCAAGTCATGTGATCATCAAATATCTTAAAGAACATTACGATGGAAAGAGTATTTATGTGCTAGGGACCCCATCCCTGATCCAGGAATTTCAATATTTTGATATGAACCTGACAGACGAAGATCCAGATATCGTAGTCTTAGGATTCGATACAACCTTAACTTATGAAAAGCTTTCCAAAGCATGTCATTATATCCGAAATGGTTGTACATACTTTGGAATCAATCCAGACTGGAACTGCCCGATGGAAGGTGGAACATTTATTCCAGACTGTGGTTCCATGGCAAAATTAATTGAGGCTTCAACGGGAAGATTTCCAGAATTCTTTGGAAAACCGTCGAAACATACACTGGACTATATCATCCAGGAAACGGGATACGAACCGGACGAGATCGCTATTGTAGGGGACCGGCTGTATACCGACATCGCAGTTGCAGATCAAAGTGATGTAATGTCAATTCTTGTACTGAGTGGAGAGAGCACAAGAGAAGATGTAAAAACAAGCGATGTAAAACCGAATGTGATCTTAGAAGATCTCTCTGAGATTACCAAAATGTTATAACGCAAAAAGGACACGGAATGATCACTACTAGTTCCGTGTCCAATTTTATCTTAAAAAACATTATTAAAATTTTAATAACCAAAGTTATAAATTGATATTTTTTCGTGTACGAGCAACATTCGTAGAATCACGAGAAATAAGTTTTGATTTGTATTCAATACGGATCACACATTTATCATCTTGAACGAAGAAGTCATCCTTTTCCTGAATCTTCTCATAGATCATATCAAATGCTTTCTTTCCTTTGTCTTCCATGTAATGTTCCACAGTCGTCAATGAGATCGGAAGCAGACTGGAAGCAAAGTCATTGTCAAATCCACATACACTAAAATCATCGGGAATCTGATAGCCTTTTTTAAGGATCGCATCCATGATCCCATAAGAAACCATATCGTTGTTACCGATGAATGCAGTAAGATTTGCGAGATTTCTGTCATCAAGACATTCATTGCATAATTGATAACCAACGCCGTGTTCTAAGAAAATATTTTTACGTTCAAGTTCTGGATCGATCTTGGCTTCTTTAACAATGATATTATAAGATTCATTCATACAAAGTTTCTTATAGGTGTTCTGAATTGCTTTTAAACGTTGATAACGCATGGCAAGGGACAGGCTTTTACCAATCGTAGTTGTTAAAAATGCAATATTACGGTGCCCAAGTTCGTATAAATGTTCAGCCATCAAAACTCCAGCAGTATAGTTACTTGTCTCGATGACATTCAGATCAATATCTGTTGTTTTATCTCCGATAACGATCACGGGATATTTCTTAGCAATCTTTTCTAAAAACGGTGGGCATTGAGGCATCATAGTAAAAACAATACCACTGACATGTAGTTTGATCATATCCTGAAGGAACTCTTTTTCTAAGGTTTCATCACGAAAAGTCGTGATGATCAAAGTTTTAAATCCTTTTTGATAAGCAGCCTGCTCAATGGATTGTGCGATTGTAGAGTAATAAGAGTTTGATATGTTAGGGCAAAAAATAGCAATATATTTTGCGGATCTTTGAGTATTGTAAGCGGGTGTACCATTCTTTTTTTTGGAAGAAGAAATCTCATATCCCAATTTTTTCGCAGAGGACAGAACCTTTTCAACCGTTTCATTGGAAAAAGAAACGCCTTCGCGTTTATTTAAGATCATAGAAACAGAACTTACGGAAACACCTGAATCATTTGCAATGTCTTTTAATGTAACTTTTTTATAATATGACATAAATCCCTCCTGAATAACATTAAAAGTTTAATAAAAAACAGAAATAAACTATTCAAAATAGACAAAAATTGATGAGAATTATTAGTCAATAATCTGTATTTTTATTAAAACAATTAAAAATAATTGAATAAAACAATTAAAAAAGTTAAAATTCAATTAAAGAAACAGAGATACAAAAATTAAAAGTTTAATTAATTTTAACACATTTATTATTCCGGAACAATAAAAATGTATTCTCGAGAGCGTGATATGAAAAAGGAGGTTGCATTTATGAAAGTTATTCAGATTTCAGATTTCCATTTAAGAGGTGATGGAAAATTATCTTTCCAGAAAGCAGATACAATGAAAGCCTTGCATCAGACGATTGATTATTTTTGTTCAATGAAGGATTATGAATTACCAGAATTTTTTGTAGTGACTGGGGATTTGTCTGAGGGTGGAACAAGGGAAGGATATGAGTTTATGAGAGAGGGACTTAGAAAACTTCCAAGACCAGTCTACATTGTTCCTGGAAACCATGATAAAAGAGACTTCTTTTTAGAAATGTTTACAGAGGAAACTCCGGTAAAAGAGGATATCAAACCTTATATCTGCTATACAATCGATGAATATCCAGTTCGAGTGATCATAATTGATACAAGCAAACCATCTTGTCATTCGGGTGGATTAAGCGATCGGGTAGCAGAGTGGCTGGAAGAAAGAATTACAGAATATCCTGAGAAACCAACATTAGTATTTACACATCATCCACCATTTGTAACAGGATTGCCAGCAATGGATGAAGGATTTGATCAGGCAGACAGACTTGCACAGATTTTAAATAAACATGAAAATGTTACGTTATGTTGTGGTCATATGCATACTGCTATTTTTACATCATGGCATAAAATTCCATGTGTGACATGTCCACCGATCGCAATGCAGATGGAAGTTGATTTTAGGGGGAAAAATGATATAAATCTTACAGAGGAAGAGAAAAAAGAGGAATTTAAAGGTGGAGGAGATCGCTTCTTCCTTGGAAATCCAGGATATTTGATTCATGATCTTCAAGGAGATCGCATTAATACACATTATCAGACAATTCCAACGGGTGCTGATTATTCAGGACCATGGCCATTTAAATACTATGAAGGGGAAGAAGATTAACAAGAAGGAGGATAAAATATATGGAAAAAAATAATTTTCGAAAAATTGCAACGATCACATTGTTTGAAAGTGCGGTGCAATGGTATTGTTTCTTATTATATGGAACAGCAGCAGGAACTGTGTTTAATAAAGTGTTTTTTTCACAGACGGGAAATGGAACAACAGCGTTGATCCTTTCTTATATGTCATTTGCGATTGGATATATTGCAGGTCCATTTGGTGCGATTTTCTTTGGACATATTGGTGATAGAAAAGGTCGAAAAGTTACGATGTATGCATCTTTATTGATGATGGGAATTTCGACATCGATCATCGGAATCCTGCCACCAGCAGCAAGCGCAGGAGTCGGAGTAGTTATCGTTCTTCAGTTAATGCGTCTGGCACAATGCTTTGGACGTGGTGGAACATGGGGTGGAGGGATCTTAATGGCATACGAAAATGTGCCAGAGAATAAGAGATCTTTCTATGCAGCGATTCCACAGATCGGACTTCCGATTGGATTCGGATTATCTTCTATTTTAATTGCAGTACCAACATTATTATTACCAGAAGATATTTTCTTTACGTGGGGATGGAGAATTCCTTTCCTGGCAGCAATTATCTTGACAGTGATCGTTATCCGTCAAAAAGGTGAAATGATGGAAACAGAAGATTACAAGAAAGCACAGGCAAAATTAGAGGCAGAAGAAGCAGAAGGAAAGAAACATAAAGTCGGATTTATTCCAATGGTAAAAGGATACTGGAAAACATTACTTCTTGGATGCGGTACAAGATGGGTGGATGGAACATTTTATAATATCTTTATCGTATGGATCTTGTCCTATTGCATTAACTGGCTTGGAATGCCACTGATCCAGACTTATATTATTACGATTATAGCATGTATTTTTAAGATTCCATTTACACTGTTTGGTGGATGGTGCGCACAAAAACTGGGAAATACAAGAACATTTGTAATTGGAGCTTTAGCATCAGCTGTTTTGAGTATTCCTACACTGAAAGTTATTGAATTAAGCAAAGGAAATCTAGCGATCACAATTATTGGAATCGTTCTTGGCTGGAGTATTGCATATAACCTGATCTGGGCGGTTATCAGTTCTTTATGGTCTTCTTACTTTGAAACAGAAGTACGTTATTCAGGAATTTCTTTTGTATATCATGTGCCAAGTTTCTTGGTAGCTGGGATGGTACCAACAATCTGTACGTTACTGATCAACTATGGAAAAGGTGATACGATTTATGTAGGTATCTATTCTACAGTTGTAGCGCTGATCAGTGCTGCATGTGCACTGGCTCTAAAAGCTCGACATGATCGAGGAGAGAAATAATGAATGAAGGGATTTGCAGGGGAATCATATGTTTGAAAAAATCAAATGTTTTATCCTTGATATGGATGGAACAATCTATCTTGGAAATGAACTATTCCCATTTACCAAAGATTTTTTAAAGAAAGTTGAGGACACTGGAAGGGAATATTACTTCTTTACAAATAATTCATCAAAAAGTCAGCAGGCTTATATTGAGAAACTTGGGAAGCTTGGGATACAGATCAAGAAAGATCAGATGATGACCTCAAGTCATGTGATCGTCAAATATCTTAAGGAACACTATGAAGGAAAAAGCATCTATGTGCTAGGAACCCAATCCCTGATCCAGGAATTTCAATATTTTGATATGAACCTGACAGAAGAAGATCCAGATATCGTGGTCTTGGGATTTGATACAACCTTAACTTATGAAAAGCTTTCCAAAGCATGTCATTATATCCGAAATGGTTGTACATACTTTGGAATCAATCCAGACTGGAACTGCCCGATGGAAGGTGGAACATTTATTCCAGACTGTGGTTCCATGGCAAAATTAATTGAGGCTTCAACGGGAAGATTTCCAGAATTCTTTGGAAAACCGTCGAAACATACACTGGACTATATCATCCAGGAAACGGGATACGAACCGGACGAGATCGCTATTGTAGGGGACCGGCTGTATACCGACATCGCAGTTGCAGATCAAAGTGATGTAATGTCAATTCTTGTACTGAGTGGAGAGAGCACAAGAGAAGATGTAAAAACAAGCGATGTAAAACCGAATGTGATCTTAGAAGATCTCTCTGAGATCACCAAAATGTTATAACGCGAAAAAAGATACCAAATGATTCACTACTAGTTTGGTATCTTTTTTCATTGATCAACGTTTATCCAATTAAAACATGTTTCCCTTCAAATGCAAATCCAAAATGACAAATCTGTTCTTCCCTAAATCCATCAGCAATCAATTCAGCATCATAATTTTTTTCATCAATTTGCAATAAAGCCTTAGATACAGTATCCTTCAAAGAATCTTCAGTCCGTGGATTATGAACCTTAAATTCCAGAATATAAGCATTTTTAGATTTATCAAAAGGTTTTAACATTACATCATATCGTCCAAATCCGCTTTCACGATTGGAAGTTATCTTATAAGTATCAGAAAGTTCAACGATCAATCCAAGAACAAATCCATGATAAAATCGTTCTGGATGAGAAGAATCAGAAGGCTGTTTGCCTGTATCAAAAGAGCTAAATGTGGAAGCAGCAACTTGGTTCATGTAATCGTTCATATAATCGACATCTTGGCATAAAAAAGCTTTTAAGAAATCATTATAAGGAGTAGAATCTTCAGAAAACCAGTCTCGGATCATATCTTCAAACATTAATCTTACTTCTTTATTTGTAAGTTCCAGTGAATAGACAAAACGACCTCTTTTTTCATTAAAGGAACGATCAGACACTTTTAAATAACCGCTGGCAAGCAGCAGGCTCCAGATTGCACCTCGTTTTTTTTCTAACTGATCGAAGATAATTTCCTCATCAATTTCAGTTTTTAAGCATCCACCATTTAAAATATCTTCCAGGATCATTTTGGTTTCAGGATTGCTTATCTGCAGCAATTTACTGATCAGAGCATTAGAACTTGAATGAACCCAATAAGGTTTCAACAGTTTCTCTTTCAAGAAACAAGTAATAGACCATGGATTATAAATATCCTTCTGTGAACCGAAAGTAAACCCATCATACCATGACTTTACAAGAGATTCTTTGTCAGACAAATGATAGCTTTTTAAAGCTTTAAATACTTCATTTTCAGTGAATCCAAATTGCTGGCTGTATTTTTCGGAGGTGGTTGTAATGATGGAGAGATTATTAAGATCAGAAAAGATAGATTCCTTGCTGATCCTCGTAATTCCAGTCATTAATCCACGTTCAAGGTATGGATTTGTTTTAAATGAAGCATTTAATAAACTGCGTAAGAACCCTGTCAGCTCATCCCAATAACCATGAATATAAGCTTCTTGTAAAGGAGTGTCGTATTCATCTAAAAAGATTAGAACTTTCTTTTGATAAAAACGGCTGAGGTAATCAGACAGGTACATCAAAGTCAGACTCGCAACATCATCAGGCATATCCATATTTACAGAATTTATAAATTCCCAATCTTCAGAATTCAGGATTTTATCATCTTTGATATAAGAATGAATGCTGAATAATTTTACAAGAATCTGTAAGATTCCACGTTTCGTTTCTTCAAAAGTACGGCCTTTGATATTTGCAAAACTAAGTGAAATCACAGGATAAGTTCCTTGTAATTCATGATATTTCTGATCATTCCAGATAGAAAGGTCCTCAAACAGATCAGAACGGTCTTTGTATTGTATAGAAAAGAAGCATTCCATCATATTCAAATTTAAAGTTTTTCCGAAACGGCGAGGACGTGTGATCAAAGTTACAACATCCTGTTCTTCCCACCATTCTCTGATAAAATCTGTTTTATCAATATAAAAGCAATGATTTTCACGAAGAGAAGCAAAACCTTGATTGCCGAGAGAAATTGGTAATTGCATGATATGAAATCTCCTTTCCTGTTGTGTTTTACGTTACATATACTATAATTATAACTGAAGAAAGAATTGATTTCCAGAAATAAAATGATGCATTACGAGAGGAAAATAATAATATGAATTTTGGAATTATAGGATTTGGCAGAATCGCCAGAAAGTTTGTACAGGCAATCGAGGCAACAGATGAAGGAAAGATATATGCGATTGGCTCACGTTCAGTTTTCATGGATGATCCATATTTAAAGGAGCATTCAGAAGTCAAAGTATATAAAGATTATGAAGAACTGTTAAATGATCCGCAGGTAGATGCAGTTTATATCGCACTCACACATAAATTTCATAAAGAATGGATCTTAAGATCATTGGAACACCATGTTCCAGTATTAAGTGAGAAGCCGTTAGTGTTAACAGCCACAGATGTAGATGAGATTCAAGAAAAAGTAAAGAAAACAAATACATTGTGTACGGAAGCATTAAAAACAAAATTTAACACAGGGTATGATCATCTAAAAGAAGATCTGAAGAGAATTGGAAACATCCAAACAATTTATGCAAATTTCTGCTCAGATTCATTAGGATTGCCTAAGACCTCATTTTTGTTTGATAAAGAACAAGGTGGTGCATTGAATGATATTGGAAGCTATGTGCTTGGATTTATTCTGGGAATTCACGAGGAAGAAATTGATAAGATAGAAACTGAGAGAAAAGATATAGAAGGTATCAATTATTATTTCAGATCAAAGATTTATTTTAAAGATGGATGCATTGCAACCGCCGAAGGTGCAATCGATCGAGAAATGGATAGATATGCAAAAATCGTTGGAACGAAAGGAGAGATTATGATTCCAAATTATAATAGGATCATTGATTATACGATCCATTGGAATGACGGTACAACAGAGATGAAAAGTTATCCATTTAAAGGAAATGATATGACAATGCAGATACAGAATTTTATGGAAGATGTGAAAAATGGAAAGGTACAGAGTGAGAAACATTGTCTGGAGGATACAAAGAAGATTCTGGAAGTTAGTGAGATGATATCGGCATAGTAAAATCATAAAATTATTTGTATGACAACCTGAATAAAAAATGCGGAAACATGTAAAAATACTATATAAAAAAATGCGGAAACATGCTAAAATAAAAGAATAAAAAATGCGGAAAGGGGAAATACTTCATGTTTAAACGTAAAATATATAGTAAAATGCAAGAATGGAAAAAAGACTCCGATGGGAAAACTGCCCTTTTGATAGAAGGTGCAAGACGAATCGGTAAATCAACAGTAGTCGAAGAATTTGCTAAAAATGAATACGAAAGTTATATATTAATAGATTTTGCAAGAGCATCAAAAGAAACAAAGGAACTTTTTGAAGATGTTTCAGATTTAAATTTTTTGTTTCTGCAGTTACAGCTGCAATATAGAGTAGATTTACAAGAAAGAAAATCAGTGATCATATTTGATGAGGTTCAATTATGTCCTGCAGCACGTCAGGCAATCAAAGCATTAGTTGCGGACCATCGGTATGATTATATTGAAACAGGATCACTTATTTCAATTAAGAAAAACGTGAAAGATATTTTAATCCCTAGTGAAGAAAGAAAAATCAGTATGTATCCAATGGACTATGAAGAGTTTTTATGGGCAATTGGAGATACAGCAACATTTCCGTTATTAAAAAAATGTTTTGAAATGAATCAAGGATTAGGAGATGCAATCAACCGTAAGCAGTTAAGACAATTTCGTCTATATATGTTAGTTGGGGGAATGCCACAAGCAGTATCAACTTATATTGAAACAAACAATTTTAGAAAAGTAGATGAGATAAAGAGAGACATTCTGAATTTGTATGAAAGTGATTTCGCAAAAATTGATCCAACAGGACGTTTAGCTATGTTATTCGATGCAATTCCAGCACAGCTAAATAAAAATGCAGCCAGATATCAGGCAAGTAGTGTACTAAATGGAGAAAAACAAGATAAAATATTAGAATATATTGCAGAATTAAAAGATTCGAAAACAGTTTTGGTAGCATATAATACAAATGATCCAGATGCAGGTATGTCAAATACAAGAGACTTATCAAGATTTAAATTATTTTTAAGTGATACTGGATTGTTTGTAACGCTGATGTTTAAAGATAAAGATTTCACTGAAAATGAAATTTATGAAAAACTTTTAAATGATAGATTAAGTGTAAATCTGGGCTATTTATATGAAAATATTGTAGCTCAATGTCTGGCTGCAAATGGAAATGAATTATTCTATCACACGATCATGAATAAAAATTCGAAACATAATTATGAGATAGATTTTATTTTAGCAAGAAAAAATAAAATCATTCCTATAGAGGTGAAATCATCAGGATATAAAACGCATAAATCGTTAGATGTGTTTACGGAGAAATATTCAAGAAGAATATTGAAAAGGTATTTGATTTATACGAAAGATATGAGTAAGGATCAAGACATTTTTTGTGTACCAGTGTATATGGTGCCATTTTTATAAAGTTTAATGAAACAAAATCGCTGTGTGATGGTCTATAAAGACTGTTGTACAGTTTTTTTATAATTATTTATAATCATAAATACAAAAAACGCAAAAAACAGTATTAAAAACTGCAAAAATAATAAAAATTAAATGGAGTAAATGGTGTAAAAGTAAAAACTTGCAGTAAAACATGCATAAAACTGCAAAATATGCTTGACAATGCGCGTATGTGCTGATATTATAAACATATAACAAAGATAAACAGCAAAAAACAGCAATTAAATGCGCACAATATTGCGAAAATGAATGTGAGGAAAAAGAAATGGCAGAATGGATGGATTTAACAGGGAAAGTAATTATTGTAACAGGTGGAAGCCGTGGGATTGGAGAACATGTAGTTAAAATATTAAGAAGAAACAATGCGACAGTCATAGTTGCAGATTTAACTCCAAATCCAGATTATGAATCAGATGAAAATATTTTATTTATCAATTGCAATGTTGCGAAAAAAGACAGTGTAGATGCAATGGTGAAAGAAGTTATTGATAAATATGGAAAGATTGACGGATTATTAAATAATGCGGGAGTAAGTCGTCCAAGATTATTAGTTGATTTTTATGGTGAGAAGCCAGAATATGAATTAAGTGAAGATGATTTTGATTTTATGGTAAGTATTAATCAGAAAGGTGTTTTCTTATGCTCACAGGCAGTTGCAAGACATATGATCAAACAGAAAAACGGAGTGATTGTGAATATGTCATCTGAAGCGGGCATGCAGGGATCTAAAGGGCAGAGTTGCTATTCAGGAACAAAAGGAGCTGTATTATCATACACAATGTCTTGGGCAAAAGAATTAGGACCATTTAACATCAGAGTAGTTGGTGTTGCACCATCAATCAATGAAAGAACACCAATGAATGACGATGCAGCATTTGCAGCATTAGCTTATACAAGAGGACAAGATCCTAATAATGTTTCTTCTGATTATGAAAAAGTCATTCCAATGGGAAGAGCTGGAAAATTAGATGAAGTTGCGGATTTAATTTGTTATTTATTATCAGATCGTGCAAGCTATATTTCTGGAACAACAATAAATATTAGTGGAGCTAAATCTACCAGATAGGAGTATATAATTATGGAGAAAAAAATTAAAATTTCACCATCCATCATATGTGCGGATCTTTGTAATTTAGAGCATGATATAAAAGAAATGGAACAATGTGGGATTGAGATGGTACATATTGATTTTATAGATGGACAGTTTAGTCCAAGCATGCCACTTGGATTTGCAGCAATTGAAAGAGCAAGAAAAATAACAAATATGAAATTTGATGTACATATCATGACAGTGAATAATGAGCTTTTTATTGAAGAAGCAGTCAAAGCAGGTGCGGACAGTATTTGTTTTCATTATGAATCTGCATTTCATGTACAGAGAATGATTCAGCTGATTAAAAATGCAGAATGTGAAGTTGGAATTGCTCTAAATCCAGCAACTCCAGTAGAAGTGCTTGATTGTGTTGCACCATTATGTGATTATGTATTATTAATGCTGATTAGTCCAGGATATGCATCAAGTCCAGGAGAGGGAATTATCCCGTATGCAATTGAAAAAATCAGGAAAACAAGGAAGTATTTAGATAAGATAAATCCGAAAGCAAAGATTATTGTAGATGGAAGGGTTGCACCAGATATTATTCCAGATATGATTGATGCGGGAGCAGAAATTCTTGTATCCGGAAGTACAGGGGTGTTTCGAAAAGGATATACTATGAAAGAAAATTGCGAGGAACTTAAAAAAGCAATTCAAAAAGGGTTGGAAAGATTATAAAGAGGAGATGATTTTGTGGAATATGGAAAGGCATGTCAGTTGGTATTGGATGAGTGTAGACAGGCTTTAGGGAAAGTTGATGAAGGACAGGTAAAAGAGTTTATTTCGTTAGTCTATAGTTCAGAAAAAGTGTTTTTCATAGGTGTGGGTCGTGTTTTATTGTCACTAGAAGCATTTGCAAAAAGATTAGCACATCTTGGAATTGATGCTGTAGTAGTAGGGGAAATTACAGAACCAGCTTTTACAGATAAAGATTTATTGGTTGTAGGAAGTGGAAGTGGAGAATCACTATTTCCTGTGGCAATTGCAAAAAAGGCGAAATCAATAGGTGGTAAGGTCGTGCATATAGGATCAAATGAAAATAGTTCAATGAAAGAAGTGACAGATCTTATGGTAAGGATTCCAGTAAGGACAAAATTATACAAAGAAGACGAAATTTCATCAGAGCAGCCGATGTCAAGTTTGTTCGAACAGGCACTTCTATTGTTTGGAGATAGTGTTTCAAAGATGATTGTGGAAGAAAAACAAATAGAGTTGAAACAATTATGGAAATTTCATGCTAACTTAGAGTAAATATTTCATTAAATAAGATCGGAGGATATGGAATATGGGAAAAGATACAAAAGTATTAGGTAAAATCCGAAAGTTTGGCGGATATATGAGTGGGATGGTAATGCCAAATCTAGGAGCATTTGTTGGATGGGGATTATTAGCAGCATTATTTATTCCGACAGGATGGATGCCAAATGAAAAGCTAAATGAGATGGTGGGACCTATTCTTAATTATTTACTACCATTATTGATTGGATATACAGCAGGATATAATATTCACGGACAGAGAGGAGGAGTTATTGGAGCATTTACAACAATGGGTGTAATTGTTGGTTCTGATGTTACGATGTTTAGTGGAGCTATGATTATGGGACCATTATCTTCATGGTTGTTAAAGAAAATAGATACTGCATTAGATGGAAAAGTAAAACCTGGTTTTGAGATGTTTGTAAATAACTTTAGTCTTGGAATTCTAGGATTTGCATTAGCAATTGCAGGATATTTTATTATAGGACCAATCGTTAATGCGATTATTGTAGTATTGACAACAGGAATTAAATTCCTTATTAGTAAAAAACTTATTCCATTATTGGCGGTATTTATGAGTCCTGCACAGGTATTGTTCCTGAATAATGCAGTAAACCATGGAATTATTTCTCCAATTGCTTATGCACAAGCACAGGAAGCAGGAAAATCATTAATGTTTTTATTAGACTCAAACTGCGGACCATCTCTTGGAACATTGTGTGCAATTGCACTTTTTGGAAAAGGAAAAGCAAAAGAAACAGCACCAATGGCAATGTTTATTGCAGGAATCGCAGGAATTGGAGAAGTGTATTTCCCATTTGTTTTAGCTAATCCTGTTATGATTGTTGCGACAATGGGTGGTATGGCAACGTCATTATTTTTATTAGTAGTATTAGGTGGAGGTCTGGTAGGAATGCCATCTCCAGGAAGTTTAATTAATATTGCATTAATGACACCAAAAGATGCAGCATTAGCCAATTTAATTGCAATTGCAGCAGGTTTTGCAGTAGCTTTATTAATTGGAACATTTCTTTTAAAAACCATTGGATCTCCAGAAGGTGATGCAGATCTGTCTGTGGCTGGAGTAGATATGGGTAATAGTGCATCAGTAACAAAAACAACAAATTCAACTCTGGGATCAGCAATTAAAGGAGCGGTAAATTATATTGTTGTAGCATGTGATTCTGGAATGGGATCCAGTGCAATGGGAGCTTCTGTTCTGAAAAATAGATTGAGAAAAGAAGGATTTGAAGACATTAAGGTGGTAAATTCAGCTGCGGGTCAGATTGATCCAGCTGCAGATATGGTTATCACTCTGGAAGGATTGATGGAACGAGCTAAAATGAGTGTTGATCCATCTGGAAAAGAATTTTTAGTGGTACAAAATTTCTTGAAGGAAGCAGATTATGATGATGCAGTAGCAATTATTCGAAAGAAAAATGGGGCGGAAGATATAAAGCCTATTTTAACAGAAGATAATATTAGATTAAATGTCAAAGTAAAAGACAAAGAAGATGCTATCAGACAGGCGGGTCAGATTTTAGTTGACAATGGATATACAACAGTACAATATATTGACGACATGCAGGAAAGAGAAAAAAGATTCTCTGTTTACATTGGAAATCATCTGGCAATCCCTCATGGAATTGAAACTTCAGATAAGGAAATTTATTCTTCAGGGTTATCTGTATTACAAGTACCAGAAGGTGTAGATTTTGATGGAGAAACTGCATATATGGTTATTGGAATTGCTGGAAAAGATGGAACTCATTTAAATATGTTAAGTACAATTGCTTTAATATGTGCAGATGAAGAGAACATTGAAAAAATGCGTTGTGCAGAAAATAAAGAAGATATTATGGAGATTCTAAAGAAAATATAAGAAGACTTTTTCTTTTCTGGCAAATTCGGTATAATACTATCATAGAGAAAGTGACGTAGAAAGGGACATTACTATGGTAGATCAAGAAGGAAAATTAGAGAAGGCAGGTGAAGCTGTGAAATTATTAAAATCAGAACGTCAAGATAAAATTTTAGATATTTTATTAGTTGAAAAGAAAATAATCGCAAGCGAAATGAGTGTACGTTTAGGCGTTTCAGAAGATACAATCAGAAGGGATATTAAAGAACTAGATCAGAAAGGATTGTTGAAGAAAGTACATAGTGGAGCGGTACGAAATGGACCTGCCAAAACTGGATTTTGTCAGAGAATGGGAATTGATTTGGACGAAAAAATTCGTATTGCAAAGAAAGGCACAGCCTTAATTGAGCCGGATTCGGTTGTTATGATTGACGATGGAACAACAAATTATCAATTAGTAAAACAATTAGATAAACGGATTGCATGTACTATAATCACAAATAGTATTCCAATTGTAAGTTTATTAGAGGACTATCCAAATGTTAAAGTTATTACATTAGGAGGCAATTTGTTTAAACCATCTATGTCGAATTTAGGATATGAGACAATAAAGCAATTAGATTCATTACATCCAGATTTATATTTTATGGGAATTTACAGTATCAGTAATGAAGTTGGCATTACGCATTCAGCAATTGATGAGTGTCAGCTGAAACAAAAAATGCTGTCAGTTTCTTTTCAGACAGCGGCATTAGTAACAAAAGAAAAAATGGGATCTGTATCAAATTATGTAGTTTGTAAAACAAGTGACATTACATATCTGATTACAGACGCAGATGAATGATACAAAAAGATCTTTGCACTTAAGTAGGGAGACCATTATGAAGAATGTATTGATTGTAGGAGCTGGAAGACTCGGCAAGGGTTTTATAGGGGAAACATTTGATAATGCTGGATGGAATATCACATTTTTAGATAAAGACCCTAAAGTTGAAGAGGAATTAAAAAAACAGGGGTGCTATCATGTAAAAGTTCATCGAGTAGATGAGATTCAGAACAGAGTTATCAAGAATTTTAAAGCATACACATGTGATGAAGAGTATTCTGTTATGGATGATTTTTTGGAAATGGATGTGATTGTGTTTCCTTTATACCCAGAAGATTTTGCAGAAGCAGGAAAGTATTTATCAAAATGTCTGGAAAAATTTTATGAGATACATCCAGATCGTAAACTCACAATGATCAGTATTACAAACAAAAATTATTTGATTCCTGAAATTACAGAAGATTTTAGAAAATATCTGTCAGACAGTGCAAAAGAATGGTTTGATAGTCATGTGGTTGTAAGAGATTCTATTATCAGAAGGAGTACGGATGCAGAGAGCAATACAGCAATAGATGTTGATACAGTAGCTGTAAATTCACTGCTCATTCAGGGACCTGTGAATAATGACTTTAGTGATGTAGAATGGATGGAAGTTACAGACAAGATTGAAATGTTAAAAGACATTAAAGTATTTGTTGTAAATGGACCACATGCTTCATTAGCATTTCTTGGATATTACAAAGGATTAAAAACGATTCCAGAAGCAGAAAATGATTCAGAGATATCTGAGATTGTAGGAGAAATAGTAAAAGAATTAACAGCAGCAATTATGAAAGAATATCCAATCACGGAAAAAGAACTACATAATCTTACATATTTTGCACCAGCGAAAGGAATTCTTTCAGATTCCATTTACAGAGTAGCATATGATCCGATTCGTAAGTTGTCAAAGGGAGATAGACTAACAGGATCAGCAGAATTATGTTTAAAACATGGAATTAAATATGATGCGATTGCTAAAGCTATGGCAGCAGGATTTGCATATTCCGAACCAAAAGACAAGAATGCACAGAAATTGCAGCAGGCAATCAAAGAAAAAGGAATTGAAGTTGCAGTGCCTGAATATACAGGGCTTGAAACAGACAATCCAATTGCAGTGAAAGTGATAGAAGAATATCATAAATTAAATTCATAAACACAATAGGGGGTCCGATTAGCTTATGATTTATAAGATAGTTGGATTTCCTATATTATCTTAGTTTCTGTAAATGCGAAGCTACCAACTTTAAATATAAAAATTTTTTTTCTTAGGTTCTTTCTCATACATGAAAGCCTACTGTTCAAATCACAAAATTTACTTACGTCCAAGATAGTCACGAATAAAAAATGCCACCATCAAATGAAACCTCTCCACCGTATCGTCCAACTTCAAATTCCAATGATCCTCGATCACACGCATTCGATAAGTAATCGTATTTCGATGACAAAACATATTCGAAGCCACATGCTGAATACTCCCATTACAAAGCAGATACTGATGCAACGTCTCCAGATAATTTGTATCATGAATCTCATCATACTCTTCAATATTCTTTAAATACTCATCATGATAAGCCATCAAAAGATTTTTATCATTCACAGAATGAAGAATTCGAAAGAATCCCATCTCCTCAAACCGGGCAATTTCTTGTCCATTATTCGCAGCATAAACAAGAGCAGCCAGAGAACGTTGATAACTTACACGAATCTCACGAAGCGTGTGGACAGAACTTCCAATCCCTGCATAAATCTGCATTTTTTTAAACGAATTTTCCAGTGTAGAGATCAAAGAAGATATTTCGTTATAAATCAATTCTTCTTCCATGTTATGAAAAACAAACAAAAAATGATTCTTATAAAAAGCAATATGGATATCCAGATCGTTTAGTTTGATATAACTTTCCATCAAAAACAGCAGACGCAATTTAAGATCATCAGAGATCGCTTTCTTATTACATTTCATTAAAGCAATCTCATAACAATCTTCCTTCTCAAAATGATTATCTTCAAGAATCCGCAAAGCATCATAATGATGCAGAGAATCTTCTTCAATAAAAGATAAAAATGCATCCGTGATCGAAGTATCTTTCTGTGTGTCCATAAAGATCCGGTTATAATAATCCCTCGTAATCTCATAAATATGAACGTCCCAAGGCATCTCGATCAATGGATAGTTGTGTTTGTCGCACAATGCCTTAATAGAATCAGTGATATCTTCGGAAAGAATATATTTTCCTGTATTTAAGATCATCCCGCAAGTATGGCTTTTGATCATCGTTTCAATAAAATCATAAAGAGAAGCCTCATCCTGACAGTTGATCCCTGTCGTGATGATCAGTTCTCCACCCTTTAGAAAGTCGTGGGTAGAACTGTCTTCAGAAACATAAACCCAGTTCATGATATGATCGATCCCAGCTTCACCTGCGATCATGGAAAAATGATATTGTTGTTTGGTCTGTGTATATAATTCATTTAATGTAAGAGGCATAAATCTGCCCTCCTTTATTTGTGTCCTATTCATTTGAAGTCATGTAAAAATAGTCTACCATATTTGATACTATTTGTGCAATGAACACAAAGGATCAAAGGAAAATTGTGATAAAAGAATATAGGAAACTAATAAAAAATATGTAAAAATATAGTTAACAGGTACTTGATGACGATGTCTATAAAAGCTAAGCAGAGTACCACGTCCATAGGAGCAACTGCACCGCATGGGCGTGGGTGAATGCGTCCTGACGGACCCAGACTTTATTTTATTCCTTGATTTTTGATATATTGTTGGATAACTTTCAGACTGTTTTCACTCACGGATGAGATAAAATAACTGTCTGACCAGAAGTAAGGCTTCCAGTAATACTTCTTTAAATTCGTATCTCCATACAGCTTTCTGGCTCTTCTGGCAGTTTGTGTCTTTAGGACATTGGCAAGTTCTGCCGGAGATGTCATAGTATCTGCTTCCAACAGAATATGAACATGGTCTGGTTCTCCATTGATCTCCAATATATGAAAGCCTCTCTGATCTGCAACGTAACGGATCCTTTCATAAACAGCATCACGGACTCCGTTAACTAAGACGGGATGTCGAAATTTCGTAACAAACACGATATGATACTGAAGTAAAAAGCAACTGTGCCTGTGGATATAATAATCTGTATTATCTTTCTTTCGCATGATGTATCTCCTTTACAACTAAACATATGTTTGCTATAATTATATTATAGAAATACAATGTTTTCAAGACATTAGAAAGGATACAATCATATGGCATTTTCCGTAACACAACGGGTGATCTCATCCGAAGATATGATCTACAGTTATTGTGATGACTTCTGCAGAAAAGCGAAGTTATTATATAATGCTGCTCTTTTTCGTATCCGTAACATCTTTACTGGATATGAAAAAGAACATCGGACAGACAATGAAGAAGATATCTTTTGTGAGGTTCATGCATTACAAGATGTTCATCCTCAGATCCATGTCCGAAAAGTGATCTCTTACAACCATCTGGAGAAGCTGATGCGTGTCACGGAAAATCCGGATTTCTTTATCGGACTGCCGATGCAGACAGCACAGGCGATGGTAAAGCAAGCTGTCACAGATTTTAAAAACTGGCTGGCTTCTTTAAGAGAATATAAAAAACATCCGGAAAAATTTTTAGGCAGACCAAAGATTCCCCACTATAAAAAACAAGATCTTGCAACAGTGATCATCACCAATCAGGATGCTGTTTTATATCCGTCAGAAACTGGAGTATCCTTAAAACTGCCGATCATAAAGAAACGTCTGAGTTTTTCTAATATTTCTGAACATGCTTTCTTAAAAGAAGTCCGGATCAAACCTTATCATGGAAGATTTCTGTTCTGTCTGACATTTGAAGAACCAGAGCCGGTGATCGAAACTTCCATGCCTTATACCTGTGCCATTGACTTCGGGATCGACAACTTCGCAGCTATCGTATGTGATGATGGATCATCCGCAATCTACAAGGGCGGAGCTGTTTTATCCGATACCCAGTGGTTTCATAAACAAAAGGCAATGTATATTTCCATTCTGACCAAGGGGCATAAAAACCGATATGCAACATCAAAGAGATTGGCTGATCTCTCTTATCATCATGCGAATTTTGTGAAGGATCAGTGTCATAAGATCAGCCGGAGTATCATTGATTTCTGCGTAGATCATTATGCAGGAACTTTGATCTTTGGTGTGAATCCGTTATGGAAACAGAATTCCAGGATTGGAAAAATCAACAATCAGAAGTTCGTCTCCATGCCGATCGCTTTTCTACGAGCTATGATCACATATAAAGCATTGAATGCGGGGATCAAGATCGTTGAACAGGAAGAAAGCTACACATCCAAAGCAGATATCACGGCAAAGGACTATATTCCTACCTATGGTGTGGATGATGAAAATGCGAAGTTTTCCGGAGTCCGCATCAAACGAGGGTTGTATCGTTGTGCAGATGGAACGATCCTGAATGCGGATTGTCATGCAGCCGCCAACATCATGAGAAAGACAGTTCCTGATATCTGGGATAAAACGACAGACTTTTCTTTTCTGGCAAATCCAAAAGTGTATGGATTCCACGAACTGAATCCCAAAAGTATTCCCGTCAAAGGGATAGCGGCATGAGTGAATATGCCCTGATCGGTACGAACAGCCAGAATCTTCTGGTCAGAGATGAGTAATTGTTACGACTATCAGAAGCCCCTTCCATAGGAACTACATTACCGCATGAGAGGGGTAATTCACGAGATTAATCGTAGTACTGTTGCACCCGAAGAAAGATTAAGTGATCATGTATATAAATATACATGTGCAACAAAATCTTTTGAAATGCTATAATATTGTTAGATTCAGAAAAGCAGAGGAGAAATATCTTCTCTGTTTTTTTTATCTTTTCTCTCATCGCTCATATTTAAATTGCAAATATTAATGACGATTCAGAGAAAAGGAGAAGAAATTATGGGATGGACAAGTTATGAAGCTACATATTTTAAGAAAAATGGAGACATCGACAGAAAAGCTGAGTGTGATGCATATTTCATGAGAGATAATGCAGGTCATTATAAGGTCCTAAAATCAAGCATGAAAGGGACTGTTTACTATGCTGCTGTTACGACTCTTACCAAATATATCGGAAAAGATGAAAATGGGAAAAGCATGTATGAGTCGATTCCAGAAGATAAACAAGAAGTATGGGCAGCTGTATTCTTAACAAGAACAGAAGAAGGACGGTATTTTCATTATAAAGATCAGGATGAGACATCTGGACCATGTGAAGATCATTGTCCAAAATGCATTCTGGATCTTTTAAGCAATACTGACCATGAGCTTGCATTAGATTGGAGAAAACGCTGCAGAAAAAATATCCAAAAGAGCAACAAGCTTTCAAAATTAGATCGTTTAAAAAATGGATCTGTAATCCGATTCCCTTCAATATTAAGCTTTACGAATGGAATTAATGTTGGCGATGAAATGACTCTGACAAAAATAAATCGCAAATGGATCTATGAAAAATATGGAACCCGATATTCTTTGAAAAAAACATACATCAATCCTAGTTACGAAATTCTTGTGGAAGCATAAATTGTAAAATTTTTTAATGAAAGACTCCAGATAGACTCGGCAACGGGTCTATTTTTTTATATATGAATTTTCTTTTTTCTCAAATCTCTCATATTTGTAGTAGATGAAAAAAACATCGAGTTTTTGGAAAGGAGGGAATCCGTATGGATGTAGTGAATAACATTTGTCAGTTTCTATCAGCATCTACAAATCATACATTTATGATCTTGTGGGCTATCGGAGTCTTGTTTTTCATCATTATGGAATTTATGACTTTTGGACTTACACATATTTGGTATGCATTTGGATGCATTTTTGCTGGAATTGCCGCATATAATGATGTTTCTATCTTTTTACAGTTAGTGATCTTCATTGTGAGCAGCACAGTCTTAGTTCTTTTAACCAGACCGATCGCAGAAAAACATGTCAATGGAAAAACAAAAAAAACCAATATCGATCGATTGATCGGACAAACAGCGATCGTAAAAGAAACGATCAATAACAAAAAAGAGCAGGGAGTCGTCCGAATTAATGGGATGGATTGGACTGCCAGAGCAGAAGAAATTGACGAAGTTATTTTAAAAGGAAAACCAGTTGAAATTTTAGACATTCAGGGGATCAAGTTGATCGTCAGAAAGAAAAAGTAGGAAAAGGAGAAGAATATGGTATCTATCATTTTAATTTTAATTGTAATCGCAATTGTTGGATTAGTAGTTGCTACATCAATTCGAATCGTTCCACAGGCAGAAGCTTATGTCGTAGAAAGATTGGGAGCTTATATGGAAACATGGGAAGTTGGGTTCCATGTAAAAGTTCCATTTATGGATAAAGTAGCTGCTTACGTTCCATTGAGAGAACAAGTGGAAGATTTTCCACCACAGCCTGTGATCACAAAAGATAACGTAACCATGAAAATTGATACTGTCGTTTATTATCAGATCACAGATCCTAAATTATTCTGCTATGGTGTTGATAATCCTATCAAGGCGATTGAAAATCTGACCGCTACAACTCTTCGTAATATTATTGGAGATCTGGAATTAGATGAAACATTAACTTCCAGAGAAACGATCAATACAAAAATGAGAGCTGCATTAGATGAAGCAACAGATCCTTGGGGAATCAAAGTTAATCGTGTAGAACTTAAGAATATCATTCCACCAGAAGAAATTCAGGATGCAATGGAAAGACAGATGAAAGCAGAACGAGAACGAAGAGAAGCAATCCTTCGTGCTGAAGGAGAAAAGAAATCTGCTGTATTACGTGCTGAAGGAAATAAAGAATCTTTAGTTCTTCAGGCAGAAGCTGAAAAAGAAGCAGCAATTCTTCGTGCAGAAGCAACAAAAGAAAAAGAGATCAAAGAAGCTGAAGGTCGTGCAGAAGCAATTCGTGCCACAAGAAAAGCAGAAGCTGATGGTATTAAATTTGTAAAAGCTGCAGAAGCAGAAGGAATCAAGTCTATTAAGAATGCAGAAGCTGATGATACAGTCATTCGATTAAAGAGCTTAGATGCATTTGCAAAAGCTGCAGATGGAAAAGCAACAAAGATCATTATTCCATCTGAAATTCAGGGAGTTGCCGGACTTGTTTCTTCAGTCACAGAGATTGCAAAGGATGTAAAACCTACAACAAAAGCGGACAAATAATCATAGAATCCCTGGGATAGTTTTTCTGGGGATTTTTCTTTTTAAGGAAAGGAAAAGATGTGATGTTCAGTATCATTCTAGATCAATCTGTCAAGACAAAAGATAATGTCCCAGTCGTAATTGATACGATTGTTTATTGATCTAAGTAGAATACCCCGTCCACAATGAAAGTTGGGCGGGGATGGATGCGAGCTTCCTTTGAAATGTAAGAATCTTATATATGAAAAATATCTTTCAGAAAATCTATCATATTTAAGATGTAAGACTTAAGAAAGGAGGAATGACGGGGAATGATATATCGAGTGTTAAGAACTGTATTAAAACAGAAGAAAGATCCCGGATTATATGAATATCTGGATCATCATATGCACTTATCAAACAATCTCTATAATGCGACATTGTTCCGGATCCGGCAGAACTTCACGTCCAGAAAGAAAGAACATCTGACAGAGAATGAGCTGGAAGTACAGCGTGAGATCGAAGAAACATTAGAACTGTGTCCACACCTGAAACGTCCGAAATCTGTTCTGAGTTATAAGTTTCTGGAACGGATGATGCGTGTGATGGATAATCCTGATTTCTTTGCAGGGCTTCCATCCCAGACGGCAGAAGAATGTCAGAAAGCAGCGGTCCATGATTTCCGCAGCTGGTTAGCTTCTTTGAGAGAATATAAGAAGCATCCGGAAAAGTATCTGGAAAAACCGAAAATGCCACATTATAAGAAGAAACGTTCGATCTCCACGATCACCTTTTCCAATCAGGGCTGCAAGATCAAGGAAGGAAATATCCTGCGGTTCGCTCTTACAAACGAAACGATCCATCTGCCGTATCGACCGGAAGGACGATTAAAGGAAGTCAAAGTAAAACCATATTACGGAGATCTGTTATTGGCCTGCACGTTTGAATGCCCAGATCCGGAAGAAAAAGTGAAAGGATCCGGGGCCTGTGCCATTGATCTTGGTGTTGAGAACATCGCAGCCATCGTGAGCAGCAAGGGAGATTGCTGGCTGTACAAAGGCGGTGTGCTCAAAGAAAAGAACCAGTGGTACAACAAACAACTTGCAAGGCTTCGGTCGATCGCAATGAAAGGACATGACACGAAAGAAGCAGCAAAGATGGGATTGTTGAACACAAAACAGATGCGAAGATTGCATCAGAAGAGAGATCTGTTCTTCCACGATGCGATGCACAAGATCAGTTCCAGGATCGTTCAGGAATGTATGGATCACGGGATCACTACGATCGTGATCGGAGTCAATGAGCAATGGAAACAGAGTATTGAGCTTGGAAAGAATGCACAGTCCTTTGTCCAGATGCCATTCTATCAGTTACGAAAGATGATCGAGTACAAGGCAGAGCGTGTCAGGATCGAAGTGATCAGTCAGGAAGAAAGCTATACGTCAAAAGCGGATCTGACTGCAGGAGATCATATTCCAACGTATGGAGTGGATGATGAAAAGGCAAAGTTTTCCGGAACAAGAGTCAAACGTGGACTCTATCAGAATAAGGAAGGGAACCTATTCAATGCAGATCTGATCGGCGCAGGAAATATCTTAAGAAAGAAATTTCCAGAGACTTTCTCAAAGATCACGGACTTTTCTTTCCTGCAGAATATCAAAGTTATACAAGTATTCTCGTAAAAGAGATAGGGGTTGCGTGAGCCAGCCTCAGTTGGTACGGACAGCGAGGTGTTTTTTTTTCGAAATATTTCGTCAGAGATGGGTAACTGTCACGACTACTGGAAACCCCTTCCATAGGGATTATGTACCGCATGGGAGTGGTAGTTCATGAACCAATAGGATATGAAGAAACACATCCTTTTCATCCAATACCACCCCAAGCAAGTTTTCTGCAGGTCATACAGTATCATCCCATAATCTCAACATTTTGTGCAATCTGCGGAATAATATTTTTTCTGTATGTTGCATATAACGTGACAAAGACTATCGAAATGCATGTTAGCGGAAAAGAGAAGGATGCCAGATTGTTAATGCATCATTGTATCAATGCCTTAATAAATCTAAAAAATGTAAATATAAAAGATTTGAAGGAAGAGAAAGGAAGGAAGAGAAAGCGATGATTGGCGAAGTTAATGTATATCTGACAAACCCAGGTGACCTTAATCCTGAAAAAGTGATTGACTATTATTCAGATTCTGATTTTGAATACAATCTTCGTATCGGAGATTACTGTAAAGTTGTATTAGATAGAGAGGAGCCAACTCATTGGATATCTGGTATCATAATTGAGATCAACGAAGAAGAAAATTCTTTTTCAATAATAGATTCTGATGGTAATATCATTAAAATTGAGTGTGATCATATTCATAATATATGTTCTAAAGAAGAATTACAAAATCTAATGAAAGGGAAGAGTATAAAATGATTTTGCAAGAAAAAATTAAAAATACCAGTTTGCTGAATAAAGAATTATCCAACGAAGAAGTCAAATCAATTGTTGAACCAGCAAGAGAATCAGTCAATGCAAAAACAGCATTGTTTTCAATTCGTCCGGAATATGTAGAAAAGATTTTCAATGGAACCAAAAAGTTCGAATATCGAAAACAGCCAAACAGAATTCCAATTAGCAAAATACTGATATATGAGACAGCTCCAATCATGAAAATTGTGGGAGAAGCAGAAGTTGAAAAAGTTCTTGTGGATACACCAGAAGTGATCTGGGAAAAGACCAAAGAATATCCTGGAATAAACAAAAAGTTTTATGATCAGTATTTTCGAAAGCGAGATACTGCAGTTGCTTACCAATTGAAAAATGTGATCAAATTCGATATTCCAAAAGAATTAAGCGATTTTGGGATTAAAAGAGCCCCACAATCATTCTGCTATCTGCCATGAAATCTTATATGTGAAAATAATTTTGTTTGAATTCTTTCATATTTATATTGAAGATGAAAACTATATTCGAAGAAAGGAAAATATATGGCAGGATTAGATAATAACATGCTTTCAGTTATTGAATGTTTGGCGAAAAATAAAATACAGGATGCGAAAAATGCAGCGATCGTATGCTGCAAAAATGATACAACAAAAAAGAACGCAGCGAATCTTAATTACTATCAAAAACTTTTAGAAAATGGAAACTCAACATTTATGGAACTTCCTCCAAATCTTCAAGCCTATATGTCATTAGAAGATGTTTCCGGATTTCGTGAAGATCGATATTATGTTGGAGAAAAACAACAGAAACTGTATGATCAGATTCTTGTAGGAACAAAAGTATCAGATAGACTAATGGAATATGGCATTTCCTATCATAATAGTACGCTTCTATATGGGGTTCCTGGAACAGGAAAAACTGAATTTGCAAGATATGTTGCATATAAATTGGGGCTTCCATATGCATATTTGAACTTTTCTAATCTGATTGATTCATATATGGGAAAAACGGCACAAAATTTATCAAGAATTTTCGATTATTGCAAAGGAATGAAATGTGTATTGATGTTGGATGAGATTGATTGTATAGGACAAGCTAGGCAACATAATTCCGGCCCAGATGCAGAAATGGGACGAATTGTCATATCTCTGATGCAATGTCTGGATAATCTTGTACATGGACAGATTGTAATTGCTGCAACAAACAGAGAAGACATTCTTGATAAAGCATTAAAACGAAGATTTCGTAACAAAGTGGAATTTACAAAATTCAATGAGAATGAAGAGCTTAAAATGATTGAAAAATTTGTAGAAAGCATTGATCTTATGGAAATGGATCAGGAGCTAATCGAATATACAAAGGGTAATCATACACAATCTGAGACAATGGATTTTCTTGTGGAAAAGTTGATTCAAAAGGTAAGCAAGGAAGTGATCTAAATGCCTCAGAAAATAACATCCTTAGAACAGATTTATCAAATGTTAGATTTGTTTTATGCAAATAAACATTTGTACGAAAAATACGTAATTTCAGAAGAAAAAAGGAACAGGAACTGAGAGGAGAGTAATACCTTCTCTCTTTTTTATATGTGATTTTTCTTTCTCATAAAATCTATCATATTTGTAACAACAAGGAGGTTATTCATATGAGATATATTGGAAATACATTGAAGAGAAGAATGGATATGTTAGAAATCAATGCTGCTACTTTGGCAGAGATGACTTTTATGGATGAATGCCTGATCAGAAATATCATCAATAATAAAATCCCATATGAGAAGATTGATAAATTTGATATGGCATTAATTTGTAATCTTCTTCATTGCGATGAGCAATACTTTGCACATCCAAACATACATAATGATTTTCTTGATAGAGTATTCGACAAAGAAAAAGATTCGAATACGTCCATGAAAGTAAAAATAAAAATTCGGGATTTTTTGAGTGATTTCATGTTTGTGAATGAAGTATTGTCAGATGAGCAGAAGAAGAATTTTATATGTGAGAAATAAAAATTGTAAAATCCATCATATTTATATTAAACGAACGCGAAAGGAAAGAAAAAATGAAAGAAGCATACCCTGTTTTTCTAACAGAAGATACAAAAGGAAATGGATTCTTGGTGTATGTCCCAGGACTTGAAATCCATACAGAAGGAACTGATCTATATGATGCGATTCAAATGGCAAGAGATGCAATTTCTTTAAAAGTGGCAGATCTGGAATTGGATAAAAAAGAAATTCCTATTCCAATGACTTATGAAGAAGGGTTCATCGAGGTTTTTAAAGAATATGGTGATGGTGATTTAAAGGGAATCATGATCTATGTTGATATTAATACGGAATCTTATCTAATCCGGTTGAAAAATAAGTCTGTTAGAAAAGACTGTACAATTCCTGCTTGGATGGACGATGAGGTTAAAAAATATGGAATTAGCTGTTCAAAAGTGCTGCAAAATGCATTGGCCATGAAAATTGCAGGAGAACGTGAGAAAGATAATATAGGAGATATCAGGAATGAAAATAAAAAGCGGTAGAAAAATGGATATAAAATTTAGTTCAAAATTAGAAAATATATATCTAAATGAGGGAACATATAATTTGCTGATCGGAGCCATTGTACTATATGGCTTGTTGATAAATCTTATTACATGTGCGTTTTTCGGAGATTATGTAGCAAAGACTCCAGTAAAAGTATTGTTAATTGGATATCTGATTATCGCAATTATAGGGATTGCTGTATTGACATTTTGTAAGTCGATAATTTTGAAATTCATAGGCTACAATATGTTGATAATTCCGTGTGGTGCAACATTATCTACAACCTTAAATGATTATGTTGGAAAATCTGATATTGTATTAGAAACATTGATCATTACAACGATTATTACTGTTTGCATGGTCGTTCTTAGCTCTATTTTTCCTAAATTTTTTCTGGGAATTGGAAGAATGCTTTTTGTTGCATTGTTAGGCATTATCATTGCGTATATTGTATGCTTTTTTGCAGACTTAAATTCTGGAATTGTAACATGGATTTCAGCGATCGTATTTTCTTTATATATCGGACATGATTTTGTAGCTGCGCAGCGTGTATCTCATACGGTAGCAAATGCGATTATTTTTGGTGCAGATATCTATTTGGATCTGATCAATCTTTTTGTTGATCTCTTGGCAATCTTAAAAGACAATGATTGAAAAATACCAAAAACAGATTAGTTGTTCAATCGCTAGTCTGTTTTTTTTTGTTAATATCAGCCAGTTCTATCATTTAAAATCTTATATATGAAAAATATCTTTTGAAAAATCTCGCATATTTAAATAAAGAAGAAAATGTAAATGTTTCATCTTGGGATAGAAGGAGAATGGAGAAATGACAGAAACACCGAAAGAAAAAATTGAAGAGCTGATTGAATATTACAAAGAATATGAAGACAGTCTACAGACAGAAAAATGTTTACAAGAATTATTAGCATATAAAGAAACCGTAACAGGAATTGCAAGAATGCTGGGCGTTACTCAGTACGATATCTCAAATAAGGATGCAGAACTATTAGACGTGAATCTTAATGATGATGCTATCAAAAATGCACTAGATAGATACAGAGCTGCTGATAATACTTATTTGAATAAAGTAACAATAATGGCATTAAATGAGCTATTACTGTATAGACAGACAAAATTAACGCCCGATAAAGTAAAAAAAATGAAAAAAGAACTTGATTATTACAAAAGAGAGTTTTGTTACATAAAAGAACAGTATGACCAATTGCTGCATGACATGGATGAAGTCAATTAACTCATGACTAAAGTCACGAGCTTGCAGAAGTTTTGTGAATTAGTTAGTGCGTTAATGAGCAGAAACAAGATGTCAGCGATCTTCTTTAGGGAGTGGACACTCT